>ERZ772927.290-NODE-290-length-25205-cov-17.4278_pt1 | contig 25205 bp, 30 predicted proteins | sample MGYA00512115_ERZ772927 | MGnify/ENA primary metagenome ERZ772927 (study PRJEB29015, sample SAMEA2737924) | human oral metagenome | biome: human oral; feature: human-associated habitat; material: dental | place: China | collected 2013 ... | reverse complement strand
AATCAGACCGGGAGCGATCTCAATCTTTACGATGCCGTTGGTAGCGCCTTCGGTAATCTCAACAATGGTGCCAGTGAGCTGGTTACGGGCAGAAAGCTTCATGCTCGGTTCCTTCCATAGTAAACGAATATCCCCTACATGTTACATGTCTTAGTTTTTGCAAGCATCTTCCTATGCGGGTAGTAACTCTCAAACCCCAGGGCTTACGCCAATTCCTGCAATGCGAAGCCGGGGTAATACTTGGATAGATCTGACTCAAGCACATATATTTTATAGATAAAATATTCAATATTTCTTATTGTGAGAAGTTTAGGGAAAGAGTTATTTTAGTTTTATAATATATATCTATTCTTTATTGTGTAATATATCCACTTATTTACACCCTGTTATAAAAAATATTTGCAAAATCTGGAAAATTCCTGACAATACACATGAGCTTATGCGACGGTTAAAACACCAGCTGATATTTATCAGGAGAAAGGATGCGAATTATGACTACCACGAAGGTACCTGTATATGTATCCCTGGCTGTTGCTGGCATTATGGCTTTGAGCGCCTGCGGCTCAAATAGCTCTAATGATGCTTCGAATTCTTCCCCATCGTCTTCATCATCAACAACAGCCTCCAAGACGGCTAGCGCCGGTGGAGCTGGCACGGTGAGCAACGGTGGTGGAAACTCCGCGAACTCCGGTTCAAGCGCTAACGGCGGCGCAGCAAATTCTGGTGCTGAAGGCGGCACTGGAACGGGCCAAAACTCCGGCACTGGCGCACAGAGCGGCAGTGTAACCGGCGCCGATACCAACGGCGGAGCACAAGCGAACCAGGGCGCTGAAGCCCAAGGCGGTGCCCAGCAGCAACAGGCCGATCCTGGAGGGGCGAATGCTGCGAATGATGAACATAATGTCACGAAAAACCCCAACGCATTGACCCCTGGCGAATACGTAATTCACCGCGAAGCTTCCTGGGACTACGTTGATACCACGGGTTCTCGGTATCATGTCGACGGCGACGGCGGCTGGACGAGCGTTGGGGAAGACGGTACCAGTACCGTTGCGGCGGATGGTTCTTGGACTAAGAACTATGCCGACGGGCACACGGTAGCCCGGGTAGAGGCTGACGGAACCTACCGGGTTACCTATGACGGTCAGCTTTCCCCTGAGATGCCCAGCAATGCTGTCCCGGTGTCTCCTGGAAAACTCCCCGACCCGAAGGCGGTTCCGGCAGTAAATCCGGTACAGCCCACTAAGCCGGGCATGTAATAACCAGCAGAGATACTTTCGCAAAGTGCTTTGCGCGAAACGGGTGCGCATCCTCAATACCTGAGGATGCGCACCCTATTGTGTGCACAGCGTATACACCCGCTGAAATTTGGGGCTAACGTCGTCGGAGTTACGGGTTGGGGTGAACGTCAAAAAATTCTATACCGGTGGAAGCCACCGTCTTGCGAAATATGTGAGACAGTATAAATTTATGATTTTTCAAAATATTAATAATCGTTAGCTGATTCGTTCATAAATAAAATTTAGTTTAGTTATATAAGGTAATTCAATTTCTTTAATGTGTAATACACGGGTGTAACTATATTTCGTGGTAAAAATATTTGCAAAATCTGGAAAATTCCTGACAATACATGTGAGCTATGCGACGGTTAAAACACCAGCTGATATTTATCAGGAGAAAGGATGCGAATTATGACTACCAAGAAGGCTACCGCATGCGTATCTCTGGCTGTTGCTGGCATCTTAGCTTTGAGTGCATGCGGCTCAAATAGTGCGAATGATTCTTCAAGTTCGTCCTCGGCTTCTTCTTCATCAAGTTCATCTCGTGCTTCTAGCTCCACAGGAAGCTCCAACGCTGTGAATAACGGTGGTGGAACATCTGGAAATTCCGGTTCAGGCGCTAACGGTGGCGCAGGTGCGGAACAGAATTCCGGTAATGGTGCAGTGCAAGGTGACGGTGGTACCGGCGCTAATGGAGGCGGCGCCCAGGCAGACCAGGGTGCGGGAACTAACGGCGGCGTCGCTGGCGGCGGAGCTCAACAACAGGGCGCCCCCGGAAAGACAGCGAACCAAAATCCCGGTTCTGAAGGGTATGTGCAGGTTGCTGAAGACGGATCCTGGACTGCAACCGAACCCGACGGTGAGATCGTGAGGGTGTATCCCGATGGGTCGTGGGATCGGAGCAATCCAGCCACCGGAAACACCGATTGGGTGGGTGCCGATGGGTCCTGGATTACAAATGAGAATGGTCTGCCCAACGGCTCCAATAAGAACTCACAGGTGCAACCTAACGGTACCTACGAGGTCAGGATGAACGGTGAAGCGTCTCATGAGACCCCAAGTGGAACGCCTGAAACCCCCGTGATGCCCAATGGTTCGAATGCAGTAACCCCTAAGGGAGCAGTTCAGCCGGCAAAGCGCTGATACCCCTTTGAAAGAAACGGTTAGGCGCGCATCCTCAACCATCGCAGGATGCGCACCTCTCTGCCTCTGTGAGGTGAAAGCTAATAAAACCACCCTCAGGAGTACTGTGACCCGCGGAAAATACTGCCCGGTATAGTTCGCGCTTACCTGAAATCTTGAACCTGCCACCGTGCTACAGGTAGCGTGGAGTACAGGTACACGATAAACACCCACCTCAGGAGGCTTTATGCGCGAACAACACACTATGCCGAAAGATATTGCGGCGGCCCTGAAAAACGCGGGGTTACGCACCGACTATAAGGCTCGACCAGCGTATCAGCGCAACGACTATATTGGTTGGATCAACCGTGCCAAGACACCGGCGATGCGTATCGAGCGCCTCGAACAAATGCTCACCGAGCTGGCGCAGGGCGGCATCTATATGGGCAAGGAACATAAGGCCTCACGTAAATAGGTTCAGCATGTACTTTCACGCGGCCGTCCACATTTTGAATACGCACCCTAAGCTATATCTTGCGCCCTGTCGGGGCGCGGAATGCGGTTTAATCTGTATTATTCAGACTGGCTTATGATGAAGACATCCCCGACGGGGGGGGGTAGACCATGATTATTACTGTTCTCTAGCTCACCGGTGTAATGCACAATAGGCAGTATTATTATCTACATCAAGGGTGTGCTGTTTACTGATGCGGAGGGTATTATGCGTACAACTGTGACTTTGGATGAAGAGATTGTTGCTAAAGCGGCTAAGCTCACCGGTATTGAAGAACATTCTTCTCTAGTGCGTGCTGCCTTGGAAACTCTGGTACGTGTTGAGAACGGACGCCTGCTTACTACATTAGGAGGTTCCGAACCTCAAGCCCAAGCAGCTCCACGGCACCAAGATATATGAGTGCATATAAGGGCGGTTTCTAATAAAACGCACCCGTAACGCACAATAAAAGCGGATCCTCGAAACAGAATGTTCGAGGATCCGCTTTTGCAGAATGTGGAAGAAGCTACTTCTTGTGTGTGACGCTCAGATAGATGGAGATAGCGACCATCGCGGCGATAATCGAAAGAATCCAGCGGATCCAGTCAATACCGGCGGTTTCAGCAACGCCAAGCAGACCAGCTACCCAGCCTCCGACAAACGCGCCAACAGCGCCCAAGATGATGGTCCAGAGAATAGAAATATTCTGCTGACCCTTCATGAACAGGCGGGCAAGGGCGCCAATAATAGCACCCGCAATAATCATCCCAATAAGCTGACCCATAGATACCTCCTTGCGGTTTGGATGAGTCATACTACTGCGCAGAGTCCTATAGACTTTGCACACGAGCGATAATGTGTGGTTATCGCATATGAACCCTCAATTGTACAGTACAAATTACTTGATGGGTAAACTATACGTGTATGCGGTTCCAACCCGGACTGTACACTATGCGGAGCCTGCGAAGCTATAACCCCAGGAGCAGAAAAGAGCAGCCGGGATAAGACGCGCTAAAAGGCAACGGGTTCTGGCTTGTTACCTCACCCAGTTTCGGAATGCGGTTTATTTCCTGCTGCGTTTGAAATAGTGCCCCGATGGATAAAATGTTGGCTCCTGCTTGTGCAGGAAGAATAATCTGATGACGCTTGAAATACGCAGGGTTAGTCTATCCGGTAGTGGAGCATACGGAAGGATTCCTTCAGGAATGGTAAACGCCGCGTTATCATGGCAGACAGTGCCCCGCTCTTCTTCCACGCCGGAAAGTCTGTCATCAGCCGTTTAGCGCTCACCAAACGCAGGTTATGAGCCCAACGCTCGGGTTCATGATCGTCGTCGCATCCAAAAACGAATCGCGCGCGGGAGTGCTTAAGCGCTTCGTGCTGATCAGAATGCGAAACCATCCACGAGTTTATGACGTCGAACGCGATCTCACTGCCGTGAAAACGCTGCGCAAGATCGCGGAACAGGGCGCGCACCGTGTAACGGTCAAAGTACATCATCATGCCTTCAATCACGAACAGAAATTGGGCATTCGGCTGCAGATCGTTCAGCTCGTCCATCCAACCCGCGTCAAAGGCTGAGGTCCCCAGGAAAACTTCACTGCCTTGCGGGGGCAGCAACTTTATACGCAAAGTCATCACATCGGGTAAATCTAGGCTGTAAAACGGCACGTTCTGCGCGATTTCGCCGATGCGCTCCCGGCGGCTGTCTAGACCGCATCCAACATTAACGATCACCGGGTTAGGTTGGCGCCTGATGAAATCGGCCGCCAGTCGGTCAAAGTAATCTGAGCGAATTGCGGTGCCGACAACGGTGTGAATGGCGTTATCAAATTTAGAGAAATTGTAGTCTAACTGCGAAACGACTCGTCCAGCTGCCTCATCTTTGATGATTGGGTCGGGCTGTTGCGAGGCGAGGTGCTTCATGTACAGGGGAATAAGTAAGGTCTCGCTGATGGCATCTTCGATTTTCAGCATAGGAAAAAGGCCCCTTTCAGCTTTGACGAGGAGGTTAGCTTATCCTTAGTATACCGCGCGAGAACCGTTATTTTTAGGGTCTTTTCCAAAGGTTTTTATGCGGCGGCGCAAGATTGAGGAGTGAGTGCTACATGGGCGAGGGGCGGCTCTGGACATGTAAAGAAGAACCGTGTGAGGCAAATGCTGGTGCATATTCAGGCTCTTATTCCGGCGTTACAACCACAACATGACAAAGCGGGAGCATTTTCTTCATTCGGGAGCACTTTAACTGCTCCCGAATGAAGAAAATGCTCCCGAATTGAGCGTTACCGCAAGAGAAGAACTCTTCCATTACCTAAACAAATCCCACACGCTGAAGGTCGTGCGGCGGTAGATAGCCCCTTTTACGGCTCGCTTCGGGTTTTTCACAAACCCCATACCGCGCTTACCATAACCAGGAATCACAGCTCTTTTCACGGCGCGTTTTGCCCGACCGGTGGTGCGGGCCTTAATCATTCGTTTCACACTGGGTTTTCGCATACCAATTCTCATACCTTTAGCCTACTCCCAGCGTCGCAAACATGCGTTCCGCATCGTCACGGGCACGCATAAAGGCGAGGCTTTGAGCGCATAGCCACCTCTTTGTAGCCATACGCCAAAACCTCGCCCGTATGAATAACTCAAGAGTTACATAACCACTACGAGTTTGCCGCGTGTATGTTTCTCGGCTACACGATCTTGCGCGGCGCCAAGCTCCTCAAGCGAGTATTTCTTCTCAATGACTGGGCGCAGCTGACCGCGCTCAACGGCATTGGTAATCCACTTCATGGCCTCGGACGATGCCTTGGTCGCCAGCAGGAAACCCACGCGACGGTTCGTGAACAGCGAGGTCAGCACCGCCGGAAGACCGTCAGGTGAGACCGTCATCATGCGCCCGCCCGGCTTCAAGTAGTTGCGGTAAAACGCGGTCACAACGCCTCCGCAGTCCAGGATCGCATCGAATTTCTCAACCTTTTCGGGGTCTGGCAGAGCCTCATGGTCGTATGCCTCAATCGAACCTAGCTCGCGGCACAGAGCTATATTTTCTTCGGCAGAAACGGTCGCCACCTGAGCCCCCAAAATCTGCCCGATCTGCAGTGCGGCATGCCCTACACCACCGCTGGCACCCACTACCAGCAGACGCTGACCGGCCTGGAGTTTCAGGTTCTTGCGGAGCACCTGCAGGGCGGCAAGGCTCACGAGCGGCAGTGCCGCCGCATCAATCTGGTTCTGGATGCGCGGCGCATGGTGAATCCGGTTCTCACGGAATAGCACGTATTCGGCCGCCGTACCGGTGGGTGCCATAGAAATGGAGCCGTTGAACCCCCACACAATATCGCCAACTTTGTAGTCCATCACGCCGGTGCCCACGCTGACAACCTCGCCGAGCGCATCCACACCGGTACCTTTGGGGAAGCGTTTGCCCGTAAAAAGCCGCATTTCGCCTTCGCGCACGATCACGTCAATGCGATTCACGCTGAAGGCCTGCACGCGTACCAACACCTGGCCGGGGCGGGGAGATGGCACGGGAACCTCGTTGATCGTGAGCAGATCAGACCCGCCAAATTTGTCGTATTGCACGGCGCGCATTGTGGTCGGTAGCGACATATTTATCTCTTTCTTATCGGTCATTGCGGAAGCATCAGTGTAGGATGCACGGCATTCGACATGAGAACCGCAGCTGTGTAATGGGCGACGGCACCCAAAATAATGCCTCTGTGTTTAACTCTAACCTGTATACGTGCCAAACCGGGAGAAATGACGGTTTTACGACGGGCATACGGGCATATTTCTAGGCGTACAAACCTGCAGCATATGCCTGAATACATAATAAAAACCCTTGATGTGAATAAAACGTTGAAGAATCGTGCTTGATTCACATAAAGACCCTTTTTAGCATGGGTGCTATGACGACTACATCTGTGTACTGTCTTTTCTTCGACGGCTATGAGACTCTCGACGCTATGGGACCTATCGAATTTTTGCACCGTGTGACTGATGTGCGTATGCGGTATATCTCGGTGGCGGGCGCATCCGAAAACGGTGGTTCATTGGTACGTTCCGCCCAGGGCTTTACCCTCAAGACGGAAATTGTTGAGAGTCTTCCTCCGGGGAGCATTCTGCTGATTCCAGGAGGTATAGGTACGCGCTCTCTCGTCATGAACGACCTATTCCTGCAAAACCTTGCGAAATTGGTACAGCAAAGCCAAACCTGCCTGACGGTCTGCACCGGAGCGGCACTTCTTGCTGCCACAGGTGTTCTTGACGGGAAGTCTGCTACTACTAACAAACGTGCCTTCGAGTGGGTGCGTGGGACGCGCCCACAGGTGGGGTGGCGGCAGAAGGCGCGTTGGGTGAGCACAGAGAAGTTTTATACATCCTCGGGAGTTTCGGCAGGTATGGACATGACTCTAGGTTTTATCGCCGACCAGTGGGGTTTGGAAGCGGCTCAAGAGATCGCGTCCCGCTGCGAATATCTGTGGCAAAATGACCCGGAGACTGACCCATTTGCACATTCTGCCGAGTTCGAATCAGCGTAGCTTCCTCCCAGCGCATAAAAAGACCCTTTATACGAATAAAGCGTTAGAAAATCCGCTTGATTCGTATAAAGAGCCTTTTTTACAACACTAGGGAGAGGGGAGGGGAGAACAGGGCAGCAAGCCTAGTGCGTCGTAACACCACCATCCACGCTCAATACCGCGCCGGTCACCCATTCGGCCGCATCCGATGCCAAAAACGCGGCGGCACGCCCAATATCATCAACATTCCCGATGCGCCCCAACGGAATCAACGCCGAGGCATTTTGCTTCATGTGCTCCTGCGCTTCAGGCGGCATCGCAGAAACATTGCGCAGCAATTGTGGAGTTTCGACCATTCCCGGCGCAATCGCATTCACGCGTACCCCGGCGGAACCCGCCTCAAACGCTAATGACTGTGTGAAAAGATTTAACGCGCCCTTTGTCATGGAATAGACAGTCGAAGGCCGCCCCGGAAGCATCCGCTTCGAAAAATATGACGAAATGTTAACAATATTGCCAGAATTTTTAGCGAGTTCAGGCAATAACTTTTGTGCCAAGAAATACGGGGCTTTGACGTTGAGATTAAAATGCTCGTCAAAAGCGTTCTCGTCGGTTTGCTCAAAGGGAATAAACCGTGCAATACCGGCATTATTGACCAGCACATCAATACTTCCCAAAATATCAAGGGCGTGCTCGGCGGCGCGGTTTACCTCAGAAATATCCGTTAAATCTGCTGCGAAGGTGTGCACGGTCACGGGGTATTCGCTCAAGCGTGCGCTGGCTTCTGCAAGTTTTGTGGGGGTGCGAGCAATGAGGAATAGGTTAGCACCTTGGCGGGCAAATTCTTCGGCAATACCGTAGCCGATACCGTCGCTGCCGCCGGTAATAACGGCATTCTTGCCGGAAAGAGCAGAATTGGTATTCATGATGATCTCCTTGGGGGAGGGAATGAGTGATAAAGAGTAATTCCCGCATAAAACCTGCTATCTCAGGCGAGAGCAGCGAATGTGCTGCGGGCATTTAGGAATTTGCTGAAGTTGAATGAAAGCGGCTAGAGAGCTTTACTCGCCTTTTATAAAGGCCATAAAGGCGGCGCCGTCAAGATAAATGCTGGAGGCAACAATTTTGCCGTCTCGCACTGTGAGAAATTCCGGAACCTCAAAAATCTGGGTGGCTCCTGCGGGGGACTTTGCAGTGTAGCGCGCAATAACCGCCGCTTTATCACCTTCAACCACAAGATGTGCAAGCTCAACATTAGTGGTGGAATTAAAAAAATTTCCGGCACCCTGCAGATAATCTTGTTTGCCAAGATTTTGTTCTGCACTGTTGAATCCGTAGGATAATTTATCGGAAATGTAGTCTTGCCAATTTTCGGCGTGAATTGCCGAATAGTAATTCAGGACGGTCTGCTTAGTAGTCATTTGACCCTCTCGCGAATAGAATATATGACATGCGGGTATAACCCACGCATTTAACTGTAACAGACATGTTCTATTTATTAGGGTAATAACTACGTGATTGATTCATCTAAGCCATTGCGAGCTGATGCGCGGCGCACGGTCAATATCGTGCTTCACGCCGCCGAACAAGTATTGCGCCGAGACCCAACCGCCTCGCTAGAGCAGGTGGCTACGGTTGCAGGAGTCACTCGAACAACTATTCATCGCAGATTCGCCAGCCGCGAGGCTCTTCTCGCGGAGCTGAGTAATATTGCCGTTAGAGAATTTTATGAAGCATTTGAGTCAGCAAGTCCCGAGACCGCTCCTGTAATGGTGGCGCTGCATCGCCTGACCGTTAACGTGATGCGGGTGAAGGCGATCTGGTTGTATGCGATGGCGCATCTGAGCGATGATGATCCCGCCGTGATTACAAAACAACGCACTCTTTTAGGGCGTTTGGGTAAGGTTTTTGAGCGTGCACAGCGTGAGGGCTATATCGCTGCAGATGTAGACCTTATCTGGGCGCAGCGTATGTTCCGTGCCATGACTGACGAGGCGGTAGCTGGTATCACCGGCACCGGCATGGGGGCTAAAGCCCCGCCAATGCCGACCGGCCCGGATGATTTGGCCAGACTGGAGGCGGTTGTAGACGATGCCGAGCTAGACCGCCTGACCACTTTGATTATGCACACTTTGTTCACTGGAATTGGAACTCACGAACCCTCTATATGACATGCAATCAGCGAGATGGATACGAGACCTTATTCGGTAGAAAGTATCTAACTTAGCTCGTGAAATATTGCAGTATTGCCCGCCTTGGGTCGTAAGAGTGAAGGATAAAAATACGCAGAGTTTAACCGCGTTTCGGTAGTCCACCAGGCAGATACCCATTGGGAAAAAGTTGGTGAGAAACAACATATACTCCTCAGCAAAAGGTATGAATCACCCCGCAATACCGCGGGGAGCCGGTAGACGCTATTGTGCACCAGAACGGTTTTACCTAACCAACGTGAGAATAGAGGCTGTATCTCGCGGCACTCAACCCCCACGACATGGGTGGCGTGCGGTATGTTTTTGTGGGCCTCCACCTTGTCGCGCTCATGGCGCGCTTCGAGAAGAAACGTTCGATGTAATGAACATCAGGGGAGAGTCGGGGAACCTGTTTGCCAGTGTGCGTACAAAATTCGGTGAGCTACGTCAAAATATCTAATGGATAAGGTGCGCTCATAATAATTCTGATACGTCCTTACAATTCAAGATACGCTTCGCCTGTATCAAAAACGAGAGGCAGAGCTATATTTTTCTGTAAAAACTTAATGGAGAAATTTTTTATAAAATCTTGGCTAAATAACTTCGAATATTTCTATATCAACGTAAAAAATTCGTTCTCAGAATAATTATTGCTATGACTCCTCGATATCTCTTGTATCTCGTCCCTGAATTATGTTTAGGGTTAAATTGTCCGTATCACCGATGAATGGAGTTTATGATGGCTTTTCGCTATTCTCGTCCGGCTATGACCGGAGCTGCTATTTTCACCCTTGCGGGTGTGACGGTTCTTCCGCTCGCGCAGGCAAACGCAGCGCCTGCAAGCCCTCAGGATGAGGCACGTTCTGGAGCCACACAGGGACAGCCAAATTCTGCAGCACAGAACGGTCAGGATCAGGGTCAGCAGCAGAGCGCTAACGCCAGTGGTCAGAACCAGGATGGTGCAACCCAGGATCAGCAGCAGAGTGCTAACGCTAACGGTCAGGGTCGGCAGCAGGGTGCCAATGCTGATGCTCAGGGTCAGCAGGGTGCTAACGCCAGTGGTCAGAACCAGGATGGTGCCACACAGGGCGGTGCGACACAGGATCCTTCGAAGGCTGCATCCGGCGGTGAACAGCAGCAGGCTCAGCCTAGTGCATCTCAGGATCAGCAGCAGGGCGCTAATGCTGGCGGTCAGGATAAGCAGGCTTCTCAGGGGCAGGGTGCAAGCTCTGCATCCCAGAATGGTCAGGGTCAGCAGGCTCAGGGCGCACCCGCATCCCAGAGCAGCTCAAACTCGAATTCTGCATCACAGAATAATCAGAGCCGTCAGAGCCAGCCCTCCGCACCCGCGAATCAGAACTCCGGTTTTATTGCGATTACCTCTGTCGATGGATTCATTGACCCGCAGAATACTGATAACGTTCTGTCTGTAGAGACTACGGGGATCGATAATACCCACCGTGTACAGTACGAGCCGCGTGTTCAGGAACTTGATGAGTTCGGGAACATCGTTAATGATGACGTTAGCAACGGCGGAGGGTCTAGTCTTGGTTCGGACGGGAGCTTCGGGATGTACGTGAGTGTTGATGGCACTAAGATTAACCCGAACCACCAGTACCGGGTCTACATTGATGTATTCGATCAGGATACCTTAACGGCGAGTTACGCGTACTACCCCATCGTGGTTTGGAACCGTACCTACATTCCGGTTGTTCCTCTGTCGGCAGCACAGTAATTAATACACCGTATTATCTTTTGCATTTTGTTTAGTGTATTAGATTTCTAAAAATAAAATATATTTTCGGCTCAAGGGTCTTCGGGAGCATGTTTTAGTGATATGCATGCTGTTGAAGACCCTTTGAGTCGTGTTGACACATTAGTTTATGTATATATTTTCCATCGAAACATTCATGTTGTCATAAAAATAAATATCAAGAAATAATGCTAAAAATGCTAGACCTAAACTCAACCATGTATTACATTTAACAGTATTCCACTAACCGATGAATGGAGTACAAAATGTCCAATACCCGTTTTATCCTGACCGGAGTGGGTGCGCTTGCCCTCCTAGGTGCATCCGTGGTGCCGTCCGTTCCTTCCTTTGCCGCGGAAGGGAACGCTGGTGCGCAGACTCAGCAGGCTATCTCTACGCTTCCGGGTGGCCAAAATACTGGCGCTAATAACACCAATGGGAACAACACAAATATTAATACAGGGGCTAAAGTAACTTCCGTTGAGGGCGGCCCGCTGAACCCTCTGACAGGGCAGAACAACCTTACGATTACTGGTGAGGGGATTGACCTCAACAAGTCTTTTGACGGTTTAGGTGCAGAGGTCTACGAGGTTGATGCAGACGGCGACTTCACTGGCGAGAACTTAGTTCAAGACGGCGGAGGCCTTGTTGTGACGGAAGACGGTCATTTCCGTGGCACTGCCAAGGTTAAAGGCGATTTCGATCCCCAGAAACACTATGTTCTCTACATTATGAGCTACCCCGGGCACGGTAACCGCACAATAGAGGCTAAACAAGATCTGCCTGTACAGCAGGTTGACAGCAAGGACCTGCAGTCTTCCGTAACCCTGACCACCAACTCCTCGAAGTCAGATAAGCTCAGCAGCCACCTGAACACCAATGTCTTGACCCTGACCGGAACCCATTTTGATGACGTGAAGCAGGTCAAGATAAAAGTTGAGGGGCTGGACGAGAACGGTCAGGTTAACGAAACTCTTGCCACCAAAGACGTCTCGGCAGAGGTGAAGAACGGTAACTTTACTACTCAGATTCAGCTTCCCGGATCCAAGATTCAGGAAGGCAAGCACTATCGGGTGCTTATTGAATCCAGCAGCGACGACTGGGTAAGGGCTGTGACTAAGGATCTTTATGGCGATACGGATGATGAGGTTGTAGGCATCATTAACGGTGCACCCCTTAGCCGCAGTGCCGCCGAGAATCACCTGAAGGTTGCTGGCGGCGGGTTTAGCCCTGAAGTAGCGGCTCAGAACGGTGCCAAGGTTCGGTTGATTTTCACTGAATACAATGTTGAGCGTGACGATCCCAGCAGTGATGAGATCGTGAATACGACTGTTACCCCGAAACCGAACGGTGACTTCGAGGGCGACCTGACTATTCCCGGTAATAAGCTGCAGGCAGGAAAGAAGTATGTGGTACGCGCATACCTTGAAGACGCGAACGGCGGATTCTCAAGCGACATGACCCTCAAGACCCTGGTTCCGACCACGAACTAGGCTTTATTAAGAGAAAATCTCTGTGCTGACACCCCTAGAAGAAGATAAGGTGCTACATAAACCTAAAATTTCCTTCTAGGGGTGTTGCATGGGTAAATCGACCGGTACGATTTGATAAAACCACACTATAGATGCCTTCGCCAGGAGATAGATGATGCGCGCCTTCCTCTGTTCTTACTTCGCCGGTGTAGAACCCGCCTTCAAAAATTTCTTGCGCGGCAACCCATCACAACAGCAGGTGGTGTTTATTCCTACCGCCAGCACGGTTGAAAACACAACTTTCTACGTTCAGGATGCCCTGAATGTTTTCAAAAATTTAGGGCTAACCCCCGATATTCTCGACATTGCAGAAGTTGATTCAGAAACCGCGAAGTTGCGCATCGAACAAGCTGAAGTTCTCTATATTTCGGGCGGCAATACGTTCTATTTGCTGCAGCAGCTCAAATCCAAAGACCTCATCAATTTCATTGTCGAAAAGGTGCGCCACGGCATGATGTACGTGGGGGAGTCGGCTGGAGCTATGGTCGCTTCGCCTGATATTGAGTATGCACGAGTTATGGACGACTCTGACGCTGCTCTGGGAATGTTCAATTTTAAGGCGCTGGGAATTGTCGATTTCTACCCGGCGGTGCACGAGGAAGAAGAACCTTTCGTTCAGGCGGTACGCCGTATGAAAAGCAAATATTCGGATAAGCTCGATCTTGTGCCCATCAACAATAGCCGTGCGATTCGGGTTGAGGGCGGCGTTCGCTTTATCGTCTAGGTTTTCTTCAGCGGTCAGAAACCCACCGCATAGCGTGTTCACTTTGAACACGGCAGACTTCGGGAGCAGTTTCTTCATTCGGGAGCATTTTAACCGCTCCCGAATGAAGAAACTGCTCCCGCTTCACCTTATGATTGTAATTCTGGTCTTTCTTAGTCTTGCGGAACCCTGAACGTGATGCAATAGAACTGATCATTCCAGAGCAAGCTGGTGTTTGCATCCTCCATGTCTTCGGGTATCAGTGCCTCAATCTCTGAGAGGTCGAAGGTGGCATCCTTGTACTCTTTGCGGGTGAAGATGCTCTTCTCGTACTGCGAATCAATGTAGTCGGAAGTTTCATCCGCGATCATAATTTTCGTACTGGGCTTGGCCACCCGAATCATTTCTTCGATCGCGCGCTTTTTATCGCTAAAGAAGTTAATGCCGCCCACGTGCAGCACCACGTCAAAGCTCTGATCGATGAAGGGCAGATCCTCGGCGGCACAGTTCACTAGGTTCAGGTTCGCGCGCCCACCCCAGATTTTCTGGCATTTCTTGAGCATCCCGAGCGAAATATCGGCACCCGTCCAGTCGATTGCACTCACCTCAATATCGTCCGGCAGGTACCGTAGGTCGGTACCGGTGCCGATTGAGACGTACAGTGCCGAGCAACCGGGAAACCACTCTAGTTCCTTCATGAACTGCTGGCGCATCTGTGCGACTTCATTGCCGTAAGCGAGACGCCCAAACCACCGTTCGCCTAGGTCGTAGACGGAAGCTAAGCGGTTGTAGAATTTCATGTATTTGGCGTTATCGCCCTGAACCTGCGCTTCATCCAGACATAGCAGAATGCCATTCTCTTCGGCGGGAGGGTTGGTGTGGAATTCGGGCTTGAGCTTGTTCGTGAGGTTAGCGTTTGCCATGGCTTCTCCGCCTTAGATTAGTATGGTGAGCACATTTCTGAGCGTCGTGAGAGAGAAATATTACTCCTTATAAAACACTTATACCTGTTTTGGAATATACGCGTCAATATTTTTTATGTTTGAATACGAGAAACGGCCTTTTAAACGCACTCTATTCAGAAGAGTTTTTGCATTCATGAAGAATAAAAAGCTTCTGAAGGCAAAAACTCTTCTCGATAGAAACCGCCAGTGATGGTGTCAAAAATATGTAGGTACTGTCCGGGTGTTTTTAGTGTTCTTTTTCAAGCACGAGGTTTACGTAGTCGCGTCGTACCAGCCGGGCAGAGCCGCCCGCCACCGCCATATCGTGCAGATGCTGTACAGCTACCGTATGTAGCGGCAGTTCTTGTGTGAGCGCAACTATATCGGCGGCATCGTACAGGGCGAAGCCGTACTTGGTGAATGGCAGGGTCTTCATAAAATCTTTTTCACAGAAGCTTAAACACACCCGCCCGCCGGCGGTAAGCACCCGGCACATTTCTGCGAGCAGCCAAGCCGGTTCCTCCCAGAAATACACCGTATTCACGCTCAACACCTTCGTGAAAATACCGTCTTCATACGGCAGATTCACGCCGTCATACAGCGCGTACTCAGCCAGCCCTTCTGCGATAAACACGTTATTGGCGGCGCGGGCCTGCTCATACATGAGCGGCGAAATTTCCACCCCATCATAGTGCAGGTTCTCTGCGAGGGAGAGAACATAATTGAGGAGCCCACCATTGCCCGGGCCCGCCTCCAGGATGCGGTCATCTTCCTCAATGCCTAATGCATTCAGGGCGCTCACAATCATGGGAAGATTCCACAGGTTTAAAGAGTGTGCTAGCTCTTGACCGGTGTCACCCATGGGGCACTTAAGCTGGGAAGCAAGGGCCTTCGCCTGCTCGGCCGGGTTCTGGCGGGTACTAGACATAGTGCTCCTTTATAATAATCCAGGCGTGAAGATTTTTTATCATAGCACGGCCGCAGCTTGTGCCACCGCCAGGAGAGCTTTAGTGCCGAGAGGAGGTTTTATAGATGCGCCAGGCGCTGTGAATCAGTGGAATCTGCAAAGGCAAACGACCGAACGCCACAACACGTTTAAACGTTGACTCATGCCGCCAATCCCACGCCATCTGCACATTCGCCGGGAACACCGCCGTATACAGTGCAATAGCCGCGAGGGCACCCGCTCGGCGGGTTGTTGGGACGGTCAGCAGCCCTGCGATACCGAGCTCAGCAGCCCCCGAAGCATAGGTGTAGAACCGTGCGGAGCCCGGCAGGGCACGAGGCACGATTGCGTCGTAATGTTCGGGTTTCGCGAAATGCAGAACACCCGTGGCCCCTAGAAAACCGGCTGTTACCACGGGCGCTATATGTTTCTTGCCGCCGGAGCGGGAATCATCAGATATGTTTTTCTTCAAGCTCATAGTTCTAGTTTTGCACATCCGTACTACTACCGCCGGATGATTTTTGCGGGTTCTCTAGGGCATCGCACATGCGTGGTTCCGCACCTCTAAAACTGAGTGAATTCACATTTCTACCGCACAGCATGAGCCTTACACGTCGTGTAACGATAGCGAATCTATATCAGAACAGGGTAGAATGAGTGAACCGGTGCTAAGACATCACGGAAAGGCCCGTGAGGGCACCCAATCACTGATCCCATGAAAGGAATCCTCTCTTATGAAGAAGCTCATTGTACTTGCTCTCGTCGGCGCAGCAGCATTTTTCGTGTACAAGAAGAAGTTCGCAGCCTAAGCTAGAGTCAGCAGTTTTGATGGGGTACATAAAGCCCACATGAACTGAATACACAGCAGATTTGCGTGAGCCCCGCATCCAGAAGGTTGGATGCGGGGCTCACCGCTTGCTTACACACGTTTATCAGGAACTATCCGGTCGGCAAATCCCCGTTCATAACAATCTTTTCCTGAGCGGAATCCCAGGTGAACGTCGCTTGGGAAGACCCAACAGAGGCCGAAATCTGGTTCGCAGAATTTCGTGAGACCGAAGGGGAACCCTGAATCGGGTTGAGCGTGCCGGTTCCCAAGTAGTCTCCGTGATGGAACAGCATAATATGTGACGCACCATCGGAAGACCCGACCGTAATCCACGAGAGCTCCGCACTCGAATCGAAAGTCGAAGTATCCGCCGAACTCAGGGACCACGAATGATGACCGCGAAGTTTACTCGCATTAGAATCCAACGCCGAACGCCCGCTTGAGGACGAAGACCCCGAATTAGAATTTGATGATGCGGTTACCGTAACGGTACTTGCCTCCGGCTGCGGGTTGGCGGTCACCGTCACCACAGACACGCTCGGACTTGGAGAGGTTGAAGAACTGGTGGCACTTGCTGTGGGAGAGTGAGTTGGACTGGATGACGCGGATGAAGAACTAGATGAGCTAGAACTGCGTGCCGCCTGCGAACTGCTGCCCGAATCGGTGGATGCGCCAAACGGGTTACCGCAGGAAGAAAGCAGAAGCGCTGCGCCAGCGCAGAAAACTAGCGGCTTTACAGGAAATCTAAACATGAAAAACTCTTTTCGTATTGATGCGTGTTGTTACTCCTAGTTTACTGGTGGCAACTCGCCAGTGCGGGAGACCTGCCGGGTTTGCGGGTCGAAAGTATACACGCTAATAGCCCGCCCCGTTGCACAAGCGTTGCATTCATCAGCTTTGGGGTATACATAACGAACCTCGACGCTCGTGGGCGATAGCCGGTGAGGCACAAACTTTCCAAAAGGCTTTTGTTCTGCAACCCCGATGAACTCACCGTGGCTGAAAAACAGTAAATGTGCTGGAGAACTACCCGTTCCATTTTTGAGATCCATGGTAATCCACGAGAATTCCGCACACGGATCGTAGGTATTTAGCTCGGGGTTTTTGGTAGGAATATTTTCGGGCACTTTAGATGTGTCCCAAGGAGCACCTTCGCTTGTGTCTCCATCCCATGTGTAGGGTGGTATCTGTTGCCCATATTTTTCGAGAGCCTGCTGATCTGTCAATGTTCCGCACTGCTGCGAGGGGGTGGACGAACTCTGCTCGGCTCCAAAAGGAGCACCGCACGAGGTAAATAACAGCGTCAGAAGAGCACCAAAAACTATAATTCTGAGACGGGATTTCAGGGAGGAAAGCTTCGTGTTTGCCGGATACATTGCGTTATAGTCCTTACCTTATACATGTGAGGTTGTAATAGATACTGTCTGCAAATTCTCAACCGTGAGAGTAGGCCGTAAGTATCTGATACCTAGAAACATCAGCCGCCGTAAAAGGCAATGTTAAGGTTCCACCTTTAAACTTACGACGTTATCTGCCAGAATGCCACGATATCCGTCATGTATAGTAGCCCGGTGTCTGTCAATTTCCTGTCTCCCTTCGCAACAGCATGAATGTACGACGAGACCGCGCCGCCCGGTTCTTACGCGACAGTTCCCCTTGCGCAGGGGCAGAGAACGCGCGACAATGAGGAAATGGCTGAAATTACTTTTCAAAATAACCTTGCAGTTCACACTAGCGGCAACCTTCCCGCCGTCGGTTCTAAGCTCCCCGCATTCTCCGTACTCGACGCCGACCTCGCTGAGGTCACCGGCGCCCAGTTCGCGGGTAAGAACCTCGTGCTGAATATCTTCCCATCGGTCGATACCGGCGTATGCGCCGCCTCGGTCCGCAACTTCAACAAAGAAGCCGCTGGCCTTGATAACACCGTTGTCGTGAACGTTTCACACGATCTTCCGTTCGCGCTTGGTCGCTTCTGCGCCGCTGAGGGCATCGAGAACGTTGTTACCACCTCCGCATTCCGCTCATCCTTTGGGCAGGACTTCGGCGTGACAATGACCGACGGACCTCTCGAAGGGCTCCTTGCTCGTGCCGTCGTAGTCGTGAACCCTGCCGGCGAGGTAGTGTACACCGAGCTCGTTCCCGAAATCACCAACGAACCCAATTACGAGGCTGCGCTCGCAGCTCTTAAGTAAACGCAGCTGAGCCTATCAAGCAGGCACCATACTCGGTTTTTCCGTGCCGTGGTGCCTGCTTTGTTCTGCTGTCTGAAAACTATTGCGCTGGTTCGTGCGGAGTCTCTTCTACGCGATCGTGTTCCGTCCGATGGTGCGTAGGCTCATCGGCGACCAGCATATGTTGAGGCAGAGAACCACGTTTCTTTGCCGCCGCATAACGCCCCACCAGAAGCGCCATATACACAGCCATCGCCACCAAGAGCATCGACCCCGGGGCAATAATCAACGCCATTGCCGCCGCGATCACCGAGAAAAGCACCGTGAGTCTATCGGGGTTAGCGCGGTAGGCATCAAGGGCAAGTACCGTAAAGAGCGCAGTCATTACGAAGTCGAACCCCTCAAGATGCGCCAGAAAACTCGACCCCAAGAAGAACCCGAGTGTGGAACTGAGGATAACGCTCACATGCATTCCCGCATGAATCCACAGAATGCGTGACCCTCTTAGAGTATGCCGTTCCGGTCCGCTGTTGAGGGCAAAAGCCTCGTCGATGAGCGTATATACAGCGTAAAACTTGGCGAGAGACCCGTGCACACGCTCGATAGGGTAGGACAGCCCATACATGAGGTGCCGTGAATTGATGAGTAGCGTCATCACCGCAACAGATACTAGCGAGGCCCCGGCTGTCATCATCGTCAGCAATACGAACTCTACAGACCCGGCGAATAAAACTCCTGGAAGCAGGGGCGCAAGCCACCAAGGAAAACCCAAGCTGTGTATCACAACGCCGAGCCCAATTCCCACGAAGAATAGACCCAGCATCACAAGGGATGCAACGCGCATTGCCTCACGAAATCCGCTCTCGCCAGTGCGGCGGAGTTCAAGACTAGAGGTGCCGCCTGTACGTAAAGCCTGTTCTCGTTCCTGCACCACCGGGATGCTGCTGGTTGCCAGACCTGCGGCGGCGATAATATCGAGAACCTGTTCGTCGCTGGTTTGTTGCGGCGCGTCCCCAAGGTGGCGGTTGGGGCGTGAAGATCTTTCAGACATGGTATGCCCCTAGAAAACCCAGTTGATAAGAATAACGCAGGTGGCGGTACCGGCGATCATGCTGTACACCATATTCTTCTTCCACAGGTGCACGAGCGCCGTCACCACAAATCCGGCAAGATAGGGAACTGCGGTGTGCGTGGATGAAAAGTCAATACGGCTTATCGCATAGATCGCCAGAAGTGCTACGGCTCCGAGGGGGATCCAGTGGCTGAGCGCATCCAGAATTTCAGAACCCGCAAGGGCTTTCTTGAGGCCAAAGGGGAGCACACGCAGAACAAAGGTTACAGCCGCTGCAACCAGAACGGCGCTGATGATATAACCGCTATCGATGTGACCGTTAATCATGGGGGTTCTCCTGCGAGTTGTCGTGATGAGTGAGCGTGGTGCTTGGGGTTTTCACCTGATCTGTCGTGCTGTCTTCGGCAACCGTCAGCGATGCGTTATTCTCTGGGGCGGGTATCTGGTGTTCCGGCAGTGTTCCCCGTGATTTTGCGATAAAGAACCGTACTATCAGCAGGGCAGTGTAGGTTCCCATCGACACCAGAAGCATGGAACCGGGTGCCAGGATAATGCCTACCGTGCCGGAGATCAGCGTGAGAAGAGCCGTGACATTATCCTGCTGAGCGCGGTAGGCGTCAATCGCGAGGACTGTAAACAGAGCCGTCATGGCGAAATCCATACCCTCAAGGTGGCTCAGAAACGATGCGCCAATGAAGAACCCGACGGTTGTTCCCGCTACCCAGCTCATGTGCAGGAATGTACTCACCCATAGAATACGTGCGTGAGAGAGCGTATTCCGGTCGGGGCCGGTGTTGAGCGCATAGGATTCATCGCAGAGCGTGTATATGGCGTAGAGTTTCGCCCAGAACCCCTTAACATTCTGCAGAGGGAAAGAAATACCGTATACCAGGTGACGGGAGTTCACGAGCAGAGTTGTGAAGCCAATAGCGCCTACACTGGCTCCGGTTGCGATCATTTCTACGACTAGGAACTCGACGGAACCGGCGTAAACGATGAGGGAGATTGCGGGCGCAAGCCACCACGGTAAATGGTGAGCACTAATAATAACGCCCAAACCTAACCCCAACACCACGAAACTTGCAAGCACCACGCTGGATGCCCGTAAAGCCTGTTTGAAGCCGCTCTCGGTGGGGTTATGACCGATCGCGGCGTAATGTTCTGCGTCGCTTGTTTCCTTCGCGGTATCTTTCATGGTGCCTCTCAGCAAGAGTGAAAATGAGTCTTCAATTATCCTATCCAATTTTAGGGAAGTTTTATGTACTTCGTTTTGCTATACGGAAGATCAGGGGCGGAATAAAAAGGTGGTGCCCGCGTTATGCTCAATGTACAAGCGATAGTTTCACCGTGTTAAAGGAGTATTGCTGATGAATAAAGCGCCTGCTGAGAAAACAATAGTACGCCGCGAGTCTGAGGACTACCGCGAAGTTCGTGTAGAACGTGTGGATCGTCTGCGGTACCGGGCGCATGGTGCGAATGGGGCAACCCTGGACTTCGGGGTGGGCGATGGGCTTCTAACTCCGGTGGAGCTTTTACTAGCGGCGATCGCCGGCTGCTCCTCGGTTGATGTGGATGCGGTCACTACCCGCCGCGAAATCCCACAGGTATTCGAGGTACTTGCTTCTGCTCTGAAGAAGCATGAGGACGGTGCGGTACGTCTTGATGATGTTGAGGTGGATTTTGATGTGCAGTTCCCTGAAACCGAGGCGGGCACACAGGCCGCTAAGATGGTGGATCGATTAATTCGTTTGAGCGCTGAGAAGGACTGCACGGTCTCTCGTACGGTGGAGCATCCGACGAAGGTTGAGTTTCATAATGTAAATGCTGAGTAGGGCTTTGCTGGATTATCGTATTGGCCTTGACTTTAAGCATATATTTTTGCCGAGCAGATTATTAAAAGTTATCTGCTCGGCATTTATTGCAGGGGGCTTTGATGCGGAAACATATTACATATAGTGCGCAGAATCATCAGCCAGGTCGGTGCCTTGAGGGTTTTCGGTCAGGTATTGAATAATAGATTTTTTATCGCGAAGGATTTCTTCAATCTGAGCCTGATCTTCTACACTGTGGATGCGTGCCCACCGACCCTTCTCCTGTCGGAAGATAACATGCGCGGCTATGGAGTATTCTTTGGTAGCTTTTATTGAAAACTTGGCTGCTGTTTTATTGTCTCTGGTCCTGAGGTGGAAAATATCAGGAAACGAAATATCTTCACCTCCACGGAAATTTTTACCCCAAGGGGAATAAGTATATTTATTAATACAATTAAAATGTGTTGTAATAATTTTTCCTGTTCGAGTATGGTATCTAATAATGCCGTCTGGGTGAATGCTAAAGTACTCCATTTCGTATGCGTAGAGGAAGTTCGCGCTAAGTAGTGCTGTACCGCCGAAAAGAATGGTACTCCACGTTCCGGTCCATGCCATATCCCACGGAATGATTAAGGCATCTATTGTTAAACCTAGCGCTGTCACATTCAGCCATCCTTCAAGCTGGTGATACTTTCTCTTAAATACGTAGGGGAGCTTCTTCTCTCGTGATCTGCGCACCGCATCGTAAGTGAGGTAGAGGATGGCAATGGCAACAGTGATAATAATGATCATGGTAGTTCTGCTCATGTTTTCTCCCTATTCCTTATTACGTGATGTAGTAACTGTGATCTAGTTGGCTAAACTCAGGCGAACTACGCCGATAATATCAGTAGTTCCCTGAAAATTTTGTGGCGTTATCTGTACTCTTGCGTATCTTGAGCTTTTTTCGCCGCACAGAGCCGAACCTTGAAGAGTTTATATACCGTCAAGACATCATCTATGTCGGAGGCGGTAACACTGCAACACTGCGAACCTCTTAGCTGTGTGGAGTCTGCACGGTCTCTCGTACGGTGGAGCATCCAACGAAGGTTGAGTTTCATAGTGCGAATGCTGAGTAGGGTGTTACCGCGTTGAAGCCATATATAGACCTATATACTCTGGATATGCTCGGTGTTTAGGATGGGCTATGATGGCATGGCTTATTCGTGGAAGATTGGTTACCTATGGAGACGCAACGTACTATTGTGCTTCTGAGTGGTGGGTTCTCTGACGGTGAGAATACTGATCAAGATGTGTTTCTGTTAGAGTCCAGCCTGCGGAGAAAACCAAGGGTGTGTTTTATCCCTACGGCTAGTGGAGATTCACGTGCGTATATTGAGCGTTTCTATACTGCCTTTAAAAGATATTCGTGTATTCCTACTCATCTTGAGCTTTTTCGCCGCACAGAGCCGAACCTTGAAGAATTTATACGCCGTCAAGACATCATCTATGTTGGAGGCGGTAACACCGCAAACCTCTTAGCTGTGTGGAGGTTGCATGGACTTGACCGCGTGCTTCGCAAAGCATATGTCGAGGGAACAGTTCTGTCAGGTATAAGTGCGGGCGCAGCTTGCTGGTTCGAGTCATGTCTGACCGATTCGTTTGGTCGTTTAGAGGCGCTCAATGATGGTTTGGGCATACTGCCTGGCAGCTTCTGCCCTCATTTCAATACCGAACCTGGCCGTCCCAGAAGTTTTTTGCAGACACTACAAAGCGGTACTTTACCGCCAGGAGTAGCTTTAGACGATGGGGCGGCAGTTCGATACTGCAATGAGGCAGTAGACGTAGTCTATCGAAGTATGAGCAACGCCGGCTTATACAATCAGACGACAAAAGGTATATGTGCTGTGGAGCTGTAGTACGTTTACCAGCAGGTTTCGACTGCGCAACGAAGCTCTTGATATGTAAATTTTGAGAATGCATTTCGATAGTGAAAATACTTGATATATCAAGCGAAAAGCGGGGGTTGTGTAGGGTGTGCCACTATGTGACCGGATTCGACACGTGTTATTAAAACTTTATTTTTAACCTCAGGTGCAGATTTTGCCCGGGACGCTTAAGTGTGCTTCTAGTGGGTGCTACATGAAGGATCTTATTCTCTTCAATCCCTGGATTTGCAGGGGATGTATGAGGGGGTAAAAGTCCTTGAGAGGCCCCTGGATATGCAGGATTTTTGAAATGTTTATTGTAGACAAAAAAGGGTGCAAGCTGAGTGATGTTCACTTAAATGTTATAAACATGCTTGTATGCCTAGTGGAGCCCCTGTAGCCTGGGAATTGGATACTTAGTCTAGGCTGCCCTTGAGGATTTACTCCTGCGGTAGTTGAAAGTTTCCGTGCACACGAAGCCGACATAAAAGAGGTTTACATATGACTTCTCATCAGCGGAAATCTCCCGGAATTAAGAAGGCGCTGGTTACGACCGGCACCGCCGCATCCTTGTTGGGTGCATCCTTCGTGGCAATGCCTGCTACGTTTGCTAACGTGCCGGATCAGGTTCCCACCTCTCCTGCATGTGACTGCCAGCCCGGTCAGCCGGGACAGCCTGGTCAGGGCGGTCAGGGTCAGACCGGTCAGCCTGGCACCCCTGGTGATAGCGGTCAGACCAGCACTCCCGGTCAGGGTGGTCAGGGCCAGACCGGACAGCCTGGTCAGGGTCAGCCCGGTCAGCCTGGTGATCACGACAGCGATCACCCTGACACTCCCGATCAGCCTGACACCCCCGATTATCCTGGTGATCACGACAGCGATCACCCTGACACTCCCGATACGCCTGGTGATCACGACAGCGATCAGCCCGGTACCCCCGGTCAGGGCGGTCAGGGCCAGACCGGACAGCCTGGTCAGGGCGGTTTGGGTCAGACCGGTGACAATGGTCAGCCTGGTACCCCCGGTCAGGGCGGCCAGGGTCAGACTGGTCAGCCTGGTACCCCCGGTCAGGGCGGTTTGGGTCAGACCGGTGACAATGGTCAGCCCGGTACTCCTGCTCAGCCCGGTACCCCCGGTCAGGGTGGTCAGGGTCAGACTGGTCAGCCTGGTACTCCCGGTCAGGGCGGTCAGGGCCAGACCGGACAGCCTGGTCAGGGCGGTTTGGGTCAGACCGGTGACAATGGTCAGCCCGGTACTCCTGCTCAGCCCGGTACCCCCGGTCAGGGTGGTCAGGGTCAGACTGGTCAGCCTGGTACTCCCGGTCAGGGCGGTCAGGGCCAGACCGGTGACAATGGTCAGCCCGGTACTCCTGCTCAGCCTGGTACCCCTGGTAACAACGGCGGTAACGGTGGCGACGGTATTGGTGGTAACGGTGGTAACGTGACCCCCGGTACTCCCGGTCAGCCTGGTACCCCTGGTAACAACGGCGGCAATGGCGGTAACGGTATTGGTGGTAACGGTGGTAACGTGACCCCCGGTACTCCCGGTCAGCCTGGTACCCCTGGTAACAACGGCGGCAATGGCGGTAACGGTATTGGTGGTAACGGTGGTAACGTGACCCCCGGTACTCCCGGTCAGCCTGGTACCCCTGGTAACAACGGCGGCAATGGCGGTAACGGTATTGGTGGTAACGGTGGTAACGTGACCCCCGGTACCCCTGGTCAGCCTGGCACCCCCGGTCAGCCCGGTCAGCCCGGTCAGCCTGGTCAGCCCGGTCAGCCTGGTACCCCCGGTCAGCCTGGTCAGCCCGGTCAGCCTGGTACCCCCGGTGAGCCCGGCCAGCCTGGTCAGCCCGGTCAGCCTGGTACCCCCGGTGAGCCCGGTCAGCCTGGTCAGCCCGGTCAGCCTGGTACCCCCGGTGAGCCCGGTCAGCCTGGTC
>ERZ772927.288-NODE-288-length-25325-cov-11.3882_pt1 | contig 25325 bp, 19 predicted proteins | sample MGYA00512115_ERZ772927 | MGnify/ENA primary metagenome ERZ772927 (study PRJEB29015, sample SAMEA2737924) | human oral metagenome | biome: human oral; feature: human-associated habitat; material: dental | place: China | collected 2013 ... | reverse complement strand
TAGCTTGCATAACCGCTGCAAGAGCACCTGTTTCTTCGTGGCGAACTTGCAAGAAACGGATATCTTTGTCTTCAGCCAAAGCATCCATGAGTGAGCTGAGTGTTCCTGATGGGATACCGTAGATGGTGTCTACGCCCCATGTTTTCAATACGTTGAGCATTGCTGCTGATGCAGTAATTTTTCCTTGAGTCATAATAATAACTCCCCTTCAATAAAATAAATTTTCAGTTATTGAAAACATTTCCACTTGTGAATGAAAACGCTTCAAGAAACTTTACTCTATCAATTTATCATGTTTTTCCGCTCTTGTATAAGAATATGCTCAAAGATGATATAGAACTATTACATAACACAAAGCCCTAAATTTTTTCACAAAGTCCAATGTGTTTTATAATAATTTTCATAATCCCTTTGAAATCAAGCATCATTCACAGAAAAACTTTGTAAGTAAAGGAAAATAAAAAAGCTCTGTTCTGGAAAAACAGAGCTGTATTTTTTCGAAGAAACTACAAATATTCCTGCAAAGCCTTGGACAGGGCTGCATAGCCAGCAATGGTCAGATGGAGGCCGTCCCTTGTGTAGTCTGGGCGCAGCTGGCCTCCCTCGTCCAGAAAAGCATCGTAGAGATCAATAAACTGGACATTCATGTAGGCGCTAGCCAGCTGGCGATAGGCTTGATTGAGGGCCTGAATCTTTTCATTGCTGCGGACATAGACCGTGCTCTTGTAGGCCGGAGCTTCATTGACGGGAAGGACAGACAGCAACTGGATCTGAGCCAGAGGATAATCACGAGAAATCTCCTGAATAATGGCTTCTAAATTGGCCAGCGTTTCTGTCTGAGGCATCTCCTTGCCAATATCGTTGGTACCTATCAGGATAAAGACCTTATCCAAAGCCTGACCAAAGAGATGGGCATCTAGGTTTTCTAAAAGCAAATCAGTCTTATAGCCCCGAATGCCCCGGTTGACCAGTCTTTTATCCGTCTGCAAGAGCTCCTGGAGCGGATAGTATTCCACGATGGAGTCTCCGATAAAGATGATATCTGGCTCCTTGACAGAGAGTTGATTGAGCTCTCTGTAGTTTTGCTGCAATTTTGCCTGCTCCTTGAGAAGCCATTCTTCTAGTAATTGTACTGCCATTATCCTTTTTCCTCTTCTAAGTATTCCTCAAGCACCTGTAGAACACCGGCTTCTGTATTGGCCGGTGCTAGGTAATCTGCTACCTTTTTGACCCGCTCATCCCCATTCTCCATAGCGTAAGAAATACCAGCTAATTCAAGCATTTCTATGTCATTTTCGCTATCGCCAAAGGCCATGATTTCCGAGCTTTGAATCTGCCACTTAGCCATCAGCTGCTGCAAGCCCCAGGCCTTGTGCATTCCATCTTGGAGGATGTCAATGGCTCCGTAACCACTGGCAACAGCGCTTAATCGGCCTGCAAAATGCTGATTGAGCAGACGAGCATGCTCTGCTGCTGCAGCCTCTTCTACCATCATACTCATTTTCAATACCTTATCAAAGGGATAATCCTGAAGACTAGGAACAAAATTCATACGCTTATAGAAAAGCTGAGCCATTTCCTTGGTCATGACTTTTTCAATCAAGGGAAACTCTGTCCCTTCCTGGACAAAGCCGCCTCTTTCGGAGGTCACAACCAGCTGAAGCTCCCTTTCACGCCCAGCAAAGTAAGCCAGCGCATCCCTAATCAATCCAGGTTCCCAGAAGCTACTCATGCTTAGCTGGTTCTTTTCAAAAATCCGGGCTCCGTTGGCGACTACCAAGGTCATTCGTTCTACCAAATCTCCCAATAGCAGACGCATTCGTAGAATTTCATTACCAGTAGCCACCACAAAGCGAATGTCTCTCTTCTCCAGCTCCTCTAAAATAGTAGCCAGACGCGGCAAATCCAGCTGGCCCTGTCCGTCTAGCAAGGTTCCATCCATGTCTGTCGCTATCATCTTTACAGTCATCTTTTTATCCATTCCTATCTTTATCATCCAATTTGGACCGCCCCTTTTCCAGCAAGCTCCAGTTGCCGCTGGCTTCGTAGGCTGTGATAATCTCCCTAGCTGTATCCGTAATCTCTTCTGGATAGTTCAGGCTCTCTAGTGTATTAACCGCATTCTTGGTCAAAGCGCTGCCTTGCTTAATCTTATAGTCAAAGACAATCTCTCCTGCTATATATTGACTGTCAAAGTGATATTGAGCATTGAGCTGACCAGAGGCTGCTACCAACTCCACATCATGGCTCGAAATCATATAAAGACAGGGCTTCTGGGCTAGCCAATCAATGATTGCCAGTCCTGCACCAATCCGCTCAACAGTATTGGTTCCCTTAAAAAGCTCATCAATGAAAAAGTAGTGCAAGCCCTCTTCTTCCAAGGAATCTATCATGCGCTCAATAGCCCTGCTCTCAGCGATAAAGTAACTATCCCCAGAGCCAATATCATCGGTCACATCCATTGAGCTCAAGACATGACCATGCTGCAAGGTTAAGCTCTCTGCGCAGGCAAAGCCTAGCCCCTGAGCCAAGATAGCATTGATAGCTGCTATTCTCAGGTAAGTCGATTTCCCAGAAGCATTATCGCCACTAATCATCATATTCTTAGAAAAGTCCAAATCATTGCTGACAGGCCGCTCTAAGAGTGGGTGATAGAGACCCTTGCCTTTCATCCCAGCTGAGCTTGTAAAGCTAGGCTTCGTATAAATTGGCAGGCTTTCCTTGTAGTTAAGTACAGCAATCGCTGCCTCTAAGCGACCTAGAATCTCCAGCACTTGCCTAGCCTGTTGATTGGCCTTGACCAGACGATTGGAGATATAGGCCTGAGCTAACTGAGGTATCAGCAAGACGGAGTTGATATAGAGATAGAAAATCTCCAACTCAGAGGCACCCGACTGGGGCCGAAAGACTTCTCCAAAAAGCCGTGTTCGGCTAAAAGAAGCCACCGCTTCTTTCAGAGCAGCTTGCTGGGGCAAGGGCAGGCGGGCGATCTTTTCACCAATATAGAAGATCCGTACCAGATAGCCCATGCTATCCAACTTCATCTCGAGAGACCAGCGCGTGGCCATGGAGTAAACGATATTAAAGGCCATGCTGATGATGGGAATTATATATCCCAGACTAGGATTGATAAAATAGAGTAAAGGGGAAACTAGCGGAATCCCAGCCAAGAACAGGTAAAAACTTCCCTTGTGATTCGCCTGAGCTGGTTTATAGATCAGCTTCTTAGCTTGATTGTGATTTTTCTTGCCAAGCTCAGAAAAAAGCAGCTGTAGCTGATTGCGCACCTCTGGATGCTGGGTCAAATAGGCCTGCAAATCATCAAATTCCTGATCTACCTCAAAATGCAGCAGGCGAAGTTTGCTGTAAAGGTACTCTGAACCTAGACTGGATTGGGCTGCTGTATCAATATCCTGAAAAATACCAAAAAAGTCCAAATCTCCCCAAGTCTGATCGTCCACCAGACTATCATAGGTTCCAGCTTCTTCGTCTAACAAAAAAGACTCATATAGACTGGACTCACTGTCTGGCCGGCAATCCACCCGCTCACGACTTCCCCAAGCAGCAGCTAAACGCTTCTTAAAGCGAAGCTTTCTCCGAATAGCAGAGGCTATGACAAACACTAGCACCGCCAAAAAGCCCAGTAATACCACGATAAATTGTGACATAAATATCCTCACCCCTTCCAGAAAACCTCTGACTTTTAGACATATTATACTACTTAAAAAAGTAAAAAGAAAGGCAAGAAGAAGTGGATAAGACGGTCGATTTTACGAAGGACACTTTTCAATCTTCCAGTTTTATATTATAATCATAGCTATATTTCTGTTGTAAATTGGAGGTCCTCATGAGCAAAAAAGAAGTCGCATTCCCACGCTACCAGCAGATTGCCGTCGCTATTGCCGAGCGAATTGTTGACGGCAAATATCCTATCGGCAGCAAAATCTATGCCCGCTCTACCCTAGCCAGCAACTTCAATGTCTCTCCCGAGACAGCCCGCAAGGCTATTAATGTGCTGGTAGATCTGGAAATCATGGAAGTCCGCCATGGCAGCGGGGCATTCATTTCCTCCAAGGAAAAAGCTCAGCAGTTTCTTGAGACCTATAAAGATGTCAACTCTCTGCAGGACCTCAAAGGCAAGCTCCACCAGAGCATCCAGCGCCAAGAGGAAGAATTTGCCAACTTTTCCCAGCTGCTCAATCAGCTTCTCAGCCGAACTAAAGATGTCCAGCAGCGCTTCCCTTTCAATCCCTACGAGCTGCAGCTCTCAGCAGACGCTATCAACCTAGGAAAATCTATCAATGAGCTCAATATCTGGCACTCGACTGGCGCTACCATTGTCGCAGTCCAGCAGGGAGACCAACTCCTAATCTCGCCTGGTCCTTATACCAAGCTGGAAGCCGGCAATACCATCTATTTTGTTGGCAACGAATTATCAGTAGGGTTGATGCATAATTTATTTTTTAATGAAATTGAAACAAACAAGTGAAACAGCACTTGTTTTTTCTTTGTCAAAAAACAGAATAGGTAGGTAAATTCGCTATCTGACAAGGTTTTGCGGCTTTCAGAAATATTCTAGAAAATCATCCTCCTTTTTTATAATAGCCGAAAAAGGCCGGTCTGACGGTCTTTTGGGTTTGACAAAGTGACCACACGATGTTATACTGTGATGGTCTTTTAAGTGACAACTCATTAAAATAAAAATGTAGTCACTTGTGCAAAAAGGAGAAATACGTTGAATAAACTAGAAGTAAAACATTTGACTAAAATTTTCGGCAAAAGGCAAAAGCAGGCACTAGAAATGGTGCAGCAAGCCAAAAGCAAAACGAAAATTTTAGAAAAAACTGGTGCTACCGTCGGAGTTTATGATGTAAACTTTGAGGTTCAGGCCGGAGAAATTTTTGTCATCATGGGACTGTCCGGTAGTGGGAAGTCTACCCTTATCCGCCTGCTCAACCGGTTGATTGACCCGACATCAGGCGATATTTACATTGACGACCAGGATGTGGCCAAGATGAACGAAGAGGAACTGCGTGACGTTCGCCGCCACAAGCTCAATATGGTCTTTCAGAACTTCGGCCTCTTCCCGCATCGGACCATTCTGGAAAATACTGAGTTCGGTCTGGAAGTTCGAGGTGTTGATAAGGAAGAGCGCACGCGCCTAGCTGAACAAGCTCTGGACAATGCTGGTCTCCTCTCCTTCAAGGACCAATACCCCGATCAGCTCTCTGGTGGGATGCAGCAGCGGGTTGGTCTGGCTAGAGCTTTGGCCAACAATCCTGATATTCTGCTCATGGACGAAGCCTTCTCAGCATTAGACCCCCTCATCCGCCGCGAAATGCAGGATGAGTTACTAGATCTGCAGGCAGAGCATGAGCGTACCATTATTTTTATCACCCACGATCTCAATGAGGCCCTGCGTATTGGTGACCGTATTGCCATTATGGCTGACGGTCAGATTATGCAGATTGGCACCGGTGAGGAAATCCTGACCAATCCAGCCAACGACTTCGTTCGAGAGTTCGTTGAAGATGTGGACCGCTCCAAGGTCTTGACTGCCCAGAATATCATGACAACGCCACTGACTACCAACATTGACATTGATGGACCTACCGTGGCTCTTAATCGCATGAAAAAAGAAGAGGTCAGTATGCTGCTGGCTGTGGATAGGAAGCGACATCTCAAGGGTAGTCTAACTGCCGAAGCCGCCCGAGATGCCCGTAAGCAACATCAAGCACTGGCTGAAGTGATTGATAAGAACGTCCGCAAGGTCACTCAGGAAACCCTGATTACTGATATTTTCCCGCTGATTTACGATTCACCAGCGCCTCTGGCCGTTGTAGATGATAAGGACAAGTTAGTCGGCGTTATTATCAAAGGTCGAGTCATCGAAGCCTTGGCCAATACTACTGAATCTGAAGAATAAGGGAGGTTCGCATTTTGGATATTTTACAACAGCCAATCCCCGTTTCTCAATGGGTTGAGGCCTTTACTAACTGGGTAACTGATACCTTCTCCGGGCTTTTCTCGGTCCTTCAGGCTATCGGAAATGCCATCATGAATGGAATGACAGACACCCTGCTCTTCATTCCACCCCTGCTCTTTATCGCAGTCATCACTATTTTTACCTATTTGATTTCCAAGCGTAAGCTAGGACTGCCCCTGCTCACCCTCCTAGGCTTGCTCTTTGTTTACAACCAAGGCCTCTGGGAAAATCTCATGAACACTGTGACCTTGGTCATCGTCTCCAGTGCCATTTCCATTATCATCGGTATTCCACTGGGGATTTGGATGGCTAAGAGCAATCGTGTCGAAGCAGTTATCAAGCCCTTGCTGGACTTTATGCAGACCATGCCAGCCTTTGTCTACCTGATACCTGCCGTGGCTTTCTTCGGTATCGGTATGGTGCCTGGGGTCTTTGCCTCTGTCATCTTTGCCCTGCCACCGACTGTCCGCTTTACCAATCTAGCCATTCGTCAGATTCCGACCGAGCTGATTGAAGCGTCAGACTCCTTCGGGGGTACTGGCAAGCAGAAGCTCTTCAAAGTTGAGCTGCCTCTGGCTAAAAATACTATCCTAGCTGGGGTCAATCAGACCATCATGTTAGCTCTGTCTATGGTCGTTACTGCCTCTATGATTGGGGCGCCAGGACTGGGCCGCGGCGTTCTCTCTGCCTTGCAGCATGCCGACATCGGTTCCGGATTTGTCAATGGGGTATCTCTGGTTATCCTGGCCATTATCATTGACCGCCTGACTCAGAAGCTCAACCAGCCTCTGGCTAAAAAATCACCGGTCACTACTAAGGAAAAACGTAACAAGATTATGCTCTGGTCTGCTCTAGCTGCTGTCATCCTGACAGCCTTTGTCGGAAATCAAGTGACCAAGCTCCAGCAAAGCAAAAAAGAAAAGGTCAACCTTGCCTATGTTGAATGGGACTCCGAAGTTGCCTCAACCAATGTCATAGCGGAAGCTCTCAAGGAAATGGGCTACGATGTCACCATCACACCGCTGGACAATGCCGTTATGTGGAAGTCCGTTGCTAATGGCGAAGCCGATGCCATGGTTTCTGCCTGGTTGCCGACTACCCATGCTGCTCTCTATAAAGAGTACAAGGACAAGTTAGTGGACTTGGGACCAAACCTTGAGGGCGTTAAGACAGGGCTAGTCGTACCAAGCTATATGGATGCTGACTCTATCGAAGACCTATCAGACCAAGCCAAGAAAACCATCACAGGTATTGAGCCCGGCGCTGGTATCATGACCGCGACTGAGAAGACTATGCAAGAATACAGTAATCTCAGTGGCTGGAATCTTTCTTCTTCCTCAACAGGAGCCATGACTACTGCTCTGGATCAGGCTATTAAGAATAAAGAAGATATCATCGTAACCGGCTGGTCACCACACTGGATGTTCTCCAAATACGACCTCAAATACCTCAAGGATCCTAAGGGAACCATGGGCGGCAAGGAAGCTATCCACACTATTACTCGAAAAAATCTAGATAAGGACTTGCCAGAAGTCAACAAGGTCCTAGACAACTTCAACTGGACTCAAAAGGACATGGAAGAAGTCATGCTTAAGATTAACGAAGGCAGCTCACCAGAAGCTGCAGCCAAAGAGTGGATCAAAAACCACCAGAAAGAAGTCGAAAGCTGGAAGAAATAAAAGTATAGAAAAAACCCTGAGATACTGTTATCTCAGGGTTTTTGATTGGCTTCTTCCTTGTCTTACAAGACTTAGGCATCTTTTAAAGATTGCTTCTATTTGGATCATCATTCTTTAATAGCATCTTCGTATCTGTCAAAGGCATAGTGGCTCTGTGCGTAGAGTGGATTGTCCATGGCCAATAGCAAGTATTCATTTTCTTTTTTAGTGCTGTCTCCATCAGAGTCATTCCAGGTAACATCTAAAGCCAGCCACTGACCATCTACTTTTGCGAAGTTCCAAGCATGCGGGTCAAAATCATCTGTATTTCCACTCACATACATGGTTTCGAGACCAGCTTCCTGAGCAAGAGCCTGGAAAGTTACAGCGTAAGCTTGACAGACTCCCTTGCCCTCAAATAGCGGACCAGTAATATCAAAACTAGATTCATACTTGCGAATACCGTCTTGCATATCTTTAAACGCTTTTGAAATAGCTTCTTCTGATTCTTTATTCTCAATAGATGTTTTGTAATTCAAAAAGCCTTGGTAAGCAACCTTATCATAGCTAATATGCTCAATCATATACTGATTAATTGCCTCAATCTTTTCTCGGTCGCTCATCTGATCTTTGATGATGTCTTTGACAATCTCTTTGACCTTTTTGCGGGCCTTCTTATATTTGGCTGTTTCATCAGCATCGTATTTAAAACTTACCACATGTTTCTTAGCATCAATGGCAGGAACCACTCCCTGCTGAATGACTGGATTTTGCTCTAAAACATCGTGAAGCAATTCACTGACATCTCCTTCACTCAGCTCTGGAAACTCACTGTAATCAACATATTCTGCATCGGACAGAAGGGCCTTGGCAAAATATTCCTGCGCTGCACTTCTGGCTGCCACTCTTTCCTCAATATCACTAACATCATGAACGACTGTTTTACCCTTGAGATCCAAGTCAGCCTGCTCTACGCTGATATATTTCTCTGAAACACCAGACTTGCTTTCCTCTTTATTGACCTTTTCATTATGCTTATCTACAACAGGCTGCACTTCTTCTACACTGGCCTGTTCAATGAAAAAGTCCGTTTTGACAGTAGGCATGCCCTTGATAGAGACCAGACATCTGACATCCCGGCCTTCTTTTTCAATTTTTTCATAGACGATTGGAAAGTTCTGAATCTGGCCATCCATCATCTGCAGCGGTGCTTCTTCAGGAATGTTTCCTTTCTGCCTCAGGGCGGAAACCTGGTCAGAAAAAGTCCGAAAATCGATTTGATTCGGCATCAGTTTCGCAAAGCTATCAGATGAGATAGGATTGCTGATAGTTCCTAAAGCTTCTTTGTCTTTAAGGGGAACAACAAGGAGTTCATAAGGCTTTTTCTCAACCGTTTTCTTACTGTAATCCTGGTCGTAAGCCTGCAGCAACCGTTGTCTGGCAAGAATTGGATCATCACCAGAACGGCCTCCGTTGCGGCTATCATAGTGGGTAGGCAAATCTGTCCGATACACTGTCGAAGTGACCCGATCGACCTCTTTATAGTTATAAAGGCCTGTCTTCGTATCACTGCCAGGCATGGTCACATACTCTCTTTTTATAATGGAATAAGAGTCCGCTCCCGGTACTTCCGTCCATTCCAGCTGCAAGCGTCCATCTCCGAGCAGACTGCTCTTGGTTTTCAGAGTTAGCTTGTCGCGCCCTTTCTTATCTATCTTAACGATCCAAAGTTTTGGCTTTTTAAGCTTTTTACCCGTTCGCTCATCATCCCGTTGCAGCAAATAGAGCGTATCAAAAACACCCCAGCTCTCACCTTGCTTGGCTAGACCATATTCTGTATGCTCTCCATTTGCCTCTACTCTAGTCGCAGAGAAATGATAAGCTGGCTCAATCACTATCTGCCGCTTATCATTCATCTTGAAGTCACCCCCTAAAATAGCTCGTAAGTTGCTGTCCCCATAAATTTCAAAGGAAGAAATCAACTCAGTCTGTCCTGCATGGGGCAGTGTCTCAAAATCGTTAGGCTTTTGTACCTCTGTCGGAAATGTAATAGGCTCATTTTCCTTGATCTCAATGACCTTTTCTTGGACATCATAAGGAGTATTTTTGCTGTATTTTTCTCTCAGCTTACGAACACTTTCCGAAAATTTGCCGCCTTGCTCTCCCGGACCTCCACCGTTCTTTTGAAAAAGACTGCAGCCCATCAGAAAACAAATCAACAGAGTAAGCAGAGAAATGAAACGGATTTTCCTACTCATGATTTCCCCTCCTGAAATAGATATTCTTAACATATTATACCATATTTTATTTGAGGCGTCTTTGTTTTTTTGTAAACGGATTCAAACAGCTGTAATTTTGCGAATAAATTCTTACTTTTTTATAGAAACAGCTTCCCTCAAACTACTGCATTTCCTCATCTTGCTTTCAAAATCAAGAGGCTTCAGCCAATTACCTCCTTAAAACATAGAAAAACCAAGCCAGATAGGACTTGGTTTATTTTATAAGGAGCCATTTTGTTTAAGTCATTCAATCCTGATAGAGACTGTCTCCATTCGTCGCGATGACTTCTTTGTACCAATCAAAAGATTTTTTCTTATAGCGGGCTAGAGTTCCGCTACCGTCATCGTTGCGGTCAACGTAGATAAAGCCGTAACGCTTGCTGAGTTCTGCCGTGCTGGCTGAAACCAGGTCAATACAGCCCCAAGTTGTGTAACCTAGCAGTTCTACGCCATCTTCCAGCGCTTCTCCTACCTGTTGCAAATGCTGTTTAAGATAATCAATGCGGTAGTCATCTTCAACCGTTGGGCCAGTTGGACCATCCACCAAGACATCCTTGGCACCGAGACCATTTTCCACGATGAAGAGAGGCAGCTGATAGCGGTCATAAAAGCTATTTAGAACCAAGCGCAAGCCGACTGGGTCAATCTGCCAGCCCCATTCTGAGCTAGCCAGATGAGGATTTAGGATGCCACCTAGAAGATTGCCTCGGCCGGAAGAATAATTTTCCGGATCATGGGCCGCAACCACACTCATGTAGTAGGAGAAGGAAATGAAGTCTACAGTATTTTCAGCCAAAAGCTCTTTGTCTCCCGGCGCAAACTGAATCTCAATCCCATTCTCCTTGAAGAAACGATTAATATAGGCTGGATATTTTCCACGCGCATGGATATCAGAGAAGAGGTAGTTTTGATTTTCAAATTCTCGTGCTGCCAGCACATCTTCAGGCTTAGGTGTCATGGGATAGGCTGGCATAGCCAGGACCATACAACCAATCTTAAAATCAGGATTGATCTCATGACCGATTTTCGTTGCCAAGGCAGAAGCTACCAGCTCATGATAGACCGCTTGATAGAGGTCTTGTTTGGACAACTCTTCAGCTGGCGTGGCAATACCGCCGCTCATAAAGGGCGCATGGAGAACAGAGTTGATTTCATTAAAAGTCAGCCAATACTTGACCTTATCCTTGTAGCGAGTAAAAACCGTGCGGACATAGCGCTCGTAGAAACCAATCAAATCGCGGTTGGCCCAGCCATTGTACTGACGCGCTAAATGCAGGGGCGTTTCATAGTGAGACAAGGTAATCAGAGGCTCAATGCCATATTTGGCCAGTTCATCAAAAAGATTGTCATAAAATTGCAAACCAGCTTCATTGGGCTCCAGCTCGTCCCCATTTGGAAAAATCCGAGACCAGGCAATGGAAGTCCGGTAGACCTTGAATCCCATCTCCGCAAAGAGGGCAATGTCCTCCTTATAGCGATGGTAGAAATCAATTCCTTTCAGCTTGAGATTATCTGGTGTCGGCTCCTCGGTAATCAAAGGATTGCAATCACCTGGCGTAGCTGGCACACCGCCTTTTGGAGTCACATCCTGAACAGACAGGCCTTTTCCATCCAGATTATAGGCGCCTTCATACTGGTTGGCTGCAGTTGCACCGCCCCAGAGGAAATTCTGCGGAAATTTACCCATTTGCATTTTCTCACTTTCGTTTTTTTTGTATTTATATTATAATAGTTGTCAAACATATTTTCTAACACAATTATCTTAATAAATTGTACTATTCTATGAAAGAGTGTCCCCATGATTGATTTAGGCCAACTACATAAAAATACCGTTTTTAAAAACCAAGGAACCCCTTATTCTCTGACCCGCACCATCACTGAAAATGGTCATCCAGATATTCTTTTCCACTGGCATACCGATGTTGAAATGATTTATGTCCACGAAGGAAAAGCACAATTTCATATTGACGACGACTACTTTAACAGCGAAAAAGGTGATATTATCCTGATTCGTCCCAATGCCCTGCACTCCATCCACCCCATCAACGACGAGCGCCATTATATGGACGCTATTAATTTCCATCTGGATCTGATGGGCTACTCTGCCATGGATCAGGCCAGCATCAACTATCTGCAGCCCCTCTACAATGGTCAGCTAGACTTGACTCATGTTATCAAGCCTACGGATACAGCCTATGCCGAGATTCGCCAGTGCCTCTTAGCAGCTATGGAAACAGGCTATTTCCGCAAATCTCACTACGAGTTTCAGCTCAAAGCCCAGCTTAACCAGCTCTTCTACCTGCTCTTTGAGAATGGCTATGTCATTTCCAAAGACCTGTCACCAGAAGGCTATCGCAAGGAAGAAAAGATTCGCTCCATCATCGACTACATCAATGCCCACTACCAAGAAGACCTGAATATTGACCAACTGGCTGGCATTTGCGGCTACAGCTCTACCCATTTCATGAACTTCTTCAAGAAGCATCTGGGCGTTTCCTGCATTGAGTACTTGATCCAATTCCGCCTTCGCAAGGCAGCCGAACTCCTGCAGCACTCTAATCTCTCTGTACTGGAAATCTCCAGCCAAGCAGGCTTTAATAACCTGTCCAACTTTAACCGCCAGTTCAAAAAATACTACCAAATGACACCAAGTCAGTATCGGAAGAAATGAAGCTCTAAAATGGAAAATAAAAAAACGAATACCTGCTAAGCTAAATGAACTTTGTGGTATTCGTTTTTTTGTAACGCTAATATTATAAGAAGGATAGAAACAGCACCATGTTTTGTAAGATATTATTCTAGATCTCGGTCCCTGCCTTCTGAGCCATAGACTCTGTGATAAGCTTTGACATAAAAAGATATGGGTTTATCTGATTCGTTTTGGACAGTGATATCTTGATCACTGTCGCTTACACTAAAAACAAACGTTCTATTTTGGGTAAAGTTGACATCAATGCTATAGTTTTCGTTAAACTCAACACCTAAATCGGATAAAGCCTGTTCGTTTGGGATTGTTATCCCCCCCTTCCTTTTCATTATAGTAGTGAACAGACTTTTTTTCTGCATCATAGATATACTCATTTTCACCTATCTGCTCTCTCAAATAAGAATCATAAATTCTAATTTTCCCATCTGTTTTATCTTTAAATTTTAAAACACTGACTCCTGAACCCTTTATTAGCTCAAAATTAGGCTTTTTAATCTTTACATAAACAGCTTCGCCTGGCCTTAATTTTACTAATTGGTAAGAGCCACCATGATCTTCTCCGCCAAAATAAACAAGATTCCAAATCAAAGTTCCCAAAAAGAGTAGACTAATCACTTTCCCATAAATGCTTTTGTAGAAAGGCTTCTTTATACAGATATAAACTATCCATGAAACGATAAAAACAACAAAGATAAATAAGAGTGGTAAAAAGTGAATTAAAAAGTCTATTAAAAGAAAAAGTTGTTCAAAAAAATACATATTTAGCCTTTCCTTAATTCTCAATCAATATTTAGTTTCAACGAACAAGGATAAAGCTAGTCCCTATCATTTCATTTGGACTGTTCTCCTTACGAACTCATCATTTCTATACTAGCAAGTTCAGCAGAAGATTGAAGAGCCCCAGCCAAAAGATAGCTAGCAGCAAATTGCGCCCCTGCTTTTCCTTGAAGAGATTTCTTCTCAGAAACAGGCAGAAAATCAACAAGACCAGGGAGCACACTAGCAACAAAAACAAGATAAACATGGGTATAAAATACAAAAGCAGCCTCAAACCAAAATACATTTCATTTTCTTTCCAATAAAATAATAGACGAGCTCGAAAGCGGTCAGTTTCATTCATTAACAGCTCATAAACCTTTTTAATTATAACAAAGTCCTCATTTTTAAAACAGCAAAAACCAGATTGGCAAATCCAATCTGGCTAAAATCATATTCAAGCAATTTATTGCCCCGGCCAATTCAGTCCAACATGAGAATTCATTTCCTGATAGGCGGTATCAATCCGTGCTCTGGTTTCTTGATCCAGTTTGTCTCGATACTTGCCACCTTCGACAAAATCGTCCAAAATCCTGGTCTGGTAAGTGTATAAAGGTAGACCGTCTGCCGAAGTAGTGCCCTTTTCAACTCTGCTGACCCAACTCGGATGAGCCTGAGCACTTTTTATCTGCGTGCCCTTTGTTGTCTTTTCAATGGTAACATCCATCAGCACTCCGCGCTCGGTCCAATGAGCATTTTCAATTCCCTCCATGGTTTCGATGCGCTGATTGGAAATGAAATTTCCCATAGAATACATGATCAGCTTCTTCTGACCATCTTTCTCTAAAATCTCCGCCGGCTCAACCACATGCGGATGCCCTCCAAAGACGATATCCGCTCCCCAGTCAACCATTTTATGGTAGAGGGTCATCTGCTCCTCGGTTGGCTCCAGCTGGTACTCTATCCCCATCTGAGGCATGACGACTGTAATATCTGCTTCCTTTTCTGCCCGCTCAATCTCGGCTCGCATCTTTTCTTCATCCAGATCGGACAGTCGATTGTCATAGTCTTCCTGACTGAGAAGCCCCTCCATGCCATTGTAGCCATAAGAGTAGGCTAGCAGTGCAATCCTAATGCCTTTTACTTCCTTTATCAAGAGCGGTGCCTGACTGCGGCTTTCATGCGGATAAACACCGACGGGAGTGATTCCCTCTTTTTCAAAAGCCTGAGCTGTAGTGAAAACTCCCTCCAAGCCAGAGTCTAAAATGTGATTATGAGCCAGATCCATCACCTGATAGCCAGCATCCTTGATTGCTGGAACTACGGCTTCTGGAGCATTAAAGAGCGGATAGCCATTCAAGGGATAGTCCGGCCGAATCGTGCCTTCAAAGTCTCCTAAGACCAAATCCCCCTGCCGAAGCCATTCCTTAGCATAGTGGAAATTCTCAGAAAAATCATAAGTTCCATCTTCTTTCTGAGCACTCAGATAAAGGCCATCGTGATAAAGCAAATCCCCAGTCGCCATGATACGAACCGTCTGATTCTGAGAAGAACCTGACTGCTGCTCTTTCTTACTAGGAGACAGTAAGGTAAAATCCTGCACATGCTCCGACAGAAGAATTAATCCGGCTGACAGCCCTACTACGGTCAAAAGCACTCCGACAAACTGGCGATTACTAAGCTGTTTTTGAAAGATTTTGGGACGAGGAAATGGAAGTCCCTTAAACCAGTCTCGCCAAGCATGGTAAGCATCTGCCAGCAGACTATGTTCCGCAGCAAAACCCGATATCTTTTTCCAAAGTTCCTGAAAAAAAGTCTGAATTTTCTCCCAAAGAATTTTTTTATCCATCACATCTCTCCGCTTTTTCTTGCTTGATAATAGTGCATCAACATTTACTATATTGTACTATTTTTACCGCCAAAAGGAAAGAAAAGCAAAAAGCAGGAGAGGGAGAAGCATGCTACTCTCCAAATTGCGGCATGCTTCCACCATTCTCCTGCTTCATTTTCTATTTTTTCAAATCTAAGAGCTGATCGCCGAGCTGAACTTCTCCTTTTGCAAGGACTTCAATCTGCTTATAATTAGCTGTGTTAGTAACAATGATTGGAGTTGTCACTGGATAACCAGCCTCCTTGATAGTATCGATATCAAAGCTAAGCAAAAGCTGGCCTTTCTTGACTTTAGAGCCTTGGACAACATGGGCTGTAAAGCCTTTTCCGTCAAGGGCTACTGTATCCATACCGACGTGAATCAACAGTTCTGCTCCATCATCCGTAGCCAAACCAATAGCATGGTTGGTAGGGAAGAGCAGGCGAATGACCCCATCAGCAGGCGCTACTACTTCACCCACACTAGGCTCAATGGCAACTCCTTTGCCCATAGCTCCGCTGGCAAAGACTGCGTCCGGAGTGTCCTCAAGAGCGATTATCTCGCCAGCTAATGGACTGGTTACGACTTTCTCTGTAATTCCCGCTGAGACTCTTTCGTTTTCAACATTTAAAGACGGAGTAGCATCTTTTTCAGACGGAGCACCGAAAAGGTTTGGAATCTTGACCAGCTGAGTCAGGCCAAAACCTAGTACAAAGTTTGCTACAATAGCGACGAGGAAGTGAATCAAGGTCATGCTGTTGCCAGCTTCAATAAAGGATGGAATGGCAAAAAGTCCCATACCTCCCATAACCTGCATTTTGACATCAAAGAAAGCTAGATACGCACCAGTCAGCGCTCCAGAAATACAGGTCATGATAAATGGCAAGCGCATAGGGAGCGTGATCCCATAAATAGCTGGCTCCGTTACACCAAAGAGAGCTGAGATGAAAGCTGGAATCGAAAGCTGACGAACCTTCTCTTCTTTAGTACGCATCATGATATTGAGTAGGGCACCTGCCTGAGCAAAACAGATAGCAATAGAGGCAACAAGAATAACTCCTGGACCTTTTTGCAGTTCCAAGATTGCTAGCGGCACCAGGCCCCAGCGAAGACCGAACATAACTAGAACCTGCCAAGCAGCACCAAGAACGATACCATACAGCACCGGACTAAAATCATAGATACCTGTAAAGAGAGCACCTACCAAATCAGACGCCCAGCTCATGACCGGACCGATAAGCAAAAAAGCCAGTGGCACTGTAATCAAAAGGGTAAAGAATGGTACGATAAAGACTTTGACAACATCTGGAATGATTTTTTTAAAGCCTTTTTCAATCTTGGCTCCAGCCCAAACAGCTGCAATCACTGGAAGGACCGTTGACAAATAGCTCGATGCTGGAAAGATAATTGGAAGACCGAAGAAAGTCGAAAAAATTGGAGACTCAATCGGTGTACCAGCAAAAAGTGTATAAAGCGGTTTTTCCGCCGTAAAGCTAGCTGCGATATTTGGATAAACCAAAGCAAAACCGATAGCCAAAGCCGTGAACTGATTCATCTTGAAACGTTTAGCAGCTGTAATAGCCAAAATCAATGGAAGAAACTGGAAGAGGCCATCTCCCGCTGCATTGAGAACCACATAAGCACCATCTGTTTTGGCGACACCTAAGGCTGCCATAATGGCTACCACACCTTTGATCATACCTGCTGCTGACAAGGTACCTAGCATCGGCTGGAAGAGGCCAGATACGAGCGCAATGAAGCGATCAAACAGATTTCCTTCTACAGCATCATCATCTGCTTCAACACTGCCCTCACCAGAAATACCTGCAACCTTAAGCACTGTTTCATAAACATCTGGCACATGATTGCCAATAACAACTTGATATTGACCACCAGCCTTGACAACCGTTACAACTCCGTCGCGCTTCATCAGATAGTCTGTATCTGCTTTAGATTCATCCTTTAGAGAAAAACGCAAGCGTGTCACGCAGTGTACCAGTTTGGTAATATTGTCCTTGCCCCCAACATGGGCAACAATGTCCTTAGCTAATTCAGTATAGTCTTTAGCCATAATGGATCCTCCTTGTATTTTTTAGGTTAGCAGTTTGTTCCTATTTCCGGAAAATAGGGCACGAAAAAAACCTAAACACACACCAAATAGAAAGCAAGAAACTGCTTTATATCTCGTATTTGCTTAGGTTTTGCCTGCTTGACCAGTAACAATCCATAAGTTTATTATACCAGAAGCTGGAGAAATTGCAAGCGTTTTCCGAATAAATTGTCGAATTTTATAAAAACAAATGGAAGCTAGGCTAATTTCTCGCTTCCATTTTAAACTTTTACACTTACACAAAACTTCCTACATCAATAGTCAGCACTTGGCCGTCTCGGACAACCTGCTGCCCTGCAATGTAGACATCCTGAACATCGCTGCCCTTGACTGCGTACACTAGGTGCGACAGCATATTTTCCAAAGGATAGAGGTGAAGTCGTCCCTTAGGTTGAATGACAATGAAATCGGCTTGCTTGCCCGTTTCCAGACTACCAATTTTGTTATCCAATCCCAGCGCTTTAGCTCCTTCAATAGTCAAAGCTTTCAAAGCCTGCTCAATCGTAAACTGGGTCGCATCGCCTGCCCGCATTTTCTGAAGAAGAGCAGCTGTCCGACCTTCTTCAAACATATCCAGATTATTATTGGAAGCGACAGAGTCTGTCGCTAGGCCAACGGTCACCCCAGCGGCTAGTAAGTCGGTCACCGGAGCTACTCCAGAAGCTAGCTTGAGGTTGCTGATAGGATTGTGGGCGATGCTGACTGGTGAAGCCGCCAAATCCGCAATCTCTGACGGATTCAGTTCAACTCCGTGAGCAAAAATTGCTGGCTGCTCCAAGTAACCCAAACCCTTTAAGAAAGCCAGAGGCCGTTTGCCATAGCGCTCCAGTATGATTTTATTTTCATCCTGTGTCTCCGCCACATGGATATGAAGCTTCAAATCCAGTTCACGCGCTAGCTCAAGACTGCCCTTGAGCAACTCTTCGTCACAGGCATAAGGCGAATGAGGCGCCACCATAACCTGAAAATCTTCATCGTCATAGGAGAGGATTTTCTCAATAATGGTCCGAGTACGAGCCAGAGTCTCTTCTGCCGTTTCTACCTCTGAGCTAAAGAGTGTTGGTGAGAAATAGCAACGCATACCGGACTGCCGCACAGTTTGATAAATCCGGTCAATCTCTACTCCCTGAGGATTATACATGTCGTTAAAAGTTGTTGTTCCTGACAGCAGCATTTCAGCCAGAGCCAGCTGGACAGCCTCGGTCGTTAGATCCGATGTGAACTGACTTTCTGCCGGCCAGATATAGTCCTCTAGCCATTCATGCAGATTACTGTCATCACGAATCCCGCGTAGCAAGGTCATGGCGGAGTGAGTATGACAGTTGACCAGCCCTGGCATGATCCAAGTACCTTCATAATCCACTGTTTCACTACATTTCCCTAGCCAGCTTTCATCATAGGGACCACAGTAGGCAATGCGGTCATCTTCCACGACCAACAGCCCTTCCCGGTAAACATGAAATGCGCTGTCACAGGTCACTAGATTGACATTTGTATAAGCTTTCATCCGCCATATCCTCACTTTCCCAATACTTGGCTTCAAGAGATTTTAGCTATTATAACAAGCCTAATCTAATTGCGCAAGTCTTTTAATACAATTATGGCATAAAAAAGAGCCCCAGCTGAGGCCCTAGTTGTCAATCATTATCTATGACTAATCTTCCGTGTCAGGAAATCCCCAACAAACTGAATAAAGAAGATGAGCAGCAAAATAAGAATGGTCGCAAGAATAGTTACATCATGGTTGAAACGCTGATAACCATAAGTCAGGGCAACATTTCCCAGTCCACCAGCTCCAATCGCTCCGGCCATAGCGGTCTCACCAACCAGAGAAATGAGCGTAACAGTCGTCACCCGAATCAAGTCCGGCATACCTTCCCGCAAGTAAACACCGACAATGTCCCAGAAGGTTGCTCCACTAGCCTGCGCCGCCTCAATGACTCCTCGGTCTAGTTCGGATAAGACCACCTGAACCTGACGGGCAAAGAAAGGAAAAACAGCCAGCGAAAGAGGGACCAAGGCCGCAGTCGGTCCAATCCCAGTTCCCACAATAATCCGAGTAAAGGGATTAATAAGGGCTAGGAGAATGATGAACGGAATAGCCCGGAAGATAGAGGTAACCTTGTCCAAGACGAAAAAGACAAGTCTATTTTCCAAAATACCTCTCGGCCCTGTCAAGACGAGCAAGAGACCAGCGATAAAGCCTAGAATCCCTCCGATAAAGAAAGGAATGATAGTCATATACAGAGTCAGGTAAATAGCTGTTCCCCAGCCAGCCTGCCCAGACCATCCCATTCTATAAACATTGGGCATAAATTGTTGAATCAGCTGTAGCATTAGTTACTCCCTTCTTTCAGAACATGCAGCTCTACTCCTGCTTCGCGCAGACTTTCCTGGACCGCCGCCAGTTGCTTGGTCTCTCCAGATAAGATAACGACCATTTCTCCGACCGGTACATGATCTAAAATCTCAATATTGGCGTGAAGAATATTGGCAGATATATGATACTGCTTGTAAATGTCGTTTATAATGGCTGTGTCCGTTACCACACCTGAGTATTTCAAGTGGGCCAGAATGGAATTTTCCGGCAGGTTTTGCACAATCTTTTGCTGGTTGATTTTAATCATAGCCTCATTGATACCGGTTGCGGTCGTAATGAAGTCTTGGGTCAGCTCATTCTTGGGATTAGAGAAAATATCCAGAACTGAGCCTTCCTCAATCAGCCGGCCATTTTGCATAACTGCCACCCGGTTAGCAATGTCCTTGACAATCTGCATTTCGTGGGTAATGAGGACAATAGTCAGACCCAATTTTTGATTCAAATCCTGCAATAGAGCCAGAATCTGCTTGGTGGTCTTAGGATCCAGAGCGGATGTGGACTCGTCCGAGATTAGGATTTTGGGATCATTGGCTAAGGCCCGTGCAATGGCCACCCGCTGCTTCTGACCGCCAGACAGCTGGGCAGGATAATTGTCCGCCCGATCTGCTAAGCCTACCAAGTCCAAAAGAGTGTGAACTTTCTTCTCTTTTTCAGCAGCTGATAAAGGTGAATGCTTAAGCGCAAAAGCAACATTTTCCTTGGCTGTCATCTGAGCCATGAGGTTAAAATGCTGGAAAATCATCCCGATATCCTTACGCTTTTGACGTAGCTGAGCCGCAGTAAGCTGAACCTGATGATGATCATAGAAAACCGTATCATCCACCGTAATCTTACCGGCAGACGGCACCTGCAGCAAGTTAATGACACGAACCAGAGTAGATTTTCCGGCACCAGAATAACCTACAATTCCATAAATATCTCCCTGATTAATATGAATGGTCACATCTTCTACGGCCTTAATGTCTTGCTTTTTTTGATTAAAAACGACATCAATGTGATCCAATTTGATAATTTCTTTGCCCATAATTTCCGATTCACTCCTTGATTTGTCCAATATGTGATTTATCCTCTGTAGCCTTTTAGTTTGATTTCCGTCTGTCACTTGACTAGGGAAATGTGATGCCATAAGCCGCAATCTTTACCGACTTAACCCAAAGCCAGATACTGTTCAAACTAAATGACCATAATAGCAGATAAAGGGCTGGAGAAGCTAATCTCCGCCCTTCTTAATCATTTCATTTATTCAATACAATGACCTTCTGCTGGAAAAAAATTACCAAACTGGCTGATCCATACCATCTGATGATTCTTCAATAACTTTTTTCACTTCATCAGTGTGGTAAGCCTTGATAATTTTTTCAATTGCGTCAGCCTTGTCTGATTTCTTCCAATCTGGTTTCGCTGCAATCAGGTTATACCATTGTTTTGAGTTTTCATTGGCTTCTTCTTTGAAGAGGGCCTTCTTGTAGTCAATGCCTGCTTCGCGGACGAAAGTATTATTGACAACTGCAGCATCTGCTGAAGTCAGAGAAGCTGGCGTTTGAGAAGCATCCAACTCAGAAATGGTCAGATTCTTCTTGTTTTCTTTGATGTTGGCAACAGTCGCAAGTTCCTTACCTTTAACATCAAGCTTGATCAAGCCAGCTGATTCAAGAAGATAAAGAGCGCGGCTCTCGTTTGTCGCATCATTTGGAACAGCAATTGTACCATTTTCTGGGATGTCTTTCACATCTGTATATTTATTTTTGCCGTCCTTTGTACCAGAGTAGAGACGAATAGGAGCGATATAGGTATCCGCAACAGACACAAGGTCTGCTCCCTTCTCTTTGTTCCAGTTTTCAAGGAAGTTGTAATGTTGGAAAGCGTTGATATCCACATCACCGTCAAGCAGAGCTTGGTTAGGCTGAGAGTAGTCGGTAAACTGTGTATACTCTAATTTAACGCCTGCATTTTCTTTGTCAAGAATCTCTTGAACCTTGTTCCAGCGCGCTTCTTCTGTATCACTCAGGCTCATTACCCCAACCTTGACGGTTACAGGTCCGTCTGCTGATTTGCTCTCCTTACTAGAAGAGCCTCCGCAAGCTGCCAAACCCAAGGCTGCAAGGCCGACTAAGCCGACTGAAAAGATTTTTTTCAAATTCATCATTTATTCTCCTTTAATGGATAAAATTCTAAATCTTCTATTTTATAAGATTACTTCTCATTTTACCATGTTAAAGGAGACTTGGCTTATATAAATAATTTATCGCCGTGATAAAAAAAATATATGACTGATTGAAGCATTTGAGTTGATTTTATGCCCTTTTACTGCATGAAGGTCAGCAGATAGCCATATCCTTCTGCTTCCATTTTTTCTTTTGGAATAAATCGCAGAGCTGCTGAGTTGATGCAGTAGCGCAAGCCGCCTGCTGCTTCTGGGCCGTCTGTGAAGACATGCCCCAGATGGGCGTTCCCTGAACGGCTGCGCACTTCGATCCGCTCCATGCCATGGCTCTTGTCTTCATAGTATCTCAGAACTTCTCTGGCAATGGGCCGGCTAAAGCTAGGCCAGCCGCAACCAGACTCAAACTTGTCTCCAGCAAAAAAGAGGGGCTCCCCAGTCGTCACATCTACATAAATTCCTTCCTCAAAAGTGGCATTATAGGCATTATGGAAAGGGCGCTCTGTCGCACTGTTCTGGGTCACCTGGTACTGCTCTTCCGTCAGCTGCTCTTTTAGTTCCACATCTGTAGGCTTCTCGTATTGGCCTGGATCGACCAAGGGCTGATAGGCATCATTGACATTGATATGGCAGTAGCCACCAGGATTTTTCTTGAGATAATCCTGATGATAGTCCTCAGCTAGAACATAATGGCGCAAAGGTTCTAGCTCAACAACAATCTTTTGTCCCAGTTGTTTTTCCTGTTCAGCAAAGACCTGCTCAATGACCGCCTTATCGGCTTGATTGGTATAGTAAACGCCCGTCCGATACTGACGTCCTACATCATTTCCCTGCTTATTGACCGACAGAGGATCAATGACTCGGAAATAATAGAGCAGGATTTCCCGCAGGCTAATCCGCTTTTCATCATAGACCAGATGAACCGTCTCTGCATGATCCGTCTGGTGAATCAGCTGGTAGTTGGTTGATTCTACTTGTCCATTGGCGTAGCCCACTGTCGTTTCCTCCACACCCTCAATGCGGGAAAAATACTCTTCCAAGCCCCAGAAGCATCCGCCAGCTAAATAAATTTCTGCCATAAAAGCACCTCATTTCTTTGCGACTATTCTCTCATAAAAGAAGTTGAAATTATAGCAATTTGATTGGAACTTTCTTCAAATTGATATGAAAAGCTGGGTCTTAATGACAATCAACCCAGCCATGTTCTTCATTTCAAATCACTACAACTCTTGTATAGAAGATTACTCCTCAATATACTTCAATTTTCCTCGGAAATCTTCCAGACTTTCATAGCCTTTTTCTTCCATAATAGTCTTGAGTTCTGCGGTGATGCGCTTGAAGACTGCCACTCCTTCTTTATGAAGTGTTGTTCCGACCTGCACCATACTGGCTCCACAGAGGATATGCTCAAAGGCATCGCGCCCCGTCAGGACACCACCAGTACCAATGATTTGGATTTCCGGTTTCAGGCGTTGGTAAAAAGCATGAACATTGGCCAGAGCGGTCGGCTTGATATATTGACCTCCGATACCTCCAAAACCATTTTTCGGACGAATGACTACTGACTCATCTTCTATATAAAGACCGTTTCCGATAGAGTTTACACAATTGACAAACTTAAGAGGATATTTGTTAAAAATCGCAGCGGCCTGGTCAAAATGCACGATATCAAAATAAGGAGGCAGCTTGATACCCAGGGGCTTGGTGAAATAAGCAAAAACCTCTGACAAGATCTTTTCCGTCGTTTCAAAGTCATAAGCAATCTGTGGCTTGCCGGGGACATTGGGACAGGAGAGATTGAGCTCAGTAATACCTTTAAAGTCACTTGCCTGCACTTTCTTAAGAATGGTGTGGGTTTCTTCTGGCGACATACCGACCAAAGAGAGGAAGAAAGTGCGATTTGGTTCGCTGTCCTGGAGTTCCAGCAGGTAGTCAAGATAGTAGTCTAAACCATTGTTAGGCAGGCCCATGGAGTTGATAGAGCCCAGCGGAACATCCTGATAGCGTGGTTCTGGGTTTCCCTGACGAAATTCGAGCGTCGCTGTCTTGGTCACAAAGGTTCCTGCAGCAGAATCTTTGACTTCCGCCAGTTCCTCTTTTGTCATGCAGGCAACCCCAGCTGCATTCATCAGGCAGTTGTCAAATGCAAAACCAGCAATCTGTGTAGATGTCGAAACCATAGTAAAACGCTCCTTTTTCTTTTGAAGGCGAGTGCCTTTAGCTCATTTCCTCTATTATATCACCAAACTCCACTTTTTCGTTTTTTAAACCGGCAATTCCTGACTAACGTTCGGAAAACATCCCGTTCGCTTGACTATTTTCTGGAATGTTTCAGAAAATAAATTGTGGAAATTTTTAGAAAATTCAACTTTTTTCTTTACAAGAGAAAAAAAGTCTGCTATAATGTTCCATGTAATAAAATATGACATCTAAAAGATGCCTGTTTTAAAAATTTAAACACATCCTCGTCACACAAGCTGCAAGCAGCTTCCGACAGGATGGTTTACTATTTTATTTAAAGGAGAATGACAGATGACAACTGCTAAAGAATATATCCAAAGCACTTTCGAGACCGTAAAAGCCCGCAACGGACACGAGGCAGAATTCCTCCAAGCTGTTGAAGAGTTTCTCAATACTCTGGAGCCCGTTTTCGAAAAACACCCAGAATACATTGAAGAAAACATCCTAGCGCGTATTACTGAGCCTGAGCGCGTTATCAGCTTCCGTGTTCCTTGGGTAGACCGCGAAGGTAACGTACAAGTCAACCGTGGTTACCGCGTGCAATTTAACTCAGCAGTTGGTCCTTATAAAGGCGGACTTCGTTTCCACCCAACTGTAAACCAAGGGATCTTGAAATTCCTCGGTTTCGAACAAATCTTTAAAAACGTTTTGACTGGACTTCCAATCGGTGGAGGTAAAGGGGGATCAGACTTCGATCCTAAAGGTAAGACTGATGCTGAAGTGATGCGCTTCTGCCAAAGCTTTATGACAGAATTGCAAAAACACATCGGCCCATCTCTTGACGTTCCAGCTGGTGATATTGGTGTCGGCGGACGTGAAATCGGCTACCTCTATGGCCAATACAAACGTCTTAACCAATTCGATGCGGGTGTCTTGACTGGTAAACCTCTTGGATTTGGAGGTAGCTTGATTCGTCCAGAAGCAACTGGCTACGGTTTGGTTTACTATACCGAAGAAATGCTCAAGGCTAACGGCCAAAGCTTTGCTGGCAAAAAAGTGGTTATTTCCGGTTCTGGTAACGTAGCCCAATACGCTCTTCAAAAAGCAACTGAGCTTGGTGCAACTGTTATCTCTGTATCTGACTCAAACGGTTATGTGATCGATGAAAACGGTATTGACTTTGATCTTTTGGTTGATGTTAAAGAAAAACGCCGTGCTCGTTTGACTGAGTATGCAG
>ERZ772927.287-NODE-287-length-25464-cov-368.537_pt1 | contig 25464 bp, 20 predicted proteins | sample MGYA00512115_ERZ772927 | MGnify/ENA primary metagenome ERZ772927 (study PRJEB29015, sample SAMEA2737924) | human oral metagenome | biome: human oral; feature: human-associated habitat; material: dental | place: China | collected 2013 ... | reverse complement strand
CGGTTGCCGAGGCCGCGACGAACAGCAGCGCAAGGACGACGCAGATGAGCCCGACCCCCAGGAGAAGCGTCTGCCCGTCCTCCTCGCGGTGCAGCCGACGCAGCAGGGCGCGGGCCCGACCTCGGGCGGCCCTGGGAGCGGAGTTCCGGTTCACGGCTCCTCCTTGCCCGGCAGGGTGATGGAGCGCTCAGTGTCCACCACGACGACGTCCCGACCGATCCCCAGCGAGGCGAAGCCCGGCAGGTCCACACCGACTGAGACTTCGACCATCGCCGCCTGTCCCCGGGCGCAGCCGTGAGCACAGGTGACCGACAGGGAGCCGGACGGGTCGGCGTCGATGCCCTGATCGGACAGGGACAGCTGCATGGCCAGCTGCGCGTTATCCATCGCGTAGGGCGAGTCATCGACCTCCAGCACCCGGCTGGCGGCGTCGGCCGCCGAGGCGACGGCGAAGGTCGTGGCCTGGAGCTGGGCGAGCGTCACCACCAGGTAGAGCACAGGCACCACCAGGACGGCGCTCCACCCGATGAACTCGACGATCGCATTGCCCTCCTCCTGGCTCATGAGCCGTCGGACGGTTCGGCGACCTGCCCTGAGTGCCTCTCGGAGCCGGCTGACTGCCCTCGCCGCGATGAGGGCGGGGGCCAACACCGCCCTCGGCGACCGCGACGCGGCTCGGCGACCGCAACGCCTGGAGCCGACCATGCCTACCACCCGAGCTCACCTCTGCTGGATCAGGGAGGACTCATCGATGGCGTGCCCGGTGACCCGCAGTGTCCCTCCGGGGCCGAACAGCCCCAGGACCGGGAAGGGCGCTGTCACCGTCACCTCAACGATCCTCAGGTCGCCGGAGGGGACCCGCGAGACGGTGACGGTGTCCACGTAGCCACGCCTGAGGGCGGCGTCGGTGAGGACCTGCACCCGCTGGCGCGCCTCGGCCTCCGTGCCCCCGACCAGTGCGGCTCGACGAGCACCGTCGCCCGCGGCGTCGGTGAGGACGTTCCGGGCGTAGACCCCCAGGGCCACCTGGAGGAGCGCCACGAACACGACGATGACAAGCGCACCGACCATGACGAAGTCGACGACGGCCGAGCCCGACTCGTTGTGCTCGCGCGGGCAGGGGCGAGCCGGCCGGGGCAGGGTGCGACCAGCCCGTTGGAGCACCCCGAGGAGGGGCACTCGTTCAGATCGCACTGGTCACCTTCGCGATGGCGTTGAGGAAGACCTCGGTCAGCGTGCTGCCGGCCACCGTCCACAGAGCCACGACGAGCCCCGCGGTCATGAGGGTCACCAGGACCCAGCCGGGGACGTCGCCGCGTTCATCGCGCAGATCGATCCGGGTCGCACCGGTGGCACGCCACGACCGGGAACCGGGGTCAGGGCGGTGGGATGTGGGAGGGATGAGGCGCTTCATGACTGCTCCTTGCTGTCGGTCGGGATTCTGGGCAAGAGGACGAAAGCTGATTGGGCTCGGCAGGTGCAGGAGGGAGAGGGTGGTGGGGGCGCTTCACACCCCCAGCCTGAGGACGAACAGTCCCGGGAAGAGGGCGAAGACGACGGTGATGGGCAGGACGAGGAAGACCACGGGGACCATTTGGGCGATCTCCCGTCTTCCGCCCTCCTCCATGAGGTCCTGGCGCGCCGCCTCACGCACGTCGGCGGCCTGGGAGCGCAGGACCTCGGCCAACGGTGTGCCGCGCTCAAGGGCCACGATGATCGCCTCGCACAGGCGGGTGACGTGGACGGAACCGACTCGCCGCTCCATACGGTCCAGCGCGGTGGACAGGACCGTGCCGGAGCGGATGTCGGTCAGAGTGCTGCTCAGCTCGTCGACGAGGTCGCCCCGGCCCAGCGCGACGATGCGCTCGATGGCCGGCACCGGACCCTGACCGGCCCCCACCGCCAGGGCCAGCAGCTCGACGACGTCGGGCAGCTGCGCCTCGATCCGTGACAGCCGTTTCGCCACGGCCCGGCTGAGCCACCAGTCGCGGGCAGCGGCCCCGGCCACTGTGCCCATGAGGCACAGGAGGATGAGCGCGGGCACGTTGACGGAGCGGGCCAGGGCCGCCAGGCCGCCTGCAGTCAGGACGAGCAGGAGCGCCGTCGTCGACCACAGGACCTGCTGGAGGCGGAACTGGTCGACCCCCAGTGACGACCCTGATCGCGTCAAGCGCCGCCGGACCGAGTCAGCTGACGAGCCCAGGGTGTCCATCAGCCTGCCGAGGCTGAGAGCACGTGCGGTGGAGGCCATGAGCAGGCCGACGACGGTGCTCCCGTCAGAGGTCGGCCCTGCCGGAGCGGCCAGCAGGCCGGAGGTCGTGGGCCGGCGGTGGACGTAGGGCTCCAGGCGGGCCATGAGCGTGGGGCGGCGTCGGCGGAGGGCCGAGATGACGCTCAGGACGCCCACGGCCCCCAGCAGCCCGGCGAGTCCTCCGGTGAGCATCGCGTTCATGGGGTTCATCGCAGCGTCCTCTCCTCCTCGGGCAGCCGCCCCAGGCGCAGCATGAGCCGGTAGGCGATGACCGAGACAACGGCTCCGATCAGGAGAATGACGGCTCCGGCGCCGGTGGCGTAGGCCGCTGCTGCCTGAGGCCGGCTGGACAGCAGCGCCAGGACCAGCCACGGGGCGGCGACCGCGACCTTGGCGCCGTTGACGGTCCAGGACTGGCGAGCCTCGAGCTCGCCTCGGGTGCGCATGTCCTCACGCAGCATCTGCGACAGGGAACGCAGCAGCGTCCCCAGGTCAGTGCCGCCGACCTCGTGGGCCAGGCGCAGGGCCTCAACGATCCGGTCGGCGACCGGGTCTGCGAAACGGGCCTTGAGACGGTCCAGGGAGCTGTCGAAGCGGGCCGAGGCGGCGTAGTCGGTGGCGAAGGCCCGGAACTGGGGGCGGACTGCCTCCGGGCCGCGCTCACCGAGGTTGGTCAGCGCCTCCGGCAGGCTCATGCCCGCACGAACGCCGGAGACGAGGGTGTCGACGGCCTCGGGCCACACCTCGCGCAGCCGGGTGCGGCGGTTACGCGCTCGTGAGGAGATGACAAAGAAAGGAATCGCCGTGAAGATGGCGGTGAAGGCCACGGCCACCGGCCAGGCCCGGGACATTCCCAGGAAGACCAGACCGATCAGCAGCCCCAGCCCGATCGACCCCAGGACGAACATCGCGGGGCTGGTGCGGCCGGCACCGGCCTGGACCAGGATGTCGGCCAGGAGACGGGAGCGCCTCGAGCGCCACTGAGGCGGGTCGGAGGTGCAGGCCATCCAGATCAGGAGCAGCCCCACCCCACCCAGGAGCCCGGCGAAGGCGCCCATCAGTAGACCTCCTGGGGGCCTGCGGGGCGGGAGCCGAGCAGGGCGGTGAGGTCATGACCGGCCCGATTGAATCGCTCGGCGACGTCGGGCGCTCCGGCGCCCCGGACAAGGTTGCCGGCGGAGTCGCGGTGGAAGACGTCGGAGAGCTCGATGATGCCGTTCTCCACCCGGCCGGACAGGGCCGCGACCTCTCGCACCGTACGGCGCCCGCTGCGATCCAGGTCGAGGTGGACGACCAGGTCGATGGCGCTGGCGACGGTGGGGACCACGAAGTCGCTGGAGACGTTCTCCCCCGCCAGCAGCGGAAGCGTACAGATCTTGATGATGGCCTCCCTGGCGGAGTTGGCGTGGATGGTGCACATGGACGGAAGGCCCGAGTTCATGGCGATGAGGAGGTCCAGGGCCTCGGCCTCGCGGACCTCTCCGATGAGGAGGCGGTCGGGGCGCATGCGCAGGGCCTCCTTGACCAGGCGCCGCAGGCTGATCTCTCCGACGCCCTCAAGGTTGGGCGGCCGGGTCTGCATGGCCACGCAGTCACGGTTGCGCAGGGCCAGCTCGAAGACCTCCTCGCAGGAGATGACCCGCTGCGCGCCCGGGATCGCTCCGGCCAGCGCCCTGACCATGGTGGTCTTGCCGGCCTGGGTGGCGCCCGAGACCAGGATGTTGAGGCCGGCCTGCACGGAGGCATCCAGGAAGGCGGCGACCTGGCTGGTCAGTGAGCCCATGCGCACCAGGTCTGCGGTGCGGGAGGCACGCGAGGTGTGCTTGCGGATGTTGACCGCCCAGTGCTGGGAGGTGATGGGCGGGATGACGACGTGGAGCCGCTGTCCCCCGGCGAGCTGGGCGTCGACGAAGGGGCTGGACAGGTCCAGGCGGCGCCCGGAGGCCCGCAGCATCCGCTCGACCAGGACCGCGAGGTCCTCGCTCTCCAGGATCGTGGTGGTCAGCTCGGGGCGTCCGGAGCGGGCGACGAAGACTCGGCCGGGGGCGTTGACCCAGATCTCCTCAATGGACTCGTCATCGAGGTAGCCCTGGAGCGGGCCCAGCCCCGCCATGGAGTCGAGTACGTGGGTGCGCGCCCCCTTGGGGTCGATGAGCGGCGGGACGAGTCCGGCGTCGGAGCGGCGCAGATAGTCCTCCTCGGCCTGGGTGACGAGCTGGTCGAGGTCGGAGGCGTCCTTGAGAGGGTCGATGCCGCGAGCGCGCACCAGCTCGCGAACCTCCGTCAGGAGAAGATCGGCAGCGTCCATGATGCCTCTCAGCGTGGGAGTCGTATGAGGGGAGGAGTGAGGATGATGTGAGGACCGACCCGGGTCTCTGCACTGAGCCGTGACACACCAGCCGGTCGGTGACCATTGTCACGGATAAACTCTAGGGCACCTGGTCACCACATGGCCACCACCTCGACATAACCTGTGGATAACATCGATCTTCTGGCATATTCCTCAAGCCGTTGCCCACGTCCCTGGACGTTTGCCGCCAGCGGACGGGCGCGGCTGTCCTGCGAGACATAGGACCTGTCGCCTACGGTTGGACCATGTCACAGCCTCCGCAGTCCCCGGACGCCCCCGGCACCACTGATGTCGACGGCGGTGTCGACAGCCTCGCCGATGAGGTGACCTCCGACGTCGAGCGCGCTGAGGCTCAAGCCGGCGATGAGGACAACCACCAGCAACAGGCTGAGCCCTCCGATCAGCGATCCGACGAGGACGACGAGGACTATCGTGCGCCCGTGGTCGTGGCCCCGCTGCCGGGTGCCTCGGCCGAGCCGCCCCGGAGCAGCACGCCGGCCCCACAGGCCCAGCCCGCCGAGACTCCTCGTCCTCGCCACACCGCGCTCTCCCTGGCGGCGATGGCGAGCGTCGCCGTCGCCGGCCTCAACCCGACTCGGCTGGCGCTGCCGCAGTCCGAGACCCCTGAGCGCCACATCATTGGCGTCATCGACACCCAGGGCCGCCACTGGGAGGTCCATGAGGCCCGCACCGATGCCGTGGGCGCTTCCTTGGAGGCTGAGGCCGAGGTGCTGCGCCGCATCGGACGGGTCGTCGATGACGGACGGCTCTCCTTCGACGTTCCTCGCGTCGCTGGCTCCCTGCGTCAGAAGGACGCGCACATTCAGGTCCGCTCCCATGTGGAGGGCAAGCCGATCCCGGTGGAGACGCTCCGGCCGGGACCGGGGATGTCGGCGGGCCTGGGCAAGGCGCTCGGTGAGATCCATGAGCTGTCCATGCCGGTGATCTCCGAGGCCGGTATGCCGGTCTACGACGCCGAGGAGGTGCGTCGGCGCTGGCTGAGCCTGCTGGACGACACCGCCGCGACGGGCAGGACTCCACCGGCGCTGCTGGGGCGCTGGGAGCAGGCCCTGGAGGACACCGCCCTGTGGCGCTTCCGCCCCACCGTGGTTCACGGGGACCTCGCTGAGGAGAACGTCCTGGTGGCCGGTGGCACGGTGGTGGCCGTGCGGGGCTGGTCCCAGGCGCATGTGGGAGACCCGGCCGAGGACCTGGCCTGGGTGTACTCCTCGGCGCCGGTGGACTGCCTGGACTCCATTGAGGACGCCTACGACATCGCCCGCTCCGAGGGTGTTGACCGCCACCTGCGTGAGCGCGCCGAGCTGGTCAGTGAGCTGAGCCTGGCGCGCTGGCTGCTGCACGGGGTGAGGACCGGGGACAAGCCGGTCATCAATGACGCGGTGGCGATGCTGGAGGATCTGGCCGCCCAGGTGGGTGACGCCCCGCTGGTGGAGCCGGCCACGCCCCGGCTGGCACCGGTGCCCGGGGTTCGCGAGCCGGCTGAGCCTGATGCCATCACCAACCCGGTGGCCATGGTGCGCGTCGACGACGAGGAGAGCTGACGGGCGCGCTGCTCTGCGGCCCTTGTCTCACTGCGGCCCCTACCCCACTGTCAGGGCCGCCTGGATCTGCTCGATGCTGAGCAGACCCTCGGCGGTGAGCTCATCGACGCGTCCTCCGGGGTAGTCGACGTAGACGTAGGCGGCCCGTACTGAGGCGGTGGGCACACCTTGGGAGGCAGCCCAGGCGTGGACGTAGACGCTGAGCTGGTCCACGGGCACCTGTCGGCGCCCGGTCTTCCAGTCGACGATGAGCCACCCAGAACCGTCCGAGCGGCGGAAGACGGCATCCATGCGGCAGCGCAGGGTGGTGGCGCCGATGGTGATCTCCCGGTCCGTCTCGGTCTCGGCCAGGACGTAGTCCTCCAGGAGCGGCAGGTTCTCGGCGGTCTCCAGCCAGCGCTCAATGCGGTCCCGGTCCTGGGGCCCGAGGCTGTCGGGCACGCCCGCCTGCCCCAGGCCGAACAGGGTGCCGCGAGCGCTCAGGCGCTGGGCGACGGCGTCGTGGAAGACGGTTCCGAGCCGGCCGGCGGCGCGGGGCTCGGGTGGGAGCGGGCGACGCAGGTCGAGTGCGAACTGCCGGCGGTCGGCGCGCAGGTCGTCCAGGCGGGTAGCGGCCAGGTGCTCGGGCAGGCGGACGGCAGGCCCGCCGGACAGGGCCCGGGTGCGCTCGGCCAGGAGGAGTCCCACCTCGAGTCGCCACCGCCGCACCATCTCGTCGTCGGGCTGGGCCTGAGCGGGCACCTCCTGGACGGGCTCGGTCCCGCCCATGGCGGCGGTGACCTGGGCGGCGGCCGCGTACCGGGCCCGGCGCACATCGGCGAGCCGGTCGGTGACCGCTGTCCCCTCTTTTTCGGCCTCCGGGGCCTGGTTGTCCAGGGGCTCCGCTGCGTCGGCGTCGGGGGGCCAGGTGCCCACCTGGGTCAGGGCGGTCAGGGGGTTGGGGCGGGACTCGTCGAAGTCGACCCAGCCCTCCGCGTAGGGAGACAGGAGGTCGCGCCGCTGGAGCTCGGTGAGGAAGCGTGAGGGGCGGCGGGGCTTGGAGGCGGTCTTGGACAGGTGGGAGCCGGTCAGGAGGAGCTCGTGGCGGGCCCGTGTGAAGGCCACGTAGGCCAGGCGGCGCTCCTCGCGCAGGCTCTGGCGTCCGAGGGCCTCCTTGTAGGCGCTCATCGTCTCAGTCAGGAGGGGCTTGTCGGTGACAGCCGGGTCGAGGTCCCCCACGGTGAAGGGGGGCAGGTCGCCGGCGTCGGCACGCAGCGGGAAGGGGAAGGTGGAGGTGGAGCCCATCCAGCCAGTCTCCGCGACACGAAGGTCGTCCTTGACGGCGCTGGTGTAGGAGGGGAAGACCTGCTCGTCCATGCCGGGGACGGCGACGACGTCCCACTCCAGGCCCTTGGCGGCGTGGACGGTGAGGAGCTGGACCGCCCCGGGCGAGGGCTCGACCTCGGGGGCGCTCATGGCGTCCTCGTGCTCCTCGGCGGCGTCGAGCCATTCCAGGAAGCCGGTGAGGGTGGGGGCGTCGGTGTCGGCGGCGAAGGCCCGGGCCGTCTCGTGGAAGGAGTCGAGGGCGCGGTGCCCCATGGGGTGACCGACCCGAGCGGCGATCTCGATATCGAGATCAAGTGCCTGCTCGGCCAGGGCCACGAGGTCGGGCAGGGGAAGCGAGACGGCCTCCCGGATGCGTCGGATCGCCCGGGCGGTGCGCAAGGCGACGGCCTGCCCGGCCTCGGTCAGGTCCCGGGCCGCGGCGGACTCTTCCTGCTCTTCTCGCGCGCCGTCCTCATGCCATCGCAGCAGGGTGTCCAGGGCCTCGCTGAGCAGTGGGGAGTCGGCCTCGGCATGGTCGCCGTGAACCCCTGGTCCCTCCTGGCCGCTTTCGGTCGCGGGGCGGGTGAGCTCGCGGGCCAGCGCCGCCAGGGCCCGCAGGTCGCGGGCACCGATGCCGAAACCAGTCAGGAGCCTGACCACCCGGTCCCCGCGCTCCGGGTCCGAGGCCACGGTCAGCAGGGCGCGGACGTCGGCGACCTCGGGGACGTAGAGCATCCCGCCCAGGCCGATGATCGTGTAGGGCAGGCCGGCCTCCTCCAGCTCGGCGGCGATGGGCTCCATCTGTGCCCGGGTGCGGCACAGGACGGCCATCTCGGCACTGGGCGACCAGCGCTCGGTGAGGAAGGCGGCCACCGTGCGGGCCTCCTCGGCTGGGTCCTGGAGGAAGGCCCCGAACGCCGCCCCGGGCTCCAGGCCGAAGGCCGCGGGGCGGGCCCGCAAGGGGGCGACGGTGAGGTGCTCGCCCACCGGGTCCCCGTCCTCGACGACGCCGGAGCGCAGCGGCGCGGAGACGACGTTGGCGACCTCCAGGATGGTGGAGTCGTTGCGCCAGGAGGTCGACAGCTCCAGGACGGGGGTGGCCTCGACCGGTGAGATCCCGGGCTCCAGGAGGGCGGTGCCGATGGGGTTGAAGCGCTGGTGGAAGGTGTCCAGGGCGGCGGCGCTGGCTCCTCGCCACCCGTAGATGGCCTGGTGGGGGTCGCCGACGGCGGTCACCCCGGAGTCGGCGAAAAGGGCGGACAGGAGCCGGACCTGGGCCACCGAGGTGTCCTGGAACTCGTCGAGCAGGACCGCGGGGTACTGGGCCCGCACCTGGGCAGCGGCCTCGGGGACGGACTCAGCGATGGCGCAGGCCAGGGCGATCTGGTCACCGAAGTCGAGCAGGCCGTGGTGACGCTTGTGCGCATGCAGCTCGGCGACGACGTCGAGCAGGGCCTCCCACTCGGCCATGACAGCGGGCGCCTTGCCGACCAGGGTCTTGCAGCCCTTGATGGCGGCCAGGGCGGTGAACTGCTCGGACAGGTCGGCCAGGTCCTTGGCGGCCTCCTCGATGGTCAGCAGGTTCTGGCTCAGGGAGTCGGCCAGGACCAGGGTGGCGCTCGCGTTGTGGCTGAGGCTCTCGTTGGGCAGCGGGAGCGTGCGCGCCTCGAGCAGGGAGGTGACGATCTGCCAGGAGCGGGCCTGGGTGATGAGGGTGGAGTCGGGGTCCACGCCGATACGTAGTCCGTGGTCGCGCACCAGGGCGCCGGCGAAGGAGTTGTAGGTGGCGATCATCGGCTCACCAAAGTCGGTCGCGTCAGAGGTGCCCTCCACTCCCCTGTCGTGCTCCGGCGCGGTGGCCGGGAGCAGGCCGGCCGCACTGAGGCCGGCCAGGCGGGAGGCGACGCGCTGGTCGAGCTCGGCGGTGGCCTTGCGGGTGAAGGTCAGTCCGAGGATCTGGTCGGGGCGGACCTGCCCGGTGGCGACCAGATAGACAACTCGCTGGGCCATGGTGGCGGTCTTGCCCGAGCCGGCTCCAGCGACCACCAGCAGGGGGCTCAGCCGGTGGGCGATGACGCGCGCCTGCTCCTGGGTGGGGGTGTGGATGCCGAGCGCCTCCGCCAGGGCCTGCGGGGTGAGCTCGCGTGAGCCGGTGGGGGTCATGAGACGACTCTCCTTCCCTCGACCTGGACGGGGCAGGAGTCCTTGACCCGGCAGGTACGGCAGTGCTCACCGGTGCGGGCCTCGATCTGCGGGCCCACTCCGGCCACGGCCGCGGCGGCCACAAGATCCTCAGCCCAGTACTCCTCACTGCTGTCGGCAGCAGCGTTCGCCTCCGCGTCACCCGGTTCCTCAGCGGGCTCGCACGCGGGCTCATCCGCAGGTTCCGGGGCGGCGGGGCTGGGGTCGAGTGCGGCACCCGGCGGAGCCAGGACGTAGCCGTCCCCGGAGCGTTTGGAGGGCTCCTTGCCCAGGAGCACGAGGGCTCCGCCGACGACGTCGAGGCCCTGCGAGCTCAGGGCCAGCCGGTAGGTGGCCAGCTGGGGGTGACGCTGGACGTCCTTGGGGACGCGCTGCCCGGTCTTGAGGTCGATGACGCGCACGGTGCCGTTCCGGTCGGGGCCAGCGGAGTCCTCCAACTCGCCTCCCAAAAGGCCGCCAACGTGCTCGAGGCGGTCGATGCGCCCGGAGATCGTGACCGGGACGGCGTTGCCACCTGTCGTCGGTATCCGCAGGCCAGCCCGCTGGCGGACCGCGGGGCTGAGGACACTCAGGGGGATGTCGACGTCGGCGCGCACCGGCTGCTCGACGTCGGCGCGCACGCCCAGGGCGTCACAGTCAGCCAGGTAGGCGTCGAGGCGCTCGATCATGGCGCGGGCGCGGTCTGCGGCCAGGCCTCCCTGCCAGGTGGCGGGGTAGCCGAGGCCGGTCAATCGCTCCTCGAAGGCCTCGCGCAGGGCCGGACCGCGCAGGTGCTCCTTCTCCGCCCGTTCGGCGACGGCGTGGACGAGGCTGCCCAGGGCCTGGGCGTCGCTGGCGGGGGCCGATCCGCCGCTGCGGGTCAGGAACCACTTGAGGGGGCAGGCGGCCAGGCCCTCCACGTCGGAGGGGCTGACCCGTATCCGCTCGCCGGCGGCGATGAGGGGGGCGGTGGAGGTGGGGCCGGTCGCGCCGATCCAGGTGGCGGGGTCGGCGCCGGGTACGCCTTGGCGGGCGAGGTCGGCCAACAGGTCGACGGCGGCCCGGCCGCGGCGGCGCTCGGCGTCGGTGGCCGTCTCAAGGTTCCCGCAGATGGCGGCGTGGCGCAGCTCCCCCACCAGGCCGCGCAGGGTGAGGTCACCGGTGTCGGGGGTCAGGAGAGGGGCGCCGTCGGCGTCGGTCAGGGCGATCCCGGCGCTGCGGGCGATCTCGGTCAGGAAGGGTGAGGGGGCGTGCTCGGCGTCGGCGGTGGCGGTCAGCAGGAGGCGCCTGGAGGCGCGGGACAGGGCCATGATGAGCATGCGGCGCTCATCGGCGCGCACCTGCGCCCGGGCAGCGGCCACGGCGCCGGTGCCGCTGGTCCCCTCCCCCGGTGCAACGGAGTCTGTGGTCAGGCGGCCGGTGACGGCGTCGACGAGGAGGCCGGTGCGGGTCAGGGAGTCCCTCAGGCGCAGGTCCGGCCAGCGGTCCCGCTCCAGTCCGACGACCACAACAAGCTCCCACTCCTGGCCCGCGCAACCCGCCGGGGTCATGACGGCCACACCCTCCGGGCGCCGCCCCTGAGGGGCCACGGAGTCCGAGGGCAGGACCTCGGCATCGAGCTCGGCCAGGAAGCTGGAGGCGTCCTGGCCCGGGTGGCGCTCGGCCCAGACCTCGGCGCGTTTGAACAGGGTGGTGACGACGTCGAGGTCGTGCTCGGCGGCCTCGGACAGGAGCGTTCGCACCGAGCTTGCCGAGGGCAGCAGGGCGGTGGTGCGCCAGGCCTCGGCCCGCTCGGAGGCGTTCCAGGCGGCCCACAGCAGGGCCTCGACATCGCGCGGGGCCTCGGCCGGGGTCTGCCCGATGGCGGAGCGCAGGGCCTCAAGGATCCTGGCTGCGATGAGGAGCCGCTCCGCCTGGGCGCTCAGCGGCTGCCCGTGCAGGGACCGGGCGAAGCCGGAGGCCTGCTCGGGGTCGGCCAGCAGGGCCAGGAGGGCGGCGTCGCCGCCGGTTCGGGGCCCGGTCCCAGCAGCGGGAACGGGGGCGGGACCGGTGGAGGTACTGGGCTCACTGGGCTCGGCCGCACTGGCGTGCGGGGTTGCGGCCGGCTGGGCCTGTCGCAGCCTGCGGCGCAGTCGACGCAGGTCCATGGTGGTCAGCCCCACCAGGGGGCTGGTGAGGAGGTTGATGGCGGCGTCGCGCTGGGGCGGTTCACCGTGCCCGCCCAGCTGGTCGCGGATGGCGGCACGCACGATGTCCAGGAGCGCGGCTGCGGCCGGTTCTGCGCGTAGCAGGACCGCGGGCGTGCGTGAGGCCAGGGGCACACCTCGTCTGCGCAGGTCCCTGGCGAGGGTCTCGGCGTCGGCGGCGCTGCGAACGATGACCGCCATTTGTGACCAGGCGGTGCCGTGGTGGACGTGCTCGAGCCTGAGCGCCCGGGCGACGTGGGCGTGCTCCTGCCCGGCGGAGGAGGCCAGGATGACTTCGACGCCGGCCGCCGCCTGCGGGCGCTCAGCGTCACTCGCCCCGGAGGAAGGCCCTGCCGAGGACCGTGCTGAGGACTGGGGCGCCAGGGTCGTCTGCCGGTGGGCGGTCGTGCCGGTCACCGGGACCCGGGCACTCTGGTCGCGGATCACCGCCGCGATGGCCGGGTTGCCTCGGTAGCAAGTGGTCAGCCGCAGGCGGGTGGCTGCGAGCCCCGAGTGGTCCTCGGCGGCGACGAGCAGGCTGGGGGTGCCGCCACGGAAGGTCTCCACGGCGACGTCGGGGTCCCCCAGCACCACGACCTGCGCCCGGTGCCCGTCGGGGTCCGGGGTCGCCAGGGCCGTCAGGAGCCTGGCGGTGGCGGCCGTGCAGTCCTGGTAGTCGTCCACGAGGACGAGGTCCGGGACGGGGCGGGCGGCGGCCACGGCGTCGGAGCCCCAGGAGCTCAGGGCCTCCACGGCTCGGTCCTGGAGGCGAGCCGTGTCCATCTTGCGGGTCTGGGCCCTGCGCTCGGCGCTGGCCCGCCCCTGAGCGTCCCAGGTGCGCAGGAGCTGGGACGCGGGCACCCAGATGGGGACATTGAGCCGGCGTCCCAGGTCGGCCAGGTCGTCGGCGCTGATGCCGAGCTCTCCGGCGCGCGCCAGGAGGTTGCGCAGCTCGGAGCGGAACGCCCGCGACCCGGTGGCCTCGGCGGGGAGCCCCGGCCAGGTGACGGTGCTGACCATGGAGGCCAGGGCGGAGTCCTCCTCCGCACCGGCCAGAAGCACCGGGGGCGGCAGCGGGGCGGGCCGCATGGTCAAGGAGGTGGTCAGGATCGTCAGGGCGAGGGCTGCGGGGGTACGCACTCGGACGACGCCGTCGCCATGGCCCTCACGCAGCAGGTGGGCGGCCCGGCCGCGCAGCCAGTCGGCCCGCGCCCGGGTAGGGGCCAGTAGAACGGCGTCGCGGCCGCCAGCGACGGCCTCGGCCAGCAGCCTCAGGGCCAGAGAGGTCTTGCCGGTCCCAGGGGCCCCCAGGACGACGACGTTGGAGCCCTCAGCCACGCGGTCCAGGACCCGCTGCCCATCGGCGTCGGCGGCGGGCAGCTCGGCCGCCTCGGCGGGCGGGAGGAGACGGACGGGGTCCTGGGACATGGGACCATCTCACCACGGGCCACCGACAGGATCGTGCACCGTTAACGGATCGTCATCGGTCACGAGCCCTCCACCCGGAAGCGCCGGCGGCGCATGTTCCGCGTGGCGCGAAACGGCGCGGCTCCTGGGGCGCGCGAAGGGCCGGCACGGCCACAGCCCCCTAGGATCGAGCCAGGTTCACGCCCCTCTCCCCGATGGGCGCTGTGCCGCTCAATACGGCACACAGACGATGCGAAGGAGCCCCATGCAGGTCACGATCGGAATCAAGCACGCCAGCCGCGAGCTCTCCCTGGAGACCTCCGACTCTCAGGAGAAGGTGCTGGCCGCCGTGGCCGACGCCGAGACCAAGGCCGTCATCCTCAGCGACGACAAGGGCCGCAAGGTCTTCGTGCCGGCCGGCTCCCTGGCGTACATCGAGCTCGGCGAGGCCGAGCCCCGCCGGGTCGGCTTCGGTATCTGAGCCTCTCCCCCACGACGAGCACGCACAGGGCCCAGGTCTGGCGGACCGCATTCCACGGCGTTCCGCTGCTGATCTGGGCCCTTGCCTTATCACTCAGCGTCCTGCGAGGAGGCTGAGAGTCGATGAACCGGAACGGCAGGCAGGAGGATCGGTACGCATGAACCTGACGGAGCAATTCGCTCATATGGCGACGGGCGCGATGTACGACGACCTGACGCCTGAGCTCATCACAGCGCGGATCGAGGCCGTCCAGGCCACCGATGCATATAACCGCTCCTATGGTCAGCCCGCCGAGGAACGCGAGGCCTTGCTGCGTCGGGTCGTGGGTTCGATGGGCCGCGACGTCAACCTCGAGCCAACATTCCGGTGCGAGTTCGGACGCAATATCCACCTCGGCTCCCATGTCTTTGCGAACTTCGATTGCATCATGCTCGACGGTGCCCCCATCACCATCGGAGACAACGTGCTTCTGGGGCCCAAGGTCGGCCTGTACACCGCCAACCATGCCCTGGATCCTCGTGAGCGCGCTGACGGCGCCTGCCGAGCGCGTCCGATCACGATAGGCGACGACGTCTGGATCGGCGGCAACGTCACAGTCCTTCCTGGTGTGACCATTGGCTCGGGCACTGTGGTCGGAGGAGGCAGCGTCGTCACCCGCAGCATCCCTCCCGGTGTCATCGCCGCGGGCAACCCGGCGCGGGTGATTCGGGACGTGACCGAGGCCGATCGCACTGGCTACCGACCGATCCACTGAGTCCCACCCCAACGTTCCACCCCGCCGTCGTCACCTCATGCACCGAGCCCGGCGTTAGGGTGGAGTGCATGGATCGCCAGGACAGCCAGAGGGGCCTGCTCGCCCAGTGGATCGAAGACTCCAGCCGCATCGTCTTCTTCGGCGGCGCCGGGGTCTCGACCGAGTCGGGGATCCCCGATTTCCGGGGCGCCAAGGGCTTCTACCACCAGGATCGGGAGATCCCGCTGGAGCAGGTGCTGTCCATCGACTTCTTCACCGTGCACCCGCAGGCCTATTGGGAGTGGTTCGCCCAGGAGAACGCCCGCGAGGGCGTGGCCCCCAACGCGGCGCACAGGTTCGTGGCCGACCTCGAGCGGGCCGGAAAGCTGTCGGCCGTGGTCACGCAGAACATTGACGGCCTCCACCAGCGGGCCGGCTCCGAGCGGGTCCTTGAGCTGCACGGCAACTGGTCACGCCTGATCTGCACCGGCTGCGGCGCGCACTTCACCCTGGACGACGCCGACGGCGCCCGCTCCGGCGAGGTTCCCCACTGCCCCGCGTGCGCCTCGGTGCTGCGCCCGGACATCGTGTTCTACGGGGAGATGCTGGACAGCGACGTCATGGAGGGGGCCGTGCCGGCCATCTCGGAGGCGGACCTGCTGATCGTGGCCGGAACGAGCCTGGTCGTCTACCCGGCGGCGGGCCTCATCGACTACTACGCCGGTGAGCGCCTGGTCCTCATGAACGCGACTCCCACACCGTATGACTCCCGCGCCGACCTCATCATCCGTGAGCCGGTCGGGCAGGTCTTCGAAGCGCTGGCGCGCAGGAGCCGCCGGCCCTAGCTGATCCCCTGGTCCTCCAGGTCCACGTAGCGCTCGGGAGCGCTGGACTCACTGAGAGTGGCCGCGTAGTCGGGCACCTCGCTCTGGAGGGAGCGGTCCGTGCGGCGGTAGCCCGACGACGGGAACGAGGGCTTCTTGGGGAACTTCATCTTGGGACGTTCCACGTGCTCGTAGGGAATGGACTCCAGCAAGTGGTGGATCATGTTGATACGCGCCTTGCGCTTGTCGGCGGACTCCACGACGTGCCAGCGCGCGGAGTCGATGTCCGTGTGGACGAACATCTCGTCCTTGGCCCGCGAGTAGTCCTCCCAGCGGGGCAGAGCCTCCAGGTCGGTAGGTGAGAGCTTCCAGCGCCGCATGGGGTCGGTCATGCGCGACTTGAAGCGCTTGTACTGCTCCTTCTGAGGGACGGAGAACCAGTACTTGCGCAGCAGGATGCCGTCGTCGACGAGCATCCTCTCGAAGACCGGGCACTGCTGGAGGAAGCGCCGGTGCTCCTCCGGGGTGCAATAGCCCATAACGTGCTCGACGCCGCCGCGGTTGTACCAGGAGCGGTCGAACAGGCAGATCTCGCCGGCGGCGGGCAGGTGCGCGATGTAGCGCTGGAAGTACCACTGGGTGCGCTCACGCTCAGTGGGGACGGGAAGGGCGACCACGCGCGCGATACGCGGGTTGAGGTACTCGGTGATACGTTTGATCGCCCCGCCCTTGCCGGCCGCGTCACGGCCCTCGAAGATGACGACGACCCGGGCTCCAGTGGCCCTGACCCACTCCTGCATCTCGACCAGCTCCGCCTGCAGCCTCAGCAGCTCGGCCTCGTACAGGGAACGGTCCATGGTGGGGTGCTTCTTTGCCATACTTCAGTTTCGCACAGATCCCACACGGGCGCGCAAGTAACCGCGAACGTGTTCATGAGGGAGATACGGGCGCTACCCAGCCATGCTCCCGCAGTCATGCCAGTCCGGGGAATCACGTCACGCCGAGCCTGCCGTTTGGTACCGTCACTCGTAGTGGGTCCACATTCTCAGGACATGGATGGTCCTCGCGTCGGTGTGCACCTCGTAGACGAGTCGATGCTGGATAGTGATACGCCGCGAGTAGCAGCCCGATAGATCCCCGACCAGCTTTGCATCACGAGGCGGCTTGACGAAGGGATTCTCCCGCATGAGGTTGAGGAGCTTCTCGGTTTTACGTTTGAGCCCCGCCGCGGTGAGTTTCTTCGCGTCCTTCTGTGCCTGACGTGAGAACACGATTCGCCACGAGCTCACCAGTCGAGTTCTTCCGAGCCCGCCTCGATGCCTTCACGTCGGGCATTCCGGATCGAGTCCATCATGCCCGGGACGGACTCCAGGTAGAGCGTCTCCTGGATCGCCCTCCAGTCCTCCTCCCCCACCAAGACGGCATTGCCGCGTTGGCCGGTGATGACCAGCGGCTCGGAGTCTTCGTTGACCTGATCGATGAGCCGATACAGCTGAGAACGAGCGGTCGTCACTGGAATCGTAGACACGCAGCAAGCGTACGTCATAACGTACGCCCCCTCAAGGTCACTGCCTCTCTTCAGTCGGACGGCCGAACAGACAAGAACAGAGGAGCCCGGTCCTGGGAAGGACCGGGCTCCTCTGGAGTGGTAGCGGGGACAGGATTCGAACCTGCGACCTCCGGGTTATGAGCCCGGCGAGCTACCGAACTGCTCCACCCCGCGTCGGTGAAACCAACCTTAGGGGGCGTCCCACCCTTGAGGCAAATGACGAGGGCGTGCCCTTGCTCACCGCCCGGTGAGGCGGGTCGCAGGGCACGCCCTCAGTGGCGGCCGACCGGGGGCTCAGCCCAGCTTCTTCTGGGCCTCAACGGCCCGCTTGACGGCTTCGTTGAGGCGCTTCTGCGCATCGCCGTATGCCGACCAGTCGCCCTTGCTCCTGGCTGTGTCCGCGTCAGTCATCGCGGTCTGAGCGTCGGAGAGCGCCTGATTGAGCTCCGCCTTCGGATCCGAGGTTCCCGAGGCCGACGGGGTGGCGGAGGAACTGGAGGACGCGCTGGCCGAGGCCGTGGGCGTGGCGCTCGGGCTCGCCGACGCCTTGGCCCCGCCATCCGCCGTCGGGTCCTTACCGTCGGTCGTCTCATTGGTGTCATTGGCCGCGGCGGCATCGCCGTCGATGGCCTCCTGACCCGTGGTCGCCCCGGAGTTACCGCCGAAGACCTGGTCGAGCGCCCCCGAGAGGGTGTCGGCGAATCCGACGTTGTCCCCGAAGGAGACCAGCACCTTGCGCAGCAGCGGGTACTGAGTTCCCGACGACGACTGCACGTAGACGGGCTGGACGTAGAGCAGTCCGCCTCCCACGGGCAGCGTCAGCAGGTTGCCCTTGATGACCTGGGATCCCTCCTGGGACAGGAGGTTGAGCTCCTTGGAGATCTCCGGGTTGGAGTCGAAGATGTTCTGCACCTGCCCCGGCCCGGCCACGTTCGAGGAACGCGGAAGCTCCAGGAGTCTCAGCTTGCCGTAGCTCGGACTGCGTTCCCCCTTCTTCCCGGTGCCGGGAGAGGTCTCGGAGTCCACGGCGAGGAAGCCGGTGAGCACGTTGCGGTTGGTGTTTCCGCCGATGATGTAGGCGCTGGACAGGGAGAAGCTCGCCTGGTCCTGCCCGGGCATCTTGAGGGTCAGGTAGTAGGGGGCCTGCTGGTCCTGACCGGGCGTGGTCGGGTCATCCGGGATCTTCCAGAAGTCTCCACCGGAGTAGAACTCCGCGGCGTCGTTGACGTGATAGGTCGCCATCATGGTGCGCTGGACGTTGAACAGGTCCTCGGGGTAGCGCATGTGGGCGATGAGGTCGGCGCTCATCTGGCTCATGGGCGTGACCGTCCCGGGGAAGACCTTCTGCCAGGCCTTGAGGATCGGGTCCTTGTCATCCCACTGGTAGAGCTTGACCGACCCGTCATAGGCGTCCACGACGGCCTTGACGGAGTTGCGCACGTAGTTGGACTCCTCCGGCGCCCGCAGGAGTCCGCCCTTGTTGTCGGCGGTCGCCGTCGCCTTGGCCAGGGACTCGTGCTGGGCGTAGGGGTAGTTGTTCGTCGTGGTGTAACCGTCGACGATCCACATCACCCGCTTGGGGGTGGCCGGGTTGTCGTCGTGATCGACGACGGCCGGGTAGGGGCTGTTGTCCAGGGTCAGCCAGGGGGCCACCTTGGCGACGCGCTTGGCCGGGTCCCGGTCGTAGAGGATCTGGGATCCCTCGCGCACCTCCTGGGAGAAGAGGATGTTGGCCTCCCGGAACTTGGCGGCGTAGAGCAGGCGGTTGAACGGGTTGGACACGCTCGGCCCGCCGTTGCCGGCGAAGGTGGTGTTGACCTGACCGGTCTTGGACTCGTCGTCGGGGTAGTCCAGCTCGCGCGGCGAGCCGTTGTCCTTGCCGCCCACGATGGAGTAGGACGGCGAGGACTGACCGAAGTAGATCCGGGGCTCGTACTTACCCAGGTCGCCCTGGGAGGGGATGCCCCCCTCCCAGAAGGAGGGGTAGCCGCGGGTGGCCACCGTGTTGCCGTAGGCGTTCACGACGCCGTAGCCGTGGGTGTAGACGGTGTGCTCGTTGACCCAGGTCTGCTGCTGCTCGCCCAGGCCGGACAGGTTGAGCTCACGTACCGCGATCACCGTGTCCCGACTGGTGGAGTCCACCTTGTAGCGGTCCACGTTGAGCCGGTTCGCGAAGGAGTAGTACTGCTTGTTCTGTTGGACCTGCTGGAAGGTCGGGGAGATGAGCCCGGGGTCCAGGAGCCGGATCGAGGTGGTGGACTCGGCGTCCTTCTCCAGCTGGCCGGCCGCCGTCTTCGTCGTGGCGTCGTAGTTGGTGGTCTCCACGTTCTCCAGGCCGTAGGCGGCCTTGGTGGCATTGATGTTGCGCTGGATGTACTCGGCCTCCTGGCGCTGGGCGTTGGGGTCGACGATGAACTTCTGGATGACCAGCGGGTAGGCGGTCCCCACCACCAGGGAGGAGACGATCATGACAACCACACCGATGATCGGCAGGCGCCAGGAGCTGGATCGCACCGAGGCGACGAAGAGGAAGGCCACGGCCAGTCCGATCGCCGCGAGAATCGCGTTGGCGGGGATGACAGCGTTGACGTCGGTGTAGTTGGCGCCGTCGAACTTGGAGTTGGAGGCGTACAGGGCGCTGTAGCGACCCAGCCAGTAGCCCACGGCCCGGATGACGGCGTACAGCGCCAAGAAGATCGCCAGGTGCATGCGTGCGGCCTTGGTGAAGTGAGGCTTACGCACCACGGAGATACCGCCGTACAGGTAGTGGACGACGATCGAGGCCACCCCGGCGAACAGGACGACGCCGGACAGGAAGGACACGAGCGTCAGCACCGCGGGCAGGATGAAGACGTAGAAGGAGATATCGATCCCGAACTGGGGGTCCTTGACTCCGAAGGACTGGGAGTTGAAGGCCAGCAGAATCTCCCGCCAGCTGGGGGCCAGCTCCCAGGCAGAGCCGAACAGGGCCAGCACCGCGGGCACTGCCCAGGTCAGCCGACGTCGCACGGGCTCGATGACGGAGCGGTAGGCCTCGAGGTTGCGCGTGGCCTCGTCGTCAGGCATCCCGATCTCCCGGGCCCGGTAGGCCCTGGTCATCGAGACGAAGACGGCCCCGAACATGATGGCGAATCCCGCCAGGAAGAGGACGATGAGGGCGATCCACTGCGTCCACAGCACGCGGGCGTACCCGATCTGACTGAACCAGAGGACCTCGGTCCACACCTGCGACAGGATGCCGATGGCCACGGCGATGGCCGCGATGATCGAGATGGTCAGGACCAGCGGACCGGGACGTCCGCCGCCTTTCCCGGTGCGCGGAGCGCGGGGAGGACGGGGCCCTCCCCCACCCATGCGTCCAAGGCCGAACAGTCCGGCTAAGTTGTCAGGCTTCCCCTGTCGGGACGAGCCGGTGGACTTGCTCGAGGACTCCTCGGGGGTTGAGTCCGGGGACTCGTCATCGGGCCTGGTGCTCACGATCCTGCTCCCTGTCTGACGTGCGTGGTGACGCCGCCTCGCACACGGTGAAACATGGCGTCATCGGCCGGAGGGGCCGCTCGGACCATCGTCCCACACACCTCTGACACGGCCATAACCTTCTCCAGGATGAGAAAACGCCTCGGGTGGCCGGGGCGCGCCCCCTGACTGATGAAGCCTCGTCATTGGAGGAGGAGGCGCCACCAGTGAGACGATGGCGGCGTGACTGACACAATGCATGACGAAGCGACCACCGCGGGGGCGGGTCGAGCCGCAGCCTTAGCGGCAGGGGCCCTGGCCCGCGCGGTGACGGAGACCGAGACTCACGTGGCGGCCCACGGCTGGGACCAGCCGGTGCGCGTCTTCGCGCTGGTGCGCACCGCCGAGGCTCTTGAGGCCGACCCGGACGTGGCCGACCTCCTGGACGCCGCCACCGTGGAGGAGGCCCGCTCGAACCCCGAGCTGCTCATGGTGGTGGAGCAGGAGGGGCTGCCGCCCGCCGCGGACCTGGAGCACCTGTTGGCCCAGCTCGCCTGGCCCGAATCCGTCCACGGCGCCGCCATCAGCGTCGAGCGGCTGGTCCTGCCGCCTGCGGCCCAGGAGGAGGCCGAGGCCATCACCGATGCCGCCGAGCGTCTGGCCTTCCTCCAGGAGCGCCCGGACCGCGAGGACATCCGCATGGTGGTGGGGGTCCTGCGCGGCGGGCAGTCCTGGTGCGTGCTGCGCTCACGCAGTCACGACGACGACGCCTCGCTCTATCAGGGCGAGCGCCTGGTCCCCGGCCTGGTCGAGGCCCTGGAGGCGACCTTCCTGTAGCCGGTCACCGTCGGGCGAGCACTCGACGCCGGTCACAGGCGCCGCGCGGCCCCGTGCGCCTCAGTCCTTGTCCGTGCCGGTCGGATCCTGCTCGTCGGGCTCTCCGGGCGAGTCCTCGCCCCCGGCGCCGGCCGAGGCGGGGTCGGCCGGTTGGTCGGGCTCCTGGGAGGCGGGGTCGGCCGGTTGGTCGGGCTCCTGGGAGGCGGCGTCGGCGGAGGCAGGGCTCCGGTCCCCGAGCCCCTCGGGGCTGTTCTCGTCGGCCTCCTTGGCGCCCTCGGCGTACCCGAGGGTCCCGTCCAGCAGGGAGGCCAGGTCGGCGTCGATCTCGGCGTCGATGTCCTGGGCCATGCGCCGCATGGTGAGGAAGTCCTTGGGGTTGGCGAGCTCGGAGGCCGTGGGCATGACGTCGGGGTGGTTCCAGAAGGCGTCGCGCTCGGCGTCACCGGCCTGGGCGCCCAGGTGGGCCCACAGCTCGGCGGCCTCCCGGGCCCGGCGGGGACGGAAGGTCAGCCCGATGAGGCGGGCGAAGACCTGCTCGGCGGCGCCGCCCTGGGCCCGGCGCCGGCGCATCATCTCGGCCAGTGCCATGAGGTGGGGCAGGTGCGGTGCGGCGGCGCGGGCGGTGACCACCTCGACCCAGCCCTCGACCAGAGCCAGCAGCGTCTCCAGGTCCTCCAGGGCCTCGCGCTGGGCCGCCGTCTCCTGGGGCGCGAACAGCCCGCTCTCAAGGGCCTCGCGCAAGGCGTCGGGGTCGTTGGGATCCACCTGGGCCACGGCGGACTCCAGGGTCTCGGTGTCGATGCGGATCTCGCGGGCGTAGGCGACCACTGCCTGGAGCACCTGCCCGCGCAGCCAGGGCACGTGGGCGTAGAGGCGGGCGGTGGCGGCCTCCCGCACGGCCAGGAACATGCGGGCCTCGTCCTCATCGACCTCCAGCCCCTCGGCGAAGGCGGCCACGTTGGCGGGAACCAGTGCCGTACCGGGCTCACGGGTCAGGGGCAGGCCGGTGTCGGTGGCCCCCAGCGCCTCCTTGGCGAGCTCACCGATGGCCTGGCCGATCTGGAGACCGAAGGCCGTGCCGGCCATGGTGCGCATGATGGATCCGAGCGCCCCCATCTGCTGGGCGGCCTGCCCCATCTCGGCCGGCATCTCCTGAATCTGCTTCTCCAGGGTGCGGGCCAGGGCGGTGGTGACGGCCTCGGCCACCGGGGCGCACACGTCCTTCCACACCGGCAGCGTGCGCTCGACCCAGCTGCTGCGGCTCCAGGCCTCCCGCTGTCCGGGGGCCGGCATGAACTCGGTGGCCGTATCCAGCCACAGGTCGGCCACCTGAAGGGCCTGGCGCGTGGACTCGGCGACCGCGGCGGTCACCGTCGGGTCGCCGTTGCCGCGCGCCTGCTGGAGGGCCAGCTCCTGGCCCATCTGCCAGTTGACCGGCTCGGCGGTGGAGGCGGAGAACATCTGCTGGAACTGGGCGCGCATCGCCAGCAGCTGGGCGGGACTGAGCTGGGAGATGTCCCCCACCCCCGGCATCTGGGCGATGGAGCTGGGATCCACCCCGGATGAGCGCAGGGCGCTGACGGCGTCGGAGGCCATCTGCTCGCCGAACAGTGATGCGAGCATCTTCTCGAGCTCGTCGAAGGCGTCCTCGCTCACGGGGTTTCCTCTCGCCGGGTCGTCCTTGGGCATCGTCCGGGCCGTCTGGGGCGACCGGACACTGTCGCTAACGGCCTTATGGTCGCACCCATTCCTGTGCCGGGGCTATGTTCCGTTCGCCGACGGCGTGCCCGCTCCGTCCCGGTCGGGCCCGCGTCCTGTCCGCGCCGGCACAGGGTCGGCACCGGGTCTGCGACGTGCTGGCACTGTGTCGAGTTCGTGCCGGGTTCGTGTCGGTATCTGCGCGTCTTCCTCAGGAAGATGTCGCATGATGAGCGCGTGACGCACCCAGACCAGCACGACGCCGTCGACGCCGCGGGCTCGCCCGCCCCTGACGACACCCGGCCGGCCCCGGAGCCTGAGGATGATCGGCTCGACCAGGCCGAGCACGCCGAGGCCCCGCAAGCGCAGCCCTCCCCACAGGACCGGCGCCGACGCAGGCTGCGGCGCACTGCGGCGGTCGGGGCGGTCCTGGTGGTGGTGGCCCTCATCGTCGCCGTCTTCACGGTGCCGATCAACGTGGTCATCGAGGCCCCCGGCCCGACCTGGAACGTGCTGGACAACGGCTCGTCGTCGAGCCAGGACGTCCTGAAGGTATCGGGAACCGAGACCTACCCGACCCAGGGCGCCCTGCGGATGACGACGGTCTCGGTGTCGGGCTGCCCCGGCTACCCGGTGACCACCGCCGACCTCATCGCCGCCTGGTTCTCCGCGGACAAGCGGATCGTGGACCGTAACGAGGTGTGCCCGCAGGATCAGAGCGCCGAGCAGGTCGAGGAGACCGGCAAGGCTCAGATGACCGCCTCGCAGGACTCCGCCGTCATCGCCGCGCTCGTGGAGACCGGCAAGGCCGGAGCCATGCACCTGACCGTCACCGAGGTGGCCGAGCAGCAGACCTCGACCGAGGTCCAGGCCGGAGACGTCCTGGAGACCATCACTCCTGAGGGCGGCCAGGCCACGACCATCACCTCCTTCTCCCAGCTGAAAGAGCTCATGACCACCATTGCCGAGGGCACTCGGGTGACCCTCGGGGTGCGCCGCGGCGATCAGCAGGTGGCCGCCGCGCTCACCACGATCGCCCCGCAGGAGGGGACGACCGGTTCCCTGCTGGGGCTGAGCCTGAAGATCTCGGTGGACAGCAAGGTGGACGCCACCTTCGGCCTGTCCGACGTCGGCGGACCCAGTGCCGGCATGATGTTCGCCCTGGGGGTCGTTGACGAGATCACCCCGGGGGCGCTGACCGGCGGCAAGGACATCTCCGGGACCGGGACGATCGACATCAACGGCCAGGTCGGCCCCATCGGCGGTATCCAGCAGAAGATGGCCGGTGCCCGCAAGGCGGGCTCCACGTACTTCCTGGCCCCGACGAGCAACTGTGACGAGGTCAAGGGCCATGAGCCCAAGGGCATGCAGGTCTTCGCCGTCGGCACGCTGCACGAGGCCGTCACCGCCACCGAGGCGATCGCCTCGGGCGACACCTCCGGCCTGGCCACCTGCTCGGCCAAGTGACCCCCGCTGACCCGGCGCTCGGCCGAGGATAGTTATCCACAGGCCGGCAACTGCCTCTGGTGGCTTGGACGCGCCCCGTGCCACTGTCGCACCGTGTCCTGACGCGCTTGCCAGGACGTCGATCTCCCGGCGCCCCTTCGGGTTCCGGGAGGACTGTGAGGAGGCATGATGCGTGTACGTGGTGGGTGCGCCATCCTGTGGCGCCAGCAGGGTGTCAGCCAGATCGGGACGAGTCCGGGGCGGCGCACCATTGTCAGTGATCTGAGCCTGGCCGAGCAGCGCCTGCTCGATGAGTTCGCGCGCAGCCTGGAGAGCACGGGCGTCTACCGGGCCGCCCGGCGCAGCCGGGTGCCGGTGGCGCGGGCGCGTGAGATCGTCGCGGACCTGGAGCGTCAGGGGGTGCTGGTGGCCTCGGCGACCAGCGAGCTCGGCGGGGCCGACGGCGTTTACTGGGACCGGTTGGGAGCGGACGCCAAGGGCCGTGGCGCGGTCCTGTCCCAGGCCGTCCTGGCTGTTCACGGCGTGAGCGCACTGGCTCAGGAGACGGCTCTGTGGCTGGCGGAGGCTGGGGTGGGCACGATCCTGTCCACCCGTTCCCCGCAGGACGGGGGCCTGGCTCCGCTGCTGTCGGCGCGTTTCCCGGCCCTGCGGACGCGGGCGCCGTTGCGCACCCGCCCCGATGTCATGGTGACGGTGGACGCGCACGTGGTCGAGCCGCTGCTCGCGCGCCGGCTCGCTCAGGAGGACGTGGTGCACCTGCCGGTCGTCGTCGGCGAGGCGGGGGTGCGCATCGGCCCGGTACTCAACGGTCAGGGCCCGTGCTCGACCTGCCTGGACCTGTGGGAGAGGGACGCCGACCCGTGCTGGCCGGCGCTGGCCACGCAGATGCGTACCCTGCCCATGCCCGAGGTCGAGCACCTGGTCCTCCACGAGGCGGCGGCGTCGACGGCGCGGGCCGTCATCGACACGCTGGTGGGCCGGGCATCCGGGGCCGACGGCGCCGGGGACGAGGCTGAACCGGGCGGGGTGACGAGCGGGGGCTCGGCCGCGTGGTGGTCCACGCACTCGGTGGAGGTCACCGGCGAGGAGCCCCGGGGGCGCCACAGGGCCTGGGAGCGTCATCCCGAGTGCCTGTGCTCGCAGCTGTGAGCGCCGTCGGGCAGGAGTGCCTCGGGCC
>ERZ772927.286-NODE-286-length-25590-cov-10.1598_pt1 | contig 25590 bp, 25 predicted proteins | sample MGYA00512115_ERZ772927 | MGnify/ENA primary metagenome ERZ772927 (study PRJEB29015, sample SAMEA2737924) | human oral metagenome | biome: human oral; feature: human-associated habitat; material: dental | place: China | collected 2013 ... | reverse complement strand
ACGAAGCCGCAGACAGTACAAATAGTACGGCAAGGCGAGGCAACGCCGTACTGGTTTAAAGTTAATCCACTATATTTGAAAACGGTAGGTTTGACTCCATAAAAATAGCCTCTTCTATATTTGTCATCCTGCCTTGAATTTGCTGATTTCTTCCTGTAACGCCGAATGGTTGCAAATTGTCAGGCTGCTTTGACATCGGTAGAATCGCAGGTCGTCTGAAAAGTCGATGTTGACTGTATTAGCTTGAGGATAAAGAAAAATGCCGGAATTGCCCGAGGTGGAAACGACTTTGCGCGGTATCAGCCCGCATATTCAAAGTAAAAAGGTGGCGGATGCCGTGTTGCGCCAAACCAAGCTGCGCTGGCAGGTCAATCCGCAGTTGGCGGAGCTTTTGACGGGGCAGGAAGTGTTAAGCTGCCGCCGGCGTGCGAAATATCTGATTATCGGTTTTGCAACGGGTATTCTGTTGATTCATCTGGGTATGTCGGGCAGCTTACGGATTTTTACGGACGGCGATGCGCGGATTGATCATCCTGACAAACATGATCATGTGGACATTGTGTTTGCGGACGGAACGGTGTTGCGCTATCACGACCCGCGTAAGTTCGGCGCGATTTTGTGGTATGAAGGCATTGCGGAACATCATCCGCTTCTTGAAAAACTGGGCCCTGAGCCGCTTTCAGACGACTTTTCCGCCGATTATCTGTATCAAAAGCTCAAAACGCAAAAACGCGCGGTCAAACTGGCTCTGATGGACAATGCCGTCGTGGTCGGCGTGGGCAATATTTATGCGAACGAAAGCCTGTTTAAATCGGGCATATCGCCACACCGTCCTGCGGACAAGGTTAAGAAAAAAGAATGCGCCGTCTTGGTGGAAACGATTAAAGCGGTGTTGCAGCGCGCGATTGAAACCGGCGGCAGCACGTTGCGCGACTTCGTTAACAGCGACGGTAAAAGCGGCTATTTCCAGCAGGAATATACGGTGTACGGCAGACACAACGAACCCTGCGTCCGTTGCGGCGGTTTGGTACAGAAGGAAGTTCTGGGGCAGCGCGGGACGTTTTATTGTCCGAACTGCCAGAAATAATGTTTGAACCTGTTTTCAGACGACCCCTTCAATAATTCAGGTCGTCTGAAAACTTTATTACTATGATTTGATACACATTTAAGACGAAAAGAAAAACAGTTATGCACTCACGAAAAGCACCGTTTTTTACCCGTTTGGGCAGGTTGTTCCGCCTGGCGGGATGGCTGTTCCGAACCGGAAAGCATTTGCGCCGTATCGATGCCGGCAACCCTGCCGAACGAGATCATGCGGTCATTACGCTGGGCAAAGGCGCGCTGGAAGCCTTGGATATCGAATTGGAAATCGGCACGCCGCCCGCTGATAATGTGAATGGTGCTTTGGTGGCGGCAAATCATGTGTCTTGGCTGGATATTTTTGCCATGAGCGCGGTGTATCCGAGCAGCTTTATCGCCAAGCAAGAGATTAAAAACTGGCCGGTGTTGGGTAAAATGGGGCAAAACGCAGGCACGGTGTTTATCAACCGCAATTCCCGTCGCGATGTCGAGCCGATTAACCAAGCCATTTGTGCCGCGTTGAAAGCAGGGCAGAATGTCAGCTTTTTCCCTGAGGCGCGGACTTCTTTGGGTTTGGATATTCTGTCGTTTAAAGCCGCGCTCTTCCAATCCGCCATCGATGCCGACGCGCCTGTTCAGGCGGTTACGCTGCGCTATTATGATGATGCAGGAAAAAGGACGACGATTCCGTCTTATGCGCAAGTCGATTTGGTGCGCTCGCTCTGGCGCATCGTTTCCATGAAAAAGCTGCGTATCCGTATCGATTTTGCCGCCCCGATTCGTCCCGGCAAAGACGAAGACCGCTTTATGTTGAAAGATAAAGTAGAAAGCAGTATCCGCGAAGTCGTATTGTCCGATGCACACGATTCCGAAAAATAATTTTAAGCTAGGGGCTTGTTTTCTTTCAGACGACCTCTATTTGATTGAAACGCTCGCAGATTGATTTTCATAGCTTCAGGTAATTAATATTATTTGAACTATAAATTATACAAATCAAACTTCCTGCGCTAGAATGTATGCATTCACTCGTATCATTCCCTAAACCTAAAATTTCAAGGAGATCCAAAATGGCTTTGCAAGATCGTACCGGTCAAAAAGTACCTTCCGTAGTATTCCACACTCGCGTTGGCGACACTTGGAAAGATGTTTCTACTGATGATTTGTTCAAAGGCAAAAAAGTAGTCGTGTTCTCTCTGCCTGGCGCATTTACTCCAACTTGCTCTTCTTCTCACCTGCCACGCTACAACGAATTGTTTGGCGCGTTCAAAGAAAACGGCGTTGACGCAATCTACTGCGTATCTGTAAACGACACTTTCGTAATGAACGCTTGGGCTGCTGAAGAAGAAGCCAACAACATCTACATGATCCCTGATGGCAACGGTGAATTCACTGAAGGAATGGGCATGTTGGTTGACAAAGAAGACTTGGGCTTCGGTAAACGCTCTTGGCGTTACTCCATGCTGGTTAACGACGGCGTGGTTGAAAAAATGTTTATCGAACCTGAAGAACCAGGCGATCCTTTCAAAGTGTCTGACGCTGACACTATGTTGAAATACATTGCTCCTGACTGGAAAGCTCAAGAGTCTGTTGCCATCTTCACCAAACCCGGCTGCCAATTCTGCGCTAAAGCTAAAAAAGCTCTGGAAGACAAAGGTCTGTCTTACGAAGAAATCGTATTGGGCAAAGATGCAACTGTTACTTCCGTACGCGCTATTACCGGCAAGATGACTGCTCCTCAAGTATTCATCGGCGGTAAATACATCGGCGGCAGCGAAGACTTGGAAGCTTACTTGGCTAAAAACTAATTGCCTGTATGCTTAAGACGGCTTGAACAAAACCGTCTGAACAGAGAAATAGAGTTATTCAGACGATACGCTACACGGTCGTTCTGAATAGCTCTATATTTACAAGTAGAATTTGAGATTATTGTTTTAAATCAATATTTTAAAAATAGCTATCGATTTTTTATTTTTGATAGTTTATTAAATAGGTCGTCTGAAAACCTGATACGCTTCACGCTGATACCGCTTCGGACGCTCAACAAAAAAGGACAAAGATTATGAAAAAAATTCAAGCAGATGTCGTCGTAATCGGCGGCGGTACTGCCGGCATGGGCGCGTTTCGCAATGCCCGTTTACATTCGGATAATGTTTACCTGATTGAAAACAATGTGTTCGGCACAACCTGCGCGCGCGTGGGCTGTATGCCTTCCAAACTCTTGATTGCCGCCGCAGAGGCGCGCCATCACGCATTGCATACTGACCCGTTCGGCGTGCATTTGGACAAAGACAGCATTGTCGTCAACGGCGAAGAAGTGATGCACCGCGTCAAATCCGAGCGCGACCGTTTTGTCGGCTTTGTCGTTGCCGATGTGGAAGAGTGGCCTGCCGACAAGCGCATTATGGGTTCAGCTAAATTTATCGACGAGCATACCGTCCAAATCGACGACCATACCCAAATCACGGCAAAAAGTTTCGTGATTGCTACCGGTTCGCGCCCCGTCATCCTTCCGCAATGGCAGTCTTTGGGTGATCGTTTGATTATCAACGACGACGTTTTCTCATGGGATACGCTGCCTAAGAGCGTTGCCGTGTTCGGACCGGGCGTTATCGGTTTGGAACTGGGTCAGGCATTGCATCGTTTGGGCGTGAAAGTCGAAATTTTCGGCTTAGGCGGCATCATCGGCGGTATTTCTGATCCCGTCGTTTCAGACGAGGCGAAAGCCGTGTTCGGCGAAGAATTGAAACTGCATTTGGATGCTAAAACCGAGGTCAAACTCGATGAGAACGGTAATGTAGAAGTCCATTGGGAGCAGGACGGCGAAAAAGGCGTATTTGTTGCCGAATATATGCTGGCAGCCGTAGGTCGCCGTCCGAACGTTGACAATATCGGCTTGGAAAACATCAATATCGAAAAAGACGCACGCGGCGTACCCGTTGCCGATCGGCTGACCATGCAAACCAGCATTCCGCATATCTTTATCGCGGGCGATGCGTCCAACCAACTGCCCCTGCTTCACGAAGCCGCCGACCAAGGCAAGATTGCAGGCGACAATGCGGGCCGCTACCCGAATATCAGCGGCGGTTTGCGCCGCAGCACCATCGGCGTGGTGTTCACCAATCCGCAAATCGGCTTTGTCGGTTTGAAATACGCGCAGGTTGCCGAGCAATACCAACCCGACGAATTTGTCATCGGCGAAGTATCGTTCAAAAACCAAGGCCGCAGCCGCGTGATGCTGGTAAACAAAGGCCATATGCGCCTGTATGCCGAAAAAGCCACCGGTCGCTTCATCGGCGCGGAAATCTTAGGCCCCGCTGCCGAACATTTGGCGCACCTGTTGGCATGGGCGCATCAAATGAAGATGACCGTTCCGCAAATGCTGGATATGCCGTTCTATCATCCCGTTATCGAGGAAGGTCTGCGCACCGCGTTGCGTGATGCCGATGCGAAGTTGAAACAGGCTTAATGGGTTGACTTAATCAATCAGCCGAAATGAAAGGTCGTCTGAAAACCTGATGATTTAAGGTTTTCGGACGACCTTTTTGTCTTTCCGTTGCGGAAGAAAATCAGCTACTGGGTAATGTGTAGTTCGGATACCTGTATCCGACGAATATTTAATGCTTCTGCTTCCTTTAGGTGTTGTGGCAGATGGAGATGTCGGATTCAAGAATCTGACCTATGGCTGTCCTCTCTACCAAAGTGAAAGGTCGTCTGAAAACTTAAAATCAAGGTTTTCAGACGACCTTTATATCTCTCGATTCAAATATCGTCGGATGGTTCAATATCGGTTTCGCCGATTCCCGCATTTTTCCGATACTGCCCCGGCGAAATCCCGTATTGTTTTTTAAACGCTTTGCCGAAGTGCGTTTCGGATTGGAAACCGACGTTCAGCGCGACGGACAGGACGGAATCGGCGGTTTGCCGCAGCAGTACGGCTGCTTGGCGTAGGCGGATGAGGTTGACAAAGGCGTGGGGGCTGATGCCGGTTTGCTGTTTGAACAGGCGCATGAGTTGGGCGCGGGAGAGGTTGGCAAGCGTGGTCATTTTTTCGATGTTCCATTCGTCTTCGGGGCGGCTGACGACGGTTTGGATGAGTTGGCGCAGGCGTTTGTCGCGCAGGCCGTTGAGTATGCCGCCCAAAGGCGCTTCTCCGCCTTGTTCGAGATGGGCGCGGACGATGAGGACGAGAAGGACGGAGGAAAGGGCGTTGACAATGGCGCGAGAGCCGGAAAGCGTGTGTGCGCTTTCGTATTGCAACATGGAAATGAGGCATTGCAGCGAGGGATGGTCCATCTTGATGAGGACGGTTTCGGGCAGGTCGTGCATGATGTCAGCGTGTTCGTCGTATTCGAAGCGGGCGCAGAACAAATCGAGGCTTTTTTCGCCGCTGCTGCCTGAAGATTCGATGGTAAACGCGCCGTCGTTGCTGATATGAATGGTATCGCCGCAGTTGCTGCAGTCGGCTTCGCTACTGATGATGTGTTCCGCGCTGCGCGGGAAAAAAATAAGGTCGCCGGTTTGCAAGAGCCGCGCTTCGGATTCGCCTTCGATTTTGATGTAGCTTTCTCCGGCGACGACAAGGTGCGCGATGCCGTGTGCGCGCCTGCGTCCGTGCGGTGCGTACCATTTGTCGCGGAACAGGCATTGTATGTCCACGCTGCCGGTGATTTGCGCCAGTTCGATGAGTTTGTCCAAGGTGTCCATAAGTGTTTTTTACAAGTGAATGAGATGATTTGACGATTATAATAGTCAAATTATTGCAATAATGCCATTCATCGGATGTAAAGATGGCGGATTAAATTGAAATTTGCCATGAAAGAGCAGCATCCTTCATATCAAACACATTGGAAAGGAAATCAAAATGTTTCAAAATTGGCCCGAACACACCGCACACGTTAAAAAATCATTCGGCGAGCTGGGTAAAAACCACCCGAAAATGCTGCAAGCCTACGGCGCGCTGGAACAAGCTGCTGCAGCCGAAGCATTGGATGCGAAAACCCGCGAACTGATTGCCATCGCCGTCGCCATCACTACCCGTTGCGAAAGCTGCATCAGCGTACACGCCGCCGCGGCCGCCAAAGCGGGGGCGACTGAAAGCGAAATCGCCGGCGCGCTGGCGACCGCCATCTCCCTGAACGCAGGTGCAGCCTACACTTATGCCCTGCGCGCTCTGGAAGCAGTTGACGCACAGCGTTGATTTTGTCTCAAAGGGTCGTCTGAAAACAACTCCCGTTTCAGACGACCCTTCTGCTGACGGAGCATTGCTTTTTGCCGCCGAACCGTTTAGATTGATGTCTTTGTTCAACCGTTTGGAGAAACAACCATGAAAAAATTGCTGACTGCCGCGCTGACTGCCGCCGCACTCGTCCTTCCTGCTGCCGTATCCTATGCCGCGCCCGCCGCCAAAGCCGCCAGCGCGCAACCTGCCAAAGCAAAAGGCGTATGGATTGACGTACGTTCCGAAGAAGAATTCAAATCCGGCCACCTGCAAGGTTCGGTCAACATTCCGCACGAACAAATCGTCGAACGCATCAAAAGTGTCAGCCCCGACAAAAACGCGCCCGTCAACCTCTACTGCCGCAGCGGCCGCCGTGCCGAAGTCGCGCTTGCCGAGTTGAAAAAAGCAGGCTACACCAACGTAACCAACCACGGCGGTTACGAAGACTTGGTGAAAAAAGGTTTGAAATAACCAGCAACAAGGTCGTCTGAAACATTTCAGACGACCTTTTATCCAAGGAAAAACATGAAACCGATACGCACCTTCGCCGCAGCCGCCATCCTCGCCGCCCTGACCGCCTGCGCTTCACATAGCGGCGATGCCGCCCGACAACCCGATTCCCGACAGAGTTCAGCCATGAATCAAACCCATACCGCCGTCAGCAAATATAGCTTCGACGATACCGTCCGCCGTTTGGAAACCGCCGTTAAAGAGAAAGGCATGACCGTGTTCGCCGTCATCGACCACCAAGCCGCCGCGCGCCAAAGCGGTTTGGACATGCAGCCCGCGAAAGTCATCGTCTTCGGCACGCCCAAAGCAGGCACGCCGCTGATGCAAAAAGACCCCGCCTTCGCCCTGCAACTGCCGTTGCGCGTCCTCGTTACCGAAACCGACGGGGCAGTCCAAGTCGTATTCAACGACACGCGCGCGCTGGTGTCGGGCAGCAAAATCGAGTTTGCCGAAGTGGAAAACACGCTTGCCAACGCGGAAAAACTCATCCGTAAAACGGTAACGGAATAGGGATAAGCCAAATAATCGAAAGGTCGTCTGAAACCGAAAAAAGGTTTCAGACGACCTTTTATTGTTAACAGGCTTACCATTCTTCAGAAGCGTCGAATATTTCTTCGTCCCAGCTGCTTTTGAGCGCGGCGTGGATGGTGTCCATGTCGAATCCGCGGTAGGCAAGGAAACGCGCTTGTTTTTGTTTGTCTTTCAAATCGGCGGCGGGCTGTTTGAATTTTTTGCGCAACATGGCGACTGCGGTTTGCAGTTCGCGCGTTTTGTCGGGCATGAATTCGCGGCTGACGGTTTCGTCTATGCCTTGCTGCGCCAATGCCTGTTTCAGGCGTAGCGAGCCGTGTTGGCGGCTTTTGCTGTGGATGTAGGCTTCGGCGTAGCGTTGATCGGATTGCCAGTTGCGTTCGGCAAATTCGTTTAACACGTTTTCCAATTCTTCTTCGCTTTCGGCATACGGAGCGAGCTTGCGTTTGAGTCCGATACGGCTGATTTCCTGTCGGGAAAGAATGTCCATCGCGCGGGCGCGCAGGGATTTTTGGGGTTTCATGCAGAGGTCGTCTGAAAAGGTCGATTCGTAGGTCAGATTTTTGAATCTGACTTGCAGGTTGTAGGATGGAGGAGAGATAAGAAACTTTCATTCCGTCATTCTCTTTGTTCGGGAATGACGAGTCTTTTTATTTCCACTGCTTTATTTTCAGACGAACTTTGAAGCAGGAATAAAGGTCGTCTGAAAACAAGGATGCCGGTTATTCGTCGTCTTCCGCTTTTTTCGGTCGCAGGTTTTCGTAGATTTCGGGCAGTGAGCCGATAATCCAGTCGGGCTTGGTCGCTTTGTCTTGTGAGAGCAGGGTCATGTCGCCGTAGCCGAAGGTTACGCCGACGCTGAGGCAGCCTGCGGCTTTGGCAGCGATGATGTCGTTGCGGGAGTCGCCGACCATAATCATGTTGGAAGGATCAATGCCCAAGACTTCAGCGGCGTGTTGCAGCGGCAACGGGCTGGGTTTCTTTTCGGGCAGGCTGTCGCCGCCGAGAATCAGGCTGAAGTAGTCGGCAAGTCCGAGCTGTTTTAAGAGTTCGACAGCGAGGATTTCGTTTTTGTTGGTAATGACCACCAGCGGGATGCCCAGCGATCTGAGCAATGCCAGTCCGGCCTCGGTTTCGGGGTAGGGGCGGGTGAAGTCGCTCAAGTGATCGCGGTAGTATTTCATGTAGAAAACGAAGCCTTTTTCCCATAAATCGGGCGCGGCTTCTTGGTCGCGGTCGTCGGTGATGACGCGGTGGACGAGTTTGCCGATGCCGTCACCGACGTAGCTTTCTACCGTTTTGGCGGGCAGCGGCTCCATGTCGAGATATTCGCGCATGGCTTCGGCTGCGGCGGCAAGATCGGGGACGGAATCGCATAATGTGCCGTCCAAATCAAAGGCGGCGGCTTGGACGTGTTCGATGGCGGCGGTCATGATGTGTTTTGCTCGTGAATGATAGGGACGCGTATTTTAACATTGTTTCCCGACAGGTAGTTTTCAGATGGATTGTTAACAATATAGTTGGAGCTTGAAATGGCATTTCATTGATTTTCAGAAACTTTGACTTTGAAAGACAGGCTGATTCAATTTTCAGACGACCTTTTTTAAAAACAAAGGTTTTTGGAGAGCGTTCAGAAAATATGAACATTCTGTAAAGGGATGAACGAAGCAGTTTGAATGTGCTCTTCAGTCGTCTGAAAAATAAAACCATATATAAATTAATCAACTTTGAAAATACCGACTACATGCTATTACATTTCATTTGGAAATTGGTTATAGTTACAGCTGCAAAGTCTTTAAACCTCAATCCGACATGAGAAGGAAGAGAAATGTCCCAATCCGCCGCAAAAGAAACCCTTAATCCTTTCGAAATCGCCCGCAAACAGGTCAAAACCGCCTGCGACCGGCTCAATGCCGACCCTGCGGTGTATGAAATCCTGAAAAGCCCGCAACGCGTTTTGGAAGTTACCTTCCCCGTCAAACTCGACGACGGCACGGTCAAAACCTTCACCGGCTACCGTTCGCAACATAACAATGCCGTCGGCCCCTACAAAGGCGGCGTGCGTTTCCATCCCCATGTGAATCTGGACGAAGTCAAAGCCCTATCGATTTGGATGACCATCAAATGCTGCGTTGCGGGCATTCCTTATGGTGGCGGCAAAGGCGGCATTACTTTGGATCCGCGCGATTACTCCGAAGCAGAGTTGGAACGCATTTCACGCGCTTATTCCGAAGCTATTTCCCCGCTCATCGGCGAGAAAATCGATATTCCCGCCCCCGATGTGAACACCAACGGCAAAATCATGTCGTGGATGGTTGATGCCTACGAAAACGTCGTTAAAAAATCCGCGCCGGGTGTGTTCACCGGCAAACCGGTTGAATTCGGCGGCTCTTTGGCGCGTACCGAAGCGACAGGTTACGGCGTAAACTTCGCCGCCGTCCAAGCTTTGGAAAAACTCGGCAAAGACGTTAAAGGCGCAACCTACGCCATTCAGGGCTTCGGTAATGTGGGCTATCACACAGGCTATTACGCGCATCAATCCGGCGCGAAAGTCGTTGCCGTTTCCACCGTTGATGTCGCCATCTACAACGAAAACGGCTTGGATATGGAAGCCCTCTTCAAAGAGTTCCAAGAAAAAGGCTTCATTACCAATGAAGCGGGCTACGGCAAAGAAATCAGCAACGCCGAACTCTTGGCGCTGGATGTGGACGTACTCGCCCCTTGCGCGCTGGAAAACCAACTGACTTCCGAAAATGCCGGCAAAGTGCGCGCCAAAATCGTGGTTGAAGGAGCAAATGGTCCGACTACGCCCGAAGCCGATGCCATCCTGCGTCAAAACGGCGTATTGGTCGTCCCCGATATTCTGGCGAACTGCGGCGGCGTGGTCGTTTCTTATTTCGAATGGGTGCAAAACCTGCAAGGCTATTACTGGGAATTTGACGAAGTTCAGGAAAAAGAAACCGTCGTCCTGCGCCGCGCGTTCCGTGATATTTGGAATCTGGCGCAAGAGTATGACGTGGACCTGCGTACCGCGTCTTATATGATGAGTATCCGCCGCGTTGAAAAAGCGATGAAGCTGCGCGGTTGGTACTAATTAAATTTTGAAGCGTTAGTTTGAGAAAAGGTCGTCTGAAAATTTTTCAGACGACCTTTTGGTTTGTGTGGCGGATAATGCTTAAAAATGGAGCGGGCGGATGGGCGGCATTGCGGGTCGTATGCCTGCGGATAGGGGAGGTACGTCGATTGTCAGGTTTTTGTTGGAAGAGCGGGTGTGAATGTCGAGGTTGACGTGCAGCGGTAAACCCGAACCGGCAGCCGGGACGGGCTGATAGATTTTGCCGTCGAGGTTGATGCACTTGAATGGCGTTTTTTCCCCTTTACTGAAGGTGAACGCCAATTTTTCCAGCGTTTTTTCTTCATCTTTATCAGCATGGGGGTAAGACAGGCAAAGCAGTGTGCTGAATCTGCGATCCTCTTGCCAAACGGTAAACCCTGCCTTTTTGATATTCTTCATAGAAGAGGCAAACTTGATTTCGTAGGGATGGTTCAGTTTGGCCTTAAAGACGGGAGATAGCTTTTCAGACGACCCTTTGTCTAACACATAGGTGTATTGATCGCCGAGCATGACCCAGCCGCCTGCGGGCGCATCTTCCGTAGCGGAGCCAAGCTTCCCGAAAGAGAGGATGCTGTCGTTGCCTTCGCGGATGAAAGGTGTGCCGTTGTCTGAAAAAGCAGCGCAGCCTGCAAGAAGGAATACTGCGGATAAAAAGGGGAAGGCGTATGTTTTCATAATGTTTGTTTGAAGGTATTTAAAATCAGGCAAATGGGGGAGCGCTCAATCCGAATTGTTCCAACAAGCCGACCGTTTCGTAAACTGGCAGGCCCATCACGCCGGTGAAGCTGCCTTGCAAATGCTCGACAAACACGCCGCCCAAACCCTGAATGCCATACGCGCCCGCTTTGTCCATCGGTTCGCCGCTTCGGATATAGGCGGATATTTCTTCGGCAGACAAGGTTTTGAAACGCACGTCGCTGGTTTGTAAAACGCCGCGCGTTTTCCCTTGCCAATATACGCATACGGCAGTCAGCACCTGATGCGTCTGCCCTGAAAGCCGGGCGAGCATTTCGGCTGCTTGGGCTTCGGTTTCCGGTTTGCCGAGGATGTGGTTTTGATAGGCGACCGTAGTGTCGGCGGTCAGGATCGGATATTCGGGCGACGCGTCGTGTGTGGCAAACCATTGCTCGACAGCGGCGGCATTTTTTTCCTGCGCCATACGTTGCACATAATCGGCGGCTTTTTCGTCGGAATGCGGCGTTTCGTCAATGTCGGCAGGGATACGGATAACTTTGAATCTTAAGTTTTCCAGAATTTCGCGGCGGCGCGGGCTGCCGGAGGCTAGGTAGAGTGTGTGCATAAAACTTTCTTTTTTAGGGGATATAAGGCCGTCTGAAAATTATTTTGACTGTTTGTGTTGGCCGGACAAGCGCACATAATGCGCGGAAGAATATTTCAAAAATTCTTTTTCTTTTTCGGTCAGCGGGCGGACTTGTTTGACGGGCGAACCGACATAGAGATAGCCGCTTTCCAAACGTTTGCGTGGCGGCACCAAGCTGCCTGCGCCTATCATTACGTCGTCTTCGATGACGGTATCGTCCAGAATAATCGTACCCATCCCAATCAACACACGATCGCCGATGCGGCAGCCGTGCAGCATGACTTTGTGTCCGACGGTTACGTCTTCGCCGATGATAAGGGGTGAGCCTTCGGGCTTTTCCGCGTTTTTGTGCGAAACGTGCAAGACACTGCCGTCCTGTACATTGCTGCGCACGCCGATGCTGATGCTGTTCACGTCGCCGCGCAGAACGGCATACGGCCAAACGGATACGTCTTCGGCAAGCGATACTTCGCCGATGATGACGGAGGTTTCGTCGATGAGGCAGGATTCGTGAATTTGCGGGGTATGGTCTAAGAAGGGGCGGATAGGGTTCATGTTGTTTCTTCCTTTTTGACAGTGTGGCAGGTTTCAGACGACCTGCGGCTCGGTATGGCGAAAGTATGCCGTTTTGACGCAGGTGAGGCAAGGGCGGTGTCTGCCGAGATGTTGTCATGTCTTTGTAAACAATATTTTTTATGGTTAAGGAATTATTTTCCGTTAAGCCTGCCTCTCTTGTTTGCCGAAGGTGGAAAATTGTCCGTTATTATCTTGTAGTTGCAAGTAGCTGCAAATCATTCTCTTGCCATTTGAATTGGAATGATATATATTTTAAAAAATATTTCATAAAATAACGAAACCCGATGGTTTGTTTTCAAACAGATTTGGTGGGTTTTCAATCTCACAAACCTCCGCTTCCATCCCATATCCGTTTTCAAACCTATCCAATCCACTTTGTTTAAATAAAGGCGATCCGAAGGTCGTCTGAAACTGTATGAAGGATATTCACATGAGCGAAACACAAGAGCTGACTTTTGCCAAACGGCTGAAAGAGCAGACTACAACTATTCACGATAGCGTGGACAACTTGGTTATGTCTGTCGAGCCGTTTACCAACAAAGAGAACTACATCAAATTTTTGAAACTGCAATCCGTGTTCCACAAAGCGGTCGATCATATCTATAAAGACCCCGAGTTGAACAAGGCCATTCCCGAGCTGGAATACATGGCGCGTTATGATGCGGTAACGCAAGACTTGGCGGATTTGGGCGACAAACCTTACGAATACGGCAAACCGCTGCCGCATGAAACCGGCAACAAAGCCATCGGTTGGCTGTATTGCGCCGAAGGTTCCAATTTGGGCGCAGCATTTTTATTTAAACACGCGCAAAAGCTGGATTACAACGGCGAACACGGTGCGCGCCACCTCGCCCCCCATCCGAACGGACGCGGTAAACATTGGCGTGCCTTTGTCGAGCATTTGAATGCTTTGGGCTTAAGCCCTGAAGCCGAAGCCGAAGTGATTCAAGGCGCAAAAGATGCGTTTGCGTTCTACAAAGTCGTTCTGCGCGAAACCTTCGGCCTGCCTGAAGGCGCGGAAGCTCCGGAAGGCTTTGTTCCGCACCGTCATTAATGGTTTGACGATATAAGTAGAGGTCGTCTGAAACACATCTGTATACGCGGATTCATAAATTCCGCTTTCAGACGGCCTTCATACTGATGTAAGTTTAGTACCGTTTGGTTATCCGCATTTGCGGTATATTTTAATTGGTTTGATGTAAATAATTATCAAATATTTTATCACCATCATTCCAAAATACCATTATCACATTCAGGAGTTTTACCATGAAGGAATCATTTAAATTAAGTATGTTGGCGATTGCTTGCAGCATCGCATTGAGTGCATGCGGTTCAAGCGGTGGTGGCACGCCGTCTGCACAGCCTGCACCGACCCCGCAACGGCCGGGCAATAATTCCGGCTCGGGCGGAGGAGGTGATTCAAAACAAACTGAAGACGCTAAGAAAGCCGAAGAAGCCAAGAAAGCTGAAGAGGCCAAGAAAGCTGAAGAGGCCAAGAAAGCTGAAGAGGCCAAGAAAGCTGAAGAGGCCAAGAAAGCCAATGAGGCCAAGAAAGCTGAAGAGGCCAAGAAAGCCAATGAGGCCAATTCAGGTCAAGGTTTTGGCGGCGAAGGCAAAGTAATGGGCAAGGCTTTGGATGGCGGTGTCTTGGTAGCGAAAAAACGTGATACCGGCGATTTGGAATATGCCAAAACCGAAGCTCCGACTGCCTCGGATAAAAACAGCGTCGTACTTGATGGTGTCGCCATTAATACCAAAGACGTTAAAGCGGGTGAGTTTACGTTGGGCGAAAAAAGTATGAACGGCGGTAAAGCCGATGCAGCACAATATGCGGTACACAGCGGCGACCTGTTGCCTGACGTTCGTTACGGCGGTGTTGCCGATGTCAGCGATCTGCGTGATGTGAAACAGGCGTTGTTTGTCCAAGGCACGCCATCAGGCAGTGATACCGTTGCAGCCCAAAGAGGGGATGCAACCTATAAAGGCATCGGCCTGCATTTCCAAAACGGACTGCCGGTCAATACAAGAGGTCTGCAAGAAATTTTTGAAACCGGTTCGCAAGCCAAGCTGGCCAATCTGTATCCTGCCGCCAAAGCAACCGATGTTACCGCAAAAGTCAATTTCGACCAAAAAACCATCAATGTCAGCATCAACCGCTATTCCGATCAAACGGTTGGCGGTGGTAGCGGTGGCGACAGGATTGCAGGTGTCGTCAAATCCAATGCGCGCGATATGGCGGAAAATCTGTCTTTCAATGGCGATTTGCACGGCAACACCTTCTCCAACAAACAAGGTACGATGCAAGGCGGATTCTTTGGAGCGAAGGCGGACCAACTTGCCGGTACATATAGTGCGGCAGGTAAAAACCAACGTGATGAAGACGTAGTGGCGCGCGGTGTGTTTGGTGCAAAACGCCAAGATGCGGCAGCTCAAGCAGGCGGACAGCCTGATGCGCCGGTTGCCAAACCTGATGCGCCCATAACCAAACCTAAAGATGATGCCGCCGCAGCCGAATTGAAAAAAGGTGAAACAGGCGAGCAATACGTCTTATCGAATATCGCGGACTTGACCAAAGTCATTATCAACGGTACGACAATCGCTTTGTCACCTGTTACCAACAAGCTCTATCGAACTGAATTGGGTTCGGACTACAAATCGTTTGTTGCTTCAGGCAATTTGAGCAATGTTGTCTTCGGTGCGGCAAAACTTGCCGATAACGCCTACTCCTTGTTTGTTCAGGGGGTAATGAGTGCCTCTCTGCCGTCCGGTACGGCTAAATACGCAGGCGATGTGTTGAATTTCCGTGCCCGTAACTTGGATGATAAGGAAAACTGGGTGGATGCCGGCAACACCTACCGTACCACCGGTTCATTTACCGCCGATGTTAACTTCGATACCAAAACCATCGCAGGTAAGATTAATAGTGGAGATAGATCGTATATGAATGAACGAGCCTTTACCGCAGATATTGCAGGCAGCAGCTTTAACGGTAAATGGACTTCAGATGCACAAGGCTCTGTAACCGGCGGATTCTACGGTGACAAAGCTGCCGAAATGGCTGGGCGATACAGTTATCATGACAAAGAAGATAAAAGTAACAATGCCTTCGGTGTATTCGGCGGTAAAAAACAATAACCGTCTGTTTAAGCTGAAAACAAACCGCCTGAAAAGGCGGTTTGTTTTTGAGTGGGTAGGATTTTCAGACGACCTTTTACGGTAACAACAATCTGGGCAATCTACCCGCTAAAAGGTCGTCTGAAAACCTTGAATCTTATTTTCAGATAATCTTTCGTTTAATAATTTAGATTGCCATTCGGAAGATTGGGAATCTCCCCTTTTTTGCCCGCGTTTCAAGTGTCTTTGATAGGCGGCAACATAGTCTGCCTTGGGGAGTCCTGCCAAGACGCCGATATGGGCTGCGGCGGATTTTGCCAAAGGTTCGAGCGTGTAGCCGCCTTCCAGTACCGAAACGATTCTGCCGGGGCAGCTTGAAGCGGCTTGGATGATTTTGTGTGTCAACCAAGCGAAATCGGCTTCGTGCAGGTTCAGACGACCTGTTTCGTCTTGTTTGTGTCCGTCGAAACCTGCGGACAGTAAGACCAGTTCGGGATTGAATGCGGTCAGTTTGTGCAACCATTGCTCGCGTACGGTAGTGCGGAAGACTCGGCTGCCGGTGTTAGAAGCGAAAGGCAGATGCAACATATTGGCGCCGTTGGCGGAATGGTTGGTTTCGGGAAATGGGAAGAGGTCGGTTTCAAAAAGGTTCATAAACAGGACGCGCGGGTCATCTTTGAAGATTTCCGCTGTGCCGTCGCCGTAATGGACGTCGAAGTCGATGACGGCGATGCGTTGGAGTCGATATTCGGCGATAGCGTGCATGACGCCTGTGGCGACGTTGTTTAATAGGCAGAAACCGCCTGCCTTATCGCTGTGCGCGTGGTGTCCGGGTGGGCGGATGGCGCAAAAGGCGTGCCATGCTTTCTTATTCATCACCATATCTACCGCCTGAACGACAGCCCCTGCGGCGTAACGGGCGGCTTTGAGCGAACCATGACTCATGACGGTATCGCCGTCGATGCGGTAGATTTTGTCCGGTTGGGGCTGGCAGGCTTCAAGCGAGCGCAGGTATTTGCGCGGGTGAACCAAGGCGAGGCGGGTATCGCTGATTTCTTCGGCTTCGGCAGTTTGAAGATGCCGCCAAATATCCTGACGTTTGAGCTCCGCCTCGATAACGGCAGTGCGTTCGGGCGAGTCGGGATGACCTGCGCCGGGGTGGTGCTGCGCAAAAACGGGATGAGAAATCCAGACCGTACGCGCATTTTTACCCAAGAGGCGGCGTAGGCGCGTACGCAGTCGTCGAATGAGTTTTTTCATGAGGAAAAGGGCGCGGGGCTTGTCGTTGGTAGGAAGGAATCAGGTTTTAAATGTCGTTGAAACTTCATTTTCAGACGACCTGACATGATAAATATGGTTAATAAATAGGGAAAGGCTTGGAAATTTTTCAGACGACCTTTAGAATAGCTTAATTTTGCGGCTGTACCAATGCCTTTTTCTGCCGCAAGCGGTGTTTTACTTAATTTTAATCTCTTAGAAAACGGACAAATTATGAATCAAACTGTGGCCCAATTTGCCCCTTTAGTGCTGATTATGGTGGTGTTCTACTTCCTGATCATGCGTCCTCAACAAAAGAAATTCAAAGCACACCAAGCCATGCTTGCCGATCTGAAAGTCGGTGATAAGGTTGTTTTGGCAGCAGGCTTCAAAGGCCGTGTTACCAAAGTCGGCGAACAGTTTTTCACTGTGGACATCGGTCAAGGTGCAAAAATCGAAGTCGAAGTGGAACGTAACGCGATTGCCGCCAAAGCCGAGTAATCCGTATTTTTGCCAAGAGCCGCCTCGGAAAACTGAGCGCGGCTGTTTGTCTTCATAATAAATCGAAGGTTTACCATGAACCGTTATCCTTTATGGAAATACCTGCTGATTGCGTGCACGATTTTGGTTGCCGTAGTGTATTCGCTGCCCAACCTTTTCGGTGAAACGCCCGCAGTACAGGTATCAACCAACCGACAAGCCATCATTATTAACGAACAGACCCAGTCCAAAGTCGATGCCGCGCTGAAACAGGCAGGTATTCAGACCGACGGGATGTTTGTTGCAAACAACTCGCTGAAAGTGCGTTTCAAAGATACAGAAACCCAGCTTAAAGCCCGCGATGTCATTGAAAACACTTTGGGCGATGGCTATATCACCGCGCTCAACCTGTTGGCGGACAGCCCCGAATGGATGGCCAAAATCGGCGCTAACCCGATGTTCTTGGGTTTGGACTTGCGCGGCGGCGTTCATTTCACTATGCAGGTGGATATGAAAGCTGCGATGCAGAAAACGTTTGAACGTTATTCGGGCGACATCCGCCGTGAAATGCGTCGTGAAAAAATCCGTACCGGCACCGTCCGTCAAATTGAAAACGGTCTGATTGTCCCGATGCAGGACGCTGCTGACGTACAAAAAGCCATGCCTAAGCTGCGTCAGCTTTTCCCTGAGGCAAATTTGAACGCTGATGGCAATAACATCACGCTGACATTATCCGAAGAAGCGATTAACAAAGTACGCTCCGATGCGGTGAAACAAAACATCACCACCTTGCATAACCGTGTTAATGAGTTGGGCGTAGCCGAACCTGTCATCCAGCAATCCGGCCTCGACCGCATCGTTGTGCAGTTGCCGGGTGTACAAGATACTGCCAAAGCAAAAGACATTATCGGCCGTACCGCAACTTTGGAAGTGCGCATGGTGGAAGACGACCCTGTCAAAGTGCGCGAGGCTTTGGAAGGCAATGTTCCGAGCGGTTTCGAGCTGTTGTCCAGTGGTGGCGATCATCCTGAAACCTTGCTGATTAACAAACAGGTTGAATTGACCGGTGACAATATCAATGACGCGCAACCCAGTTTCGACCAAATGGGTGCGCCTGCCGTCAGCCTGAGCTTGGATAGCGCAGGCGGCAGTATTTTTGGTGAATTGACCGCCGCCAACGTCGGCAAACGCATGGCGATGGTGTTGATCGACCAAGGCAAATCCGAAGTGGTTACCGCACCGGTTATCCGTTCTGCCATTACCGGTGGACGTGTGGAAATTTCCGGTAGCATGACGCAGGCGGAAGCCAATGATACTTCCTTGTTGCTGCGTGCCGGTTCTCTCGCCGCACCGATGCAAATCGTGGAAGAGCGCACCATCGGCCCGTCTTTGGGTAAAGAAAACATTGAAAAAGGTTTCAACTCTACCTTGTGGGGCTTTGCCGCCGTTGCCTTGTTTATGGTGGTTTACTACCGCTTGATGGGCTTCTTCTCTACCATTGCCTTGAGTACCAATATTTTGTTCTTGGTCGGTATTTTGTCTGCCATGCAGGCAACACTGACGCTGCCCGGTATTGCCGCATTGGCGTTAACATTGGGTATGGCGATTGACTCCAACGTATTGATTAACGAACGTATCCGTGAAGAGTTGCGCGAAGGCGTGCCGCCTCAACAGGCAATCAACCTCGGTTTCCAACACGCATGGGCAACCATCGTTGACTCCAACCTGACCTCGCTGATTGCCGGTATCGCCCTCTTGGTATTCGGCTCCGGCCCGGTTCGCGGTTTTGCCGTCGTACACTGTCTGGGTATCCTGACTTCGATGTACTCATCCGTCGTCGTCTTCCGCGCCTTGGTTAACTTATGGTACGGACGCCGCCGCAAATTGCAGAATATTTCCATCGGCGCAGTATGGAAACCCAAAGCCGAAACAGCGGCTGGCAAGGAGTAAGACATGGAACTCTTTAAAATCAAACGCGACATCCCGTTTATGAGCTACGGCAAACTGACGACCTTTATTTCGTTGGTAACCTTTATTGCCGCCGTATTCTTCCTCGTTACCAAAGGTTTGAACTTCTCCGTCGAATTTACCGGCGGTACCGTGATGGAAGTGCAATATCAGCAGGGCGTGGACGTCAATAAAACCCGTGAAAAACTCGATACCCTGAAAATGGGTGAGGTTCAAGTTCAAGCGTTGGGTACGAACAAACACATCATGATTCGTCTGCCCAACAAAGAAGGCGTAACTTCAGCGCAGCTTTCCAATCAGGTTATGGACTTGCTAAAAAAAGAGCAGCCCGACGTTACCCTGCGCCAAGTCGAATTTATCGGCCCGCAGGTGGGCGAAGAATTGGTAACCAACGGTCTGATGGCACTGGGCTTTGTTGTTTTAGGTATCATTATTTACCTGTCGATGCGCTTTGAATGGCGTTTCGCCGTATCCGCCATCATCGCGAATATGCACGACATCGTGATTATTTTGGGCTGTTTCGCCTTCTTCCAATGGGAATTTTCACTGACCGTGCTGGCGGGTATCCTTGCCGTATTGGGCTATTCCGTGAACGAATCCGTCGTCGTCTTCGACCGTATCCGTGAGAACTTCCGCAAACCGAGTATGCGCGGACACACCGTTCCGCAAGTCATCGACAATGCGATTACCGCCACCATGAGCCGTACCATCATTACCCACGGTTCGACCGAGGCAATGGTCGTTTCCATGCTGGTGTTCGGCGGCGCAGCGTTGCACGGTTTCTCAATGGCATTGACCATCGGCATCGTGTTCGGTATTTACTCTTCGGTATTGGTCGCCAGCCCGCTCTTGCTGATGTTCGGCCTGAGCCGCGACAATATCGCGAAGGAAGTGAAGAAAAAAGAAGAAGTCGTGGTCTGATGGTTATGATTGTGATTTGAAGGGGTCGTCTGAAAACTGGGAAAAAGGTTTTCAGACGACTTTTTTATTTTGGGCAGTTGATTTGATAGTTGTGATGCAAATATGGCGTTATTGTTTTGACTGTATGGAAAGGAACACGCTTTTCTTGTTTCAGATAGAGGAAGGGAAAGATTGGCTTAAAGGGAGTGATTCTTTGAAAGTAATCGACTGTATAAGACGGACACTTCTATGCCGCTCTTGGTAATGAATTACACAAAATGCAAAAAGGTCGTCTGAAAATTTTCAGACGACCTTAGATTAACTTCTACGGTTAGAGTTAGAAATTAACGTTTTGCTTTTCCAGCAGATTTTTTAGGAGCTGGTTTGCCTGCTTTGGCAGGGGCGTTGGCAACGGAGCAGTATTTGGCAACGATTTGATCAACGACTTCTTCTTTGCCGTTAACGGTTGTTTTACCGCGTACGGTCAGCATATTGCCGTCCACTTTGTCGATATTGCCCAAATTGGCACGACCTGCCACCCATGCGACGTTTCCGCCCCAGAAGGCATTAATATCGTCGCTGGAGCCGACGACGCGGAACAGGTTGGGGGTCAGTTCGTTTTTGTATTTCACTTGTGCTACAACAGGTTCGTTGCCTTTGAAGCCATACATAACGCTCAATGGGTCTTGACCGTTTTGACCGCAGCGGTAGTGTACTTCTTTGGTGCTGTCGATAGCGTCCACTTTAACGGTTTGAGGAGTGAAAGGTTGGTTTTGTTGCGCTGCTTGTTGCGGAGCAGGAGCAGGTTGCGCAGCAGGAGCAGGTTGCGCAGCAGGTTTTCCTTTGGAAGAGCTGGAACATGCGGACAGCGCAGCAGCGGCAATAACGGCAGAAATCAGTAACTTGGTATTTTTATTCATCGGTTTACTCCATATGAATTATTGATAAAAGTGGTGCTAAACGTTAACACAATAGCAGAGATAACATACTTTGTCTTTGGTTTAGACAAATCTTTAATAAAAGCATCAAACGGAAAAGTAAATTTACTTTTGAAAGGACATCCAAATATTTTACCCTTATATAGTTGCGGGTTTTGCTATTTCGCTCAATATAAAACGGCAAGGTCGAAAAATCGGCGACGTAATGTTTCAGCGGTTTGCGCTTTTCCCCTATCAAGAGAATAATGACCTTCATCCATCATCTACACACACGAGGGCAGGCATGAACTCTTTTGCATCATTGTTAAACCATCCCGATATTTCTTTTTCCTCGATTCCAGACGGCATCAAAGTCGATAATCCGGCGACGGGCGAGACTTTGGCGTTTGTCCGTACAACCCATTCAGACGACCTCAAGCTGCTGATTCAAAAAGCGGAGACTGCACAAAAATTATGGGCGGCAAAAACTGCGTTGGAGCGTGCCGATGTATTGTGGCGTTGGTATTTTCTGATAAAGGAAAACAAAGAAGAACTGGCACGCATCATGACGATGGAACAGGGCAAAAGCCTGACCGAGGCGCGCGGCGAAATCGATTATGCGGCTTCGTTTGTGCGCTGGTTTGCCGAAGAGGCGCGGCGGATTGACGGCGATGTGCTGACGAGTGTGAAAGCATCGCAAAAACTGGTCGTGTTGAAACAGCCCGTCGGCGTTACCGCCGCGATTACGCCGTGGAACTTTCCGTCCGCGATGATTGCGCGCAAGGTTGCGCCTGCTTTGGCGGTTGGCTGCGCGATGATTGTCAAACCTGCGTCGCTCACGCCTCTGAGCGCGTATGCGCTGGCTCTACTGGCTTACGAAGCGGGCGTGCCACACGATTTGCTTCCCGTCGTCAGCGGTCGCGCTTCGGAAATCAGCCATGAATTTGCCACGAACCCAACCGTGCGCAAAATCAGCTTCACCGGCTCGACCGAAGTCGGCGCGAAAATTTTTGCCGACAGCGCGGCTGACATTAAAAAACTCAGTTTGGAGCTGGGCGGCAACGCGCCGTTTATCGTGTTTGACGATGCCGATTTGGACAAAGCCGTCGAAGGCGCGATCGCCAGCAAGTTCCGCAACAGCGGTCAGACCTGCGTCTGCACCAACCGCGTTTACGCCCAATCAGGCATTTACGATGAATTTTGCCGCAAATTAAGTGAAAAAGTGGCCGCGCTCAAATTGGGCAACGGTCTGGATGAAGGCGTGAACCAAGGACCGCTGATTGAGGAAAAAGCGGTGGAAAAAGTCGAGCAGCACATCGCCGACGCGCTCTCCAAAGGCGCAAGCTGCCTGACCGGCGGCAAACGCAGCGCGTTGGGCGGAACGTTTTTCGAACCGACTGTCTTAAGCGGAGTAACGGCGCAAATGGCGGTGGCGCGCGAAGAAACCTTCGGACCTTTGTGTCCCGTGTTCCGCTTTGAAACCGAAGCCGAAGTCATCGCGGCCGCCAACGATACGGAATACGGTTTGGCGGCCTACCTCTTTACCTCCGACACCGCCCGCCAGTGGCGCGTCGGCGAAGCCCTGGAATACGGCATGGTCGGCATCAATACCGGCTTAATCAGCAATGAAGTAGCACCGTTCGGCGGCGTGAAACGCAGCGGGCTGGGACGCGAAGGCAGCAAATACGGTGCGGACGAGTATTTGGAATTGAAATATTTGTGTATCGATGTGGCGGATTGAGTTTGCTACTAGAAGCAACAGGTCGTCTGAAAAACAAATTTCATTGAAACCTTGTTTTCAGACGACCTTTTTCATATAGTGGATTAACAAAAATCAGGACAAGGCGACGAAGCCGCAGACAGTACAAATAGTACGGAACCGATTCACTTGGTGCTTCAGCACCTTAGAGAATCGTTCTCTTTGAGCTAAGGCGAGGCAACGCCGTACTGGTTTAAAGTTAATCCACTGAGACCTTTGCAATAACATAGGTTACTAAAATTTTATGCTCAATCTCATTTTCAAAATGCAAAACCTTTCTGATTTTTCCTACTTTTTGCTCAATATTAGGAAGGTTTTAGTCAATTGAAAATTTTTTAGTGCATTTTTATGCGTCAAATTTCGTTAGCAGACTATTTTTGCAAAGGGCTCAACCGGTATTTGTCGAAGACCCGTTATGTGGTCGAACAAAGCTTCGGTACGTTGCACCGCAAATTCTGCTACGCCCGGGCAGCCTATTTTGGTCTGTGTAAAGTGAGTGCGCAAAGCCATCTGAAGGCGATGTGTTTGAACCTGTTGAAAGCGGCTAACAGGCTAAGTGTGCCTGTTGCCGCCTAAAAGGCGGTCCGGATGCCTGATTATCAGGTATCCGGGGAGGATTAAGGGGGTATTTGGGTAAAATTAGGAGTGATTTGGGGCGGAAATAGACGAAAACCTGTGTTTGGGTTTCGGCTGTCGGGGAAAGGGCTTTTTTGCAAAGGTCTCTGTTTGATAGTCCGGCTTTGCCGCTGGGCTTTTTCGGCGCTGTATTGCTGCCCTTGGGTGCGGTGCCGTCTGATTTCGCGGCTGATGGTGCTTTTGTGTCGGTTAAGCTGTTTGGCGATTTCGGCGATGGTGCAGTGGCGGGACAGGTATTGGATGTGGTATCGTTCGTCTTGGGTCAGTTGCGTGTAGCTCATGGCAATCTTTCTTGCAGGAAAGGCCGTATGCTACCGCATACTGGCCTTTTCCTGTTAGGGAAAGTTGCACTTCAAATGCGAATCCGCCGTCGTCTGAAAATATTTTCAGACGACCTTTTGTCATTGTTGCCGAATTAACGGCGACGACCGAATCCGCGACCCATCGGGCGACGGTAGTTGGAAGGTTGTTGGGTGGTTTGACGGTAGCGGGGTTGTTGTTGAGCCTGCTGTGCAGGGATGCTGCGGGTATTCAGTTGTTGGCTGGTACGGCCGTTGGGACGGGCCGATTGGTAGTAATGGGTACGGGCGCGCTGCGCAATCGGGCTGTTTTGGTTGTTCGCACGGGTGAATTTGTTTGCCAGCGCGTTACCGATAAACGCGCCTGCGGCTGTACCGATCAGACTTTGAAGCAGCCAGCTTCCTGTGGATTGGTCGTAAATATATTGTTGTCCGTCTTTGCCGGTAACGGGTTGGCCGTTGTTGCCGTTGGCTTGCGCTTCGGCAGGGATGGTGTCTTGTACGGCTTCGGGAGTGAGTTGGTAAACGGTATTGTCCTGCTGGCCGTTTTGCTGTGCCAATTGTTGTTGCAGCGCTTCGATTTGTTTTTGCTGCTGTTCAAGCTGTGCTTGTGTATTGTCTTTGCAGGCGGCAAGGGCGAAAGCGGAGAGCGCGGCTAAGGCGATAATTTTTTTCATTGTTGTGTGTTTCCTTGGTCGGTTGTCATTAATGCCGTCTTATGTAAGTCGGCGGTGTGGTGCTAAGCGTGTGGCCTGCCTGCCATATGGTGTGTTTTGGGGATTTATCAAGCAAGGTTGCTCTTTTTTACAATGGGAGTTTCGGTAGTTTGGCTGCAAAAGCAAGACTGTCGGCAACAATATTTCCTTGAGGTTTGACTTCGTGTTCGGTTTCCATAATAAGCAGTTTGTCGGGGCGGCGGGCGTGCAGGCTCATGTGCATTTCAGCGGGGGAGAAGGGGAGGTGATGGTGTTTGGCAAATGTTTGTGCGCGCTGATTGGCGGTTTTGAGCATCGGCATCAGGGTGATGTCGAGATGGAAGCGGCGAACGCCTAAAATAAGAATACGTGCGGCGAAGAAGTCGGCTTCTTCCGTAAACACGGCGGGGCTGTTGCGATTGAAGTCGTGGCGTTCGGCCGCAATCAATGTAGCGAGGAAGCGGATTTGCGGAATCAAGGCCTCGCTGATAAGGCCAGAAGTTTGGGGAATGGCATCGTCTGAAAATGTGTTGTGGCTGTTGCCGTCAACAATCATATGGCAGCGGTGGAGGGGTTGTGGACGTCTTTGGATATTTGCAGAGAGGTTCATGGCTTTTCCTTTATTTGCAACTGTTCGCATCGTTTATTGGGATTGGCGGCCACGAAGGGTATAAAAAAAGCCGCTCAATCAGGGCGGCTCTTGTTTTGCTATTCATTTCCGTCTGTTTCAGACAAGCGCAAAAAAGTACCGCACGTTTGTGTGGTACCAATAGAAGAATGCGTTTGAATGCTTAGCAGTTTGCATGACGGTGTTTCTTTGGATATTGAATATATATGTGTCTAAGTTTAAAGCAGGAAGTCGAATAATTTCAATACTTGATGGATAAATTTGATTAATAATTTTTCAACTTGTTGTAATTAATGGAATTTATTTTTAAGCTAAGTATGGGAAGGCGCATGGTGTGCGGATGTTAGGGGTGAAGTATCATCGCTTGGGCAGGTTTGATGCCGTATATTTTATTTAAAAAGGTCGGCGGATTCGCATTTGAAGTGCAACTTTCCCTAACAGGAAAAGGCCAGTATGCGGTAGCATACGGCCTTTCCTGCAAGAAAGATTGCCATGAGCTACACGCAACTGACCCAAGACGAACGATACCACATCCAATACCTGTCCCGCCACTGCACCATCGCCGAAATCGCCAAACAGCTTAACC
>ERZ772927.281-NODE-281-length-25929-cov-350.559_pt1 | contig 25929 bp, 18 predicted proteins | sample MGYA00512115_ERZ772927 | MGnify/ENA primary metagenome ERZ772927 (study PRJEB29015, sample SAMEA2737924) | human oral metagenome | biome: human oral; feature: human-associated habitat; material: dental | place: China | collected 2013 ... | reverse complement strand
CGATCTCGGAGGCGTGGGGGTGCGGGACCTGAGTGCGGGAACGGGACAGGGTTCGAGATTCGTGGGGACGGCGACTCATAGGCCAAGAGTACGGCTCGACGTCGAATATATGAGGGACCAAGAGCTCCAGCGGCCGGGTCGGGGCACGGGGCCCTAAGCGGCCACAACGAACCGCGCGAGGCGGCTACTCCACGAGGGTGGGGATCCACTGCCCGAAGGTTGTGCGTACTGGACGAACCCCCGACCTACGTGGAGTACACCCACCCCTCCCCCAGTGGCCCCCGACCCTCGTGCAGTACGGGCGTCTCACGACGTCGAGCAGCCGCCAGCCAAAACTGGCAGCACCGCAACCGGCAACGCGAAGGGCCCGCCATGCAGCTCCTGGCTGCTCGGCGGGCCCTCCCGTGGCGGTAGCGCTGGGATTCGAACCCAGGGTGGCTATGAACCACACAGACTTTCGAGATCTGCACCTTCGGCCGCTCGGACACGCTACCTCACCCACGAGGTTACACGGACGTTGCCCCGCTCCCCAACGCGACGTCCTGCGGTATCAGTCACGACCGACGTCGTGCCCGGCAGAGCCGGCGACCCCTCCGACCCCGGCGGGCCCTCCGACCCCGGCGGGCCCGGCCGGCGGGGCCCCGTCAGCGACGGTCGGCGAAGAAGGCGGTCAGGAGATCCTGGGACTCCTGGGCGCGCAGGCCGGCGCGCACCTCGACCTGGTGGTTGGCGCGGGTGTCGCGCACGACGTCGCGCACCGAGCCGCAGGCCCCGGTCCTCGGCTCCCAGGCCCCCAGGACGAGTCGGGCCACCCGGGCCAGGACAATGGCGCCGGCGCACATGGTGCACGGCTCGAGCGTGACCACAAGAGTGCAGCCGTCCAGGTGGGAGTCGCCCAGAGCGGCGCCGGCGGCACGCAGGGCGCGAATCTCGGCGTGCGCCGTCGGGTCGCGCTCGGCCTCGCGGGCATTGGCGGCCTCGGCGAGGACCGCCCCCTCCGGCGAGAGCACGACGGCGCCCACCGGCACCTCCCCCACCTCACCGGCCGCCCGGGCCAGCTCCAGGGCGCGCACCATGGCGGCGTCGATGACCGGACTGGCGGCCGGGCTGAGGGGCGGCTTGATGACCGTGCCGCCGCCCCGCCCCACGGCGACGCCCGCCCGCCCACCGGGCGCGCCGGCGTCGGAGCCCGGGCTGAACGGGCTCGGCGGCTGCGCAGAAGAAGGTGAAGACGTCACGAGTTCATTATCTCGTTATAGGCTCCCGACGACATGCCCGGGCTCGGACAGTCGCCTGCCCCGGCGGCCCCGGCGCCGCGCCCCGGGCCAGCACCCCAAGCCCCGCGACGATCCCATAGAAGCCCCCGCGAAGACCCCACGAAGAACGGAGCAGGTCGGTGAGCCGGTCCCCCGAATCGAGCGATGAGAGCGAGTCCGCGCCAGGCGACCCCTCTGAGGGCGCCTCCCGGCCGGCCCCGTCGTCGGACCGCTTCTCAGTGCTGCGGCTCCCCGGCGGCTCCCTCCCCGGCACCCTGCTCGGCAAGCTGCCCGGCAAGGAGCCCCTCAACCCGGTGGTGTTCTTCGTGTCGGCCACCATCATCGCGATCGTCGCCCTGGCCGCGCTCATCGCCCCCGACCTCGTCAAGAACGCCTTCGGGGCGGCCGTGACCTGGACGAGCCGGTGGTTCGGCTCCTTCTACATCCTGCTCATCACAGCCGCGCTCGTCTTCATCCTGGGGCTGGCCTTCTCCCGCTTCGGGCGCATCCGCCTGGGCCCGGACAACTCGACGCCGGACTTCTCCACCTTCGCCTGGACGGCCATGCTCTTCGCCGCCGGCATCGGCACCGAGATCCTGTTCTTCGCCGTCGCCGAGCCGGTCGACCAGTACGTGCACCCGCCCACCGGCGACGCCCAGACCATCCCTCCGGCCGCCCGCGCCCGCGAGGCCATCGTCCTGTCCCTGTTCCACTACGGCATCTCCGGCTGGGGCCTGTACGCCCTGGTGGGCCTAGCCATGGCCTACTTCGCCTACCGACGCCGCGACACCCTCACGCTGCGCTCCACCCTGCGCCCGCTGCTGGGGCGGCACACCGAGGGCGTCATCGGCGACATCGTCGACGCCGCGGCCCTGGTCGGCGGGGTCTTCGGCATCGCGGCCTCGCTGGGGGTCGGCGTCGTCCAGCTGAACGTGGCCCTCAACATTCTGTTCGGGCTGCCGCAGGGCTTCCCCACCCAGATCGGGCTGACCGCCCTGGCCGTCATCATGGCCACCGTCTCGGCCGTCTCCGGCGTCGACCGGGGCGTGCGCGTCCTGTCCACCATCAACGTGCTGCTGGCCATCGGCCTGGCCCTGTGGGTGCTCGTCACCGGTGACGCCGCCTTCCTCATCGACGCGCTCATCGGCTCCATCGGCGACTTCTTCACCCGCTTCCCGCAGCTGACGCTGGAGACCTACGCCTACAACCGCCCCGAGGACTGGCTCAACGCCTGGACCCTGTTCTTCTGGGCGTGGTGGATCGCCTGGGCGGCCTTCGTGGGCATGTTCCTGGCCCGCATCTCACGCGGCCGCACCATCCGCCAGTTCGTGCTCGGCAGCCTCCTGCTGCCCTTCTGCTACATCCTCATGTGGGTGGCGATCTTCGGCAACCACGCCCTGGACCTGGTCATCCGCGGCAACGGCGAGTTCCGGGACATCACCCTGGAGCGCCCCGAGCAGGGGCTGTACTGGATCCTGGAGCACCTGCCGGGACAGAAGATCCTCATCGCCCTGGCCCTGTTCGTGGGGATCCTCTTCTACGTCACCAGCGCCGACTCCGGCGCCCTGGTCATGGCCAACCTCTCCAGCCGCATCCGCTCGGCGCGCCAGGACGCCGCCGCCTGGCTGCGGATCTTCTGGGCTGCCCTGACCGGCATCCTCACCATCGCGATGCTCGTGGCCGGCGGCATCCCCATCCTCCAGCAGGCCACCATCGTCATGGCGCTGCCCTTCTCCGGGGTCCTCATCCTCATCATGTACACCCTGTGGCGCTCCCTGAGCACCGAGGACACCTACAACCAGGCCCTGAGCCAGGCCGACCGCAACCGGGCCCTGGGCTTCAACGGCTCTGCCGCGGGGCTGGAGCAGACGCCCTGGCGCGAGCGCCTGGCGCACACCCTCAACTCGGTGTCCCCCGACGAGGCCGGCAACGCCATGGAGCGGCGCATCGTGCCGGCCCTGGAGGCGGTGGCCACCGAGCTGCGCAAGGAGAACGTCTCCGCCGAGGTCTTCGTCGAGGGCCCCGAGGCCCAGGACCCCGACGACGAGCGCACCTTCCTGGGGCGCGCCAGCCTGGTGGTCTCCTCCCACCCGGCCACCGACAGCGGCGAGGAGCAGTCCAGCTCCATCGACTCCTTCCGCTACGTGGTGCGCATGGTGGTCACGCCGGTGCCCGCCTACGGCTTCGCCGTCCACGAGGCCGACGACCTCACAGTGCGCCTCGAGGTGCGCCCGCACAGCGGCGGCCAGGGCTACGACGTCGTCGACTGGAACTCCGACCAGGTGGCCCACGACGTCCTCGACCACTACGAACGCTGGCTGGAGTACGTGGGCACCTCCGAGAAGAGCGAGTCCCGGTTCTCCCGCCGGCTGTGAGGCGCGCGCCGGCGCCCGCTGTCGGGCCTGCCCCGGGCTCGCTCACCGTCTCCTCACCGACGTCGACCAGCCTCCTCCTGAGCCGCCCCAACACTGGCGGGGACATTCGACGCGGCCGGGTGCGTGTCGTTCCGGGCGGGTACGTTCGACGCCGTCAGGGACAGTAATCCCGTCCCCGCACGCACAGGATGCCCCCGCCCGGGAGAAAAGGTCCCCGCCGGATGCGGCCGCTGGTAGCCGGATGCGGCCGCAGTCAGCCGGAGATGGCCGGAGGTCAGTCCGCCTCGACCGTGTAGGAGGCGAGGCGCTCCTGGAAGGCGGGGTCGTAGTGGTTGACGACGCCCTGCCCCTCGTCGAGGGCGGCGATGGCCCGCATGTCGGCGTCGTCGAGCTGGAAGTCGGTGACGTCGAGGTTGGTGACCATGCGCTCACGGTGGACCGTCTTGGGGATGACGATGATGTCCAGCTGGATGAGGTAGCGCAGGGCCACCTGGGCGGCGGTCTTGCCGTGCTTCTCGCCGACGGCGGTGAGCACCGGGTGGGTGAAGATGTTGTTGCGACCCTGGGCCAGCGGGCCCCAGGACTCCAGGGCGGTGTCGTACTTGGCGTACCAGGCGCGGTTGTCGGCCTGCTGGTTGAAGACGTGAGTCTCCATCTGGTTGACGGCCGGCGGCACCTCGACGTGCTGCGCCAGGTCCACGAACCGGTCGGGGAAGAAGTTGGAGACGCCAATGGCGCGGACCTTGCCGGCGGCCAGGGCCGTCTCCATGGCGCGGTAGGTGCCGTAGTAGTCGCCGAAGGGCTGGTGGACGAGCAGCAGGTCGATGTAGTCGGTGCCCAGGCGGCGCAGGGAGCCGTCGATGGAGCGGGCGGCGCGCTCCTCCCCGGCGTTGGAGATCCACACCTTGGTGGTCAGGAAGAGGTCCTCGCGGGGCAGTCCGCTGGCGGCGACGGCCGCGCCCACGCCCTCCTCGTTGCGGTAGGCCTGGGCGGTGTCGACGTGGCGGTAGCCGACCTCGAAGGCCTCGAGCACGGCGCGCTCGGTCTCCTCCGGCGGGGTCAGGAAGACGCCGTAGCCGATCTGCGGGATGTCGACGCCGTTGTTGAGAGTGATGGTGGGGGCGGAGCCGTTGGCCATGAATTCTCCTTCGATGCGGTCGGTGTCAGCAACCTAGCCCCGCAGGCGGGCGCGATGTCGTCCCTTTCGCGCCGGGCCCAACTGGCGTGCGGGCCGCCCGACGTGCGCGTGGCGCCCTGGCCCGGCCGCCGACGGGGACATCCTGCGCGGCCGGTGACTTTTCCTTCCAGCCGGGGGCATCTCACGCGTCGGGGGACCGGATTCCTGTCCCCGGCGGCATCGAATGCCCCCACCCGGAGCAGACCGCACCCAGCCGCGCGGAATGTCCCCGGCCGCACAGCACAGGATGGGGCCTGCGGGCGGACCCGCCACCCGCGCGAGAGATGCCTGATGTCTGAACCTGGTTTGGTCGGGGTGTGCATCGGGATACGGCGGCGCGCGGTGGCCAGACAGTCCTCTAAGGCGGGCCCGATGTCCAAATCGGAAACAAAGGGCTCTGCCGGAGTGAAACGGGCGAAACGAAACCGCATGATTCCGCGGTTCCGTTGCAAGCCTGAAGAACGCGAAGCGTCCTTTGTATCCGATTTGGACACAACACGACCAGCATCGCGAGATCTCAGCGGGGACGCCGGTGGCATCTCAGACACCGGCGGTGAAGGTCAGTCGCGGGCGCGCAGCACCTGCCCCAGGCTCTGCTCGCCCGCAAGTGCCCCGGCTCGGGCGGAGACGACGACGGCCAGGCAGGTGGTCGCCAGGGTCGCCGCGCACACGAGGCCCAGCGTCGCCCAGGGGAACCCCTGCAAGATGCTGGCCAGCGGCCTGTGCACTGCCTCCGCCACCAGAACGGCCGTGGACAGGGTGACGAACAGGCCGAGGACGGACGCGGCGGCGGCATGGAGAACTCCCTCGAGGACCTCAATGGCCAGGACATCGCGCTCCATGGCCCCGGCTGCGCGCAGAAGCGCGGCGTCACGGCGACGTCGGCCCGCGCTCATAGCGATGACGGCCACGCCCCCGGTCCAGGACACGAGGAAGGGCAACCCGAACACGGAGGTGAAGCCCGTGACGGTGATCTCGGAGGAGGCCGATGCCGGGCCGAAGGCAATGGCAACCAGCCCGATCGTCACCACAAAGGGCAGGACGGTGGCCGCCGAGCGGCGCGACTCCAGGGCGCAGGTGCGTCCGGCGACGTGCCAGGCGACACCGGGATCCGGAATGAGAGCAGCGAGCAGGCGCTCCAGGGCCGGGCTGATCCAGCCGCACAGGAGGCACACGAACATCAACCCACACAGGACGCCGCCGAAAAGGCTCATGAAGACGTCCTGATTCTCCCCACTGCGGATGACGAGGAACTCGGCGACCCACCCAGCCGCGGCGGCAGCAGCCCAGAACAACCGCAGGAGACCCTTGAGGACTCGTCCCGCACTCCACTGCGCTCTCTGCCCACCCGACCCGCGCAGGAGCAGGGCCTCCGGAGTGTGTGAGGCCCGTTTGGCGGCAGCCCGACCACCTATGACGAGGGTGCCGGCGCTGATGATCGCGGTCCAGATGAGGTCGGCGGGTTTCCACTGAGGCACCGCGCCGGGCAGGGCGGCCCCGTCGGAGATGAGCCGGTGCATCATGAACCGGCTGATGGGCAGGCTCAACGGCACCGCGACAAGAGAGGCAAGCGTCCCAAGGGCGAAGAGCTGGCCCTGGATGACCAGGCGAACCATGGAGGGGCTCATACCCAGGGCCTTCCACAGCCCGTGGTCGCGCTCACGCTGGGAGACCGCGAGGCTGCTGGTAGAGGACAGAACAGTCACGGCAGCAAAGACGACCCCAATGATGATAATGCCTGAGACGGATTCGGCCCCATCAATCATCATGGGGTCTCCAGCAGCCTCCGCAGCGGCGAAGGCTCCATGGGCGACCCGGAACTGACCGGCGATGGCAGAGGCGGCCACGACGGCGACGACGGCGGTCCACGCCCAGGAGCCGGCGTGGCGGCGAAGGTCGGACAGGAGCAGGCGGATCATCGGGAACCTCCGGCACCGCGGGCGGACAGGACAGCGTCGGAGACGGCAGCGGGGTCGCCCCCGGGGAGGGAGGCGACGAGGCGGCCGGCGTCCATGACGAGGACGTGCTGGGCCCGGGCGGCGGCTGCAGCGTCGTGCGTCACCATGAGGACGGTGGCCGGCTTCTGGGCAGAAGCTGCGGGCACGGCACCGGGCACAGCACCGGGGCCTCCGGCGAGCTCGGCGAGCCAGTCGAGGACGGTCGCGGCGGCGGCGACGTCGAGGGCGGCCGTGGGCTCATCGGCGAAGACGATGTCGGGGCGGGAGGCCAGAACGCGGGCGATGGCCACACGCTGACGCTCACCACCACTCATCTGATGAGGCAGGTGGCGGGCCTGCTCGCTCAAACCCACGCGCTCGAGGGCATCGTCGACGGCGCTGCGGCTCAGGGGTTTGCGACGCAGGCGGCCGGGCAGGGCCACGTTGTCGCGCGCGGACAGGGAGGTGACGAGGTTGTCGTCCTGGAAGACGAAGCCGACGTGCCGAGCCCGGAAGCGGGCAGCGGGCCGGGGACGTAGCGAACTCGTCCGGGTACCGAGGAGCTGGACGGTGCCGTCGGTGGGGGCATCGAGCCCGGCAATGCACTGCAGAAGAGTGGACTTGCCGCAGCCGGAGGCTCCGACCAGAGCGGTGAAGCTGCCAACGGGCAGGGCGAGGTCGACCCCGTTGAGCGCGGTGACATCGGCGTTGCGGCGCCCCTGGACGCGGAAGACGCGGGTGAGTCCGGCTACCTCGATGGCCGGCGGTACCTGCGACCCCTGATGGTCGGCGCTGACTGCGGCGGGATGGCCCTGACGACGGATCATGACAGCCCCCAAACCCCTGCGACCGCAAGGACGATCCAGATGAGGACGGATACCGCTCGGCTTCCCGCCAGGGCGCCCAGCCCCCATCGCGCGGCCGGACGCCTCAGCCAGGGCCCCCCGATAATCAGCAGCGCGACCAGGACCGATGGCAGCCAGGTCCGCACCTCGGCGTCGCTCATCCTGGCGAGCAGCTCACGCGACTCCACCAGGAGGTCGTGCACCCAGGCCGCCGCTCCCCCACCCGGCGCGGCCACCCCCGGCAGCGGCGTCAGCTGCCGTCCGACGATGACGATCAGCAGCGCCAGCACCGCAGCCTTGGCTCCCACCGCCACGTACCAACGCGTGTAGGCCCGATGTCGTTCGTGGACACGCGCCTCATCGGAGTCCGTTGGCAGCGCCGGCTCGTTGGGTCTCGGCCCGAGCACCTCGGTACCGGCGGAGGCCTGGAAGCGGGTGGGCGTACGGGCCGTCCCCGAGGAGGCGGGGCCGAAGGCGTCGCAGGCAACGGCTGCATGGCATGGAAGGAACAGGTCGAGGCTCATGTGCACCAGTTCACTCGCGACCGGCCGCCATCGCACTGGTGCTCGCCCCCGTCTTCGTATCCGGCTAACCCCACCTCACTCCACCGGAGCGTCCACCACTTCAGGGGTGCCAGCACCACCCCGGGGTGCCCGCACGGGGGCCAGCACGAGTGCGTCCCGACCCTGAGCCGGTTAGCGTCGTCGGCATGATCTCTGTGCCACCCGGCGTTTCATCCGTCGAGCGCCGTCCCGCCTGGTATCGCCGACGACGTCGGTGGATCGGCATTATCGGATGGGAGCTCCTGCACGCCGCGCTGTGGATACCGTCGATTCCCCTCCTCATCCCCGTCATTCTGCTGTTCCATCTCACGGTACCGCTAGGGGCGTCGCTGGAGCGCATCGTTGCGCGTCGCATAGGGGTGGAGGCCCCCTCCGGTCGGAAGAAGGGGGAGCGCAAGACCCCGTGGCTGCTGGCGCGCGTCGCTCACGTGGAGTTCTGGCGGCAGGACCTGCCCCTGTGCCTGGGAGGCCTGGCACTGACCACGGCATCGTTCTTCATCAGCGGGTTCTTCGGGGCCTTGGCCGTCACCAGCATTCTGGCGCCCTTCATGGCCTCCCCGGAGGACCCCCTTAAGGTTCAGCTGTTCAATCTGGAGATGCCGGTGACCGGCCCGGAGCAGGCCTGGCTGCTGGTGCCGGCCGGGCTGGTAGGCCTGGTCCTCACCGCCGGGGTGCTCCTGGGTCTCGGAACATTGCGGCTGCGGCTGGTGGAGGCGCTGTCGGGCGAGCGCAAGAAGCAGCGCCTGGAGCGGCTGACCGCCGAGGTCGGCCACCTCACGGCCAGCCGCGCCACCCTCATGGACGCCTTCGAGGCCGAACGCACCCGTATCGAGCGGGACCTGCACGACGGCACCCAGCAGGACCTCGTCGCTCTCACCATGAGCCTGGGCGGGCTGCGCCTGGCCGCCGAGTCCCTGCCCGATGACAGCACCACCGCCGCCTCCCGGACCACGCTGCTCAAGGGGATCGACGCAGCGCAGGACCGCGCCGAGGCGGCCCTGCGGGACCTGCGCGAGACCGTGCGCGGCATCCGCCCGGCGGTCCTGTCCGAGCGCGGCCTGGCGCCGGCCCTGAAGGACCTGACAGGTCGGGCACCGCTTCCGACCAGCGTCGTCGTCGACGCCGAGGAGGCCGACCTGACCCGGATCTCGCAGCCTGTGGCAACGGTCGTCTACTTCGCGGTGGCCGAGGCGCTGACGAACGCCGCCAAGCATGCCCGGGCCGAGCGCGCGACGATCACACTGCGCTGCACGGGCACGGGGCTGAGCACCGTCGTGACCGACGACGGACGCGGCGGTGCGGACCCCGAGCGGGAGGACTCCACTGGCCTGCGCGGCATGGCGCAGCGGGTGGAGTCCATCGGCGGTCGGCTGAAGGTCAGCTCCCCCGAGGGCGCCGGGACGCGTCTGACGATCACCGCACCGCTGACGCCACCGTGGGGCGCGGAGGGCCGGGAGGACGAGCAGGTGGACACCCAGCAGGAAACGGTCGACCAGACGCTAGAGCTCTCGCCGGCAGCGGCATCGGAGGTCTGAGAGGTCCAGTTGCCGCAGCCCACATGCGGCGGCACGTCTGGGGCAGGATGTGACCATGAGGATCCTGCTCGCCGACGACGCCGCCCTCCTGCGCGAGGGGCTGGCCGGGTTGCTGACCACCGCCGGGCACGAGGTCGTGGCGCAGGTGGCCGACGCCGATGCCCTGCGCGAAGAGGTCGGGCGCCTGGCCGCGGCCGGGGAGCTGCCCGACGTCGTCGTCACCGATGTACGGATGCCGCCGACCGGCACGGACGACGGCCTGCGCGCTGCGATCGACCTGCGCCGGGCACACCCGGGGCTACCCGTGGTGGTGCTGAGTGCCTACGTGGCCGGGCCCTACGTGCAGGACCTGCTTGAGGAGACGGAGTCGCCAACCTCCCCGGCCGGGCCCGGCGGCTCGGGCGGCGCCGTGGGCTACCTGCTCAAGGAGCGCGTGGGGCGGGTCGCGGACTTCCTCCACTCGCTCGACATCGTCGTGGGCGGCGGGGTGGTCATCGACCCGGAGGTGGTCTCCCACCTCATGAAGGCGGCCCGCGCCGCCGGTTCCGGACACGGCGGGACCGGCCATGCCGGAGCCGGCGAGACGGCGGGAACGGTGGCGGAGCCCTCCGGTCCTCGTGCGAGGGCAACGACCAGGGCGGTCTCGCCGTCGACGCCGTCGGGCGGGATCGCGAGTGCGACACCGGGAGGAACGGGCCTGGACCGGCTGACGCGGCGCGAGCAGGAGGTGCTCGAGCTCATGGCGCAGGGGCTGTCGAACGCGCAGATCGCCGAGCGCCTGGTGGTCTCCGACGGTGCGGTGGCCAAGCACGTGGCGAATATCTTCCGAGGGCTGGACCTGCAGCCGGGCGAGGAGAACCGGCGCGTGCGGGCCGTTCTGGCCTGGCTGCACGCCCGGGCCTGAGCAACATCACCCCCGCTTGACGGCTCGGCGCGTCCGCGGCAGACTTTTCTCATTGTTCCCCGCCGCCCGCAAGGGTTGGCGGGGATTTTTTCTGGGCAAAGGAGCATCATGCTGCGGACAGTCATCGTCATGGACTACCAGAACGTCCATTTGACGGCTCATGACATCTTCAACCGACAAAGCAGCAAGCACTACGCTCTCATACACCCCATGCAGTTCGCCGAGACAGCGATACGACGGAGGAACGAACTCCAGCGCGAAGGCTATCCTCATGCAGTCCTGAAGAAGGTCATGGTGTTCCGAGGCCTACCGCACGTGGACTACGACTGGGAACAGCATCGGCGCTGCACGGCACAGGCGGACCAATGGCGCAGAGACGGCGCCATCGTTGAACTAAGGGACTTGAAATACTCCTTCCAGATGACCGCAACAGGGCTCCCAGCCACCGACGCCAACCATCGCAAGATCCCGATCGGCCCGGGCGTTGAGAAGGGGATCGATGTTCTGGTTGCACTGACCTGCCTGCGCGAGGCCCTTCGCCACGACGTCGATCTAGTCATCATGGCCTCTCGGGACACCGATCTTGTCCCCACTCTCGACACGGTGTTCGACATGCGAACGGAAGACCCCACGGTCGCCAGAATTGAGACGGTGTCTTGGTTCGACAAGGAAGCTGCGCGACAGGGCAGGTTCGCCGGAGGAAATCTGCGACCGACACGTCCCCGTCGCATCTGGAACACCAACCTGGACCGTTCCTCATTCGAGGCTTCACGAGACCGCAACGACTACACCTGATCCTTGTCAGAACTGTTTCACGCCCGGGCCTGAGCCTGGCCACCGACGGGGACATCCTGCGCGGCCGGGCCTGAGCCTGGCCGTACTGCGCAGTGGTCACAGAGGCCGAAAAGAACCCCAATGGCGTGCCCGATGTCCAAATTGGATACAAAGGGCTTTGCCGGACTGAAACGGGCGAAACAAAACCGCATGATTCCGCGGTTCTGTTGCAGGCCTGAAGAACGCGAAGCGTCCTTTGTGTCCGATTTGGACATAACACAGTCAGCACCGCGAGATCTCAGCGGCGCCTCCGACGCCAGCGCTGCTTCCAGCCCGTCGGAGCGACGTGACCCCGCCGTGGCGCGCACGAGGCCGGCACGCGTTGCGACGGTGCGAACCCGGCTGCGGCATTAGGCTGTCCCCATGCGCCTCCACGTTGCCGATCATCCCCTCATCGATCACAAGCTCTCCGTCCTGCGTGATGAAAGGACACCGTCGGCGGTCTTCCGCCAGCTGGTGGACGAGCTCGTCACCCTGCTCGCCTACGAGGCCACCCGCGAGGTGCGCACCGAGGAGGTCGAGATCCGCACCCCCGTGGCGCTGGCCCAGTGCCGCCGCCTGGCCGACCCGCGGCCGATCGTGGTGCCGATCCTGCGCGCGGGCCTGGGGATGCTGGAGGGCATGACCCGCCTGCTGCCCACGGCGGAGGTCGGCTTCCTGGGGATGAAGCGCGACGAGGACACCCTGGAGGTGGAGACCTACGCCAACCGCCTGCCCGACGACCTCTCGGGCCGCCAGTGCTTCGTCGTCGACCCCATGCTCGCCACCGGTCACACCCTCGTGGCCGCCATCGACTACCTGCTGGAGCGCGGGGCGCGCGACGTCACCGCGCTGTGCCTCATCGCCGCGCCCGAGGGGGTCAAGACGCTGGAGGATGCGGTCGGCGAGCGCGCGAACGTCACGGTGGTGACCGCCGGGGTCGACGAGCGCCTCAACGAGCACGCCTACATCGTGCCCGGTCTGGGCGACGCCGGGGACCGCCTCTACGGCATCGTCGACTGACCCACCGCCCCGTCCGACCGCACTATTTCAACGGCTCGGTCGGAGGCTGACGTGCCCATTCTGTGACCTCGAGCCATAGATTTCGTTAGGCTCGGGAGACATGACGACGGGGCACTCACCTTCTGCTGGCGACTACGACGCGACAACGGCCCTCAGCAGGTTCGCCTCGCCGCAGGACCTCGAGCGGATCGCTGAGACTCGCCCCGACCTGCACTCGATCCTGGCGACCAACCCGTCGATCCCGCCTCGGGTCCGCGAGATACTGGAGCAGTCCGACGACGCCGTCGTACGGGAGGTGCTGGCGCGCCAGACCGGTCGTGGCGCTCAGTCGGCGCAACCGGCGCAGCCTCCTGTCCCGGGCGAGATCGGCCCGATGGCTCCGACGATGGCGGTGGGGACAGCTGCTGGAACGGCGGGGGCGGCACCCCAGCAGGCAGCGCCCGCCACTTCCGGATACGCGCAGGTTCCCCAGGAGTATGGCGGCCACCAGCCGGGGGCGCCCGGAGCGGCACCGCAGGGAGGCTCGCTTCAGGGGGCCTCCCCTCGGGGGTATGGAGCCGCGGCGCCTCAGGGTCCGCAGGGCCCGCCCTCCCCGGTCGCCCAGGCAGGACAGCCCGCCGCGCCGCAGCCAACCGCCCAGGGGTACTCGGCGTCCTCGATGCAGGCAGCGGCTCAGCCCCTGGACCAACAGACTGCGATGCCGCCCGGGGTGCCGAGCCGGGTGCCGTCGGAGTACGGAGTGGGCCAGGCCTACGACTCGGGGCCGGCATACGGTCCGGGCCAGCCGGCTGCGCCGGCCTACGGGACACCGATGTATGCGCCGCCGGCGCCGGCCCCAAAAAAGCGCCGCCTGCTCAAAGTGGTCGCCATCGTTCTGCCGATCATTCTCGTTCTGGGCGCTGGAGGGGCGGCCGCCTGGTACTTCCTGGGGCGCAGCGAGGCCTACTTGGGTTCGACGTACGTGACTCCGTCGGGGGCCTGGGCGAACGGTGCGGACAAGGCCTGGAGCTTCGACGTCGACCCTCACGAGGATCCTTACGTATTCGGTGATTACCTGGTGATAGTCGACAAGGGGTCTGACACCCTGACTGCTTACAGCCCGCTGGGCGACAATATGAAGGAAGTATGGAAAACCACTGTTGATGACGGAGACTTCAGTTCATCATACGACGCTTCCTCCGTTCTCCTGAAATGGGGGGACAATACGCTGGTTCACAAGTCCACCCTCATTGACCTGAAAACCGGGGAGACCTCGAAGGCCCCATGGGGAGAAAGTAATCCTGTTTTAATTGTCGGCGACATCGCTATTTCCTGCAAGGAAAGCGATAAGTGCACTGCCTGGGGGGCAAACAAAAAACAGAAGTGGTCGCGCAAGATTTCCGGAGCAGGAAGTCGCTTCGAATCACTGGACATGTTCAATGCAACTTTCCTGGTCAAGGACGAGCAGCGCTACCTTGCGCTGTTCAATGCCGTCATCAACATCGATAACGGCGAGACCTTATTCCTTGGAGGGGGATCGAAGATCGATTCGAACCTTGTCACCTGGTACTTCCAGGACGGCTGGGGAACCTTGGATATGGAGGGTGACTCTGAGTCCGATTCGAGTTCATCGGCCGACAGGGAGTACAAAGTGACAGTTTATGATTTCAAGGGGAAGAAACAGGGCGGCTATCGAGAGACCCTGCCTGCACACGAGAATGTTGTCGAGGAAGACAAGAAACTCCCCACAGCCGAGGAGCATCGCGCCTACTTCAAGGACCAGGACTTCAGTGACGCCAGCCTGACCGCAAAATCCAACAGCGACGGCTGCATCACTCGGATCAAGCCCAAGCAAGGCAGTTCCATCAACGTCCCCAAGGCGGACACGAACAGCATCTTCTCTGGATGCCCGTCTTCGGCGAAGAGCTCTGAGGATGGCCGCATCGTCAAGTTGATGGTCATGAATCGCGGGGACGCCAATACGATAACCGCGCTTATCAACGTCAAGACCGGAAAGGAGATTAAGTTCAGCGGAATCAACTTGGAGAATGAGGATACACTCATCATTGCCAAGCCTGACCTCATCATCGGCTACAACAAGTTTGACGGCAAGGTCATCGGCTTCAAACCAGCCTCCTAGGGTGGTGCCGCAGCGGCACTGATGCGACATTTTCGGGAACGTTCCACGCGGCCGGCGCAATCTGGTCCAGCCGGACACGCCTCACGCGCGAGAGCCCTGGATTCCTGTCTCCTACGGTGTCGATCACCCGCGCTCTCGCAGTTCCACCCCGACCCTGGTCAAAAGGCTGTGTACCCGCGTGGCGGAGTAGCCCGATTGGGTCGAGATCTGCTGAACTGACGCCCCCTTCACATACTCATCTGCCAGGATCCGGGCGACACGATCTGAGAGCCAGTCGCTCATCCTCTCATTTGGCTCCAGGTGCGGCAGGGATTCGATATCACCACCGCCGTACCCCCGCTGAGCCTTCCCCTGCGGCGTGATATCTTCATCCGACTCATTGCCCCACACGGACCAGCCCGGTCGCGCATAGCGGGCGAACATCTCCAGGTACGGACCCGGCGAGCAGGACTCGATGAGGTCGTACTGCTCGTCGGGCTTGCGGCTGTGCTCACGCTTGCGTGTCTCGATCATGTTGACCGTTGAGCGCCCCGGCGCCAGTGTTCTCATGGATCCTTTGACACCGAACAGGACCGGTTCCGTGACATTGCGGAAGTAGAAGCCGACGCCGCGGCCGTCCGGCCCACCGTCTTTGCGCCGCTTGGCCCAGATGATATTCGAGACGTAGCGGAACCCCCACGCCTGCATCACCTCCAGACCCTCCGGAAGCAAGGCGTTGGGAACCCACAGGTACAGGTGGGCATTCACTGCGGTCACGTCACCGACCGGAAGCTCCTTGATCTCCTCGAGAGACATCGTCCCGTACCTGCCCAGACGACGGTGCTCGGGAGCGACCTTGCCGGTTCGATTGGTGAACCGCCACGGAGGGTCGGCCAGAACGGTCTGAAATCCTCCTTCCACTGTAGGAAGTGGAGCGATTTCCGCAGAGGATCCCAGAGCCTTGGACACTCCTTAGATGTACCAGAAATAGATCTGGTTTGTCACCCATGGGTCTTTTATGCGGATGGGGACCGCTCGCGTCCCACATCTTCCAGCCGGACTCCCGACAGTTCCGTGCTGGGGGCCGGCGGGACTGGTGCCGATTGCAAGCTTCCGTGGTGACCACGGACGACTGTGCCTCCGACGCCGGCGGGGACATTCCGCGCGGCCAGGTGCCATCCGCTCCAGGCGGGGACAGCCCACGCGTTCGGGGACAGGATTCCCGTCCCCGACGGCGTCGAACGTCCCCGGCCGCACAAAGATGTCCCCGCCCGCGACGACATGTCCCCGGACGCGCGGAGTGCACCCGCCCGCGCCGTAGGCCTCGACCATGAGTGTGCACCCTCACACCAGCCACCCGGCTCACCGCACCTCCGGCGGCCGGCACACCCTCTTCCCAACAACCACGGGCCGGCCAGCGGCACAAACAAGCGGCCCCGCACCTCAGGTGCGGGGCCGCCGGAGTAGCCGCACCGGTCCACGCCCGATGCTCGCAGTCTGTCGGAGAGTCTAGCCCCGTCCGCCCAACACTCAAACCTCAGCGCGTGGTCATCGGATGTCCTCAGTTGGTGGGATACTTCTGCCCGATCCCCCATCCTGACGACGAAGAGGCCGACTGTGAGTAAAGAGACTGAGCGCGCTGCGCTTCACCGTGCGATCTGGCAGGTTGCCAACGACCTGCGCGGGAGCGTAGACGGATGGGACTTCAAGGCCTACGTCCTGGGCTTTCTTTTCTACCGGTTCATCTCCGAGAACCTCACCGAGTACATCAACGCCGGCGAGCGCGAGGCCGGAGACCCGGACTTCGACTACCGCTTCCTGCCACACGCCGACGCCGAGGGCGCCCGCGAGGGCATCATTGAGGAGAAGGGCTTCTTCATCGCTCCGGGGGACTTGTTCGACAACGTGCGCGAGCGGGCACCGCGCGATGAGAACCTCAACGAGACGCTTTCGCGCATCTTCAAGAGCATCGAGGCCTCCGCGACCGGCACGGGCTCGGAATCGGATCTGCGGGGCCTGTTCGACGACGTAGACGTCAACTCCACGAAACTGGGCCGCACGGTGGCCCAGCGCAACGACAAGCTCACCCGGCTCATGCAGGCGATCGGGGACCTTGACCTGTCCTACGGGGAGTCCTCGATCGACACCTTCGGCGACGCCTACGAGTACCTCATGACGATGTACGCCTCGAACGCGGGCAAGTCGGGCGGCGAGTTCTTCACCCCGCAAGAGGTCAGCGAGGTGCTGGCCCGCATCACGGTCATGGGCAAGGACAGCGTCAACCGCGTCTACGACCCGGCCTGCGGCTCGGGCTCGCTACTGCTGAAGTTCGCGAAGGTACTCGGTAAGGAGAACGTGCGCGGCGGGTTCTTCGGCCAGGAGATCAACCTAACCACCTACAACCTGTGCCGAATCAACATGTTCCTGCACGACATCAACTTCGCCGACTTCAGCATCGCCCACGGGGACACGCTCACGGTCCCGGCGCACTGGGATGACGAGCCCTTCGAGGCAATCGTCTCCAACCCGCCGTACTCAACGAAGTGGATCGGCAAGGACGATCCGGCTCTCATCAACGACCCGCGCTTCTCCCCAGCAGGTGTGCTAGCCCCGAAGTCGAAGGCGGACCTGGCCTTCACCATGCACATGCTGTCTTGGCTGGCGGTGGATGGGACAGCGGCGATCGTCGAGTTCCCGGGCGTGCTCTACCGCGGCGCCGCGGAGGCTAAAATCCGCCAGTACCTGGTGGAGAACAACTATGTCGACGCCGTCATCCAGCTTCCGCCGGACCTGTTCTTCGGGACGACGATCGGCACGTGCATCATCGTGCTCAAGAAGTCGAAGCAGGACAACAGCGTCCTATTCATGGACGCCTCGAAACAGTTCGTGCGGCAGGGCAACAAGAACAAGCTCTCGGCGGAGAACCAGGAGATGATTCTGGAGACGCTCGCCAAGCGGGTCGACATCGATCACGTGGCTGCACTGGTAGGCGCGGATGCGATCAGGGAGAACGGTTTCAACCTGTCGGTGTCCTCCTATGTGGAGGCGGACGACACTCGACAGGAGGTCGACATCGTGGAGCTCAACGCCCGGATCAAGGAGATCGTGGAGCGGCAGGCAGTGCTGCGAGCCAGCATTGATGAGATCGTCGCCGGCCTCGAAGGCGGTGCCCGGTGAGCCGCATCGATGACCTCATCCGCGACCTCTGCCCTGGCGGCGTTGAGCACAAATTACTCAAAGATCTTGTTCGCATCAAGAACGGAAGAGATTTCAAACACCTGAAGCAGGGAGACATTCCTGTATATGGATCGGGCGGGATCATATCTTATGTAAATGAACGCATATCGGAGGGCCCATCGATCCTTATCCCGAGAAAAGGATCCCTCAATAAACTCTACTTTGTCGAGGGATCTTTCTGGAATGTAGACACTATTTTCTACACAGAGATTGGCGAACAGTTAGAGCCAAAGTATTTTTACTACTACCTCCAGACCCTCCACCTAGAAAGGATGAATCAAGCGGGCGGAGTCCCCAGCCTCACTCAGCGCACCCTGAATGAATTAAAAATCCCTACACCCCCCATTTTGATCCAACGGGATATCGTGAAGATACTAGATCAATTCACGGAGCTGGAGGCGGAGCTGGAGGCGGAGCTGGAGGCGGAGCTGGAGGCTCGTCGACAGCAGTACTTCCACTACTGCACATCCGCATTCGACTTCGCTACCAACGTCGAATGGACCACCCTCGAACGCGTATCATTAAAAATATCAAGCGGCGGCACACCCTCGTCCAGAAATAGCGCCTACTATGGAGGAAACATTCCCTGGGTGCGTTCCCAAGATGTCAACTTCAACATGATTAGTTCCACGTCCACCACAATCAGCGACATCGGACTCAAGAACTCTGCGGCAAAATGGATTCCCTCAAATTCTTTGATTATCGCCATGTACGGAGCGAGCGCGGCACGGGCAGCCATAAACACGATCCCTGTAACAACAAATCAAGCTTGCTGTAATCTACAATTAGACGCCACCAAGGTTACTCCGAGATATGCCTACCATTGGATCTACAGTCAGTACAACAAGTTAAGGTCGCTAGGAGAAGGGTCGCAATCCAACCTAAACTCCCGAAAAATAAAGAACTATCCAATTCCCGTGCCTTCACTCAACGAGCAACGACGTATAACTGACACGCTCGACCAGTTCCACTCTCTCGTCAACGACCTGACCTCCGGCCTCCCTGCGGAGATCGAGGCTCGTCGCAAGCAGTACGAGTACTACCGCGACCGCCTCCTCACCTTCCCTGAGAAGAAGTGATCTCATGGCCGGAAAACACATCGAACTCTTCCTCGTTGACGGGGAGCCCGGAGGCATCACGACAGCGGGCATCATAGGATGGACGGGGCAAATTCTCAACGGTCCCCGCAGCGCCCTCACTCGCCTCCTCGACCGAGAAGAGGCTCACCGAAACGGCGTCTATCTTCTTCTTGGTGACGACCCTGATGCGATCGAGAATATCGCCTGTTATATCGGCAAAACTGAAGACTTCTCTGCTCGATTCCGTCAGCACGACCGTCAAAAAGACTGGTGGGACCGAGCAGTCCTCATCAGCAGTCGTGACGACTCCTTCAACGAAGGACACTGGGGATACCTCGAGTCCCGTCTTCTCGAAATCGCCACAACCACCAAACGCTGCACCCTGTGGGATAACGTTCAAACCCCACAACCCCGGAAGTTGTCTGAGGCTCAACAGTCAGATGCCGAGGCGTTCCTCGAGCAGATCCGCGGCGTTCTCCCGGTCCTCGGAGTCAACATTCTCCGTGGTACTCACAGGGCTCCTGAACAGCAAGCACCTCCATCAGATATCGACTCTCCGATTTTCACACTCACCGCTCCCAAACGCGGAGTTAAAGCTCGGGCTCGCGTTGTCGGGGGCGAGTTCATCATGCTGGAAGGATCCCGAATCGTTGGCAAATGGACCAATGAGGGCAGTAAGCTAAGCACCCGCAACTCCTACAGAAACCACCGGGATCGACATGCCAAACTCGTCGGTGACGGAAGTATCGCTGTCGAGGGAACAATCGGCACTCTCACACGGGACATCTCCTTCCCCTCACCATCCGCCGCCGGTTCTATTGCCGTCGGCTACTCCTGCAACGGTCGTGCCTACTGGAAGTGGACAGGGGGCACCTACGGTGACTGGGAGAACCGGGACCTCGATCTCACAGTCACAGTCACAGCAGAATCTCTCCAACCCTGACGAAAGCGTCCTCCCATGACCATTCGTGAAGCCTCCGCCGTCGGCGTCGAACCGGTTGTTCTCACCAGCGAGAGCACCGTCGTCGGACTCTATGAGCCCGAGGAGACCGACCGCGCCGGCTACCAGTCGGAGGCCGAGCTGGAGGCGGCCTTCATCCGCCAGCTACAGGCCCAGGCCTACGAGTACGTCTCTTTCACCAGCGAGGACGAGCTCGTCGCCAACCTGCGCACCCAGCTCGAAGCCCTCAACGACTACACCTTCACCGATGAGGAGTGGGAGCGCTTCTTCGCCCAGTCGATCCGCACCCGCTCAGGCGGCGGGGACGAGATCGCGGAGAAGACCCGCCGCATCCAAGAGGACCACGTCCAGACCCTCATCCGGGACAACGGCGAGTCCAAGAACATCCGGCTCATCGACAAGCAGCACATCCACAACAACCGCCTGCAGGTCACCAACCAGTACGTCGTCGACACCGGCGCCCACCACACCCGCTACGACGTCACCATCCTCGTCAACGGCCTGCCGCTGGTGCATATCGAGCTCAAGCGCCGCGGCGTGCCCATCCGCGAGGCCTTCAACCAGATCAACCGCTACCAGCGTGACTCCTTCTGGGCGGGCGCCGGCCTGTTCGGCTACGTCCAGATCTTCGTCATTTCCAACGGCACCCAGACCAAGTACTACTCGAACACCACCCGCTTCGACCACGTCACCGAGTCCACGCGCGGCAAGCGCGAGTCCAAGGCCGCCAACTCCGACTCCTTCGAGTTCACTTCCTGGTGGTCCGACGCCGCCAACAAACCGATCACGGACCTGGTCGACTTCACCCGGACCTTCTTCGCCAAGCACACGCTGCTGGCTCTGCTGACCCGCTACTGCGTCTTCACCACCGCGCAGAAGCTGCTGGTCATGCGGCCCTACCAGATCGCCGCGACCGAGGCGATCCTCCAGAGGATCCTCACGGCGTCGGCCAACAAGCAGACCGGCACCGTGGCCGGTGGCGGCTACATCTGGCACACCACCGGCTCAGGCAAGACCCTCACCTCCTTCAAGACCGCCAAGCTGGCCGCCGGGATGGAGGGGATCGACAAGGTCATCTTCGTCGTCGACCGCAAGGACCTGGACCACCAAACCATCAAGGAGTACAACCGCTTCGCCGAAGGGACGGTCTCCGCCAACCAGTCCACCAACCAGCTGAGCCGGCAGATCGACGACCCGGATACAAGCATCATCGTCACCACGATCCAGAAGCTCTCCAACTTCGTGGGGCGCAATCGTAAGCACGCCATCTACACCGGGCACGTGGTCCTCATCTTCGACGAGTGTCACCGCAGCCAGTTCGGGGACATGCACACGGCCATCACCAAGACCTTCCGCAACTACCACCTCTTCGGGTTCACGGGCACACCGATCTTCGCAGCCAACTCCGGCTCCAGCGGGAATGTCCAGCTGCGCACCACCGCGCAAGCCTTCGGTGACCAGCTGCACACGTACACGATCGTGGACGCGATCCGGGACAAGAACGTGCTGCCGTTCCGCATCGACTACATCGACACGATCAAGATGTCCGACGTCGTGCGTGATGCCGAGATCAGTGCTATCGACACCGAACGAGCGCTGCTGGCGCCCGAGCGGCTGGCCCAGGTGGTGGGCTACATCCGCGAGCACTTCGACCAGAAGACGCGACGCAACTCCTCCTACACGCTGGGGCAGAAGCGGGTGCTGGGTTTCAACTCGCTGTTCGCGACGGCGTCGATCCGGGCGGCGCGCGCCTACTACATGGAGTTCAAGCGGCAGCAGGAGGGACTGGTCCCGGACCGGCGCCTGAGCGTCGGCATCGTCTACTCCTACGCGCCCAACGCCGATGCGCCCGGTGAGACGCTGGCCGATGAGGCCGTGGACCCCTCGCAGCTGACCGCCGACGACCGTGCCTTCCTCGATGAGGCGATCCGGGACTACAACGCTCAGTTCGGCACCGCCTACGACACGAGCGCGCAGGGCTTCGAGGGCTACTACGAGGACATTTCCCGGCGGCTGGCGGAGCGGACCATCGACCTGGTCATCGTGGTCAACATGTTCCTCACCGGGTTCGACTCCAAGACTCTCAACACCCTGTGGGTGGACAAGTCACTGCGCACGCACGGACTCATCCAGGCGTTCTCGCGCACGAACCGGATCCTGAACTCGGTCAAGACCTACGGCAACGTGGTCTGCTTCCGGGACCTGCAGGAGGAGACCGATGAGGCCATCGCCCTGTTCGGCAACGAGGCCGCCGGCGGGCTGGTGCTCCTCAAGCCGTACAAGGAGTACCTGAAGGAGTATCTGGAGAAGATTGGCGAACTGCGGGCCAGGTTCGAGCCGGGGCAGATGATCGCCTCGGAGGCCGAGCAGAAGGAGTTTATCCGGCAGTTCGGGAAGATCCTGCGGCTGCGCAACATCCTGGCGAGCTTTGACGACTTCGGAGACGACGACGTCATCGGCGAGGCTGAGTTCCAGGACTACCGCAGCGTGTACGTGGATCTGTACGCCGAGATGCGGCGGGGGGCCGACGTGGAGAAGGAGGTCGTCAACGACGATCTTGTCTTCGAGATTGAGCTGGTCAAGCAGGTTGAGGTGGGAGTCGACTACGTCCTCATGCTGGTGGAGAAGCACCGCGAGGAGGCGGGCGACGGCGAGGACAAGGAGATCCCGGTGGAGATTCGCCGGGCAGTGATGTCCAGTCCTAGCCTGCACAACAAGAGGGACCTCATTGAGGAGTTCGTGCACGCGGTGTCCGCCTTCGGGGACGTGGACGAGCAGTGGCGGGCGTTCATTGAGCAGCGACGCAGCGAGGAGCTGGCGGCGATCATCCGCGATGAGAAGTTGCGCGAAGGGCCGGCGAAGGCGCTGGTGGAGGCCGCCATGAGGAATGGGTACGTGCCCACTGAGGGGACCGCGATCACAAGGATCCTGCCACCCACCCCCAGATTCCGCCGCGCAGCGGACGACAGCCACGACGAGAAGAAGCGCCGCGTCCAAGCCGCCCTCGCCGCCTATGTTGAGAGGTTCCGGGGGCTGGGAACGACGGAGCGAACTAAACAGGAGGTACCCAATGGGTGAACCAATCAGCAATGGAATTATTGGAGCGCTGGCAAACTTCACTCAAGGCGGAAGCGGACCAGAACACCGTAAGCTTACACAAGTATTCGTCTCCTGTGGCTGCTCCGACGCAGATCCGTTTGATGAGATATTGAGAACACCAAACAAAGTAGAGAGAATCACCGCAGTTGGTCGAGCAGCACTAAGACGACCGGGCGCCGGAAGGAAATTCACTGAAGGCCTGATCGATCAATTTCGAATTTCCAATGTTTTCGGGAGTGAACGCCAATTCTACGAAAACAGCATCAGAATTCTTACCGATGAGCTCAAACACGTCGGTTGGTCCCTCACCAGTGACGGGCACCTCCAGCTCCCAGACAAGATCGACCTCGAAACTGGAGGTAGGCCAGCGTTAGAAGAACAGATAAACCGATTAAGGCGCAACGAAGAAGATCCAGGAGCGCTACTGGGTACCGCTAAGGACACCATTGAGTCGGCCTGCAAACTTGTTCTAGAGGACAATCATCGGTACCCGGGAGCTAATGCCTCCTTCAGCGCCATCCTCGCACAGACGTTCGAGGTTCTCGACATGAAAGCCGGGGGAGTCGACACAGAACAACCTGGAGGAAAATCCCTAAGAACCATCTACAGCAGTTCACAGAAGATAGCAGGGGAAATCAATAACTTACGCAACGCTCAGGGATCAGGGCATGGTAGGACGCTACCTACAGGCGTTTCAGTCGAGGCAGCACGGTACGTAGTTAAACAAGTCATCCTCCTGACGGAGCTAATTCTTAGTACGCACGAACGTAGAATGGGAGCAGCACGCAGCTAAGCTGCACACGGCTACTTCGAGCAGGATGGACATTCACGCACCATCTCATCTCACATTGCATGGACCACAATAACTGTAGGCTGCTGCACCAAGACACTTCTTGGTGCAGCAGCCTACAGTTCCCTAATTCCTTTTAGAGGTACCGACGCACTATGCAGCGGCCTACATTTAGGAAATCCACCATTTTAGCGAGGTCAACATAGTTAAATTGATGATTAATGAAATCATCCTTGTTTCGCGTTTTGTAAAAATTTTCTGCACCGCTACACAAAGTCTCACAGAGGTCAGTTATGCTCAACGTAACCCGCTTGACCACAGCAGTCTCACATCCCGGAACGTTATAAATCGCTCTTCCATAGCTGTCGCCACCACCCACAATCAGTCGAAACTCGAATTTACAATTTTTACCGCCACTCAAATTTATCGAATTCACGTCAATGTGATTATTTCCTTCATGAAGAAACTTGCAACGCAACGAATAGCACATATCGCCGTCGAAGTATGATTCGGACACCCCACCCTCAGGGGTGAAATTTTTAGCATAGTTGACGAGGATGTGGTCATTAAACCAAGCCACATATCGTTTCTTGGACCTCTTCCGACATTCTGGATGTTCGACAAGTCCACAGATGTCCGGGATTGTCAGAGCCAAAACTAGCGCAGCGCGATAATTTCCTGACTCTAGGCAGCAGCGTACTTCTGAAACAACAGTATCCACAATAATTCTCCTATCTTCAACACGGTGTTGAAAATTACTTAGAATGAGCGGCAAACACCACCCTAAAGACCCATTCTCCTAGGTCTTCACCCAAGGTTAGCACCGCAGCCCCAGGAAGCTCAACACCCAAATTCGACCACCAAGAATCATCAAGCCTTTTTTAATGAGTTTCACAAATCAACATGAAACATTTCATCCGAGTTTGCCAGCTATACAATTCAACTAATGTGACTCAAATCGAGTTTTGCATCGAATCATTAACATCAATTAACAGCTCTTGTACCAGGCGACGGCGATTTGGACGCGGTCGCGCAGGTGGAGCTTGGCCAGGATGCGGCTGACGTTGCGGCGCACGGAGGCGGGCTGCAGCACGAGCCGCTCGGCGATCTCCTCGTTCGACATCCCCTCCGCAATGAGCCGAGCCACGTCGAGCTCCCTGGGCGTCAGCACCCCGAACCGCTCCCGCAGCCCCTCGCGCTGCGCCCCGGCCAGCGCCCGTGGAACCCCACGCGCGATGAGCTCCTTGGTGACGCGCGGCGTGAGTACAGCATCGCCCTGCGCCACCGCCCGCACCGCCTGAGCCAGCTGCGCCGCGCGCACGTCCTTGAGCAGGAACCCCGATGCCCCCACCTCCAGCGCCCCGAAGGCGTAGTCGTCCTCGTCGTAGGTGGTCAGCACCAGGACCTTCACCGTCGGGAACCGCCGCGCCATCGCCCGGGTCGCGCTGATCCCGTCCATCCCCGGCATGCGCACATCCATGAGCACGACGTCGGGCAGCCCCGTTGACCGGTTCAGCCGCTCCAGGACCTCCAGCGCCTCCTGCCCGTCACCGGCCTCCGCCACCACGTGCAGGTCCGGCGCCTTGCGGATCATGAGCGCCAGCCCCAGGCGCGCGTAGCGCTGGTCATCCACGATCATGACCGACGTTGGCCTCAGCCCCTCCGATTCCGCGCCCACACCTCAGCCCTCACCGCGAGTTCTCGGCAGCGTCGCCGTCACCAGCCAGCCGCTGTCGGACTCGGGTCCCCAGTCCAGCGAGCCTCCCACAGCCTCGACCCGACTCCGCAGCCGCGGCAGACCGGTCCCCTCCGCGGGTCCACCACGGTGGCCGTCGTCCTCCCCGCCTCTGCCACCTGAGGAGCCGTCGTTGCGAACCGTCACCGTGACCGCCGACTCGCCGTGGTCCCAGGACACCTGCACCTGCGACAGCGCGGGCGCGTGCCGCACCGCGTTGGTGAGCGCCTCCCGGGTGAGCGCGAAGCACAGGTCGGCCTGGGCGTCGTCGTCGGCCCGTTGCCCGGTCTCGGTGAAGACGACCGTGACACCCAGTGACCGGACCCTGCCGACGACGCTCCTGATCTCATCCCAGGATCGGCGACCGGCACCGTCCCGGTCCGGCGACTCCGCCGGCTCACCCTCGGCGTCGGCCAGGGCCCTCACGGCCCGGCGAGTCTGCTCCAGGCACTCCCGCGCCACCTCGTTGATGCCGCCGAGCGCCTCATCGATCTCCGGGTCG
>ERZ772927.279-NODE-279-length-26000-cov-6.981_pt1 | contig 26000 bp, 18 predicted proteins | sample MGYA00512115_ERZ772927 | MGnify/ENA primary metagenome ERZ772927 (study PRJEB29015, sample SAMEA2737924) | human oral metagenome | biome: human oral; feature: human-associated habitat; material: dental | place: China | collected 2013 ... | reverse complement strand
TCGCCTACCTGCGCCTCGCCGTCAATCCCGACGACGACAACGCCCTCTTGCGCGTCATCAACTTCCCGCCGCGCGGCATCGGCGCGCGTACCGTCGAAAACCTTCAGACGACCTCAAACGAACAAGGCATCACACTCTGGCAAGCCGCCTGCAACGTTGGCGCAAAAGCCGCCAAAGTCGCCGCCTTCGTCCGCCTCATTGAAGCCCTGCGCAACCAAGTCGGACAAATGCCCCTGCCCGAAATCATCGTCGGCATCCTCAAAGACAGCGGCCTGACCGAACACTACCGAACCCAAAAAGGCGACAACCAAGATCGCCTCGACAACCTCGACGAACTCGTCAACGCCGCCATCGAGTTCAAACCCGAAGACAGCAACTTCGAAATCCTGCCCGACAACATTTCAGACGACCCCGCCTTCCCCATCCTCGCCTTCCTAAGCAACGCCGCCCTCGAGTCCGGCGAAAACCAAGCAGGCGCAGGCGAAAAAGCCGTCCAACTCATGACCGTCCACGCCGCCAAAGGCTTGGAATTCAACGCCGTCTTCCTCACCGGCATGGAAGAAGGCCGCTTCCCCAGCGAAATGAGCCTTGCCGAACGCGGCGGCCTCGAAGAAGAACGCCGTCTCATGTACGTCGCCATCACCCGCGCCCGCAAACGCCTTTACATCACCATGGCGCAACAACGAATGCTGCACGGGCAAACCCAATTCGGCATCGTCTCCCGCTTCGTCGAAGAGATCCCGCCTGAAGTATTGCACTACCTGTCCGTCAAAAAAACCGCCTACGACACCTACGGCAGCCCGCGCCAAACCGCCGTGCCCAAAGACAAAACCATCGACGACTACAAACAGCCGCAAACCTACGCAGGCTTCCGCATCGGGCAAAACGTCCGCCACGCCAAGTTCGGCACCGGCGTCATCATCGATGCCGTGGACAAAGGCGAATCCGCCCGACTGACCATCAACTTCGGCAAACAAGGCGTGAAAGAGCTGGATACCAAGTTTGCGAAATTGGAAGAGATGTAAAAGGGGGGATGGTAGAGGTCGTCTGAAACCCGTAGCGTGGGCTTTGCCCACGAATCAAACCCCAAATTTCAGACGGCCTCTTTTAGCCGCTATTATCGTGGGCAAAGCCCACGCTACACCCCATACGGATAAGACAAAAGGTCGTCTGAAAACGAGGGCAACGAGCTTTTCTGAAACCTCTGCCGTCATTCTTATTTTTGTAGAAATGAAAGTAGTGAAAAATTGGCATAATTAACCTTATAGGATAATCATGCTAAATATTATTTCTTTTCATTAAGACGGATAGGTATAATTGTAAGAGAAATTAATCATGAAAAGTATATCTTTTATATTAGATGATTAATTCTTAATCAAAAAATACTCTTTGGGAAATGTATTATGACTACATCAAACAAACCATCTTTGTATCAACAATTAAAAGAAAAAATACTCATCTATAAACCTTTTTAATTTTCTTTTTTAAGTGAACAACTAGGTAGTGGAGGGAATTCTACAGTTTTCTTATTTGAAAGAAATGGAAAAAAATATGCTATTAAGTTCTTAACTGTTAATGGCGATGAGCGAAAATTAAAAAGGTTTATAGATGAGTATTTTACGTTTGCTCAATGTCCGTCTCATAAAAACATCTTGCCTCAATATCATTTTGACAAGATAAAAATAAATGATGATTTTTACTATATCATTATTTCTAAAAAATTTGATTACTCCTTAAAAAAATTTAAGGAGATTTTTTTAGATAATATTAAAGATAGCCAAGAAAAAATTGAAAATATTGAATTAATATTCAATTTGCTTTACAAAGGCATTCGTCATTTACATCATAACTCAATCATACATAGGGATTTGAAGCCTGAAAATATTTATATCAATATAAAAGAAAATAAAATTGAAGATTTAGTTATAGGGGATTTTGGAATTGCTCATTTTGATCCCGAATTATACGATAGATTGTCTGAGACAAGAGGTGGGGAAAGGCTAGCTAATTATAAATTTAGTGCTCCTGAACAATCAGTCCCTGGAGGAGAAATAACTTTTGCCAGTGATATTTTCGCATTAGGTCAAATTATACAATGGTTGATAACAGGAGATACACATGAAGGTAGTAGAAGAGCGAAGGCTTTACCTAATCATCCATTTTTTGATGCAATCATTGATAAATGTTTAGCCAGTAGGCAGGAGGATAGATTCCAATCTATCGATGAAATCAATGAAAAAATTATAAATTTAAATAGTAATAGAGAAAAACTGTTACGAGAGCAAAATCTTGAAAGGAGAGTTTGGGATGCTATCTATGATTTAGACAAGATTATCAGAAAAACATGTACTACTATACGAAGAATAGAAACTTTAGAGAATCCACAATTAATTAAAGAATTTTTAACTAATTTCAATAGAATTAATACAAGAGAAAATTTTTGGTGTATGAATCAAGATGGGGGCGATAATTATGCCGAAAATTGGAATAAAAAAGATGATTTATGGATAATGGGGAATTTTAAAGATGGTTTTGGAGTAGAGTGTAAAATTGATAAGATACATGTTTACAGAGGAAATACTCCATATAAAAACTTTTTCATTATACAAACAGCCCCAATTCCCAAATTTGAATATTTGGATATTAATGATAATCCTATTCAAAGAAGTGAGCCTGAGTACTATAAAGATCTTGCCTATTTTTTTGAGGGTAAGTGTATCGATCCTAGAGAAGCTGACAACGGATATTATCGCGATAGTACAGGAGTATCCATAGAGTTGACGAAAGAAAATCATTATGAATTGGAAAGGATTTTAATTAAATATGGATTCATGGTAGCTCCTATTGAAACACCTATTAATAAGATGCAATTCACCATCGGAAGGGATTTTATCAGTTCAGTTATAGAAAACAATGGATTAACTGAAGAATTGGTTAATTCGTTTGAGAAAAAAACTCGCAGTGGGTATGGTTGGGCAATTAAGGGGAGTTTATAAATTTATAAGTTTTTATTTTTTAATAAGGATCGTTTAAAAGCCTAAATCGTTTTTCAGACGACCTTTGCTTTGAAACGGTTATTTTCCGTTCGGTTTTATGACATCCTTTGGTTCAAGGTTTTCAAACGGCTTTCGTGGGCAAAGCCCACGCTACGGGGCGGCAGCGTGTCGATACTGTCTTGCCGATCGGGTTCGATTGCTTCTTAATCTGCCGCCGTTATTCCCGCGCAGGCGGGAATCCAGCAGTCCTTGGCATTTTGGGAATATTTCAAGGCTGCTGCAATTTCTAACTTATGGATTTTTGCGTATTTTCCTTGCGTCGGTGGGAATGGAAATAACGGCAATGGTAGAGCAAGGCGGGCGTTTGAGGTAGTGTGGGTCAAGATTCAAAAAGCTGTTGAATAGTGGTTAAAGCAAATTATTCGAAAGGTCGTCTGAAAGCCTAAATCTGTCTTTCAGACGACCTTAATGGGCGTATTCGGCTTTCTGTTCTCTTGATGGCGCAATAAAGGCAAACATATGCTCCTTTGATGGGCATTCTCTGCTAGGATTCGGGCAAGCCTTCAGCGGTGATCTTTTTATCCACTCTTTATACGGAGATAACACAATGAAAATAAAGCTATTGTTTTCTGCTTTGGCACTGTCTGCATTGATGATGGACGCTCAGGCGCATGTTACGATTCGCAATAATTCTAATGGTGTTGATAGTATTTCTGGAAAATCAGACCATTTCCGCCTGAATGTGCCGACCAATCGCGGTAAGGCGGTAACCGGGGTAAAAATGGTGGTTGCTGAAGGTGTGAAACTGTTGTTTATCCATCCTGTTCCGGGTTGGACTTATAAAACGGAAAAAGATGCGGAAGGCAATATCGTCAGCATTACTTACAAAGGCCGCATGGAAGCGGGCGAATTTACTTCGTTCCCGTTTATCGCGCTGAATCCTAAAGGCGATGTATCAGTGAAATATAAAGCGTATGTCACTTACGCGGATGGCGTTGTTGTGCCGTTTGACGGTTCGGAAGAGGCAAAAGGCTATCAACCGACGATTCATCTGAAATAACAGTCGGGTACGTTTTCCCTGTTAAAAAAGGTCGTCTGAAAACCTGAATCGGTTTTCAGACGACCTTTTCTTTTGGGGACTGGGCTATGCTTTGTCCTCTTCGTTTTCCACCGCTTTGGGCGGAACGGGCGCGAACCAGCCGACCAGAAGCAGCAGCACGCCGACGATGATGAAGGAGGCGATACGGGCGATGCCGCCGCTGTTGGAAAGCTCGATGAGGAAGAGTTTGACAACGACAATCGCCATCAGCGCCGCGCCGGTTATCCAGAAGGGGCGCAGTTTGCGGCGGTTGCCGTACACCATCAGGATGATGGCGGTAACAGCCCAGACGACGGATAGGCTGGCTTGCAGACCGAAGGATTGGAGCATGATGTCGAGTTGCCAAGTGATGCCGTCGTAGAAATGCCATAGGCGCATCACGCCCGCGCTGATGACCATGAATGCGAGGGCGGCGACGCCGGGCGCGTTCACGCGGCGGTATTCCAAAGGCAGGGCTTCGGGCAGGGACTTCAGGGCAAACCACAGCATTCCGGCGCAGGCGAGCTCCAGCGGGTTAAGCAGCGGGATATACGGCAACGGCGCGGGTTGGAACGGAGTGGAGAAGTTCGTCCATATCATCCAACTTGCGGCGGCAAGAGCGGCTATCGGCAGGGCGAAATGCTGATAGGCGGCTTGATGTCGTCTGAAAAAGCCGCGCTGCCGCTGTGTATGGAGGACAACCCACATGATCAGCGGTACGGCAAGCCATGAGAGCTGCGACCAAACGCCATCGAGACGATCGCCGACATACATTCCCGACCATAGCGACCAAAGGATGCCGATCAGGATGATGTTGAGTTTGTGCAAGTCGATAGGCGCATGGGTTCGGCGGTTGTTCAGAATGACGAAGTTCAACACGGTAGCGGCGGCAAGCGGCAGGGCTGCGGCGGCAGTCCATAGGTGCTCGAAATGATAGCCGATGAAGTGTAGGGCAAACAGGGGCATGAATGCCAAGGTCGTCTGAAAAAGCTCTTTCCAGTTCAAACGATTGGCAAGCAACAGCAAGGTAGTGAATATCGGCAATGCCCAAAGCTCAATAAACAGGGTTTCTTCGCCCGTCCATTGGGTGTAGGTGGCAAAGCCGCCCAACATCAAGGCGATAACGAGGACAGCCCAGCCTGCAATCCGTGAGAATGGGAGGGGTTGGTCTTGTTTGTCTTGGTTTTCAGATGCTTCGGTTTGGACACGCAAATATTGCAGCATGTAGGCGGCGGCAAACAGCAGCGGCGCGGCGGCGAAAAGATGCCAGTGTGTCAAAAAGCCGTAGGGTTCATCATTAATCGAGGCTTGGAAGATCAGAATAAAGATTGCATTGCCCAAGGCGAATGTGCTGAACACCTCCGACTTGCCTTTGCCTCGGCAGAATGCCCAAGCCGCCACCAAAGCAGAGAAAACGATGATGCTGCCGCGTTCCGCGAGAAACAGTAAAGGCAGGATGGATGTGTAGAGCAGGGCGGCGCAGAGGGTTGCATTTTGAAGCGTGTGTTCCCAGTGTGCCGAGCCTTTACGGCGGTAGAGATGCCATTGCAGGTAAATTGCCGCGCCGCCGAACAGGGTCAGCAGGGTGGTAAACCATTGACCTTGCAGGATGGTGTTTTCTCCCGGCTGATAACCGCTCAGTTGAATCAGCGCCGCCAGCAGATAAACGACGAGCGCACCCAAACGCATATGCGGACGCTGTTGGCGCAGTCCGAAGAAATACACGAGCGCGGATTCTACCGTCCACAGGATGACGGTGTTGCCGCGTTCAAAGTAAAGCGGAACGGCGAGCGTGAGGAACAGCAGCGACAGGGCAAAAAACGCCTGACGCAGGATATACAAACCCTGTTGCCGTTTCAGCATCAGCGCGGCAAGCCCGTAAACGGCGGCGAAGCCCAGAGCAGAGAATGCGTCCGCAGACGGCCAGTGTTCCACCATGCGGTATTGCAGCCCGAACGCTGCCGCCATCGTGCCGAACAATAAAGTATGGTCGAGGATGTGGACGCGCAGGCCGTGGGAGCAGATGCTGTTCCAAATTTCTTCCAGCGTCGCATTGTCGGCAACGGGCGCAAGCGTGTCTTCGCGGCTTTCCGTCAGCTTGCGGCGGGCGAACAGATAGGCAATGAAGGTATAGAGCAGCCAGTGGTAAATCAGGAAAGGCTCGGTGGTAGCGAAATGCTGCGGCGTATAGCTTTGCATGCCCCACAACGCGGCGATGGAGAAAGTTCCGGCAAAACCCGTCAGGTTCAGCGGCCGCCATGCCTTAAACCAAGCAATCGCCGCTACGCCGGCATTGAGCAGGGAAAGGTAGGAAAACAGCACCAAATAATTGCCGCTGCCGTCGGATGTCAGGATGGGCGCCGCCAGACCGCCGACCAAGGCAACCTGCGCCATAATCTGCGCGTTCTGCCTGATTGCCAGCAACGCCATCAATACGACCATCGCCACCATCAGTACGAACACGATCGGTGCGGGCAACAGCGGATGCAGTTTCAACGCCGCTAAAGAAGTCAGATACATCACCGCCACGCCGAAGCCCTGCAATACCAAGCCGTATTCGCGTTTGCGGCTTTGCAGCTTCCAGCCGCCGATGACCGCCGCCAGACCCGCGCCTGCAACCGTCAGATAACGCATTTCCACCGGCACATGAATCCGCTCGGAGGCATAACGCAAGAGGAACGCCAAGCCGAGGAACAGCACCACGATACCGGTTTTCAGCAGCGGATTGCCGCGCAGGAACCAAGCGACAATGGGATTTTCGGAAAATTTGAAATCGAAACCTTCTTCTTTGCGGACAACGGTTTCACGAGAATCTGCGTCTGCGGTTTCAGATATAGGTTCAGACGACATCGGAGCTTCGTTTTCAGACGACGTTTGCAGGACAGGCGCGTCTTGTTTGCGTTCGTCTTCTTGAATAGCGGAAACTTGGGCAGGTGTTTCTACGCTGTCTGCGTACAGAGCAGGTTCGGGCTGTACGGAAGGTTCAGCGGAAACAGGGGGAACAGGTGTAGAAAAAGAGGGCGCGACAACCGGTTCGATGTGCGGCTCGGCGGGCGCATTGTCCGCAGTTGCCAAAGGTTCAACCTTCTTATGAAGCGGCGCAGGGGTCGTCTGAATATCGTCGGCATGTTCGGACAAAACAGCATGCAGTTTCCGCGCCTGCCCGACTTCTGCTTTATCATGAACGGTTTCATGTTCCAAAGCCGTCAAACGCAGTTTCAGCAACTCGATTTCTTTTTCCAGATTTTGCAGTTTCGCATCATGTTCTTCCTGACGCGGTTTGCCGAGTTCCCGCGCAAACAACCATAAAATAGAGCCGAAAATGACGCCGACGGTCATTTCGTCAAGAAAATAGCCAATGAGGATGGGGATGAGTAGGCAGAAATACTGCATAAAACACCTGTCCGATAAAGGTAAAAATATGCCGATTGTAGCATTCTTGTCATGAGAAGGATGTATAGAAGGCGTAACGGTAAGAAAAGGTGTTGTGCGGTAATGAAGATGTGTCAGTGAAGCAAAAAGGTCGTCTGAAAACCCGAAATCCGTTTTCAGACGACCTGTCTTTATTTTTTCCAATAAGCCGGTGTCAACAAGATCAACACCGTAAAAATTTCCAAGCGGCCCAGCAGCATGACGGCCGAACACAGCCATTTTTGCACATCGCTCAATACTGCATAGCTGCCTGCCGGTCCGACTTCGCCCAAGCCCGGTCCCGCATTGGTGATACACGCGATGACAGCGGTGAAGGCGGAGATAAATTCCATCCCGCTTGCCATCAGCAAAAAGCTGAACACAATCGTCGTCATGAAATAAATCGAAATAAACGCCATCACTGTCAGCGCCATGCGGTCGGGAATCATGCGTCCGTTGACCTTGACCGTCCGCACAGCTTTCGGGTGCAGCAGAATCATCATCTCGCGCAGGCTGAATTTGAACAAGACCAACGCCCGCACGTTTTTAATGCCGCCGCCCATAGAGCCGGAGCTTGCCAAAAGGTTGGACAGGAAAAACATCCACAGCGACACGATCAGCGGCCATTGCGCGAAATCCGTGTTGGAGAAACCGCTTGCCAGTCCGATGGAGACAAAGTTGAAGCTCACAAAACGCAGCGAATCCCCAAAGGTGGCATAAAAATCCTTCTGCCACAGATACACCGCCGACATCAAAATACTGCCTGCCAACAGCGCCAGCAGTACGCGGCATTCCTCGTCCCGCCAATAAGATTTGAGCGAGCGTCGTGTCAGCGCCGTGAAATGTGTGGCGAAATTCACACCGCCCCAGAGCGTGAAAAACATGATCGCCCATTCGACGGTCAGCGAATCAAAATAAGCGATGCTGGCATCGTGTGTCGAAAAACCGCCCAGCGACACCGCCGACATCGCGTGACAAAGCGCGTCAAACCAGCTCATTCCGGCAAAATGCAGCGTCAAAAAAGCCGCCGTCGTCGTCATCGTATAGAAGAACCACAGCTTTTTTGCCACCTGCGAAATGCGCGGTGCCATCTTGCTTTCTTTGTCCATCCCCGGAATTTCAGCCTTGAAGAGCTGCGTTCCGCCCACGCCCAACATCGGCAGAATCGCTACCGCCAGCACGATGATACCCATGCCGCCCAGCCAGTTGAGCATATGCCGCCAAAAATTTATCGACGGAGCCAGCGTGTCCAAGCTCGTCATGACCGTTGCGCCTGTTGTCGTCAGCCCCGACATCGCCTCAAAAAACGCATCGGTAAAACTGATACCCGGGATGTGGATATAAATCGGCATCGCCGCCACCAGCGCAAACGCCAGCCACAACATCAAAACCAACGTAAACCCGTCGCGCGGACGCAGCTCGCGGCGGAAATGGAAGGTCATCAACCAAACCGCGCAAGAGGTCAGCGTCGTTGCCAAAGCCGTGTAGGCAAACGCCGGAAACGCGTTGTCCAGAAAAAAATACGACATCAGCGTCGGTACTGCGAGCAACATTGAAAACAGCAGCCCCAGTCTGGACAAAACGTGGACAATAGGAAGGAACTTATACATATCAATTAATCTTAACAAACCGGCCGAATCATTCGGCGGTATGGGATGGCGATGAGGAAGCCGATATTTTCAGACGACCTTATCGTCATCAGTAATCGCAAACAGACGTTATTTTAACAAATTATTGCCTTGTCTAGACGCAAAAGGGTAGAAGCGGAGGTCGTCTGAAAACCACATCCGCATCCCGTCCCGCGTTTGCCAGAAAACCCGCTTAAAGGTAAAATCCCGTATTCCAACATGGGTACTGCATCATGACTAAATTTATTTTCGTAACCGGCGGCGTCGTATCTTCACTCGGAAAAGGTATCGCCGCCGCTTCTATTGCCACCATCCTCGAATCGCGCGGTCTGAACGTGACCATGCTCAAGCTCGACCCTTATATCAACGTCGATCCCGGCACCATGAGTCCGTTCCAGCACGGCGAAGTGTTCGTGACCGACGACGGCGCGGAAACCGACCTCGACTTGGGACACTACGAACGTTTCATCAACGCCACCATGACCCGCCGCAACAGCTTCAGCACGGGGCAGGTGTACGAAAACGTCATCGCCAAAGAGCGTCGCGGCGACTACCTCGGCGGTACGGTTCAAGTCATCCCGCACATTACCGACGAAATCAAACGCCGCATCCACGAAGGCGCGGCAGGTTACGATGTCGCCATCGTCGAAATCGGCGGTACGGTCGGCGACATCGAATCGCTGCCGTTTTTGGAAGCCATCCGTCAGATGCGCAGCCAGTTGGGACGCAACAACACCTTGTTTGCCCACTTGAGCTACGTTCCCTACATCGCCGCCGCCGGCGAAATCAAAACCAAGCCGACCCAGCATACCGTTAAAGAAATGTTGAGTATCGGTTTGCAGCCCGACATCCTGATTTGCCGCATGGATAGGAAAATGCCCGCGGACGAACGCCGCAAAATCGCCCTGTTCTGCAACGTGGAAGAACGCGCGATTGTCGGCAGCTACGACGTGGACAGCATCTACGAATGCCCCGAAATGCTGCACGACCAAGGCATCGACAACATCATTACCGAGCAGTTGCAGCTTAACGTGCAACAGGCGGATTTGACCGCGTGGAAAAAAATCGTCCATGCCATCAAAAATCCGAAACACACCGTCAAAATCGCCATGGTCGGCAAATACGTCGATTTGACCGAATCCTACAAATCGCTGATCGAAGCCTTGAAACACGCGGGCATCCACACCGAAACCGATGTGCAGATTACCTTCGTTGACAGCGAAAACATCGAGAAAAACAACGGCGACGTTTCCATGCTCAAAGACATGGACGCCATCCTCGTTCCCGGCGGTTTCGGTTCGCGCGGCGTGGAAGGCAAAATCGCCGCCGTGCGCTATGCCCGCGAAAACAACGTGCCATACTTGGGCATCTGCCTCGGTATGCAGATTGCGCTGATCGAATACGCCCGCGACGTGGCAGGCTTGAAAGGCGCGAACTCTACCGAGTTCGACCTCAAATGTGTCGCGCCCGTCGTCGCCCTGATTGATGAATGGCAAACCGCCGACGGCAGCGTCGAAACCCGCGACGAATCCGCCGATTTGGGCGGCACCATGCGTTTGGGCGCGCAAGAAGTTGAATTGAAAGCGGGCAGCCTCGCCGCCAAAATCTACGGCAGCGAACACATCCGCGAGCGCCACCGCCACCGCTACGAAGTCAACAACAACTACGTTCCTACGCTGGAACAGGCAGGCTTGGTCATCGGCGGCGTATCTGCCGGACGAGAACGCTTGGTCGAAACCATCGAATTGCCGAACCATCCTTGGTTCTTCGCCTGCCAGTTCCACCCAGAGTTCACTTCCAATCCGCGCAAAGGCCATCCTTTGTTCACTGCGTTTGTCAAAGCTGCGTTGAACAATAAAAAGGGCTGATACTCGGCGAAAGGTCGTCTGAAAATAGAAAAAGCACCTCGGTTGAGGTGCTTTTTCTATTTTCAGACGACTATGGATAATGTTCATTCAAATATAGTGGATTGAATTTAAATCAGGACAAGGCGACGAAGCCGCAGACAGTACAAGTAGTACGGCAAGGCGAGGCAACGCCGTACTGGTTTAAAGTTAATCCACTATAAAAATGGACATCGTCTTATCCCCCGCGAAATGGAAAAACGATTCTTAGTATTTTAAGAAGGATGTAAGGGGGAAGACAATTTTAAAATTTCAAAATTCTAGCCTGTTCTGAAATGATGAGCTATGCCTTTCTATTTGAATTGACTATAAAAAATGTCGGATTGTTGTAAAAAGTCTAAACTCTAATGAATAATAATTCCTATCAAGATGAAAAGCATTGTTTAAATATCGAAAGTTCATTATGATTGCGCACACTGTTCCATTCCACGGGTCTGCTGTTTTTGGTTTTGAGTCTCTTATTTTTGTAAAACGATAGGCCTAAATTTGATTCTTTGATTAAAGAGGAGTTCGTATGAAAAAAGCCATTATTGCCCTGACTGTCGCGGCCTTGCCTTTTGCAGCATCAGCCGAAGTTGTTCTTTATGGACAAGTTAAAAGCACCATCACCTCCGGACAGGTGAAAATCAAAGGTAACGAAGGTACGGAAAAAAGCGCGACCGCGACCCGTATCAACGACAATACTTCACGCATCGGCTTCAAAGGCAGCGAAAAACTTTCAGACGACCTCAAAGCCATCTGGCAAGTTGAACAGCGCACTTCCATTTTGGGCGAATCCAACAGCCAGCGTTTCGGCAACCGCGATTCCTTCATCGGCTTGGAAGGCAAGTTCGGTAAGGTCCGCGTCGGCAATATGAACAATATGCTCAACGAGATGGATACCATCGACCCGTGGTTGTACAAAACCAACGCGATGGGTTTGGGCATCAACACCCGCACCGGTGTGCGCACCACATCCGTACGTTACGACAGCCCTTCGTTTGGCGGGTTGAAGTTTAATGCGTCCTACGCGCCGCGCGACAACCGCAATCCGGACGACAAATATAAACATGAACAACCCGGCAAGGAGCAATATACCGCCGGTTTGACTTATGAAAACAGCGGTTTCACCACCAACCTTGCCTACGGCCATTACAAAGGCGCGTACACCGACAAGAACGGTAAAACCAAAGCCGCGCAAATCGCTAAAATCGAGAGTTACTACGACAAAAACAACCTGTTTGTCGGCGTAGGTGGGCAATACGCTAAAGGTCATGAAAACGCGAACAAATATTTGGGTTACTTTACCGATGATTTCAATACGTACAAAGGCACTGACATTACTGCCGATGCCGGTAAAAATGAAGCCGTCAAAGTCGCCGATGCAGCCGTTACCGTGGGTTATACCTTCGGCAACCTGACCCCGCGCCTCACTTACGCCCACGGCTGGGCGGCAAAAGGTGTGAACAGCGGCGAGAAATTGGTTGATAAATTCGATCAAGTAGTAGTTGGTGCCAACTACAAATTCAGCAAACGTACTTCTATGCTTGCTCATGCCGGTTATATGAAACTGGGCAGCAAAACCCGCCTGACTCCGACCCAAACAGGGTCTGTTGAGCAAAAAGCCGTTTCTTTGGGCATGGTTCATAAATTCTGATGAAACCGTAAGGATAATCAGAGAATATAAAAGGTCGTCTGAAACCTGATTTTGGGTTTCAGACGACCTTTTCTTTTTGTTTTGAGAGCGTTTTACATCTGCACCGAGCCGATGACCGTTATGCTGATTTCTTCTGAGCCGGGAGAAGGGGCTTGGATGGCGTTGTTTTCGTCGCTTGCCGCACTTCTAACAATAGCGGATTCGGCACTCATCATTTTGGTGCGGGCGAAACCCAAACGGTCGTCGATGGAGCGGTTGCCGATGTGGCCTAAATTGAGTTTGACGATTTTGTAGTTGGAAAAGCCGAGCGTTTTCGCCAAGTCTTGCGCGCGGTCTTTGAAGCGCAGGATGGCGGCTTTGCTGACTTGATCGACGGCGGCTTCGCGTTTTTCTTTGGAGATGCTGAAGCCGATGCGGTTGAGGGTGGCAGATTGCAGCGTCTCGTCAGTCAGGCGGTTGATGGCGTCAAAGTCTTTGCTTTCGACTTTGAACGAGGCAATTTCTTCCCAGCCTGTTTGGATGCGTTTGCCGTTGTTGTTGTATTCATGGCGCGGGCTGGCACTGCGGCTGAGGAGCTCGGTTTGGAGTTTGTTGTTTTGTACGGCTTTGTTGAAGTCGTTGAATTTTTTCTGAAACGCTTTATTCACCGTAGCACGGTCTTTGCCTTCGGCATTGATGCTGAAGTGGGCGGTCATGGTATCGCGGGTTATTTCGAGATTGGCGGATTCGGCAAACTCGACCATGTTGTAGTGAAGGGTGTCGGTTTCGGCTGCGACGGGCAGGGCGGTTGCAAGCACAAGAGCGGCAAGGATGGGGCGTAACATGGATTTTCCTTTTGGTATCGAATGTGGAAACGGATGATATTGGATAATTTGTGTCAGGTCGTCTGAAAGCGCGGCTTCAACAAAGTTGAAAAAGTTCTGACTTTACTGCAACCGGTTTCAGACGACCTTTGACGGTGTTAGCCGAAAAATCCCATTTTGACTTGGATGAGTTTTTCGAGTTCGGGCAGGACGCGGCGGCGGGAGACGAAGAAAATGATGTGGTCGCCGTCTTGGACAATGGTGTCGGTGTGGTGTCCCATGATGACTTCGCCCGTTTCGGCGCGGACAATGGCGGCGATGTAGCAGTCGCCCGGCCATTTGATGCCGCTGATGCGCCTGCCGACGATGGCGGAGGTGTTTTTGTCGCCATGGACGACGACTTCGATGGCTTCGGCAGTGCCGCGTCTGAGAGGGTGGACGGCAACGATGTCGCCTCGGCGGATATGGGCGAGGATGGAGCCGATGGTGATGAGGTGCGGCGACACGACGATGTCGATTTTGTTGCCTTCGAGCAAATCGACGTAACTGGAGCGGTTGACGATGGTGACGACGCGCTTGGCACCGAGGTTTTTCGCCAACAGGCTGGACATGATGTTGTTTTCGTCGTCGTTGGTCAGGGCGCAGAATACGTCGATTTCGTCGATGTATTCTTCGTCCAGCAGCGTTTCGTCGGTGGCGCTGCCTTGCAGGACGAGGGTGTTGTCGAGGTTTTCGGCGAGCCACTCGGCGCGGCGGGGGTTGTGTTCGACGATTTTGATGTCGTATTTGGATTCGAGCTGCTTAGCGAGGCGGTAGCCGATGTTGCCGCCGCCGGCAATCATGATGCGGCGGGTGCGCGCTTCTTTGGGGCGCAGTTCGCGCATGATGATGTTGACGCTGCTGATGTCGGCGGCAAAAAGTACCTCGTCGCCTTCGATGATGACGGTTTGCGGCGTGGGGACGATGAGGCGGTTGTTGCGGTATATGGCGCAGATTTGGCAGTCCGCGCCTTCGGGGAGGTGTTGGTTGATGTCGGCGATTTCGCGGTTGACGAGCAGCCCACCTTTACGCGCCTGTACGATGACCATGCGGACTTTGTCGCCGGCAAACCTCAATACCTGCAATGCGCTGGTGTAGCTGAGCAGTCCGACGAGCTGTTCGGTAACGAGCTGTTCGGGGCTGATGGTTTCGGTGATGTCGAAGACGGTAAGGCTGCCGTTTTCCGTATCGTCGTTTTCGGGATAGGGGTATTCCAGATATTCGCTGGAACGCACGCGGGCGATGCGGCTGGGGATATTGAAGAGATCGGCGGCGATTTTGCAGGCGACGATATTGGTTTCGTCGCTGCGGGTCAGGGCGAGCAGGAGGTCGGAATCTGCCGCGCCCGCTTGTTCGAGGATGAACGGGGATGCGCCGTTGCCGAGTATGGTTTGGACGTCGAGGCGGCTGCCGATGTGTTGCAGGGCTTTTTCGTCGATGTCGATAACGGTAACGTCGTTGCTGGAAACGGAGGCGAGGTTTTGCGCGACGGTCGAGCCGACCTGTCCGCTGCCGAGGATGAGGATTTTCACGGTTTGGGCGGGTGGGTTGGTAAGGATGATGGGATTGTATAACAAAAGGTCGTCTGAAAACCTATTTTCAGACGACCTTTTGTTGATTTCAGGCAGGGTTTACCAGTAGCCCAGCACTTTCCACCAGATAATGCCGATGGTGCCGAAAATCAGGATTTCGACCACGCTCATGATGAAGCCTGCTTTCCACCATTCGGTCATGCTGACATAGTTCGAGCCGTAGATGACGGGGGACGAGCCTGAAGCATAGTGGGTCAGCGACATCATGATGCCGGTAGCGGATGCCATAATCAGGGCGAACAGCATCGGCGGTGCGCCCAAGGCGAGGCCTGCGCCGTAGAAGGCGCCGAACATGGCGGTAACGTGTGCCGTGCCGCTGGCGAAAACGTAGTGGGCGTAGAGGTAGGCGAGTACCAGAAGGGCGCAACCGGCTTCCCAGCCCAAGCCGAGATGGGAAATGCCGCCCTGCATGGATTCGGACAGCCATGCAATCAGTCCCAATTTGTTGAGGAAGTTCGCCATCATGACCAAGGCGGCAAACCAGACGATGGTGTCCCACGCGCCTTTTTCTTTCAGCGCGTCGTCCCAAGTCAGTACGCCGGTCAAGAGACACAGGGAGAGGCCGAGGAAGGTGGTGGCGGTGGCATCGACTTTCACGCCGAACAGCATTTCGGGAACGCCCGCCCACAGAAGCAGCAGAATCACGAAAATGCCGAGCATGATTTTTTCGTCGCGCTTCATCGCGCCCATTTCTTTCAGTTTTTCTTTGGCAAGGGCGGTCGCGTTAGGCGTTTGTTTGATTTCCGGCGGATACAGGAAATACAGCACCAGCGGCATCAGGAACATGGCGATCAGGCCGGGTACGACCATAGCGGCGAACCATGTGCCCCAAGAGAGGTGGATTTCCGAATCGGTGGCTTTGGCAACCAATTCGACGACCAGCGGGTTGGGCGCGGTTGCGGTAATGAAGATGCAGCAGGTGAGGATGTTGGCGTGGTAGTTGACCAGCGCGAGGTATTTACCGATTTTGTCTTCCGTGCCTTTTTCGGGGTCGGAATCGAAACTCAGGGCGATGGAACGCATAATCGGATGCACGATGGCGCCACCGCGCGCGGTGTTGCTCGGCGTTACCGGACCGATGACCAAATCGGCCAAAGCCAGGCTGTAACCTACGCCCAGCGTGCGTTTGCCGAAAAGGGAAATCAAGAGATAGCCGATGCGCATCCCCAAGCCGGTTTTCAACAAACCGCGCGAGATGATGATGGCGATACCGATCATCCAGATTAACGAGTTGTTGAGGCTGCTCAGAGCGTCTTTGGTTGCTCGGCGGCTTTTTCGTTGGTCACGCCGGTCAGCGCGACCAAGGTAATGCCCAAAATCGCCATTGCGCCGATGGGCATGGCTTTGCCGATGATGCCGGCGATAATACCGACGAACAACGCCAAAAGGTGCCATGCGTCAGGCGATACGCCCTGCGGCACGGGTATGACGAACCAGATAATCAGCGTCAGCGCGAGCGCAACCGCAGCAGGAATTGGCTTGAAGCCCATGTTGAGTCTCCTAGTTTGAGATATTGGGGAAATCGGATTTCAGACGACGTGTGTCCGTTTTGGCGGGGAGAGGTCGTCTGAAACGTATTTGGCAGCAGTTGTTTTTTATGTTTTTCTTTTGGGTGTTTGGGTAATGCATGTTTTTGTGTTGCCATCTTTTTCAGACGACGTCTTCTTAAGGTTATCGCGTTTTGCCCTCTCCCTAACCCTCTCCCACGGGGAGAGGGAATAATGGCGTTGAAAATCAACCGTTATCGGATTTTCTGCAATCTGTCCCCTCTACCCGCGGGAGAGGGAATAATGGTGCTGAAATCAACCGTTATCAGATTTCCTGTAATCCGTCCCCTCTCCCCGTGGGAGAGGGCTAGGGAGAGGGCAAAACCTCAAGATACACCGTATCGTTTTTTCTGCTGGCGAAGCATCTGGTAAGTAGTTTGGGAAGGTTCGGTTGTGAAACCCAACAAATACTACGGGTATTTTTCAGACGACCTCCTATATAGAAAAGGTCGTCTGAAACCCCGTATCGGATTAATCCTGCTCCGCAGGCAGGCCGTACTCTTCGGGGAAGGTGCGCAGCGAGCTTTGCAGCACGGTAACCGCGCCGTCGATCAGGCCGCAGCGGCCGCTTCGGGGCAGCAGTTGGCACAGGCTTTGCAGGGCGCGGAGGTCGTCTGAAGTGCCGATGCCGGTATCCACGCGGTTGAGCAGGCGTGAAAGTTGGAACGTGCCGCCTTTGCACGGCGGACATTGTCCGCATGAGTTGGACGCAAAAAATTCCACATACTCGGCCACTTTGCGCACGACGCTGGTTCCTTCGGAAATCACAATCATCGCGCCCGTGCCGAGGCTGGATTTGCGTTCGCGCACGGACACGAAGTCCAAAGGCACATCCAAATCTTTTACGGTCAGAAGCGTGTTTGACGGGCCGCCGGTGAAGACGGCTTTAAACGTGCGCCCTTCGAGCATACCGCCGCCGTGTTCGAAAATCAGCGATTGCAAGGTTGTGCCCATCGGCAGTTCGTACAGGCCCGGATTCAATACGTCGCCGGAGAGCGAGTAGAGTTTCGTACCTGCGGCGTCGCCCAAACCCAGCGATTTGTACCATTCTGCACCTTTGGCAAGGATTTGCGGGATGTTGGCGAAGGTTTCGGTGTTGTTGATAAGGGTCGGTTCGCCTTCTACGCCGCTTTCGGCGGGGAACGGCGGCTTGCGGCGCGGGAACGGGAAACCGCCTTCCAACCATGAAATTACGGCGGTTTCTTCGCCGCCGATGTAGCGGCCTGAAGTTTCGACCAATTTCAGGTCTAAAGGTTTGCCCAGATAGTTTTCGATGCGGATGAACAAATCGCTTTTTTTCCACTGCTCGATGGCGGGTACGATGGCGGCGACGGATTCGGTCTGGTGCGGGTTGACGTACAGAATCGCTTTGTTGGCGCGGCAGGCGACGGCGGCAATCAGGACGCCCTCGATAACTTGGTGCGGCGTTTTCGCCAGCAACACGCGGTCTTTGAACGTACCCGGTTCGTCTTCGTTGGCATTGCAGACGACGTATTTGTCGCCGTGTTTGCTTTGGGCGGCGACGGCCGCCTCCCATTTGCGCCAGGTCGGGAAACCTGCTCCGCCCATGCCGCAGAGGTTGGCGTCTTGCAGCTTGGAAACGATGCTTTGAGGATCGGCAAGCGCCGCCAGCAGGCCTTCGCCGCCGCCGACTTTGCGCCACGCGGCCAAATCCGCGCCGACTTGGCGGGACGGGTGCAGTAAGTTTTGATTGGCTTGATTCATGATTGTTGCTCCTGCAAACCGGCGTGTTCGCGCAAATCGAATTTGCCGTAGTCGGGATATAAAACGGGGGCTTTGATGTCGCTGGTCAGTCCGGCGCGGGTCATTTCGCGTTGCAGATCGTGGACGTGTCCGACACCGCCGCGTACTTTTTTCAGCGGCAGGCCGCAACCGGCGGCGGCTTTACCCGCGCGGCGGCCGAAGCTGATGATGTCTAGAAGTGCGTTGCCCATCAGGCGATTGCGGCCGTGGATGCCGCCGGTTACTTCGCCGGCGCAATAGAGGCCTTCGACGCAGGTCGCGCCGTCGCCGTTGATTTCGACGCCGCCGTTTTGGTAGTGCAGGGTCGGATGAATCATTACAGGCTCGACAGCGGGGTCGATGCCGCATTTGTGGGCGACGTGGCCGAGCGTAACCAAACGGTTCAACACATCAGGATCGTTTTCAATCAGGCGCGGGGTGTCGAGGAACACACCGACCTGTCCGTCGCGCACCACGCCGCGGCCTTCGCGGCACTCGCGCAAAATGGCGGCGGCAACAACGTCGCGCGGCTGTAATTCGTCAACGAAACGCTCGCCCAAGCCGTTGACCAGCTTGGTCCCTGCGGAACGCACGGCTTCGGAAATCAGCGCGCCTGCCAAGTGCGGCGGATGGGCGACGCCGGTCGGATGGTATTGGAAGGAATCAATGTCGCGCAGTTTTGCGCCGATACGGTATGCCATCACCAGACCGTCGGCGGTTGCGCCGTAGTGGTTGGAAGTGGCGAAACCCTGCAAATGCAGCCGTCCGCTGCCGCCGGTTGCCAAGACCACGGCTTTGGCGTGAACCAATACCAAAGAGCGTTTTTCCAAATCGTACAAAATCGCACCGACGCAGCGGCCGTGTTCGTCCGACAATAATTCGATGGCGGGGTGGCGGTTGAGCTGGGTGATGTTTTCGTCAAGTTCGACCGCCTCGCGCAGTACGCGCATCATTTCGAGGCCGGTAAAGTCGCGGTAGCTCAGGATGCGCGGCACGGTCGTACCGCCTGCACGTTTGCGGCTCAACATGCCGTTGCTATCCGCGCCTTTGGCAAGGTCGAAAGTCATGCCCAAACCGATCAGCCAGCGGATGGCGGACGGCGCGTCGGTAACCATTTGCGCCACCAATTCTTTCTTGCCTGCGTTGTGACCGCCTTTGATGGTGTCGTCAAAGTGTTGCTGCAAGCTGTCTTCCGCGCCGACCGCCGCCTGAATGCCGCCTTCGGCCATCACGGTATTGCTGTCGCCGATACGCAGCTTGTTCGCCATAATCACGCGCGCGCCTGCCTCGGTCGCAGATAACGCCGCTGCCGCGCCCGCACCGCCGCCGCCGATAACCAGCACGTCGGTGTTCAAGTGTTCCGCGCCCGACAAATCATAGTCGTCAATCAGGGGATGGCTGATCAGCAGTTTCGCCAAATCAGGATGGCAGTAATCGCCCGTGTTCGGGCCGATGGGCAGTTTGACGCGCGCATTGGCCTGATAGTCGGGGTGAAACTGGCTCAACAATTCGTTTTTTTCCGGCAAGTCGCCGCGCAGTTCCAATGAGGAAGCGCGCAGGTTGGCAAGGGCGGTTTCATAGTCTATGCCTTGGATTTCGTTCGCCATCACATTGCCTCCTCTTCAAATTCGACTTTCATTTTGCCGCTGTCGATTTCGCGCAGGCGGCGCATCAAATCCACCGGACGCAGCGTGCGCGCCGCTTTCATGCGGCGGGCGAACAGACCCAAGTGGTTCGGACGGATGTGTTCGGGGCAGGAAAGGGTGCAGAGGTTGCACATCACGCATTGGTCGAAGGTCAGCGCAGCCGCGCCGAAATCGCCCGATACCACTTGCGCCACGCCGTTTTCCACTTCCAAACCTTTGGGGCAGGCGCGGTTGCAGCCGCCGCAATGACGGCAGTGTTGCGCTTCAGGGAAGGCTTTGGCGGTGTCGTCCAGCCAGTTCCAGCCGTCGCCGACCTCGCTCACGTCGTAATATTGGATATGCTCGGGAATGAAGTAGTCCAAGAAGCTGACCTGCATCCCTTCTTCGACTTTGGTTTCACACGCCAACGCAGTCATTACCTCACGCTCGCCTTCCTTGCGGATCATGCAGCGGCACGAACCGCACACGCCTTGCCCATACAGCCGACGTTGGCAGTAATTGCGCTGCCGGCACGGGCATAGGCCTGAATGATTGACGAGTCGGCGGAGGCTTTGACCTCGTGGCCGTCTATGGTCAGGGTTAACAAGTTTTCACTCATGGTAGTGTCCTGTGGAATGGGATAGGGGAAATCGGATGTGTGTATTTTTATTACAAATTTTTAACATGCAGATATTTTTCAGGAAATATCTTATAAATCAATGTATTACTGTCTTTTGTTAGTGTATCAGAATTTGGATTTTTTGATGATGGCGGATCTGTGAAGGCAGGATAGGGGCAGTTTATGAACACAAAACAGCAGTTTTCAGACAACCTTTACGCCATCTTGTTATTTTGTAAGATAAAATAAACTCACGATAAAAGAATAAGAGCTAAAAACCTCTCAGGAATACGAGTAAATATCATTATTAAGTGTTTGATATAAAAGTATATATCTATGTATTTATTAGATAAATTTGCGAAGTGTAAGCAAATGCAAATATTGTTATAAAATTTCAGAAAAATAACTGAGTTTGACTTCTATCAAAAATCATCATGGGTAGAATGACACGGCTTTTACATTTGTGTATGGTTGAAAAAAGAAAGATAGGTCGTCTGAAAAGTAATTTTTTCTTTTTAAATTCATGTTATTAGTAAGGTTCATTGCAGCGGTGAATCCAGTCTTTTCAGACGATCCTTTGTAATTCGAGTGGACAGATTAATTGTAGTTTTATTTCTTCCGGTAAATATTGCCGACAATATCCGTTATCATCATCCGAGTGAAATGATAGGTTATTAAGTTTTATGAAAATCAATGGATTATAAAAATCATATTGTCGCCTCATATCGATTGACAGCACTATTACACCGATTAAGGTCGTCTGAAAAACGACATCTATAAAAAGTGAACAAACCCTCCCTACCATGAGAAAAGGAACACAATCATGACCGTCATCAAGCAAGAAGACTTTATCCAAAGTATCTGCGATGCCTTCCAATTCATCAGCTATTACCATCCGAAAGACTACATCGACGCACTCTATAAGGCGTGGCAGAAGGAAGAAAATCCCGCCGCCAAAGACGCGATGACGCAGATTTTGGTCAACAGCCGCATGTGTGCGGAAAACAACCGACCCATCTGTCAAGATACCGGTATCGCAACCGTTTTCCTCAAAGTCGGCATGAACGTCCAATGGGATGCGGACATGAGCGTGGAAGAGATGGTTAACGAAGGCGTACGCCGCGCCTACACTTGGGAAGGCAACACCCTGCGCGCTTCCGTCCTCGCCGACCCTGCCGGCAAACGCCAAAACACCAAAGACAACACCCCAGCCGTCATCCACATGAGCATCGTGCCGGGCGACAAAGTCGAAGTAACCTGCGCCGCAAAAGGCGGCGGCTCTGAAAACAAATCCAAACTCGCCATGCTCAATCCGTCCGACAACATCGTCGATTGGGTGTTGAAAACCATTCCGACCATGGGCGCGGGCTGGTGTCCTCCCGGCATCTTGGGCATCGGTATCGGCGGCACGCCCGAAAAAGCCGTACTGATGGCGAAAGAATCCCTGATGAGCCACATCGATATTCAAGAATTACAGGAAAAAGCCACGTCCGGCGCAGAATTGTCCACCACCGAAGCCCTGCGCCTCGAACTCTTTGAAAAAGTCAACGCGCTAGGCATCGGCGCACAAGGTTTGGGCGGGCTGACCACCGTGTTGGACGTCAAAATCCTCGATTACCCGACCCATGCCGCTTCCAAACCGATTGCCATGATTCCGAACTGCGCCGCCACCCGCCACGTCGAGTTCGAATTGGACGGCTCCGGTCCGGTCGAACTGACCCCGCCGCGCGTCGAAGACTGGCCCGATTTGACTTACAGCCCCGACAACGGCAAACGCATCGATGTCGACAAACTGACCAAAGAAGAAGTCGCCAGCTGGAAAACCGGCGACGTATTGCTGCTGAACGGCAAAATCCTCACCGGCCGCGATGCCGCGCACAAACGCCTCGTCGATATGCTCGACAAAGGCGAAGAGTTGCCCGTCGATTTCACCAACCGCCTGATTTACTACGTCGGTCCCGTCGATCCGGTCGGCGACGAAGTAGTCGGTCCCGCAGGTCCGACCACCGCTACCCGCATGGACAAATTCACCCGCCAAATGCTCGAACAAACCGGCCTCTTGGGCATGATCGGCAAATCCGAGCGCGGCGCAGCCACCTGCGAAGCCATCGCCGACAACAAAGCCGTGTACCTCATGGCAGTCGGCGGCGCGGCGTATCTCGTGGCAAAAGCCATCAAATCCTCCAAAGTCTTGGCGTTCCCCGAATTGGGCATGGAAGCAGTTTACGAGTTTGAAGTCAAAGACATGCCCGTAACCGTCGCCGTGGACAGCAAAGGCGAATCCATCCACGCCACCGCCCCGCGCCAATGGCAGGCAAAAATCGGCATCATCCCCGTCGAGTCCTAATGTCTTGATGCCAGGTTGAAAAGGTCGTCTGAAAACTTGAAACAGGGTTTTCAGACGACCTTTTGGCTAATACGGTTTCAATGGCGTAAAACCGGCATCCGTATTCCGGCAAAACCCTGCGACAAGGCGTAAAAAACCGCTATAATTGCTGACAATTTTCCCTTTCAGACGACCTTCCTAAACCGAGGTCGTCTGAAAAAACAGACAAGGAAGAAATCCGATGAAAAACTACCACGCGCCCGACGAGAAGGGCTTTTTCGGCGAACACGGCGGGCTTTATGTCTCCGAAACCCTGATTCCCGCCTTGCAAGAGCTGGCGGATGCCTATAAAGCAGCGAAAAACGACCCGTCGTTTTGGGAAGAGTTCCACCGCGATTTGAAACACTACGTCGGCCGGCCCAGTCCCGTTTACCATGCCGCGCGATTGTCCGAGCATTTGGGCGGCGCGCAAATCTGGTTGAAGCGCGAAGACTTGAACCACACCGGCGCGCACAAGGTAAACAACACCATCGGTCAGGCATTGCTCGCCCGTCGTATGGGTAAAAAACGCGTCATCGCCGAAACCGGCGCGGGTCAGCACGGCGTAGCTTCCGCCACCGTCGCCGCCCGCTTCGGTATGACTTGCGACGTGTACATGGGCGCGGACGACATCCAGCGCCAAATGCCCAACGTGTTCCGCATGAAATTATTAGGCGCGAACGTGGTCAGCGTCGACAGCGGCAGCCGCACGCTGAAAGACGCGATGAACGAAGCCATGCGCGAATGGGTTGCCCGCGTGGACGACACGTTCTACATCATCGGCACCGCCGCCGGCCCCGCGCCGTATCCCGAAATGGTGCGCGATTTCCAATGCGTGATCGGCAACGAAGCCAAAGCGCAGATGCAGGAAGCCATCGGCAGACAGCCTGACGTCGCCGTTGCCTGCGTCGGCGGCGGCTCGAACGCCATCGGACTGTTCCACCCGTATATCGGCGAAGAAAACGTGCGCCTCGTCGGCGTGGAAGCCGGCGGTTTGGGCGTGGATACCCCCGACCACGCCGCGCCGATTACCAGCAAAGCCCCCATCGGCGTATTGCACGGCTTCCGCAGCTACCTGATGCAGGACGAAAACGGTCAAGTCTTAGGTACGCACTCCGTTTCCGCAGGCCTCGACTATCCCGGTATCGGCCCGGAACACAGCCACCTGAACGACATCAAACGCGTCGAATACACCGTCGCCAAAGACGACGAAGCACTCGAAGCCTTTGATTTGTTGTGCCGCTTCGAAGGCATCATCCCCGCGCTCGAATCCAGCCACGCCCTCGCATGGGCAGTCGCCAACGCGCCGAAAATGGGCAAAGACCAAGTGATTCTGGTCAACCTGTCCGGCCGCGGCGATAAAGACATCAACACCGTGGCGAAGCTGAAAGGGATTGAGTTGTAGGGATGATGTGAAGGTCGTCTGAAAACAAAAATATGATGATTCTCCCCAATTGTTACAGCTATTTCCGTATGGTATCTGACCACAATTGCGCTGATGAATTGACGCAATTGCTCGGTATCCAGCCGTTTTCTGTTACCCGATGTGGAGAGATGCATTTAGCTAATGGAATGCCACGACCACAGCCGGCTGATTGGAGCGCATGGAATGGCTGCCGCCAAGATCAGCCGGTCAATGATGCAGAAGGGCAGTGCCTGCGGATTGTCCGCCAATTGCACGGGAACATTGATGCACTTGCCCGATTCCGTCGGCAATACCAAGCAAAATTTTGGTTGGAAGTTGTCCCTGAATATGTTGTGGATGCAGAACAAAATCCTTATATACGATTTAGTCGGGAAATCATAGAATTTTGTTATCTGACAGGTACGGAAATAGACGTCGATGTCTATCATTACTGCAATTTCTGCGACTCTGATGAAGGACAAAACGGTACGCTGCATTAATCTGCCTTCATTGACCTGAATTTGTCTTTTAATGTCTTTGGTTTTGGGATATCGACAGGATATAGGGCGTATTCATGTTCATACCGTGATTAGCTATCTCACTTGAAATTCTCAAAACAAGCCGTTTGAAAGTCCGCCTTTCAAACGGCTTATTTTTAGGTTGCCTGAAATTTTTCTGCATACTATGCCGGATATGAACCACATCACCGAAAACAGGTTTTCAGACGACCTTTTACCTTTTCAATAACAAAGTAAAGTTATGGAGGTTTGGTCTGCCGCAGCATGCCGTTATAATGCGGGGTGCAGCATTTTGAAAGGACAGGGTGATGGAAAAATGGTTTGAACGGACTATTATCGGCCGCTATACGGCGGAGCGGGAAAAGCAGTTTTTTGGGCATTACTTGGAGCGGTTTGCGCCTTGCGGTGTTCAGACCGTCGTCCAACAAGGTGGCGAATGGTTGAGGTCGTCTGAAAACGTGGTTGTCGTGCCCTGCGATGTATTGATGACGGCGGAGGCTATGGCTTGGGAAAGTCATTCTATTGATGTGCTGCTGATGCCGCACAGTCATGAAACTGCCGCGCTGACGCAAGTGCTGCATGAAGCGTCCAGGGTGTTGAAACCTGAAGGGCGGTTGGTTTTGACGGGGTTTAATCCGAAATCTTTGTGGTTTTTCAGCAAGTGGTTTGATGGAACGCGTTTGCCTAAAAAGGAGCATTGCCTGACTTTGCTGGCTTTGAAGCAGCGGTTGGCGGATTTGGATTTTGAGGTGGAGTTCGGAAAGTTTATGGTGTACCTGCCTGCTGTGAATTCGCAAAAGGGGCTGCGGTTTTGGCGTTTTATGGAGAAGGCGGGGGACAGATGGTGGCCGCAGTGCGCGGCGGTGTACGGTTTGGTTTTGGTCAAGCGTATGGCGGGGGTGACGCCCTTGCCGGAGTTTGAAAAAATATTGGGAACGCAGACGGTGGCTTTGGGCGCGGCGCGGATTTCGGATTGAGAAATGCGGCGTTGGTAAAACCGGAATGGCCGGGTTTCAGACGACCTTTCGAGGCGGAATATAGTGGATTAAATTTAAATCAGGACAAGGCGACGAAGCCGCAGACAGTACAAA
>ERZ772927.276-NODE-276-length-26292-cov-335.715_pt1 | contig 26292 bp, 24 predicted proteins | sample MGYA00512115_ERZ772927 | MGnify/ENA primary metagenome ERZ772927 (study PRJEB29015, sample SAMEA2737924) | human oral metagenome | biome: human oral; feature: human-associated habitat; material: dental | place: China | collected 2013 ... | reverse complement strand
TGGTCGCCGTAGTGCTGGAGGGTCGAGTGGTCGACGTAGCGCGGGGCGTCGGTGGGGTGGTGGTAGTGCTCGGCGTCCCCAATCGCCGCGATGTTGAGCACCGTGAAACCCTCGGGGATGAACGCCGCCATGTCAGTGGTGTTGGGCATGCGCGCGTACAGCGAGGGGAGGAGCGAGCCGGCCACGGGCTGCTTCACGTGGCTGAGGAAGTAGCCGGCGACGGCGCTGTTGTTCGAGGAGGTCTCAAACATGAGCGCCGGGCCGCTCGTGCCGCGCGCCTCGAGGTTGAGGACCAGGTCGACGTTCTTGTAGTCGGCGCGGTGGTGGCGCATCTCGTTGCGGGCGCCGACGAGGCCGACCTCCTCGCCGTCGGTGATGACGATCTTCAGCGAGTTCTCCGGTTGGCGCCCCTCGGCCTTGAGGGCCCGAAGCGTCTCGACGATGGCGGCCACGCCGTAGCCGTCGTCGGAAGCCCCGTAGGAGTTCCCGGGAACCATGCGTACTACGCGGTCTTCGTCCTCCTCGACCGTGGACGAGTCGTAGTGGGCCATGAGCGCCATGGTGTGCTCGGACTTCCCCGGTACGTCGACGACGATCGTCTCAGCCGGCGCGTCCTTGACCTCCGTCTGCAGCTCTGCGGGGAGCGTCTCGAAGCTCTCCTTGTCCTCCGGGTTAGTGAGGTCGAATAGCGGGTCGGAGTGCACTGTGGGGGTGTAGCCCAGATCGGAGAACATGCCGACGACGTCGTCGCGCGCCCGGTCGTGCGCCTCGCGGCGCAGCACACTGTGGGGCTCGTCGGCGAGGCGGTTGATGGCGGCCATAGCGCGCTCGGCGGAGAACGTGGTCGGGGCAGCGGTGGTCGGTGTGGGGGAGGGCAGGATGAGGACGCTCAGGCCCGCCACCAGACCCAGCAGGGCGGCGATCGGGGCCAGCAGGCGCCGGGTGAGACCGGGCGCGGAGAAACGGCGATCAGTCATGGTGTCAGCTTTCCGGACGTGAATCGGTGGTGAATGAGGGGAGGGGGCAGCGTCGCCTTCACGCCGTTGACTCACCGGCGGTGAGGACAGGGCCCCGGGATGCGGCGTGGGGAGCGAAGGCGACGCCAGGCGTGGCCGGCTCAGGCCTTGGGCCAGGCGACGACCAGGCAGACGGCGACGAAGGCGACAGTCAGCGCCACCTGCGTCCAGCCGAGCCAGGCCCGGCGACGCGGCAGGGCGGGCAGATCCGGCCACAGCGTGATGCCTCGGACGATCCCGTACAGGCCGGGCAGCGATGCCGCCGCCAGGATCCAGGTAGGCACATACGCCCAGGGCCCCGAGACTGGATGGGAGATATGGGTCTGACCTGCTGCGACGGAGGTCGGGAATGGTGGAAGGGAGAGGTATCCGTGCTCATGGACCCAGGCTGTCGGAGCGTGATCGTCCACACGATCCAGCCACCTGGTCGGTCGATGTCGGGTCAGCCCGACAACACCGTGACGGTCCACGAGAAGGACGGGGTGGCGGGGTGAGGCGTCCCGTCCTGATCCGGGTGAGCGCGGGTAACGGTGATGCCGGCGAACGGCCTCCCGTGTGGTTCCGGGCGTGCAGAGGGCCTTGGAGTGGTGGGGAGTGTCCAAATCGGATACAAAGGCGGCAACGAGTACTGCGCGCGTCTGACAGAACTGCATGATTCCGCGGTTCGTATCGCTGGGTGAAACGTGGTTGGGCTCCTTTGTGTCCGATTTGGACACCATCCTCGGCTACTGGGTGCTGTGTCTCTGGACATGGGTGACAGTTCTGTGTCACGACATCGGTGACACTTCGATGGGTCCTGGAGGCCACAGGCTGACGGATGCTCCAGTTGTCCACAGAGTGACGGCGGCCGGGTTGCGTCCACACCGCAGCCGGGCGGCAATGAGTTCCGTGAACACCATGGGCACAGACCTGCTCGCCGCGGTGCGTGGCTGTTACGGAGCGGTGCGCGTTCGGGACCTTGACCTGTCCCGCACCCAGCGCCGTCACATCGCCTCGCTGGTGAGGACCGGTGAGCTCATCGCCTATGAGCATGGGGTTGTTGGTATCCCGGGTGCTGAGCGCGCCGTTGTGCTGGCGCGCATTCATGGAGGGCTCCTCACCTGCCAGGCCGCTATGCGCTACTACGGGCTGCCCGTAGCCCAAGGGGCTGAGCAGGTTCATCTTGTCGTTGCGCCCGGCAGGCGATTCTCGATTGCCGGGCGGGAGGTGCTCCATGCAGACCGGTACCGGACTCGTATATCGCCAACCTCTTATCCGGTTCAGCCACTCCCTGAGGCGCTGGCTCGTTTCCTGCGCTGCCACGTCCAAGACGACTCCCCACTCATCGCTCTCGATGCGGCACTTCACGACGAGCGCGTTACTGCCGAGCAGATTCGCAATCTGCTTCGCGGCCCCGGCTCGGCTCGGGCGCTCGCTCGACTCGATCGCGCCAGCGACCGGGCCCGTTCCCCGTTGGAGACGCTGGCGCGAATGGACCTTGAGGCTGCGGGCCTGGGCTTTGATGACGGAGTGGAGATCGAGGGAGTCGGCGAGGTGGACCTGGTGATCGAGGGCTGGGTGGTCGTCGAGCTCGACGGCTACACCTACCACTGCGACGAGTACCAGTTCGGCCTCGACCGCTGGTGCGACCGCCGGCTTGTTGCCCGTGGCTTCCTGCCGCTGCGCTTCACGAGGAAGGATGTCTACGCGCATCAGGTCGTTCCGGATGTGCTGAGGGTCTTGGAGTGCTGGGGAGTGTCCAAATCTGCCACAAAGGCTGCTGTGAGTCTCGGATAGAAAATACAGAACCGCGCAATTCTGCGGTTCCTGCTGCTCAGTGAACGGAGCCTGAACCTCTTTGTGGCAGATCTGGACACAGAGCCCCTCAAGGAGGTCATCGGCTGCTCTGGTGACGGCTCCTCAGCGAGAGTGACGGGGCGTCCAGGGTGATGATGTTGGAGTGAATCCCCAGTAGGTCAGATGACATCAGTATCGATAGTCATGACAGGTCAATCGGGTTGTCCGGGGAGCGGTCTCGTGCTGGGTCGAGGTCCACGCCGACGATCTCGTCCCTGATTGACGTGAGTAAGGAGCCCAGTCGTGGCTTGTGGTCCTGAGCCGCTGCATTGCCAAGGATGTGGCGTATTTCTGCCTCCGTGCTGCGGCCGTGCAGCTGGGCACAGGCCTTGAGGTCCTGGTGTGTTGTTTCGGGTAGGTTGCGAACGACAGCACTGGACACAGCCTCTACCTGGATTTCGTTGGCAGAAAATGATGTCGCCGAGATCAACCGTGGTCGCCCCTCGGCGGCCCGGCTCACCAGACCCCGATGACGTTCCACCAAATCGGCCCGGCCACGAGCCAGATGGCCATGTGCACGACGCCCAGGACGAGCCCCGTCCTCCACCACGCCCCGAGTTCGACGTATCCGGACCCGAAGTACAGCGGCGCCGGCCCGTTGCCGTAGTGGGTAAGGCACCCCATGAGGGTCGGGATCGCGCCCAGCAGCACGGTCAGCGGAACGCCGGGCAGCCCCAGCGCCAGCCCCACCCCGAGGAACACCGAGAACATTGACGCCGTGTGTGCCGTCCCTGAGGCGAACAGGTAGTGGGTCAGCGCGTACACACCCGTCAGAGCAGCGAAGGCGGTGATCGTCCCCAACCCGCCCATCATGCCGCCTACGTGCTCGCCCAGCCAACCGATGAAACCGAGGTCGTTGAGCGCGGTGCCCATCATGACGAGGGCCGCGAACCAGGTGAGTGTGTCCCAGGCCGACTTCTCCGCCTTCATCTGCTCCCACGTGAGCGCCCCTGTCAGCAGCAGCGCCCCCAGCCCGAGCAGTGCCACCGTGGTCGCGCTCATGAACGAGTCGCCAATGACCCACAGGACGATCATGCACACGAAGACCGCGAGCGTCGTCCACTCGTGAGCCGTCACCGGCCCGAGCCGCCGCAGCGCGCGTGAGGCCATCGCGGAGGCGTCGGGCGTGCGCCGAATCTCCGGCCGGTTGAGCCGGTAGATGACCAGCGGGACGGCGATGACCCCGATCAGCCCCGGAACCACCGAGGCCATGAGCCATCCCGGCCAGCTGACCTGGACCCCGACCACGGCCGCCAGCCGAGAGGCCATGGCGTTCGGTGCGGCTCCGGTGAAGAAGATGACCGAGACCGCCAGGTTGAGGTTGTAGGTCGTCAGCGCCAGGTAGGACCCGAGGCGCCGATGGGTCTCCGGCCTGCCCGGCTCGGACCCGAACGCCCTGGCCACGCTCATCATGACCGGGTACACGTAGCCCGAGCGCGCGGTGTTGGACGGGATCGCCGGGGAGGTGAGCAGATCGGCGAGCCCCAGACCGTAGGCGAGTCCGATGGTCGACCGGCCGAAGACCTTGACGAACAGATAGGCCAGCCGCTCACCGAGCCCAGAGGCGATGACGGCTCGCGCCGCGAAGAAGGCTGAGACGATCAACCAGATCGTTGAGTTCGAGAACCCCGACAGGGCCTGCGAGATTCTGTCCCCGGCGTCGCCGTCGGGCGCGACGACCCCGGTGGCCGCGCACAGCGCCATCGCGATGACGGACAGCGCGCCCATCGGCGCCGCCTTGCCGATGATGCCGACGATCGTCGCCAGGAAGATCGCGAAGAGGTGCCAGGCGGCGGGCTCCAGCCCCGAAGGCGTCGGGATGAACCAGGTGATCAGGCCGACGACGAGGCACACGGCCAGCGCCAGCGGCCGGGTTTCCCGCCCCAGTCCCGGGCGTTTGTCGGCCGACGACGTCGATGGCCCTCCCGCCTCCGGGCTGCCTTCGCCCGCGGGCTTGCGGGCGTCGAGGGTGGGCGTCGGCCCCGACGCCGCCTCGGTTGTCCTCTCCCCGCTGTTGCCGGGGCTGCGGCCGCCCCCTCCTCCGTCGCTTCTGTCCGGCGCGACGGTACCGGCGTCCGCGCTGCTCATTTGATGTACCGGACCTTCTGCTCCAGAGCGGCCAGCGCCCGCTCCTTGCGCTCGTTGTAGACGACCTTCTGCTGCTCGAAGAGGTTGTTGCCCTCGGCGTCGATTGAGACGATGAGCGGTCCGAACTGCTTGACCCGGAAGACCCACAGGGTCTCGGGCATACCCAGCTCGCGCCAGTAGCCGCCCTCCACCTCCTCGACCTCGGTGGCCGCGATGACGGCATTACCGGCGGGGAAGACGCAGTGCAGGGCGCCGTAGGTCCGGCAGCCGGCCTCGGTTCCCGGCCCCATGCCGCCCTTGCCGACGATGAGGCGCACCCCGGTCTGCCGGATGAACTCCTCCTCGAACTTCTCCATGCGCATTGAGGTGGTCGGCCCCACCGAGACGACTTCGAACCGGCTGGCCTCCTCGTCGATGACCCGGATGATCGGGCCGGCGTGGAGGATCGCCCCCTCGCGGATGTCGACGGGCAGCTCGCGGCCGAGCTCGATGAGCCGGCGGTGCGCGACGTCGCGGCAGGTGACGATGTGCCCGTCCAGGAAGATGACGTCGCCGACCCTGATGCCCTCAAGATCCTCGCGCTTGATCGGCGTCGTCAGCGTGATGTGGCGGCCGGCTCTGACGGTGGTCTCGGGGAGGGTCTCGTTCGTGGTGCTCACAGCTCGACTCCCTTGTGCGTGATGAGCTCGTAGCTCAGGTCCTTGTCGAAATGGATGGTGCCGCGCCGGTGCGACCAGCAGCCGGTGTTGACCGCGACGGAGAGCACCGAGGGATGGCGCGCCGAGTTCTCGATGTTGACGCCCATCGTCGAGCCGCTCCCACCCAGGCCCTGGGGGCCGAGCCCGATGGAGTCGATGGCCTTCTGGAGATCGTCCTCGAGCTGGGCCACCTTCGGGTTGGAAGCGTGGGAACCGACCGGACGCATGAGCGCCAGCTTGGACATGTAGCTGGCTGCGTCGATCGATGAGCCGATGCCCACGCCCACGAGCAGCGGCGGGCAGGCGTTGAGGCCGTAGGAGGTCATGACGTCCAGGACGAACCGCATAGCCGCCTCGTAGCCCTCGCCCGGCATGAGGGTCTTGCCCTGGCCGGGCAGGGAGCAGCCGCCGCCGGCCAGGTAGACGTGCAGCGTGAGGTCATCTCGGCCCTCGGCGACGTCCCAGTAGATCCACGGCGACTTCGAGCCGACGTTGGTTCCGGTGTTGAACTCGTCGAAGGTCTCCACGGTGTTGTGCCGCAGCGGCGCGATCCTCGTGGCCTCGGCGATGGAGGCCTTGAGCGCCTCGGACAGTCCGTCGGTGTAGGGGAAGTGGCTGCCAACGGTGGCGAAGATCTGGACCAGCCCGGTGTCCTGGCACGAGGGCCGCTTGAGTTTCTCGGCCAGCTCCTGGTTGCGCCGCATGGTCTGGTAGATCATCGTCGCCATCGGGTTGGTCTCTGCCTCGGCCAGCGCCTTGAGGCGGGCGGTGACGTCGTCGGGCAGACGTCTGCTGACCAGTGAGGTGAAACGGGCGACGATGTCGGTGAGCCGGGACAGCCGGCTGCGGGCGTCCACGGTTGCGATCGTGCTGAGGCTGTCTGCGGTGGTGGTCGTGGTGGTCACGATGGTTCCTCCTTCGGCATCGGACCGATCCGTGCCCAAGCACCACTGTCCCGTGACGGCGCGTCAGAATCTTTCCGTTCCATCAGGAGGGCGGCCAGGCCGCAGGTCCCACTCCGGCTGGTTGCTTGGGTTCGACGACGTTTCCGGCGGCCGGCAAGACCTGAGGATTCGCCCATCCCGTTTCGCGGCGCGGCGCGCGTCATGGTGCGTGGCGTGCGTGCCGGGGGAGCCGTCGGGAAGCTGGGCGTGCGTCGTCGACCTACAGATTCACCCGGCTGGGAACCGCGCCGCTGGTGCTCGGAAGGTGACCGCTGCTACCGGGTCCGGCCGGCGAGCTCCTCCAGGTGCGCCGACAGGGTGCGGGCCAGTTCAAGGGCCTCGTCCATGGGGGACAGTCGGGCCAGGCGCGACGCAGTCTCGCAGGGTCCCTCGTTCGCATCGTCGGCCACGGAGGGCAAGCTCGCCCAGTGGCGCAGGATCTGCGTGACCTCGGCGTTCGTGCGCGAGATGTAGCTCCGGTGGAAGACCGAGTCAGCCTCGCGCGTGTCCTCGGTGAGCAGCCGTCGGTAAGTCGACGGCGTGCGTCCGAAGGTACGTCGGAACGCCGTGTTGAAGGCCTTGACGTCTGGAAATCCGTTGTGGAGGGCGACCTCGGCGATGAGGTGGTCGGTCTCGCCCAGCTCGCGCGTGGCCTGGCGCAGCCGTACGCGCGTGAGGTACTCGGAGAAGGTCATGCCCACGTGCTGAGGGAAGAGCTGGGAGAGGTAGCCCGGGCTGAAGCCCGAGTGCTGGGCGAGCAGTTCGAGCGTGATGCGCTCGCGGAAGCTTTGGTCCACGTAGGCCACCGCGCGGCGCAGGGCCTGGTGTCTCTCGATGGCGGTGGGCAGGTCGGTGGCCGGCTCCCGGGAGGGCTCTGGTGGGAAGCGGTCGAAGAGGGTGGCGACAACGCTCAGCAGCCTGGACTCCCAGGTGGCCTTACCTCCGGGTCCGGGGCGGTCGCTGGCGAGCATCATTCGTGCCAGCAGCGTACGCAGTCGCGCGAAGCCGGGCTGGTCGCGAGTGCTCCCGGCGGAGCGGCAGCTGAAACGGGGGACGGAGCCGTCCTGCGTGAAGCTGGCCAGGTATCCGGCGTCGATATGCAGCAGTAGCACGGTTGTGTGTGGCTGCGTGGCAAGGGTGGCGTGCCCGTCATTGGAGTTGATGACCATGACGTCGCCGGGCTCGCAGCGCTCCACCCGGCCGTCCGCGCACAGTTCCATCCCGCCGGTGACGACGACGAGGACCTCCAGGGCCGGGTGCCAGTTGTAGTGGTAGGAGCCGATCCCGTAAACGTACTGGCGGGCCCGGAGACCGCGCGCCTCGCCCCGGTGCTCGTAGTAGAGCTCTCCGTTCACGTGGCGGCTCGCGGTGGCGTCCATAATAGCCATCGTAAAGGTGGTGTGGATCTGACGTGCCGTCGTGGATGGTGCCGCCCCAACACGCCGGGCAGGAGTGATCTGGGCCTCATATGTGCGCTCCGGGCGGTCCTGCTGGCTTGCGTTCCAGCTTTGACGGCATCCGCGAGATCGTGCGGGAAGGCGACGCCTATCGGGACGAAAGTCCATACCTCTATCGCAAGATGTTGTGGTTGAGATACAATTAAGACACAAGATGATGTGTCTCATTGGTGTGATTTGGGCGTAGGGTCGGCACCGGTGCCGCCGACCGACCCGCTCCCCGCAGGCAGCGCGCAGCCGCTGACGGCACCCGGAAGAACCGGCCCCATCCATGCTCGGCAGGGCCGCGAACAGGAACGAGAAGGACCATCGGAGAGACCCGTGCTCGAGAAGAACCTTGCCTCCACCCCCCCCGCAGCTGACGGCTCGGCGCAGCCGCCGGCCGCCACCCCCACCACCGACCCGCGCCTCGTGGCCCCCGGCTCGGCCGACTCGGCCGTCGCCCGCGGCGAGCGCCCCACCGTGGACGCCATCGCCACCATCACCGAGTACCTGGACCGCTCCGACTGGCGCGTCAACGCCAACGCCAACCAGGGCTACTCGCTGGGCGGGATGATGCTCAACACCTCCGGCAAGGTCGTCGCCAACTACTGGCTCAGCCAGGTCTACCCGGCCGCCGCCGGCCAGGCCCACCGCAACGCGGACCTCCACATCCACGACCTGGACATGTTCGCCGGCTACTGCGCCGGCTGGTCCCTCAAGGACCTCCTCCAGCAGGGTTTCAATGGCGTCCCTGGCGCCATCGCCGCCGGCCCCGCCAAGCACTTCTCCTCGGCCGTCGGGCAGATCGTCAACTTCCTGGGGACCCTGCAGAACGAGTGGGCCGGCGCCCAGGCCTTCTCCTCCTTCGACACCTACATGGCGCCCTTCGTCCGCCTGGACGACATGACCTACGCCCAGGTCAAGCAGTGCATGCAGGAACTCATCTTCAACCTCAACGTCCCCTCGCGCTGGGGCACCCAAACCCCCTTCACCAACCTCACCTTCGACTGGACCTGCCCCGCGGACCTGGCCGACGAGCACCCCCTCATCGGCGACGACGTCTGCGACTTCGCCTACGGCGACCTCCAGGCGGAGATGGACCTCATCAACCGCGCCTTCATGGAGGTCATGACCGAGGGTGACGCCGAGGGCCGCGTCTTCACCTTCCCCATCCCCACCTACAACATCACCCGCGACTTCGACTGGGACGCCCCCAACACCGAGCTCCTGTTCACCATGACCGCGAAGTACGGCCTGCCCTACTTCCAGAACTTCATCAACTCCGAGCTCGACCCCGGCATGATCCGCGCCATGTGCTGCCGCCTCCAGCTCGACCTGCGCGAGCTGCTCAAGCGCGGCAACGGCCTGTTCGGCTCGGCTGAGCAGACCGGTTCGGTCGGTGTCGTCACCATCAATATGGCCCGGCTCGGTTACCTCTACGCCGACGACGAGGCTGCCCTGACCGCCCGGCTCGACGAGTTGCTCGAGATCGGCCGCGACACCCTTGAGCTCAAGCGCACCGTCATCCAGCACCACATCGACGCCGGCCTGTTCCCCTTCACCAAGCGGTACCTGGGCACCCTGGACAACCACTTCTCCACCCTGGGCGTCAACGGCATGAACGAGATGGTCCGCAACTTCACCCACGACGCCTACGACCTGACCGACCCGCGCGGCCATGCCATGTGCGTGCGCCTCCTGGACCACGTGCGCGACAAGATGGTCGAGTTCCAGGAGGCCACCGGCCACCTCTACAACCTCGAGGCCACGCCGGCCGAGGGCACCACCTACCGCTTCGCCAAGGAGGACCGCAAGCGCTACCCCGGCATCCTCCAGGCCGGTACGGAGACCAACCCCTACTACACGAACTCCTCTCAGATCCCCGTGGGCTACACCGACGACCCCTTCGAGGCCCAGGAGATGCAGGAGGAGCTCCAGACCAAGTACACCGGCGGCACCGTCCTGCACCTGTACATGAACGAGCGGATCTCCTCGGCCGCCGCCTGCAAGGAGCTGGTGCGCCGCTCCCTGACCGCCTTCCGCACGCCCTACATCACCATCACGCCGACCTTCTCCATCTGCCCCGTCCACGGATACCTGGTCGGCGAGCACCTCACCTGCGACAAGTGCGCCGAGCTTCACCCGGAGGCTGAGCCGGTCGAGTGCGAGGTGTGGACGCGCGTCATGGGCTACTTCCGCCCGGTGCGCTCCTTCAACATCGGCAAGAAGGGCGAGTACGCCGAGCGGCAGATGTTCACCGAGGTCGCCGCCGGCGGCCACGGCCCGGCCGTCTCGCGCCTGAGCGCGGTCAGCGCCTGAGAGGACCCGCAACGGAGAAGGAGGGGTAGGTGGCGGACTGGATCGTTGAGTTCACTCCTCGTGCCGAGAAGGCCGTGAAGCGACTTGATCGCAGTGTCAGGAAGCGTGTGTTCGACAAGCTGCGGGAAATCCAGGGGGCTGACGATCCGCGGGACTTCCTGAAGTCGATGACGGGACCACTCACGGGGATGTTCCGGCTCCGGGTCGGGGACTACCGGGTGATCGTCGACATCCAAGACGAGCGCTGTGTGATCCTCGCGCTCGATGTTGGCCACCGCTCGGTTGTCTATGGCCGGTGACGTCCCGAGGCTTGCTCGTGAATGGGTCACCGAAGCGCCGGGGCGTCCATCGTTTCTGTGGTGGACGCCCCGACGCCTTGTCTCGGGGATGTCTGGACTCCATGTCCGTGATAGTTGTGAAGAGAATGGCTGGCACTTATGCTGTAAACATGTCTACTGCAGTTCTGAGCGTACGGCTGCCAGAGGATCTCAAGCGTCGGCTCGATGACCTCGGGAGCCAGACTGGTCGTTCGGCAACGTTCTACGTGCGTGAGGCCGTCGAGTCCTACATCGATGACTTGGAGTACGCGTACGCGCTGAAGGCGGAAGCAGAGGCGGTGCGGCGCGGTGAGATCAAGACGCGCCGCCTTGATGAGATCACGGCGGCGCTCGGCCTCGACGCTTGAGGCTGAGGAGACGTGATTCCGGTTGTCCTGCCCTGCTGATGCTTTGGTGATCGCCGGGCTCGTCCCCATGAGCACGGTCGACTGGCCCGACCACCTGACCGCGACCGTCTTCCTGCAGGGCTGCCCCTGGAACTGCTTCTACTGCCACAACCAGGCCCTCATCCCGGCCCGCACGCCCGGCCAGGTGCCGTGGGAGGAGGTGCGCGCCCTGCTGCGCCGCCGGCGGGGGCTGCTCGACGGCGTCGTCCTCACCGGCGGTGAGGCGCTGCGCCAGGACGCCCTGGCCGACGCCGCCCGCGAGGTCATCGACATGGGCTTCCAGGTGGGGCTGCACACGGCCGGGCCCTACCCGCGGCGGCTGCACGACATGATCGCGGCCGGGCTCATCGACTGGGTGGGGCTGGATATCAAGGCGTTGCCTGAGCACTACGGGCAGGTGGTCGGCCGGGCGAACGCGGCCGCGAGGGCCTGGGAGAGCCTGGAGGTGCTCGTCGAGGCGGCCGGCCGCGGCGGGCCCGACTTCGAGGTGCGCACCACCGTGGTGCCCGGGGACGTGACGGCCGACGACGCCGTGGAGGTGGCTCGGCGGGTGCGCGCGGCGGGGGCGCGGGTCTACGCCCTCCAGCAGGCCCGCTCCGAGGGGACGAGCGGCGAGTTCGACGTCGTGGCGCCCGGCTGGGACGGGATGTGCGAGCGCATGGCCGAGCGCATCGAGGCCCTGGGCTGGGACCGCTTCACCTACCGCCCGGCGTAGGGGCTGCCGTGGAGGGCGGTGTTCATGGTCGGTGTCCGCTGGTCGGCCGCCGATGCGCTGGTGGTGACCGTCAGCGAGCTTGCGCAGCGTCCGACACCCGCCTACACATTAGCAATCCCATTCAGTAGAGCAACTACTGAGACATCGTCTTATTGTTCGGCTATGGTTGCTGACGGGCGGTCATCTCGTCGTCGCGGCTGACAGCGGTCAGCGGTACCCACGGCGCCCCGACCGGCTCAGGCGCACCTCGCGCCTTGCGATACCCCGGCCCGCTGGCCGAGCAAGGAGACACTCATGAACGACACCAACCTGCCCGAGACCCCTCAGGACAGTGCTTCCGCCGGCTGCCCCATGTCCCGCGCCGGCCTCGGCGAGCACCTGCCCAGCCGCAACAACGCCGCCGGCCAGGGCCGCATGACGATGGCCAACGGCTCGCCCGTCTACAACAACCAGGACTCCATGACCGCCGGGCCCCGCGGTCCCGTCGCCCTCCAGGACGCCTGGCTGCTGGAGAAGCACGCTCACTTCAACCGCGAGGTCATCCCCGAGCGCCGCATGCACGCCAAGGGCTCAGGCGCCTGGGGCACCTTCACCGTCACCCGCGCCATCCCCGAACTCACTCGCGCCGCGATCTTCTCCGCCGAGGGCAACCAGTGCGAGCTCTTCATGCGCTTCTCCACCGTCGCCGGGGAGCGCGGGGCCGCCGACGCCGAGCGCGACATCCGCGGCTTCGCCATGCGTTTCTTCACCTCCGAGGGAAACTGGGACGTCGTCGGCAACAACACCCCCGTCTTCTTCTTCCGTGACGGCAAGAAGTTCATCGACCTCAACCACGCCGTCAAGCGCGACCCCCGCACCAACCTGCGCAGCCCCAACACCAACTGGGACTTCTGGACCAGCCTGCCCGAGTCGCTCCTCCAGGTGACCATCACGATGTCCGACCGCGGCATCCCGTTGTCCTACCGCTACATGCACGGCTTCTCCTCGCACGCCTACTCCTTCATCAATGCTGAGGGCGTGCGCACCTGGGTGAAGTTCCACTTCCGCTCCCAGCAGGGTCTCGCCAACCTCACGGACCAGGAGGCCGCCACCGTCATCGCCGAGGACCGCGAGTCCAACCAGCGCGACCTGTACGAGTCCATCGAGAAGGGCCAGTACCCCCGCTGGACCATGTACGTCCAGACCATGACCGTTGAGCAGGCCGAGGCCCTGACCGACTTCAACCCCTTCGACCTGACGAAGATGTGGCCCAAGGCGGACTTCCCCTTCCAGGAGGTCGGCGTCCTCGAACTCAACAGGAACCCCGACAACTACTTCCAGGACGTCGAGCAGGCCGGCTTCACGCCCCAGAACATCGTGCCCGGCATCGGCTACTCGCCGGACAGAATGCTCCAGGCCCGCCTCTTCTCCTACGGTGATGCCCAGCGCTACCGCCTCGGTGTCAACCACCACCAGATTCCGGTCAACTCCCCGCGCGGCGTCGCCTGCCCCCACGGCTTCCACCGCGACGGCGCCATGCGGGTGGACGGCAACGCCGGGTCCCAGAACGCCTACGAGCCCAACTCCTACGGCAACTGGCAGGACTCGCGCGAGCTCTCCGAGCCCGTCCAGGCCGGAGGCGACGTCGCCATGTACGACTTCCGCGAGGACGACCACAACTACTACACCCAGCCCGGGATGCTCTGGCGCGCCATGACGCCCGAGCAGCAGCTCGTCCTGTGCGAGAACACCGCCCGCGCCATGGGTGACTCGACTCTGCAGATCAAGCACCGCCACATCTTCAACTGCTACCACGCGGACCCCGACTACGGCCGTGGTGTGGCCCAGGCTCTGGGCATCGACATCGACAGCGTGGACCTCGACGGCGCTACCGCTGACTCCTACGAGCTGTGGCTCGCGCGCAACCGCGCCAACGCCGAGCTCGACGTCCCGACGTCGCCCGCCGCCCCGGCCTCGGCCGCGAACCTCGGCCCGGCCGGCCGTGACACCAACGTGGCTGACCCGACTACCCTGACCGATCCGATGAACGACCCCTACGTGCTCTGAGCACTGCGTCCAGGTATCCGACGGCGGCCCGCCACCTCCCAGTGGAGGCGGTGGGCCGCTGTTGGAGGTCGCCGTGGGGAGCGGTGTCCATGGTTGGTGACGGGGTGCACTCCTAGCCTCGGGGCATGAGCTACGACATCCTGATCTTCGAGCCGGACGTGGTCACCGATGAGGACTTTCCCCAGTGGTGGGAACAGGTCTCCCGGTGGGAGGAGCCGCGCGACTACGACACCACCGAGGGCTCTACCCCGGCGATCAGGGCCTTCTACCGCGACCTCATCCGGGCCTTCCCTCCGTTCAACGGTCCCGACGCGTTGAGTGACGCAGAGCTCGAGGAGCGGGAGGAACAGGGGCTGCCGGTCGCCGACTACACCATCGGCGCGGACTACATCTACATCGGTGTCGGCTGGTCAGACGCGAACGCGCTGGTCAAGATCGTCGGCCAGATGGCCTGGACGCAGCGGCTCGCGGTCGCCTACGTCAGCGAGGACAGCTCGATCTTCCGGCCGTAGCGGTGGGCGGGATGGCGGCACCACGCCGGACCTCTCATAAGTGCGGATACCTTGTTCAATAACGACCGACTGGTTAGGCTTCTCGTACCTGCTGGAAGGGTTCCTGCATCAAAGGAGACGACCGTGAAACCCGCACGAGCAACCCGGTTCCTCATGACCGCAGGTCTCGCCGTGGCGACGGCCACCGCCTGCTTCCCAGTACAGCCCCAGGGCGCCAATCCGGCGGCTGCGGCGCCGGCGACTAGCCTCAGCACCGAGCAGGCATCCTCCAGCGACCCGGCCGGCACGGCGGCCTCGGCGACGTCGGTCGATGACGTCTCCACGCCGGCGGCGGCGTCGTCGAGCATGGGGGAGTCGACCGCCGCCGCCCCCTCCGGTGAACCCTCCGCCTCGCCGAGCGGGATTGCCGCCTCCCCGTCCGACGCCGCAACCGCCTCACCCTCGCAACCCTCCGACGGCTCGGGTCGGGGGCGCTCCGAGGTCGAGATCGACGGCTGGAACGTTGACTTCTTCGAGGGCTTTGACGCCTCCATCGAGGAAACTGGTTGGGAGCAATACGGCGATAACCCCCTCACCGATCCGGGAGCCATGGGCATGAGGTTGAGGAGGGACTCCTTCACCCAGAACGGCGAGCTCATCATCCGCACCCAGTACCAGGATGGTCAGTGGAGCGCCGGTGGTGCCTCGACCAACAAGGTCTTCACAGCTTCGCGCGGCCGGTGGGAGGTGCGCGCCAAGTTCCCCCGGGCAAAGGGCATCGGGTACGCGATCCTGCTGTGGCCCGAGGACCAGAAGGCGCCGCCGGAGATCGACTTCGTCGAGGGGCGCTTCCATGGTCCGCCGGTGGTGGGCACCTACCACTGGGGTGATGCCACTCCGAAGGGACACAAGCAGAAACAAGTGAGCCGCGATAACCCTGACATGGGTGGTTGGCACACGTACGGCGTCATCGTGGAGGACGAGTACATCGCCTTCACCTTTGACGGCCAGGAGTGGGGCCGGATCACTCGGGACGACGTCGGCGAGGACATCTCCAGCAAGCGGATGTTCTTCGGGGTACAGAGCGGCGCGATGGACCCCAACCACAAGAACGCCAAGTGGTACGAGACCGTCGACGGCGGTGTCCCCGGCCCGCTCACACCGGCCGTCTCCGACATCCAGATCGACTACGTCGCCCACTACACCAGGGGGTAGCTCGGCGCGTTGTGCAGTGCCCTGACCGGTGAGCTCACGTCCCTTGAGGCGATTCACCTGGCGACTGCGACGCTGCTGGACGATCCTCGCCACCCGGTCACGGTTCTGACTCATGACGCCCGCCTCGCCGACGCCGCCCGGTCCCGAGGCCTGGGCGCGATCGACCCGCTGGGCTCATAGCACCCGATAGACCTCCTCGAAGGGCAGGCGCGGGTTGCGCTCCTGGTAGGCGTCCGGCCCCGGGTGACCGACGTTGATGACCAGCAGCACCTCCACGTCCTGACCGGCGAAGAACTCGGTCGCCAACGCCTCGGCGTCGTCTCCGTTCATGGGGCCGGCTGCCAGCCCGACGGCGCGAATCGCCTGAATGACGTAGGCCGTCTGGATCAGCGCTGAGGCGCGCGCCCAACGCGCCCGCATCTCCGCCCCGCCCTCCTCCAGCAGCCGCTGGTAGCGCTCGCCGCGCGGGTGCAGCCGCGGCAGGGACCCGGCGAAGGACCGATCGGCTGCGCAGACGAGGGTGAGAGGCGCCCCCGCGGCCTGCTCGCGATTACCGCGGGGAAGACAGGGCAGTAACCGCTCCCGGGCTGCCGCCGATCGGACGGCTACCACCCGTAGCGGCTGGGCGTTGACCGCCGTCGGCGCCCACTTGGCCAGCTCATGGATCGCCCGCAGCTGGGCGTCGGTCACCGGCTCGTCGGTGAAGGTGTAGGCGGTGCGTGCCCCGCTGAACAGCAGCGAGGCGTCGGATTCGGTCAGGATGGACTCGCCGGGCACGGGGCCCGGAACCGGAACGGGGGAGACGACTACCATGCTCCGATTGAAGCACGCGCCGTCTCCCCCGGGGCGGATGTTGTCCCGACAAGGCAGTCTTGCTGTCCCCGCCCTTGCTCTCCTCACCCTCCTGACGTGCGGCCTCGCAGCGGGTCTCCGTCGCGCAGGCGATCCATGCGATGGCGGAGAGTGTGCGCTGTGAGGGCCACGGTCCTGCTGCTCGAGAAGTAGCCGTTCTCCTCGATGGGAAGGTGAGGCTCCGGGCCGAGCGCCGTAGGGAATGAGGCAGGAAGTTATGGATGAGAATGCCGCTCCCGGCGCTCGGCCTGACTGTGGTGGTCTGTATCTCCTCCTCGTGTCCCGTGCAGACGGGGCGCCTCGGGCGCCGTCAACAGTGAAGCTGTCGAGAGCAAGCCAACCGGAGCCGATGTTGCGAGGACGTTGGCGCAAACGCTTATGTTCCCGCAACGCCCGGCCGGGGTGGCGGGGAGTCGTTTCAGTACAGGAGGAGGGGCAGGAAGGCGCTGAGGTTGTTGAGGCAGTGGATGCTCGCCGGGTAGAGCAGGTTGCGGTCGGTCTTGACATAGAGCAGCCCGCAGCTGAGCCCGAAGAAGGCGTGCGGGATGACACTCAGTACCTCGGAGAGCGCGAACGAGTGCATGTGCAGCGCACCGAACAGAACGCTGGAGACGACAACAGCCACCCATGTCGGCGCAAAGCGCTCGATGAGCCCAATGAGGAGCTGACGGAAGAACATCTCCTCCACAATCGGCCCCACGATCCCGAGCACGACGACGATGACGATCGGCGAGAGCATCCGCGTGACTTCGCCCACGCTGGAGTCGTTCTGCAGGGCTGCTCCGGACAGGCCGGCGAGGTTGAGCAGGGCCGAGGACGCCAGGCCGCCGACGAGCTCGATCACCAAGGTGGCGAGTCCGCCCACGATGAGAGTGAGGACGGCCCGCCGCTTACGGGCCGCTACCTGACGGGCGGCCTGGGCCAGCGGGTGGCGGAAGGCGACGCAGCCGACGGCGAAGAGAGCGATGTAGAGCGCGAGGCCGGTTGCGGGGCCGGCGTCCCCAGGGATGAGAAAGTGGCCGAGGTGGAGGGGGAAGAAGAAGACGTAGACGCTTGTGAAGATGACCAGCGCGACGGTGCTCAGTCGGTCGGGCCGGGTGCTTGCCGTCGGAGCCGAGACCGGAGCGGGGCTCGGAGCGGAGTCCGACAGCGAAGGATTCGGTGCTCCGAAGGCGGTCGGCGTCTGCTGGGACAGGGGCGTGCGGGAAGTGCTCATGGCCGGGAGTGTGCGGTGGTCGGCCCGAGAGCGGCATCGCCCCGGCGGCTGAGCCTCGGTGCGCCCCTCAGACCCTGGTTCGTCAGACTCCGGGTTGACTCCTAAGCCTCGCTGAGCTGCTTGAGCGCACGTGTAGCCGGCTGTTGTGGGGTTGGAAGACTGCACACTAATCGTAAAAATAATGGACAATTGTCAAGCGGTCTCACATCGGTTTTATTCTCTGCAACAGTAAAAAATGTGTGTATATCAATGCGATTGCATTTTATGGCTGTGTGAGTTATTACTGTCCCCGGAGTGCTTCAATTCTATCGGCTAGCCGCCTACCATCCCTTCTCCTGACTAGAGGCTCTCGTGAACGCGCCCTTTTTGTCCCCTATTTCTCCCATATTTTCCCGTTCGTCTGTTTCATCAGTGTCTTCTTCGACGTCGAGGCGGCGGGGGCTGCTGAGGACCTCGGCTCCTGTGCTCCTCGCCCTGGTTCTTGGGGTCGGGCTCTCTAGCTGCGGGGTTCCGTCCGTGGCTGACGATGCGGGTTCGCCGGCACCGGCAACATCTCCGATGGTGACTGCTTCGCCGTCGCCGTCACCCACTCCGACTCCCTCTCCGTCACCTACTCCGAGTCCAACCCCATCCCCGACCCCGAGTCCCACGCCTACGCCGTCGCCGATTCCGACGACGCAGGCCCCGACCTCGCAGCCTCTCATGCAGGAGTCCGAGCCAACATCAGAGCCCGAGCCAGAGCCGACACCAGAAGAGGAGACTCAGGCCGGCGGTGGTGCGGCGGCTCCCGCGCCCGTGCCGGAGCCGAGGCAGGAGAGCATGTACTTTCCCAACTGCAAGAAGGCAAAGGAGGCGGGAGCAGCTCCCTTGTATCGGGGCGATCCTGGATACCGTGAGGAGCTGGATCGAGACCGGGACGGCATCGCCTGCGAGATCAAGTAGGTATCCCATTGACGCTCGCTGTCGAGAGCGATGGTGGCGTGAGAGTCTCACCCGCTCCATGTGCGTCGTTCGCAACGTCCTGGCGTTGCGAACGACGCACATCGGTTGGGAGTGGCCCGTGGGGCCATGACTTCAATGGCACCGCCTCAGGCGGCTGGGCTGCCGACTGACTCTGGCCCGAGCCCTTGCCGTGATGACAAGCAGTATGCCGGAATTCCACACAAACAGCTTCGTCTGGAACCCTGCCACCGGGTACCTATCTACTCGGTCCGGGCTTCGGTGGCTCTCTGGTGGCCCTTGGTCGCTGCGGTGACTGTGCGGGCTACGAACTCTGCTGCATCGTCAGAGTCCTCGTGCTCCCAGATATGGATGACCGTCCATCCAAGGGCGTTGAGCTTCTCATCGGTGTCACGGTCGCGGGCCTGGTTCCTCGCGATCTTCCACCTCCACCACTCGGAGTTCCGGCCGGGCATGGTCCCGTGCTCAGGGCAGCCGTGCCAGAAGCAGCCGTCGACCTGTACCGCCACTTTCTTCCCGGGGAAGGCAATGTCGACCTTGCGACGCGCAATCCCTGGGACCTTGTACTGCACCCGATACCGCAGTCCTATCCGCCACAGCGCTCGCCGCAGCTCCATCTCAGGGGAGGTGTCACGCCGTGACAGGTTGGAGTAGCGAGCGCTCACCTTCGGATCGGCGGGCTTGTCTCGTGCAGGCTCGGGAGCGCGCAGCGGGTTGGACGAGCCATCATCCGATAGCGCAGGCTGCATACATCACCTCGTCAGTAACTTGCGGGCCGCCTCATCAGGACTTGCTGGAGCGGCATCTACCGCATCGAGGATACGGCGGCCGGACGCTGTCGACTCGAGGATGCGGCGGTCGCGCTCACAGTGCATCTTGAGTACGTTCCAGACCACGCCTACGTTGACGCCGTTCCCCAGCTGCTTGTAGGTCTTGGCGTCGGGTTGGCCGGCAAAGGAGAATTCATCGGGGAACCCCTGAAGGCGGGCGGCCTCTCGAGGTGCCAGCCGGCGACGCTTCTTCCCGACGATGCTGGTCTGTGTGATGGCAACAAGCGCGGGAACGTAGGTGGGAGGCTTCGCACGCAGACCTGACGGACGGAAGTGCATGAGGCAGTCCCAGAGGGACTCGATGTCCTGTGCCTGCCACTCGAGCTTGCGGCGTGACGGCGGGAAGTCCTTCACACCAGAGGTGGTCATCCACGCCCGGCACCAGGCCGCGTTGTCGGTGAAGAGCTGCGCGTTCTTGCGCAGGAAGTTCATCTTCCAGGCGGGAACGTCGTCGAGCTCTCCCGACTCGATCTGGATCTCCAGGTCCTCGATCGTCTGCCAGGCATCGACCCAGATGGGGAACCCGGGTAGCTTCTTCCCCGGATTGTGGCGGCGAAACCGCTGTACCCAGTCGTCCCAGGCGTAGATCCAGTCCTTCTCGGCGCCCGACAGGTCGTAGCCCTCGACGTCAGCGAGCAGGTAGTCATCTATCTGCCAGTCGACTGGCCCATCCGCGTACAGCTCTCTAGGCCTCGCCACAGGCTGGGGTTCCGTTGACCCGATGCCGTTAGGGTCGTAGGTGGCGGTGATGAAGACTCGCTCCCTGACCTGGGGCCGCCCTCCACGCTCTGGTCCGAGCTGATGTGGCGAGAGGATGGCGGGGGTGTCTGCGACGCGATACCCCTCCTCCCTCAGGGACTCGACGATGACCTCCCACTCGTGGGCGTGGCGCGGTCCGGCAAGATTCCGAACGTTCTCGAGGAGAAGCACCGTGGGGTGGCGCTCCTGGACGATCTTGAGGATGTTGAAGTAGAGCGTGCCCCGCACCTCGTCCAGCATCCCGGCCTGGGCGCCGGACTTAGAGAAGGGCTGACATGGGAACCCGGCGGCGAGGATGTCGTGGGGCTGGATCCTCTCGGAAACACCGTGTTCGCCCGCATCAACTGTGATGTCGCCGAGGGCACCGATGCCCCAGTTCTGCTCGTAGATGCGGGCGGCGTCCTTGTCGATCTCGACGGCGTAGGTGCACCGTCCACCCATCCCGGACAGGGCGGCGTGGAAGCCGCCGATCCCTGCGAAGAGGTCGGTGTAGGTGAACGTCTCGGCCATGAGTCAAGCTAAACACATGTTCGAGCTGAAGGGAAGCTCTGCTCACGTGAGCTTGGGCTCATGCCGACCGCTCAGACGTGTCGCGGGGTGTGTGATGCGCTAAACAAAGCGTCATACTCGGTTCGTTGTACTTGGTACATGTCGGTGGGGCGCAGTTCGGCATACAGCCAGTACCAGAGAGGGAGTGGTACGAAGTTGTCTTTTTTGTGGGCTGTTTCAGCCAGTTCTCCTACCTTGTCTTTAGGGATAAGAATCCCTCGGTTGTTAGTTGTGACTTCGAGATCCTGGAGTGTGTCAAGGCTAAAGAAATATATTCCTCCTCGAAGTGGCACCGTAATGCTCACCTCTGTAGTTCCAGATTTTAGTCGCCTCAAAAGTTCGGAATTTACGTGCTGTGACCTAGAGGCTGAGTTGACAATAAGTACTTCTATTTCATTTGCTGGTCTTCCGGCCGCTACTTCGTCGGCAACAGTGGGCCATAATGTGTTGAAGGGTAGGATTGTGTCGACGGTGTCGCCTTGATTTGTGGGTATTACGTCCAAAATCTCGCCAGATCCTCGTGCCGGCCACCGAACGATGAGAATCGTGCGCCCGTCGGTCTTGAAGGGTTTGGGGAGGCTTGACGCCGCTCGGCAGGCGATAGGCGTGTCCTCAGGGAGCGTGACTGTGGTGCGTGTTGGAGGTTGGCTGCTCGCTAGTACGTAGGTGATTGGCTCGTCGAAACTCCATGTGGTGACGCCTTTCTTTGTCGCATCCCAGATCGCGGCGATAGGGCCAGTTTTTTCGCTCACCTTGTGGGAGATTTTTAGTCCATTGAACTTGTAGTCCCACTCTTTTTGGCCGACAGGTGCTCTCACGAAAGCGTCTCGTGGTCTGGCCTGAAAGGAGAAGTTTCCTAGTGCGTCGCAGAATAGGTCTTCTAGGAGGGCTGCTGCATTGAGACCATAATAATGATCTCTATACTGTCTCTCGGCGGCAGCTAAGGGGATGAGGTAGTCGGGGCGTGCAAGCATCTGTCTAATAGCCTCGACAAACCCGCCTTCGGCTTCGTGTTTACTTTCGCTGCCTGTGGTGCTGGCTGAGTTCATATTCTCTGGTGTGGTGGAGTCTGGTCTCATGGTGTCATCCTGTGTGTCATTGATCGATTTGGCGCTAGGGGTGTGCGGTTGGTGCGGACTGGTCGGAGGGGGTAGGAATTATCGAATCTGCTGTCCTTCTAGAGGAAGAAGTGTGTTGACAGTCATTGTGCCGCGAGGCCTGGAAGGACGCCAAGGGGTGGTGGCTGGGTCGACCTGTGGCGTCCTGACCCTCACCCATCCGCCTGTACCAGCCGGACGATGCCGACCGTCTGAGCAGCAGCCGTCCAGGCCAGGATGATGAGTCCGGCAGAGGTGACGTCCGCCCGCGATGCATCCGCCGCCAGCCAGATCTGGGCCGCCTGGCCCGGAAGCCAGCGGGCGGCGTCGCCCAGGAACGCGGCCAGCTGCGGTGCCAGAATCACCAGCGACACAGCCGCCGTCGACGCACCGATAACGCTGCGCAGCGCCGCACCAAGCCCAGCCGACAGCAGTAGCACCGCCGTCAACCAGACCGCGGTCCGTCCCCCGGCCCACAGCGCCGCCGTCGACATCGCCGGACACGCCGCCAGGCTCGCCCCGACCAGGAGGCTCGCCGCCACCATTCCCGTACCGGCCAGCATTATGAGTCGCGCCTCCGCCAGCCGACCCCGTGCCGGCGTCACCAGCAGACTCGTCATGCCCTGCGCCGTGGAGTGCTCAGCACCCGCCGCGGCCACACCGGCCGCCACGAAGCCGATCTGCACCGCCAGCGCCCACACCGGAGCGATCTCCTCGAAACCGAGGCCCCGCCCATCCACCACGTCACGCAGAACCGACATCATCGTGGCGACCGCAGCCCCGCCCGCCACCGCCGCCGACCACCACATCGCCGGCAGCGTCACCACCTTCACCAGCTCCGCGCGGAGCGCCCGCCCCCAGACGGTCGCCACCCCAGCGGTAGCCCGCACCCTGCTGGTCGCACCGGCTCCGCTCATGCGTCCCGCCTCATCCACACCCAGCAGCACACCGCCGCGCACCCGCCCGCCCACGCCGCGCAGACGGAGGCCGCCATCGGGATCGACAGCAGCTCGACGAGCCGGTCGTAGTTGAGCGTCGTCGGGTTCGCAATGAGCCGCACCGCCGCCGTGTCCGGCAGGAACCGGGCCGCATCGGTGGACCTGATGAGCAGCACCCCCGGCGAGAGCATCGTCGACATCGCGACGAGAACCGTCATCGACACCAGCGCGCTGCGCGTCACCATCGCCAGCGCCATCGACGCCATCGCCGAGAACACCCACCACGTCAGGATCCCCGTCAACATCCACCACGGCACCGACTCGAAGGGCACGCTCGCCCCCAGCAGGTGCCGGCACAGCGCGAAAGTTCCTGCCCACGCCGTCGCCAGCAGCACCGTCGCCGCCCCCAGCACCACGAGCAGCTTCGCGGCCACCGACGCCCCGCGCCGCGGCTGCACCAGCATCGTCGTCGCCACCTGACGCGGAGGGCTGGAGGCCCCGCTCGCGCGCGGATCACTCGCGTACTCGCTGACCACCACACTCACCGCCAGCACCACGATCCCCGTCGTCCCCACGTACAGCCCGATGACGCCGACGTCGCCCAGTCGCGCAGGTGCATCCGGGTCGCCGGCCGCCAGCCGCGCCGCCAGGTCGTGATCCGTGTAGTACTCGATCAGGAGCGGCAGGACGACCGCCAACGCAGCCCCCAGCCAGACCCCCGGCAGACCCACCGTCTTGCGCACCTCCGCCTTGAGGGAGCGCACCAGTGCCGGCGCCGCATTCATGAACGGCCCCTATCCTCGCGCTCGGTCCGGCCCGCCTGGTCGGCCTGTCCAGTCCGGCCAGCCTGACCGGCCCCACCGCCGACCCCGCTGCCGGTCTCGCCCCCGGTCGGGGCGGTCAGCGAGAAGAACGCCTCCTCCAAGTTCGCGTAACCCGCCGCGACCTCCTCCAGCGTCCCGGCCGCCCGCACCCGCCCGCCGGCGATGACGACGACGTCGTCGGCCACCTCGGCCAGCTCGGCCAGAACATGACTGGACAGCAGGACCGTGCCCCCGGCGTCGGCCCGCTGCCGAAGCAGCCTGCGGATCCACCGGATCCCCTCCGGGTCCAGGCCGTTGACCGGCTCGTCGAGGACCAGCACCTCCGGGTCGCCCAGCAGCGCCGTCGCCAGCCCCAGGCGCTGCCCCATTCCCAGGGAGAAGGTGCGCACCCGCCGCCCGGCCGCCTCACTCAGCCCGACGACGTCGAGCACCTCAGCCACCCGACGCCGACTGATTCCCGCACCCGCGGCCACCCAACCCAGGTGACCGCGGGCCGTGCGCGAGGGGTGCGCGCCTGAGCCGTCGAGCACCGCCCCCACCGTGCGCAGCGGTTCGCGCAGCTCGCGGTAGGGGCGCCCGCCGATGAGCGCCCGCCCGCCGTCGGCTCGGTCCAGACCCAGCAGGCACCGCAGGGGCGAGGACTTCCCGGCACCGTTCGGGCCCACGAATCCGGTGACGCGTCCCGGACGGGCCTCCAGGCTCACGCCGTGAAGCACCTCCCGCGCCCCGTGCCGCTTGACGAGGTTCTCAATAGCGATCATGGGCCAACTCCAGCGCGCCGAGCGGCAGCGCGCATCGGCCGCCCAGCCGAGGCGGTCCCGCCACCTCAGACCCAGGTCCGTCAGACCTCGGTTCGATGAAGTGCCCGAGCCGCCTTCCTAGACTGGCCGCGTGCCAGCCCCCGACGTCCCACCGCGCCACTCGCCGCTCGGGCGCGCCATCACCGGGCTGACCGTGATTGTTCTTGGCCTGGGCACCCTGGTCGGCTACTCCCCGGATCCTTCTCGGCGCGCCCAGATGACGGTGCTGCTCGTCATGGCCGGGCTCGTCGCCGCCTCCCTGTGGCTGCGGCGGCGCGACCGGCGTGCCCACGAGCGGCGCCTGACCCAGGAGACCGCCGCGCGCGCCGTCGCCGAGGACCGCCTCGTCATCGCCCGTGAGCTGCACGACGCCGTCTCCGGCAACCTCGGCGCCATCACCGTGCGCTGCGCCGTGGCCCGGCGCCTCGAGACCACCCCCGACGGGCTGCGAACCGCACTCGACGACGTTGAGACCGCCTCCCGCGAGGCTACTGACGCGTTGCGGCGCATGCTCGCCGTCCTGCGCGACGAAAACCTGCCCCCGACGCCCGGGGCGCTGGCGGCGATCCCGGCGGGAGACGCGGCGGCAGCCGGCCCCGGCCCCGTCAACAGCCTCGCCGAGGCCCTTCAGGAGCTGATCGGCAAGGCCCGCCGCACCGGCGTGGCCGTCGATCTCGACGCCGAGGCGCACATCGGCGCAGATGCGGGCGCTGCCCAAGCCGGGGCGATGACTGACGGTCTCCCGGCACCGGCGGCCCAGGCCGCTACCCGGGTCGTGGCCGAGGCCCTGGCCAACACCGCCCGCCACGCCGGCCCCACGCGCGCCCGCGTGACCCTCCGCCGGGAGCCGGGACGGCTGCGCATCGCCGTCGTCGACGACGGGCCCGCGACCGGATGGGAGCCTCACCCCGGGGCCGGGCAAGGACTGCGCGGACTTCACGAGACCCTGACCGCGCTCGGCGGAACCCTGACCGCCGGCCCCCGCGCCGACGCTCCCGGCTTCGCCGTCGAAGCCATCCTGCCCATTCCCACTGACGACGCGGCCGGGGCCACCAGCAGCACCCGGCGTTCCGGAGACAGCACGGGCCCGGAACGCAGACCCACCAGTGAGTCACCGGATACCGATCCCAGGAGCGACAGGGGCAAGCCATGACGGATCCCACCAATGCGCTGACGAACAAGACCGACGGGGCTCCTGACACCCCCATCCGGGTCCTCATCGCCGAGGACCAGGCCCTCCTGCGCACCACCCTGGCCGCCCTGCTCGAGGCCGAGCCCGGCATGAGCGTCGTCAGCCTGGCCGAGGACGGTGCCCGTGCGGTCGCCCTGGCCGCCGAACTGCGCCCCGACGTCGTCCTCATGGACATCCAGATGCCGGGCCTGACCGGCATCGAGGCCACCAGAAGGATCTGCGCCGACCCGGCGCTCGCGGCCACGCGCGTCCTCATTCTCACCATGTTCGAGATCGACGACTACGTCCTGGGCGCCCTGCGCGCCGGCGCCTGCGGCTTCCTCCTCAAGGACGCTGACCCCCAGTCCCTCGTTGACGCCGTGCGCACCGTCCATGAGGGGCAGTCGCTGCTCAGCCCCCAGGTGCTGGCCCGCCTCGTGGCCCGCATGCCGCGCACGGCGTCGACCGGCACCTCCCGTAGCACCTGGGCGGGTGAGGTCGAGGCCCTCACGCCCCGCCAGCGCGAGGTCCTCCTGCTCATCGCCCGGGGCCTGTCCAACAGTGAGATCGAGGTCGAGCTCGGCATCACCCGGGCCACTTGCCGCAGCCACATCACCGCGCTCCTGGCCCGCCTGGGCGCCCGCGACCGCGCCCAGCTCGTCATCGCCGCCTACGAGGCCGGCCTCATCAGCCCCCGCTGAGGTCCATTGGGACGATCTGGCTCGAGGTCGTACCTTAGGGCGTGAGATCGAGGGGTAAGGGTAC
>ERZ772927.275-NODE-275-length-26296-cov-5.23696_pt1 | contig 26296 bp, 34 predicted proteins | sample MGYA00512115_ERZ772927 | MGnify/ENA primary metagenome ERZ772927 (study PRJEB29015, sample SAMEA2737924) | human oral metagenome | biome: human oral; feature: human-associated habitat; material: dental | place: China | collected 2013 ... | reverse complement strand
GGAGAAGAATTCGGGGCCGGCCACTGGACGGGGGTTCGATTCCCCCCATCTCCACATACGCCCCGGAATCTCGTTGAGATTCCGGGGTTTTTGTTGCCCTCGCGCGGTTTTCGCGCCCTCGCCCCACCCTCTCCCATATATCAGGATGTCGCAGGGTGTAGCATTGCTAGTGGCGCACGGGTGGCGCATCCTGTGGAATAAGATGCTGCGCCACTTCCCTACCGAGGAGGCAGACATGAGCGGACGCAGAGCCTTCGGCTCGATCAGAAAGGCCCGCAGCGGACGCTTCGAGGTTCGCTACACAGGGCCGGACGGCGGCAAATATACTGCCGGGCGCTCATTCATCCGCAAGACTGACGCGAGCGCTTTTCTCGCACACGTCGAGGCCGAGATCAGCGAGGGCACCTGGACCAGTCCAAAAGAGAGCCGCGAGCGCGAGCGGGCGCAGGAGGTCGCCGCCGAGCGTGCGGCGATCACTTTCGCGGCATGGTCGGAGCGGTGGCTCGCGTCCCTTGAGCGACTAGGCCGGACCCCTAAGACGATCCAGACGCATACCTATCGGATGAGGCAGCTCGTCCCGATCTTTGGTGCGACGCTGCTCGGGTCGATCAGCGTCGAGGATGTGGACACATGGTATCAGCGCGTCTGGGAGGCTAAAGGCCCTGGCGTCGTGCGACCTATCTATATGACCTTGTCCGCGTGCATGAACGCCGCGGTGAAGGCCGGTCTCATCGCGGCGAGCCCCTGCAAGGTTCCCGAGGGGCAGAAGCACCGGCCCGTCCGTGAGCGCGAACGGCAGGTCGCGACACCCGAGGAGGTCCGCGCCGCAGCCGACTCCATGCCCGCGCGCCTACGCATCGCCGTCCTTCTCGCGGCCTGGTGCCAGACCAGACTTGGAGAGCTGATCGGCTTGCAGCGGCGCGATTTCGACCTCGACTCTACTCCCGCGACGCTCCGGATCGAGCGGCAGGTGCAGTATCTGACGGGGGAGGGGCCGGTCGAGCTTCCGCCCAAAAGCGCCGCCGGCGTCCGCGAGATCGTCATCCCCGCATCACTCGTCCCAGCGCTTCGCGCGCATCTCGATTCCTACGTCGAGCCGGACGCTACGGCCTGGCTCCTCTGCTCGGATCGGTCGCCCCGTCTGCCGCTTCACCCGAATACCCTCCGCAGGGCGTGGGAGCGCGCGCGGACGGATGCTGACATCCCGTGGTTCAAATTCCACGACCTCCGGCATACGGGCCTCACGATTTTTGCGCAGCAGGGCGCCACTCTAGCCGAGCTGCTTCACCGTGGCGGGCACAGCGACGTCGATGTCGCACTGCGCTATCAGCATGCGACCCGCGAGCGCGACGCGGCCTTGGCGTCGCGTATGGACTCGCACGTCCTTATCTGAGTGCTATTGTTTTGTAGATCACATTCATTCCAGGTTGCACTATGCGTCGTGCGCGATGTATAGTTAAGTCATCGGGAGGGACAAGCCCCCCGACCCTCAACGAAGGAGACAAGATCATGAACACCGTTTCTTACATCACCGACACCAACACCGACCGCTTCGGCAACCACCTCATCATCGATGGTGAGCGCGAGACCGTCGAGAGCTGGTTCGAGGACACGCTTCCCGGCGACGAGATCGAAGAGCTGCGCGAGGCCCTCATCGAAGCCGCTGTCCGCATGAGCGGCGAGGACCGCGAGATGCTCGCCTGCAATGGCTTCAAGATCACTGAGCTGCCGCTGGCCTACACCGAGGCCGACGACGCCCGAGTTTTCGGCGAGTACAACTTCGCCGACGGCTCCCGCGACGGCATCCTCAACGCGATCTCCGCCGAGTGCGAGTCGCAGGGCTTGGAGCAGGGCCAGGCGAACACCTGGGAGACGCTCACCGTCCTCGAAGATCTCGGCGGCGACGTCGAAAAGTTCCTCGACTGATTCCCTGACAGGAGGCCCCGGGGCGCACGCTCCGGGGCCTCCCCGCATCACAGAAGAAGGAGGCATGATGCCCCGCAATCCGCTCACGCCAGTCGGCCTGCGATGCCGACGCGAAGCCCTCGGCCTCACCCGCGCCGACCTCGCAAAGATCCTCAACGTCAACGAGGGCGTGATCCGATCCTGGGAGATCGGGAAGAGCGAGCCGCGCGACCCTCTCAGCGTCCACATGATCCTCGGCACGCTGGAGGACACTTCGCTCGAGTGTCTCGATGAGCTGCTCGCGCCCATCGAGGACCAGGACGAGACCGTCCGCAGCCTGCCGACTGCTCTCATTGCCTACGCGACCCAGGCCGACTACGAGCAGCACACGCGATGGGCACAGCGCCTGCCTCTCGCCACCTACCGCGCCTGCGTCGGGCGCGCTTTCCAGCTACTCAGCGACGACGACATCCCCGTCGAGATCGTCTCCCCCTACGACTGATAGGACCGTTCATGACTACTGAGTACCTCGGAACTGCTGCTGTTGCAGAGCGCGTAGGCCTCGCCGTCCCCACTATCCGCTCCTACATCCGTAAGGGACTCCTACCCGACGCAGACGTCGTCATCACTACACCGTCAGGCCCTCTGCGGGGCTGGGCACCTGAAACAATCGACGCTTGGCTAGACTCGCGGCCAGGACGCGGCGCACGCACCGACCTCAGCTCTCCGTCTTTTCTGCCTCCAGAGATTGCTGAATTCTCTCGACACGCGGCAGCGATCCAGTTCGACCTTGTCGCACGCGCAGGCCAACACTCATGAGGCAGGATGTCGACGGCACAATGAGCACCGACGAAGCCCGCGAGCGCGGCTACCTGCCGACCGCCGAAGTGCCCGCCCTCATCGGCGTCCAGCGCGAGCTGCGCGAGCTCGGCAAGACCATGCGACGCGAGGGCCTGCGGCCCGTGCGTGTCGGGCACGCCTACTGGTGGAAAGCCGCCGCCGTCGAGGAGTGGGCAGCGCAGCGCCGCTGGATACGCTCCCCAGGCACCCCCGCCGCCCAATGCTCGACCCCCGGCTGCGACCGCGACGCGATCTCACACGGCCTATGCCTACGCCACTACAAGGCCACGCGCAGCAAGCACGCTGACGAGCCCGCACCCCGCATCGGCCAGCCCGTCGGCGCAGGTGTATACGGACGCATCGGCGAGGACGCGGAGGGGAGGCTCATCTGCCACGAGTGCGGCGGCGCCTACCTCAGCCTCGCAGCTCACGCTTACCTAGCGCACGGCATGACCGCAGCCGAATACCGCGAGACCTATGAGCTTCCCCGCACGACGAAGCTCGCCGCGCCCAGCGTGCGCGAGCGCATCGGGCGCAGCTCGGCCCGCCCTGAGAATCTGGCGCGGCTTGCTAAGGCGCGCGACCCACAAGCCGCCGCCGACGCGCGCACCGACGACACATTCCGCGCAGTCAGCCGCACACAGCGCTCGCGGCATGCAAGCCCGCCGAAACAGCAAGATAGGCCCCACCGCCCAGTTTGAGCGATGGGGCCTTCTGCATCGGCTACGGATGCACGCGGGAAGGGAACGACGCCATGAGGCCGGCCGCGCCCTTTTCGAGCGCGGCCCTAGCTTGGCCTTCGTTCGTGATGATGTGCGCGATCGTCGGCTTCCCAGTCGAGTTGATCCGATTCCACACCTCCGCGCTCGCGGACCATTCCATGCCGATGATGTCCCAGGATCCGAGGTCAGCCGCGGGGACTTCGGCGGGGTAGAGCATTGCCATTGTGCGGTATCCGCGCGCTTTCGCGCGCGCTGCACTCGTGCCCTTCGCGAAAACTTTCCAGATGACGCGGCGCTCGGGATGCCCGCCGAAAGCGGTGTCCAGGTACTCGAATAGTTGCTCCTCGGCCTGCAGATCAGCGGCGTTCCGCTGATCCTCAGACGAGGTCGTCTTATGGTCGATCGCCAGGACGACGTCATCGGGAATCTGATCGACGATGTCACGCAGCCGCATAAACGGCCCGGTCCCCTGCTGCAGAGTCCGCAGCGTACTCCACGGCGTGGACCAGATCGGCAGATCCGTGCCCGGCACGGTTCTCGTTGTTTTCCAATCGTGGATCGCGACGAACTCGGCAGCTTCACCGTGCGGCCCCCGGGCGCAGAGCCGGACGGAGACCTCCAGCGCCTTGAAGCCCGCGCGCAACGAGGCATCGAGACCCCGCTGCGTGAATTCCGGATACTCCGTGCCACTCATCCTATGGGCGATGTAGAAGGGCCGCTGCTTGAGGAATTGCTCGACGACGTCCGTCGAGGCCGGCGTGACCGGAGTCGTCGCCTCACGTCGACGCAGGAGGATGTCTCCCCCGTCGCGACGACGGCGACGGACGACCCCGGGCACGTCACCTCCGTCGCGGCGCCGGCGATAGATCGTCAGCTCATCCACGCGCAATCACCTGCACGCCGATACCGTTACTCCCCTGCACGTTCGGGTAGGTCACTACCAGGTCAGCGGGAGAGCCTGCGGTTCGCTTCGCGAGCGTCACAGTCTGGTAATTCAGACCGTCCTGAGCTGCGAATTCCAGTTTCTCCCAGCCCTCCGAGACCGTGACCTGGTCCGAAGTTTCGCCTGCGCTCGTGCGCTCGAAGGTGAAGCCGAGCGCGAGCCCGGCTCCCGCGAGCGCGGGTGCCGTGCAAGTCTTTGTCTCGACCGGCTCGGCCTGGCGTTTCTTGACGGTGCCGGCTTCGATGGAGGAGGCTCCGCGTACTGTGGCTGCGGCCCATCCGATCTCGGCGTTCTGCGACATTGTGATCGTGATGGTTGGTGCCCAGGGGCCGGTGATTATGGTCGCGCTCATCGTGCCGACCCAGTACGGATCGACGAGGGTCGTCCAGCCCTGGGGCAGGTTTGCGGTCGCGCGACCGCCTTGAGCCTTCTCGTTGATGCCCAGGATGATCTTGTCGCCTGCCTTGCCGTCGAGCTTGACGGTGATTGTCTGGCCGACGACAGAGCCCGAGGCGTGGGCAATGACGGTGGGGCCTGCGGCTGGCGCGGGTCCGGGCGTCGGGGTCGGCGGCTGCGCGGGCGTTGCGGCGGCGGCGAGGAAGTACAGCGCGCCGTCTGGCAGGCGCTGCGCTTCGGCCTCTGTGGCGACGACGGTGATGCCGACACCTGTGAGCGCGGCCTGCAGCTCGGCCTTGGTGGCGAGGCCGGTCAGGTCCGAGGCGTGCGCGACGCCCGCGACGTCGCCCTTCGTCGCGTAGCCGGACAGCTCCGCCTTGGTGGCGAGGCCGGTCAGGTCCGAGCGCTTGGCGACTCCGACTACCTCATCCTTCGTCGCGTAGGCCGTGAGGTCAGCGCGGGAGGCGAGGTCGGCGACCTGGCGAGTGGTCGCATACCCGGCCAGCTCCTCACGGGTCGCGAGGCCCCGCAGCTCAGCCTTCTTCGCGTAGTCGGTGAGATCGACTCTGCCGCCGGCTGCGGCGGTCGCTACCTCTGACTTCGTCGCGTAGCCGGCAAGCTCGGCCTTGGTGGCGAGAGGTGCGACTGCTCGCGCGATCGCTTTATCGGTGCCCTGCCTTGTGTAGATGGTCGGTCGTGCTGCCATTTGTCAGGCTCCGATCTCGAGGGTGTCTCCGTCGCCGGAGAGCGTGCCGGTCAGGGTGAGGGTGTCTCCGTCGCCGGAGATCTCGACGCCGCCCGTACCGGGGACCGGCGCAGGCGTGGGAGACGGTGTCGGCGACGCGGCGCCGGAGAAGATCTGCGCCAGGTCGTAAGCGACACCCGGACGCAGGGAGACAGTCGCTTCGCGGAGCGTGCGACCTGGGATCGCGAGACGCAGATGCACCTGCGTCTCCGTGCGGATGTCAAGCGGGAGGACGATCTGCCCTCGCACGTCGGCCTGCCGGGCCACCGGCCCGCCCGCGAGGACAGCGATATTCTCCCCTGTCCCCGCGAGCGTAGCGACGATGTAGGCCTGCGGCTCGGGAGTGCCGTCAAGCCTTCCGACAGTGCCCGAAATGGTCGTGGTCACTGTTCGTTCATCCTCTCTTCGAGTTTGTCGAGGCGCTCGTGCAGGCGCGCGTGCGCGTCGTGCGAGTGCTCATCGATTGTCCGCTGAGCGGCCTCTCGAGCGACGCGCTCATCGTGGATCTCCTCGGCCATTCGACCGCCTCGTTCGTCGATCCTGCCGACGCGAGACTCCACGGCTTCGAGGCTCTTGCCGTGGTTGCTGAGCGTCGTTTCAACCCGGCCCAGTTGATCGGCGAGCGTGCCGACGTGTCCGGTCAGCTCGCCGATCTGATCCGACACAGCGCGTACTGTCTCGATCGCACGGTCCAAGTCCTCCCTCATATTTGTCGAGTGGTCGTTCGAGACCTGCGCGTCCGCTGAGAGGGCGGCGGCGCGGGCCTCCTCGACGCCCTCGAGGACGTGCGCGAATTTCGCTTCGAGCCAGCGGCGCACCTGGCTTGCGACCAGGGCGACGACGCCCGTCATCGCGACGAGGATCGCGACGACGAGCGCGGCGAGTGCGTCTGTCACCTTCGGGTCTGCAAGCAGCTCAGTCACGGCTGGCCAGCTCGGCCCCGTCAACTACCCGGGTCGAAGGAACAGAATCGGCGGCAGCGCGGACCTCCTCGACGGACTCGCCGCCGGGCGTCACGGCTCCGACCCAGTCAATGATGCTCACACCGTTGACACGGATCGCGGAGAGCACCTGGAATACACTCCAGGCAATCCCCAAGAAAACGCCGGCCTGGGCAATGAGCAGCCGCCAGGTCGCCGGATAGGTGCCGGACACCCATACGGCAAGAGAGACGATGACTGCGACGACGGCCAGCAGGATCTTACGGCGCGTCGGCGTCCAGTACGGACGGTCGAGCGCGGCCTGGACCATCGGCCAGACCAGGCCGACGACGACCGTCGTCAGGAATGGGTCAGTGTGGAGACCGAGCAGAAGATCATTCATCGTCATTCTCCCTTCTCCGCGCCCGCGAGCGCGGTGTTAATCGCGGTGTTGGTGGCCGGGCCGTAGATCTCGTCGTCGTCGACACCGACGGCGCGCTGGAGGTTGCCGACGACGCGGTCGTGCGCTTCGTCGGAGGCGTCTCCCCAGACACCGTCCGGCTCCGTGCCGATCACAGACTGCACGTACTCGATACCGAAGGGGAACTGCCGCCCGCCCCAGGAGCTGGCGGCGACGACGGCGTAAATGCGCTTCGTGGTATCGGGGCCGACGATGTTGTCAGCGGTCGCGCCGACCGCAGCCTGCAGCGCCGTAACGTCGGTGTAGCCCGAGGAGGTAGTCGCGTCGCCGTAGTGAGGTCGGATGACTGCGCAGACCGAGTCCCAGTCTCGGGTTCGGCGCCACACGCCGCCGCCGTTCGACTGCGAGCCAGCAGCGCCGGACGACGTATTGAATTCAATCGTCTGGATCCAGCCGCCATAATTGGCCTCAACGATTCCGACGTGGTCGGCGATCCCGTCGTCGTCCCAGTCGAAGCAGACCAGGTCACCGGGCGCGGCCTGAGTCATCGGGGACACGAGTCGGCCTTCGCGCGCGGCGGCGTTGATGCCGTAGGGCACGTAAGCGAAGTCGCCGCCTGGCAGGACGGACTTCTTCTCCTCATCCGTCGCACACCAGGACGCGCCCATCGCGCAGAAGGGCACGCCGGACGTGCCGTAGTACGCGCCGTGCTTCTTCGCGTACCAGCGTCCGTACTTCGACCCCTCTTTGGGGTCGTCCCAGCGCGTGTATCCGATTTCGCCGGCTGCCCAGGACAGGACGTTCTGTGCGGTCATGCTCATCGCGTGCCCTCCGTCTGCTCGTAGGGAATGAAGATCGGGGCGACGACGTCGGGCGGAGTGTCCGTCGCGGGCGTCATCGACGCCATGAGCTGCTCGATGTTCTGTTCCATTGGTTTCTCCTCTTGGGTGTGGGAAAGCCCCCGGACGGGCTTGTCCGAGGGCGTTAAAGATCAGGTGGTTGTCAGTAGCCGAAGGCCACCCAGGAATAGGAGTGACGCTCCTCCGAGGTGACGCCCGGGAGCATCGGGCGGAAGCCGCTCTTGTCCATAACGTCGATGCAGAACTGGCGGGCGTTCTTGAAGTTCCAGCCCGCCGGGCCGGAGCCGTACAGCGGCGTGATGACGACCGAGACGCAGTCGGTCGGGAAGGGCGTTTGGAACGTCACGCGCGGCATGTAGAGGTTGCCGAAAGCGACCTCCGCGCTCGCCGTCGCGACGCGGCCAGCCTTGATGAGGCCGTTCCGCACTCCCGTCCCCAGGCCTGAGCCGACCGGCATATCTCCGACGGCACCCAGCTCCATCTGAATGTTCGACTCCCCAGCCCATCGCCGACCGTCCCATACGCGAACCGCGTTCAGGTCGGTACGCCAGACGTAGACAGGCTGAGCTGGGGAGGCCGTGAGACCAACGCCCGCGAGCGCGGCGACGTACTGGGAGGCGGCGGTCTCGGACGCGCATGCCTTGTAGGAGGGGATGGAGAGGGAGAGGTCGAGGAGGTCTTGGCGGCGGGCCGGGTCGGTGGGTGAGGGCACCTTGTGTCCGCGCTGGTCCTGATAGCTCATTGTGCGCGCCTTCCTGTGGGCTTGACTGGGAGTGTTTCGGTGTAGTCGATGTGTAGGGCTGCGCTTGCTCCGCCCTTGGTGATGCCGCCGTAGGCAGAGCCGACGAGCGCGAGGCCAGCTCCCGCTTTGAGGGTCTTTGCTAGGGCTGTGATGTCGACCTGTGCCTGCTGCGAGTTGACGTTGATTGTCTGTGTCGCGCCGGTCGGCTGCGGCCCCGACTCCGAGTAGGCGGCGGGCTGGATCACGAGCGACCACGGCGGGACGTGCGACGCGGGCCGGACGGTGAGCAGGGCGCGGGTGATCGTGATGGTGCCGAGGGCTTATAGCTGGCGACCGTATGTGATGAGGCCTCGGAGGCGCTGGCCTGCGGGATTGGCGCCCTGCCATGCGCCGCCGTCGCCGTACCTCGACCAGCCGCCGGTTGTCCAGGTGCCCATCCACTGCGGCGTGAGCACCGCGTGCCTGGCGACCGGCCCTAGCTCAGGTGTTTTAGGGACTGCCGGGAGCGGACCTTCGGGGGACGGGGCAGGCCCTAGCGCGTGGACTGGGCGCCCAGTGTCCGGGTCGAGCAGGACGTGCGCGGTCTTGACGTTGTTCCAGTTGACGGCGGTTGCGGGGATCTGCACTCCCGCGCCGCCGTACAGGGAGACGATGAGCTGGCGTCCGCCTTCGACGAGGTCGATAATCCGCGCGATCGCCGTCGTTGATCTGTCCGACCCATACCTGGGAGGCAGGTCATCCGGCGTGGAGGAGATTAAGTCCATGACGCGGACGGTCATAGGGTCACCTCCACGTCTGTTTTCTGCGTCCCCTTGTAAGTGAGGGGGACTTCGTATGCGGTGACGAGGCCCCAGAGGGTTTTCGGCTCAGCCGCCAGGACAGGCTGTGTGACGATCTCGATCGGTTGATCGAGCGCGACGCGCGGGTCCGGCGCGTGCTCTACAGGTACTTTCACCTTCCGGCGGATCGACTCCGCGAGCATCGCCTCAGCAGTCTTGCGAGCCTGCTCCTGCGAGGTAATGAGCGGCGAGGAGAAGAATCGCGGGACGACACCGTAGGGGCCGTCTGTCCTCATCGGGCCGGTCGTCTGATCCGCGACCGCCTGGAACGCTGGCGCCCCCTCGTCGTGCCCATCCTGGCCGCGCGCGACGACGCGGTTATACACCTTGTCGCGCGAGACCTGAGATGAGACGCCGACGACGGTACCGTCCAGGTCATCTGTGAGCCGCAACTTCGGCGGCGAGACAGGCGGCGAGACCGGCGGGGTCACGTACAGGATGCCGTCGCCGCCCTCACGGATCGACGCCGGCCAAGCCTTCGCAATCTCATACACCGCATCGATACGGGACTCGCCCCAGGTCATCGACGGGCACCAGCGGTCAAGGAGGCCCGTGTCAATGACAACGCCCATGTGCCCGCCGACCAGGCGACGGATCTCGGACGCGAGCGTCCCATTCCACATCGGGGAGAGCGGCGTCGTGAGCCTGTCCTCCTCAAGGCGGTGCATCAGCGACTTCCCCGTCACCCGCACGGTCGAGGGACCGGGATCAACCGCAGTAATCAGGAAGCGCCCGAGCTGTACGTCCCACCAGCCGCCGCCGGGGATCACGGACGCGATCGTCAGGGACACGTGCAGCGTCTGGCCGAAGCAGGCGAGCGGATGCGACGGGTCCGTAGGATCCCAGTCCCTCCAGTCCTCACTCTCACTAGCCGAGCCGACGCGCGGAACCGTAAGAGAGAGCGAGCCCTGCACCTGCTGGGTTGCATCCCAGGCGACCGAGCCGTCCTCGACGGGCACCTCACCGAGGTACTCGTCCCCGAGCCACGACTCGACCGTCGCCTGCAGCGTATAAGCAGACGACAGCAGGTCGTCCGGGATGCGCGCGTCCGGGCCGGTCAGGCTCATCGGTCCTCCTGCCAGATCGTGCGGTCGAAGCCCTCCCACGTGAGGCGGCGCGCGTCGAGCGCCTGCCAGGTGAGAGCGCGACCGTCAAAGTCCGTCCACGTCGAGAGCGCAAGGAGCGTCGAGGCCTGCGGCAGCGACGTGATCGTGCCCTTGATCGTCCACGCGCGCTCCGCGACATCGATCCGGGCGGCGCGCTCCATCGAGACCGACGTCGGCGACATGAGCGTCACCAGGTCAACGTCACATGCGCCCGCCCTGCACTGCACGCAGTGCTCGGGATTGTGGAACAACGCGACGGGTGTCGGCGTACCCAGCAGGAGCTTGAGCGCGGGCGTGTCCTTGAGATTCGTGCGAGCCGTCAGCGAGACCGTGCCCGCACCCATCGTCGGCGCGTACACCATGACCGGAGTCCGCCTGCCGGGCACCTCATGCTCGGTCAGCCGCATCTTCATCTCACGCTGATCCGTGCCCTGCCAGAGCAGGTTGACTGGCATTTTGCCCGCAGTGTCCGTCATCAGCGAGAGCCCCTGCCAGCGGCGCACGACAGGCGAGGACTCCACCTCGATGCCCCGAGACGTCGTCAGACGGTACCTAAATTCCGTGTTGATCGGAGCGAGCGAGTCACCGATCACACGCTGCTCGCCCGTGCCAGTCCACACGCCCGCGCGCGGGATCCACTTGAAGCCCGTCGCAGCGATGCCCTCGACGTAGCATGCCGTGCCCGCAGGCGCGAGAGCCGCCGGGATGACCACCTGCACGCGCGGGGCCTGGCCGTCCTCGACGACCGCGACTGGCTCGCGCGTCATATCGAGCGCGCCCTCAACCTCACGCGAGGACGACAGCCCCTTCGTGCCCGTCCACTGGTGAGTGATCGCGCGCTGCGGGTATCCGATCCGCTGCTGAGGCGTGTCCCCATCGAAGAATGTCGCCGCGTCTGCGACAGCCTCCTCGACGGTCGCAGCAGCGACGATCATGACATCGTCAAGGTGGACCCACCCGGGCTTGTTATCGCGGACGCCCGAGGTGTAGACCTCGAAGCGCACGCGCGCCTGCGTGGCGCCCGCCGGGGCCGCATGCACCCACGTCGGGCGCTCGCCCTCCGCGCTCGATGCCAGCAGCAGCGGCGCGGACGCGACCTGACTACGGCCCCCCACCGTCCATTCGACGCGGACGGCGAGGCCGATCCCCGGACTCGTGCGAACAAGCGCAGACACCGCCAGCGCCTGCCCCGCCGACACGGGGACCACGCCAGGCGTAGCGACCTGCCCCTGCAACTGGGCGGGCACATCAACCACCAGATAGGTTGGTGACTGTCGATCGTGCCCGCCCCACGCAGCAGGATCAGACGCAATCCGGAGCGACGACGGCGCATACTTCGCCCAGCCGTTCGTCCCGTAAGCGAACGACGGGTTCGGGCAAAGGTTGGTCCGCATCATCGGCTCCTTCCTGCGAGCTGCTTCCTACGAGCGAGTACACCCGCACTAATCCCCTCAACATGCGCGCGGAACTGCGCGCCGTCATCGAGGATGAGCTGCACCTGAGCACCCTCCAGCGAGACACCCGCACCCGCACCCGCACCGCTAGCTGCGAGCGCGGACACGTCGGCCCACTGTCGGGCGGTGAGGATCGCTTCGCGCTGGCCTGTTTGATTGACTGCGGCGGTGACTCCGTCGGGGAGCCAGCCGCCCCTGTCGTACTTGCGCGCGCCGCCGTACCTGCCGACGCTGGGTGATCCCCAGATCGCGGTCTTGCGAGCGCTCAGGCCGGGGCGCGGTTCCTCGATCATTTGCCCGTTGCCGGCGTAGACGGCGACGTGCCAGGCGGGCGATCCCCAGTAGAGGAGGTCGCCAGGTGTGGCGGAGCCCCAGGGGACGGGTGTCGAGCCGGACTGGTATCCGGCAGCGGTGAGTCGCGGCCAGCCCAGGCCGAGCTGCTGTGCCGCCCAGTAGACGAGGCCTGAACAGTCGAGGCCGGGCGGGATTGCCGAGCCGCCCCAGACGTAGGGCACGCCCATGAGGACGGCCTTCATTGCTGCGCCGACGAGGCCAGCGCCGCCCGAGATGCCGGACTCGTTCACCTTCGAGGTGAACAGGCTCTTGATGCCGTCGAACAGCATCGGCGGGATGCCGTATGCCACGGACTCCCAGAAGCTGCCGTCCTTCGGGGAGAGCAGATCGCGCGCCGGCTTTAGGACCAGGTTTGCGATTGCTGCGGCGGGGTCGGTGACGATCTCAGCGACCGCCTCCGTCGTCTCTTTCACCCAGTCCAGGGCGCCGGAGAAGCCACCCTTGACGGCGTCCCAGATGCCACCGTCTGCGAAGGCTACTTCGCCGCGGCGGCGTCCTGTCTCTCCGACGGTCGCGAGGCCGGAGCCGCGCGAGGCGTTGACCCTGTCGAGCCAGGGCTTCCCGCCGAGAGCGCGCAGCGCGTCGGGACGGATGATGCCCTCACCGCCGGAGAGGCGTAGAGCGCCGCCCCCGTCCGGGCTGTAGAAGTGGTAGATGTCCTTGCCGGGCGAGTAGCCCGGCGTCATCGTGGAGAACACTCCGCCGGTTGCGTAGGCCGGAATGGCCTTCACGTCGGGGAGCCTCACGGAGAGTCCGACCTTCGCGGCGATCGTATCGAAAGCTGCCTTAATGCCGTCCCGATACACCGTCGTAATGACGAAGTTAATCGGGCGTGCGGCGGCGCCCTTGATCTTCTCGAAAACGCTCTCGACCGACTGGCGGAAAGACTCGAACGATTCTTTCATGCCGCCGATCGCGTTCTTAATTGCCGGAAAGACGACGTCGATCAGGACCGACGATGCGACCTGCACCGCCGACGAAATCTGATCCCACACCGGCTTAATCACCGACTCATACAGCCACGTGAAGGTCGGGCCGAGCGTCGAGGAGATCGCACTGCCAATCGCAGAGAAGATTGGGGACAAAATGCCCCAGACCGTCTGGATCGCCGAGCTGATCCCGTTCCAGGCCGTCACGACGGTTGTCCACAGGCCCTCGAAAGCTAGGCCGACGGTACCCGAGATCACCGTCACGAACAGGTCGAAAAGCGGATACAGAACGTTATCCCACACTGCGAGGATGAAAGCTGAGACGTTCGTCCAGACCGGCTCCACTACATCTTGCCAGAAGGACCAGAGCGCGGGCATGAGCGTGTCGCGGAAAAAGGCCGCGAGCGCCTGCATGGCCGGGTAGATGATCGCCCAGGCCGACTGGACTGCCGACGCGAAGCCTTCCCACAACGGCTTGACGACGTGCTCCCAGAGGGTCTGGAGGACGGGCCATAGCACGCGGGAAATGATCGTCCAGATGCCCATGAGGGCCGGGCGGATGACTGCGGTCCAGGCGAGCGCGAGGCCCGAGCCGATCCCCTCAAACAGCGGCTGCAGCACGGTCGACCAGAAATTCTGGAGGCCCGGCCACAGGGTGCCCGATATCCATTCCCACGCGGCCTCAAGGGACGGCTTGATCTGGTCCGTCCACGCGGTGTAGGCGATCTCTCCGACCGTGAGGAGTGCGTCGCGCAGCGTGAAGAAGAAGTCGACGAGGGCTGAGTCCTCTTCGAGGCCGAAGAGATTGCCGTCGTAGTCTCCGGTGGTTAGGATGCCCCACGCCGACTCGATGCCCGGGATGAGTGTGTTCTTCGTGTAGTCGACGAAGGCGTCGATCACGGGCGTGACGTTGTTCGTCCAGAACTCGGCAATGCCGGAGCCGAGGGCGTTGAGCGCGTTCGCGACGTCCTCGTTCGTGTTGTACAGGTATATGAGACCTGCGACGAGAGCACCGATAGCCACGACAGCCAAGCCGATCGGGTTCGCGGCCATTGCAGCGTTGAGCCCCTCCTGTACGAGCGTTGTGTTCTTGATCCACTCGATGACCGTCGTCAGGACCGAGAAGCCCCAGTACGCAGCGACCGCGATACCGATGCCCTCACCCAGGGCGACCAGCAGATCCTTGTGCTCCTGGATCCAGCCGAAGGCATTCTCGAACATGTCCGACAACCAGCCCATTAGGTCGGTGATCGTGGGCTTCATCCAGTCAATGAGGTCCTTGAAGCCACCCATGAGGGTTGCCTGCAGGTTTCCGGCGGCGTTCTCGATACGGCTCGTGTCGCGGGCGGCGTTCGCCGCGACCTCATCGAAGCCGAGACTTAGCAGCGCTTCGTTGAACTCCTCCGCGCTGATCTGCCCCTGAGCCATTGCATCACGGAAATTCCCCGTGTACGCGCCCGCGTCGAGGAGGGCCTTCTGGATCTTGCCACTGGCGCCGGGGATTGCGTTCGCGATCTGATTCCAGTCTTGGGTTGCCAATTTGCCTGCGCCGTTGACCTGCACGAGGGCCAGGCCAACTTGCTTGTACGTCTCCGCGCTGCCGCCCGCGACGGCGTTCAAGTTGCCTGCCGCTTCGGCGAGCTTGTCGAAGTCCTTGACGTTATTCGCCGCAAGCTGCGACGTAATTCCTTGTATATCCGACAAATCGTAGACGGTCTCGTCGGCGTATTTCTGCGCGGCGGCGCCCAGTTCCTCGATCCGATCCGGATCAATCCCCGCAAACTTCAAGGTGTCCGCGAACTTCTGGGTCGCATCGCTTGCGGCGATTGCCTTAGAGACGAAGCCTCCGATACCGACAGCTGCGGCCATTGCCGCCAGAGGCGCGATCGCGCTCTGTGCGAAGCCAGCCATAGAGGAGAAGCCCGAGCCAGCCTCGCGCGTCCCCCTAGCTGCTCGCTCCGCTGCCTGCGCGGCCTCGTCGAGGTCGCGCGTCGCCGACTCGACAGGGCCGCGACTGCGTCCCGCCTCGGCACCCATCGTCGTAAAGCTCCGGCCCGCACCCTCTGCGGCCTTCTGCATGCCGCCGGTCGCGGTCTGCATGCCCTTCGCCATTTTGTCGACGCTGTTTTTCGCCTCGGCGGCGGCAGCGTCGATAGGCTGGCTGATGCTCTTGGCGACCTGCGCCCCGCTGGCGCCCACACCTGAGCGCAGGCTGTTCGCTAGATCCTTACCGGCGTTCTGCCCGATGTTCGGGATCTGCGCTTTGGCGTCGGCCTCGACGGTCTTGAAAAACCCCTTCATGGAGGGCACGACGTCAACGTAGAGCGTTCCAGCCTTGTAGACGCCTGCCATGATGGGGTCCTCTCTGCAGTTATTCTTCTTCGTCCTCCCAGTTCGGGAGGAGGGCCTTCATCGCTTCATCTCGGAAGTCGTGAAGGTGGTCGGTGCGCGCGTCCTCGAGTGCGAGCTCGACCGCCGAGACCGGACGCGGATAAGGTTCCTTATGGCCGAGGGCGCCAGCCACAAGATCGAAGATGTCCTGAAGGATGCGCACGACGGGGGTCTGCTCGCGCATGCGCGCCTCGGTGTCGTCGGCGGTCGCTTCCGTTTCTGCGACGCTTCGCGCGATCTCCTCAAAACGTTCGGGGTCGTTGAGAATCGCGACGGTCGTCCTGCTCGTCGCTGGGAGACCATCGATGAGCATGAGCAGGAAGCGCCAGCGGCGGGCACGGAACAGGGCCGGGACATCCCAGCCCTGCTCCGCTAAGTCACACGTGATCTGCCTCTCGTATCGGCTTAACCGATCGTAGAGGCGGTGCCTTCCCCCAGATCTCCCATCGCTGCGTTGTAGTGCGCGGAGGCCTGACGCAGCAGCAAAGTGAGCTTGCGGAAGCTGAGTTTGCTGATGAGCATCTCAGCATCTTCCTCGGGAAGCCAACGACGTATAACCGCGACCGGCGAGCGGCTTTCTACCATATCCGAGAGGAACTTCTCTGCCTCTTCGGTCGAGAGCCCCATCGGGTCCGGGAAGGTAATGACCGTATGCCCGATTCCGAAAGTGAACGGCTCGGGCGTCACAGACTTCTCGATCTTCTCGAGCTCGTTGAACGTGAACGTGGGCTTGATGGTGTCAGCCATGATGATCTCCTAGTTATTTGTCTGACGGTTGGTTACTTGTTGAAGGTGGGAGGCGCGGGCAGCGTCGGCTTCTCGCCTCCGTCCTTCGAGTCGTCGACGACCTCCCAGCCCTGCGAGATGAGCTGGTTCTGCTCGACGGCAGTGTCGGTCTCGCGCTGCAGCTTGATCGTGTTGCCGTCGTCGGTCTTGACGTCCTTCGTGAACTTCATGTGCGGTCCTATCCGTGAGGCGATCTCCATTAGGTGAGGTGTGACGGGCGGGCCGGAGGGAGATCAACCCCGGCCCGCCCGAGATCGAGAACAGGTCAGTCGGCCTGCTCGAAGCCGATCGCGTCGCGGTGACGGATCGCGCCGGATCCACCGATGTAGTGACGGCAGGACGTACCCGCCGTCTCATCCATGAACGCAGCAAATTCCAGGTCGAACTGGATCGCGTCGGACGCGGCCCACTTCTCGTCCGGCAGGGATGAGAGCTTAACGCGCGGGTAGCAACGTCCGATCAGCCACTCGTCGGCGGCGGGGCCGTCAGCCATGACCAGCAGGAGGCGATATTCGGCGAGTGCCGGGATCGCGGCCTCGTCGAACACGATCTCACCCGTGGTCTTAGAGGCCTTCACCTGCGACAAGTCGATGCCGTAGACCAGCTGCTGGATGGTTCGACGCATCGGCTCCAGGACCGTGAGCTTCACCGACTTCGGCGCGCCGGTCAGGTCAGATCGGACGGCTTCGGCATAGCCGAGCGCTTCCACGTCCTCCGTCTTTGCATCAGCGGAGAAGGTCAGGCCGTCGGTTGTCACGAGTCCGAGCGGCTGGAAGTCCTGCGGGATCTCCTTGAGGGCACCGCCCGCGTCGGTGATCGCCTCCGGAACCGTCGCCGTCATTGGGGCCAAGAACGCCAGCGCGTTCAGGCCCTTACGGACGTTGGTCGTGCGATTGTACTTCTTCTTGATGGCTTCGATGGTGGTCATGCGAGCCTTCCCTTCATGTCAGTTGATGTCATTCTGAGATTGGCCTGTGCGTGACCGTTGCCGTCATGTGGACGACCTCGACAGCCTCGTAATAAGGCTGCACGCCCAGGAGAGAGTCGATCTCTGCCTCATCTACCCAGCCGGACGCGCCGACGACCGGACGGACGGCGAGCGCCCCCTCGATCTGGTCCGCGAGCGCGGCGGCTCCGACTTCGTCGGGGGAGGCTGGTGTCTTTGCGTAGATTGAGACAGAGATCGTGTCGTCTCGGTCGTAGTCCCCCGTCTGAGTTTGTACGAGAGAGACGTGTGCGAGTGGGAGCGGCCCGTCGGTGAAGCTGGGCTGCAGGACTCGCGCTGTTGGGATGCCGGTCGACGCGGTGATCGCGTCGCGGATTACCTGAACTGCATCTGTGTATGTCATTTGCGGCGCTTCCTCTTTCCCTTCGAGCCGATCAGTTTGCCGAGCGTGTGTGCGCCTGGGACTGGGTTTCCGGCTTTGCTGCGGTGTCCGAATTCCACGGCGAGCGCGTGGCGTGCGTCGTTGTAGACTCTGCCGACGTCGCGTACAGGCCCGCCTTGGTAGAGCGAGGCTTTGGCCGTTTCGGCTTTGTAGGAGTCTGCGAGGTGCCCGCCTTTGTCCGATGAGCCGCGAGGTGCGGCTGCGGCTGCGGCGGCTCTGAGCTGCTCAGCTTCCTTGAGGAGTGCTGGTGCGAGTGCTCCGCTGCGCAGGAAGGCGTCGATCGCTTGCGTATCGCGCTTGAAGCCGCCCACGGCATCACCTCCGCTTGATCGTCACGGACACGCCACGCGGCCAGGGCGCCGGCTTCGACTCGACCTGCCATTTCCCGCCGAGCGGATGGGCACGCGGTACGACGACCGTGTCGCCGACCTCGAACCGCGAGTCCGGCGGGGCGTACAGCGTTGCCTGGTCGTCAGACTGTTCCGACGTCGGCGACTCCAGCAGCCCCGGGACCGTGAACACGCCGGGTGCGATGAGGCACCCGGGGATGAGCCGCGCCGCGCTGTCCTGCACGAGGTAGCCGTCAGCATCGCGTCGCGTGCGGCCTTCTACCTGCACTTGGGTCCGCCACTTCTGCATCATCAGGAGTCCTCCCGTGATGCGAGGAGGTCGATCTCGAGTGCGCGGCCACGGCCCGCGCCGAACGCCCGGCGCTCAGCCTTGGTGAGGTAGAGGTCGCCCGATGGGTTCGCGAACGTGAGCTGCTGCGAGAATGGGCCGGTTGTCTCTGTTGCTGCTGAGATCCCCGTGAGGCCTTCATCAGCGAACGGCGCTGTCATCGCGCGTTTGACGATCGCGCAGATGACCCGGATGCGAGTGCCCGAACTGGTTGCTTGCCAGTTCGGGCACTCGTCCATCACGAGCGTCTGCGCGTCCTCGATGAGCATGCTCACGCGCGCGCGTTCAGCGTCGGTCAGCGGTCGCCAGCGGGCCTCCAGGTCTCCTGGTGTAGCCCAGGGCTCCACGTCAGGCAGCTTCCTTGACGAGCGCGAAGCGATCGGTGAACACGTACCAGGCGTAGACGGTCTCCAGGCGCAGAGCCACCTGGTTTTTCCTCTTGAGATCGCCCTGGCCGTCCGGGTCCCCAAACTGGATCAGCTCGACGGGCAGCTGACGCTGGATACCCCAGCGGATACCGTTCGTGAAGTCACCGACGATCGCGCGGACCTTAGTGTCCGTCGCCTCGGGGGTCGCGGAAACGGTGTTGCCCTGCGCGACCGGGACACTGCCGAACTCGGTGACGTTCGTGCCGAAGCCCAGCTGCGGGTAGCGCTGGTCAGAGGTCTCGCCCGCGCCGTCCTTACGGCGCAGCTCGGACAGCGCCCAGGAGAACTTCGGGTCGAACGCGGCGCCCGTGACCTGCGCCGGGTCCGCGCCGTTCACGACCTGGCCGATAGCCGCGCGGAAGGCGGCATCCGCCTCAGCGGTCTTGCCCTTCATCTCGACGATCTTCGTCGACGCCGCCGCGTAGTTCGTCCAGGACGCGATCGTCGTGCCCGTCAGAGGGTTAATCGCGTGGTAGAGACCGAGATCGAGGGCGCGAGACAGCGCATCAGCGCCGGCCTGCGCGAGCTCGTCGAGGACACCGAGCTGATGATCCTCATCCGCCCACATGACCTCTTGATTGAAACGCATGGTGACCTGCGCCTTGTGGGGCACGGTAGACACAGACGAGAACGATCCAGTGGTCGAGGACTTGTCGGCGCCCTCTTCGACGAACTCCGCCTTCGGCAGGTCGCCGAACACGACGATGTCCTCCTTGCCGAAGCGCATCGGCTTCCGCTGAGACAGCAGCGCGACGGTAGACAGGGACTGCGTCTTCTTGACCATGCCGTCCGCAATCTCGCGGGGCATCAGCACGGACGTATTGGTTGTGTTGAAAATAGCCACAGTTGGCTCCTTCCGAGAAATGAGCGATTATTTCGAGCCGAACAGCTCTTGCGCGAAAGCGCGTCGAGCCGAATCAGCTTCGGAGACACTCGGGGTCGCCCCCTGCGTCGGGATCACCGGCACCGAAGGACGCGCCTTCAACGCCTCCGCGAGCGCGGATGCGTGTGCGGCCAGTTCGTCCTTGGTCGAGCCGCGCAGCAGGTCGGCGGGGACTCCGGCTTCCTTCGCGACGTCGTTGCGGATCTTGTCGAGCGCGGCCTGTGCGTCGATCTGAGCGAGACGGGCCTCGGCGTCGGCGAGCTTGCTCGCTGCGGCCTTGAGGTCGTCATAGTCGGCGTACTTTTCGCGCTCTCGGGCCAGGCGCGCGCCGATGACCTTGTCCAGATCCTCCTGCGTCGTGATCGGCGTGAAGGCGTGACGGTCAGCGCTCGGCGCCTGGGTGTCGGGCACCTCCGCTGCGGTTGCTTCGGTGGTGTCGGCGTTGGTGCTGGTGTCGGTGGTGTTCATGGTGTCTCCTGGTTGTCCGTACTTGTGCGGCGCCCGTCGGCGCTCATGGTTCCGCGATTTGCCCCTCGCGTAGGGGAAACTCAGTCGCCGTCAGATGCTTCTTCTGTCGGCTTTTTGCGCCCGCCGGATCGCTTGCGCGTGTCCTCCTCGAACTCGCCCGCGTCGTATCGCTTCTTGATTGCCTCCGGGTCATAGCCCGCGATGCTTGCGGGTTTGCTTGCCCATGAGGGGACGACCTGGCAGTCGCAGTGCGCGTGGTATCGGTCGAACGCGCCAGCGGACTTTTCCGAGGCGTAGATCCATCCGCGCGAGGCGAGCATCATGCAGAACGAGCAGGTGACCGCTCCGGTCGGGACGCGGGCGAAACGAACCTTCGCGGGATCCTTCGCCGCGGCGTCTGAGACCGTCTGGCGCGCTGAGTTTTTCACCCAGCTCTCCGTCGATTCAGACAGTGCCTCCAGCGATGCCTCAGCGTCTCCGTCGCGGGCCAGCGGGTTCAGGGCGCTGCGGATCCTGGCATGCACCGCCTCGATACGAGGCAACGGCGCAGGCTTCGGCGTGTAGTCGCCGCGAGCGCCAGCCGTACGTCGCAGGCGGTCGTACCACTCGACGGCGAGTTGCCCGCCGATGTTGCCGTATGCCTGCACGAGCTGGGGGAGGAAGTCCTCCAGGGCTTCGCGGCATGCGACGACGTCGGTCGTGTCGAGCTTTTTCCAGAATCGCTCAAGGTCGCGTCTCGCGAGTCTGGCGCATTGCTTCTGGGCTTTGGCGAATCGCGTGATCTCTTTCCTGGTTCTTGACACGCGGTTCGCCTCTTCCCGTTACTTCGCTTCGAGCTTGTCTGCGTCGGCTTCTGGCATGCGCAGTGATACGGGGACAGCGCCGGTAAAGCGCAGTCCGTCGAGGCCGAGCCTCAGCGCCGCGTCTTGCGGCTCGATGCCTGCGCGGATCGCGACGCCGAGCGCGTCGAACTTTGCTTTCAGCGCGACGGGATCCTCAGCTCCCCCCCCCCGCTTCCAGCGGCTGCTGTTCGGGAGCGGCGGGCGATTCGAGGTTGCCGGCGCCTGCGAGGCGTTCGAGGAGCGATGCCGCCTTTCCGGGCGCGTTCTCCGCTCGGACCTGCTCGATCTCTGCCTGCGTGAAGCCCGCGCGGCGCAGGCCGACTGTCGTTGTCGCGACGTCCGGCAGCGCGGATGCAATCTTCGAGATCACGTCAGCGCTTGCCTGCGGGCTCACGTAACGGGTCGGCGTGTAATTAATTGCCATGTCCCACGATTCCTCGGGAGGGGCCGTGAGTCGGTCGCGGATCATGAGGACGTCCTGGAGGAGGCGGCGCAGCGCGGGCGTGAAGATCCGCCACTGGTAATCTGCCTCGTCGGACAGCTGGTACTCAGCGGCCTGCATGGCCTCAGCCGAGGCCGGGTTGTCGCCGAAGATACCGACGGTGCTCATCGGCAGGTTCGTTGCCGCGCAGAAGTTCTGCGCGAGCTGGCGATACATCGCGAGGTGTGGCTCCATCGACAGCTGCGTGAACTGGCCGACCGTCGGCGTCGAGCCTTCCTCGTTGACCGTCAGCGCGAGCAGACGGCCCGTGATCGCCGACCACCGCTCCATGCCCGTGAACGCATCTTCGGACGCGCCGAGGACGTACCGCTGCGGGCTGGAGAAGAATTCAGCGCCGGTCTCGGCACGCATCAGTGTGCGCACCGCCGCGTCCGTCAGATACCGGACCTCGGTCGTGATCCGCGAGCGCCCGAACGGTCGTCCGAGCTGCGGGTCATACACCAGAGGCTCGACGAGGACGCGGCCCGTCGGGTTCTCCATGCGTTCCATGTGCCAGGCTGCGGAGCCTTGCTGGCGGGAGAAGTGAATGATGTACGAGCGCGTGTACATCGTGGCGCCCGTGATGGTGTTCTCGTACTGCTCGGTGCCCTCAGCGGTCGAGGCTTCCAGGGCGAGCGCGGCCTCCAGTGTGCGCGTGCGCTGATCCCACAGCGCGGTCGTCCACTTTGCATCGCGAGCCTGGATCATGACGGGCGGCTCACCGCGCGTCACGTCACCAGCGGCGACAGTCAGGAATGACACCGAGTGCTTGTAGGCGCTCGTGATCGCCTGCGCGAGCTCCGTCTCGAATTCATTGCGCGCGAGAAGCCCGGCCAGGTCGTAGGTGTCGGTCAGACCGCCGACGGTGTAGCCCTCGAAAACGTGCTTTCGCGCGAGGGCTTGCACGGCCTTCTGCGGCCAGCCGAGAGCGGCGCGCGTGCGCTGCATCTGCGGCGGGATCGAGATGCCGAGATCCTGGAAGGCGCGATGCCCCTCGTAGTACACGTCGAGCAGCGCGTTCTTCGTCTGCTTCGCCGTGATCCTGTCCTGCATGAGGTGCAGCTGGCTCTTCTCGGTTTCAGTCAGCCCCGGCAGCGCCGGGATCCTCGTCAGACTCATAGGACGATCGCCCTCCTTCCAGTTTTCCCTTTAGGCCTACGTCTCGTTGTCTTGGCTGCGTGCAATGCCGCCGATACGGCCTCTAGCGGTGTCTCGTCTCCGTCTGGTGTCGATGCCGACCACCCGTAAGCTCCGTCGCGGCGCCGGATCTGCCGGTCCACGACAGCCACCGAGGCGTTGAGCGCGTCCTCCGGCTCTCCTGCCGGGTGCGTGACCTGGCCAGCTCGCAGGCCCTCAAAGAGCAGCCCGCAGGCCTCGAAGTATTCACCCGTCGTCATGATGTGGACGAGGCGTTTCGGCACGCCCCGCATGTCCAGCGCGTCCGACAACGCCGCTGCGCCAGCGCCGCCGAGAAGATTGATCTGCGCCGTCCTGTCGACGCGCTCGGCAAGCCATTCCGCGAGCGCTGAAACGCCCGCAGCGGTAGACCCCGTGTAGGTGTCGATTGCGTTCACGTGGAAGCGCGCGGACGCGCCCGTGCCTTCCTTCATCGCGCCAGCGAGCGCCATGCGCTTACCGTCGGCGCTGAACGAGACTCCGAATGAGCGGATGCCGTCCTCGGGCGCGTCCGCGACCGTCGCATCCCACGTCGCGGAGTCGATCGCGCGCGAGGCTCCAGCGTTCGCCGGCCACATGCCGAGGCGCTCTCGCTTGAAGCCTTCTTCGTTGAGCGTGCGCCGCTCGTTCTCCACGAACGCTATCTTCATGCGTCCCGCCGTGATCGCTGGGTTCGTCGCGATCCACACGCCCTTGTCGTCGAGGTTGACAGGCCCGTCCGGGTCCGCCGACCATTCATGCCAGCACATCGGGCCGGGATGTTCCGAGAGGCCCTGCGTGCGCTGGCGCGTGAACACGGCGCCGGAGGCGTTCGGTCCCGGCGGCGTGCCCGTGTAGAGGATCTGCGAGTTACCGAGGTCGCCCGCCGAGCCCGTCGAGAGCATGGCCTCGATAGCGTCCTCTGTCAGCTCCTGCGCCTCGTCGAAAACGATCACGTCGGCTGTAAAGCCACGGCCCGATGACTTCGAGCGCGCGATGACTCGCAGCTCCGCGCCGTTTGAGAGCGTGATCGATTCCTGGCCGTTGACGTTGCGGACGTTTGTCACGAGGCGGTTCAGCTCGGGGAAGTCTGCCGACTCGTCGTTCGCCTTATTCCCGAAGAAATGCTTGAATCGCCGGTAATGTGCCTGCGCTGTTTTGACCTCGTGCGCGGAGTGAAGGATCTTCTCTCCGAGGAGCACCATGCCGAAAAGCTCACGGATCTCCAAGAGTGCGTTCTTCCCGTTCTGGCGCGGAACGGACAGGCCGCAGGTCATGTGCTTCCACTCGTCCTTTGTGGACGCAGCGAGCCAGTCCTCGAGGACGAGATTCTGCCAGGGGTCAGGGGTTAGCCCAAAGTTCGCGGCGAACTCTCCGGCGAGGTCCCCGAAAGTCTTTGCGCGTCGCTTAGCGGCGACCCGCACCCGAGGCGTTTGACCGTCGCCGTGCGAGCTGGTCCTGGAAGTTGACAACGTTGTCTCCCTCCTCCTTCGACTCGACCACGACAGCCGGGCCGGCCAGCTCAGAAATCAACGCCCGCGCCTCACGAATCAAGGGCGCACGCTTGTCAAACTCCGCATACTCAATCGACTGCAACGTCGCATCGAGTAGCTTGCTGCGATGCTCTCGCGCGTCGAACGCCGGAACCTCCGGCGCCTTCTTCGCCGCGGCCTTCTTCGCCGACGTCTTACGCACGCGAGCGCTCGCCGCCTTCGCCTTCTTCTCAGCCAATTCCAACCCCTTCAATCCCGGGCGAAACCGCCGAAAACGCCTACCTTCTACCCCACATGCCCCATAAACGCCCCAGGCGAGCCGCCCCTAAACGAACACCCCCGACCGCTGTTTTTTCGCGACACCCCCTGAAATAACGGGGGGGTATGGCGCTAAGCGTATCGGGGGCTACTGGTAGGCGGGGGGAGGGGTAATCCCCCGTGCCTGACGACTGAATCTGTCACCAGTCTACGTCGACGGAGGCCGCTCTGCGCGGTTTCACCTTCGGGCGCGTCCCGTCTCCGCGAGATTGATTGCACCTACGGCAAAGGACTCGACCATTTTCGAGCGTGTTCTTTCCGCCCCAGCGGACCGGCAGGATGTGATCCGGCTCGGCGGAGTTCGGCTGCAGCCCGCGCGTGTAGTCCAGGTGAACGCCGCAGTGTGGGCACTGCGCGATGCCGGCGTCGCGAGCTGCGATCAGCACTCGCTTGCGCCAGTGCTTGTACTGCGCAGTGCCTGTGCGTGAGGTCGCCACGTTCGACCACCTCCCAGGTATGCGGAGACCCCCGCTCCATCGGGGCCGAGAAGAGCGGGGGTCAACGCATGTGCGCGGATGCCGTATAAGGTAGAAGCCCCATCGCTTACGCGCGGGGCCACGTTAGCAAAATACACCGTGACACCCTCACGCGCAAGCGACACGCGCTACGAGCGGGTCAAGTGCTGGAGAGCAAGAGTCTCAATATCCCCCACCCTGTACAGCCGGATGCCCCCTTCCCTCGATGCCGGGGCCACCCTCCCCCTTTGCTGCCACTTCCTCACGGTCGAGTCCTTGACCTGCACGCCTGCCAGTATCTCGGCGACGCGGGTCGCGCGAGTACGAGGCAGCAGAGATTCCCTCGCCTTCGTGATGAGTCGCTCCCAGGCGTCGGCGATCTGCTCGACCGAGTCGCACTCCCGGCATGTCGTCGTCTCCTCATCGGGGTCGCGGACCAGCAGGTCCGCGCCGCAGGCGCTGCACTCTCCGACGAACACGAGACGCTGCCGGCCAGGGGATGCGAGGCGCTCAAGGCGTGCCACCGAGTACAAGACCTCATCCGCGCATTGCGCCGCCTCGGACCAGTGGCGCAGCTTATCCTCATGATTCTTGAACACATCCGCCACGCCCCACCAGTTGCCCTGCTTCACCCAGTAGGACGGACCCATCACGTGCGACAGGAGTAGCGTCGCCCAGGTGAGGATCGAGTCGCACATCTCGTCAACCTCGATCATGAGCGCCAGGTTGAGAGGAGCCCGCGACGACGGGACACCCGCGCCGCCGACCTGCTCACCCATGCGCACGCCGTGCGACGCAGCATAGGCGAGATCGCTCATCAGGCCGGGCATCGATGCGGTCGCCACGCGGACGCGGGCAGCGCCGCCGCGCGACAGATACTCGCCGTCAAGGAGAGGCTCACCCGTCACCGGGCAAACCCTGCGGTCGTCATGGTCAGTCATCGTATCCCTCTACCCATGAGGAGAGCTGATCGCGTACAGACTCGATGAGTCCGCGCCGCGCGAGCATCGATCCGCCTCCATCGTGCATAAAGACAGTCACCTCTTCTTTGCCGGGGGCCATGACCTCCGCGCAGACCACCCAGGCCCCAGTTACTGCCTGGGCTCCGTGTCCTGCCTGTACCAGTGCTGAGAGTGCATCTTCTACCTTGCCCCTCAGCTCTTCTTCCTCACTGTTCATCTTCTTCTCCTTCTACGGTTCCGCTTGTTGGATTGTTGCTGAGGTGTGCGCGGGTGCCCGGCCTGGCCCTTCCCGGCCTGGCCCGTGCCTTCCCTTCCCTTCCCTGCCCGGCCCGTCCCGTCCCTACCCGACCCGAGAGTATTCGACCTGATACCCTTCGACGTCGAACCGGAGT
>ERZ772927.273-NODE-273-length-26313-cov-5.01565_pt1 | contig 26313 bp, 26 predicted proteins | sample MGYA00512115_ERZ772927 | MGnify/ENA primary metagenome ERZ772927 (study PRJEB29015, sample SAMEA2737924) | human oral metagenome | biome: human oral; feature: human-associated habitat; material: dental | place: China | collected 2013 ... | reverse complement strand
CCGCCGCTTCGGGGTGCCCCTGCACGTGCGCTCCTCCTTCTCCGACAAGACCGGCACCTGGATCTACGACGGCCGCCGCAGCGGCCCCTTCGTCCCCCCCTACATCCCGGCCGCCGATGACGACGACGTCACCTCCACGCCCCTGGCCCCCTCCCTGGGAACGGGCGGGGCCGGGGCGGCGGCCGGCGCCAGCACACCTGCCGCTGCCCCCACCACTAGCGCGCGCCCCGCCTCCAGCGCCCCAGCTACCAGCACCCCGGCCACCAGCGCGCGCCCCGCCTCCGGCTCCAGCACCCCGGCCACAGGCACGACCCCCGCCTCCACCACCCCCGGCTCCCATGCGGACCCCGCCGTCCGGCCGCAGGTCGACGCGGTCACCGGGCGGGTGGTGGCCCCCCAGGGCACGGCCGCGCCGACGGGCCCCTCAGTGCACCACTCCCACATGTCCGCCATCAGCCACCGCGCCCGCTCGCGCCCTCGCCCCACCTCCAAGGAGGAACACGTGGAAGCCCCTGTCATCACCGGAATCGCGCACGACCGCAGCCAGGACAAGATCACCCTCGTGGGCGTCCCCGACGTCCCCGGCGCCGCCGCCCGCATCTTCGCGATCGTGGCCGGACAGGACACGAATATCGACATGATCGTCCAGGACGTCTCCGCCGAGGGCACGGGACTGACCAATATCTCCTTCACCTGTCCCGACGGCGACTCCGCGGCCGCCATGGAGGCCCTGGAGAAGGCGCGAGGCGAGCTCGGCTTCCGCTCCCTGCACTTCAACCCCGCCATCGGCATCCTCTCCCTGGTGGGCGCGGGCATGCGCTCCCACCCGGGGGTGTCCGCCCGGCTCTTCGGCGCCCTGAGCGACGCCGGGGTCAATATCCACATGATCTCCACCTCCGAGATCCGCATCTCGGTGGTGGTGGACGACGCCGTACTCGACGAGGCCGTACGCGCCGTCCACACCGCCTTCGGCCTCGATGCCGCCTCCGCGGAGGCGGTCGTGTACGGAGGGACCGGACGATGAGCAACACCGTCAACACGTTCACCGGGCAGGCCGACGGCGTCACCGTCGCCGTCGTGGGCGCCACAGGGCAGGTGGGCCGCGTCATGCGGACCATGCTGGCCGAGCGCGGGTTCCCGGCGCGCGCCGTGCGCCTCCTGGCCTCGTCCCGCAGCGCCGGGACGGTCGTGGACTTCCGCGGCGCCCGCATCGAGGTCGAGGACGTGGCCACCGCCGACCTGGGCGGCATTGACGTCGCCGTCTTCTCCGCCGGGGCCACGGCCTCGCGTGAGTACGCACCCCGCTTCGCGGCGGCCGGCGCCGTGGTGGTGGACAACTCCTCGGCCTGGCGCCGGGACCCGCAGGTCCCCCTGGTGGTGGCCGAGGTCAACCCCGAGGCCCTGGCCGAGCGCCCTAAGGGGATTATCGCCAACCCCAACTGCACCACCATGGCCGCCATGCCCGCCCTCAAGGTCCTCCACGACGAGGCCGGGCTGGTCCGCCTCATTGTCTCCACCTACCAGGCCGTCTCCGGCTCCGGGCGGGCCGGGGTGGCCGAGCTGGCCGCCCAGGTGCGTGCCGCCGCCTCCCAGGACATGGAGGGCCTCGCCCTGGACGGTCGCGCCGTCACCTTCCCCGCGCCGCAGGTCTACGTGGACACCATCGCCTTCAACGCCGTCGCCTGGGCCGGTTCCGACGCCGGGGACGGCAGCGGGGAGACCGACGAGGAGCAGAAGCTGCGCAACGAGTCCCGCAAGATCCTGGGGATCCCCGACCTGGCGGTCTCCGGCACCTGCGTGAGGATCCCGGTGTTCTCCGGCCACGGCCTGAGCGTGAGCGCCGAGTTCGACCGGGAGATCAGCGTGGAGCGGGCCCGCGAGCTGCTGGCCGCCGCCCCCGGGGTCACCTACGCCGACGTTCCCAGCCCCTTGAAGGGCGCGGGGCGCGACGGGACCTTCGTGGGCCGCCTGCGCGCCGACCAGGCCTACGCCCCCGGTCACGGCCTGTCCATGTTCGTGGTGGGCGACAACCTGCGCAAGGGCGCGGCCCTCAACGCCGTCCAGCTCGCCGAGCTGGTGGCCGCCGAGCTCCGTTCCTGAGCACCCGCTGGCAGGACCTCGCGTTCTGCTCAGTAGGGACCTCGCGTTTTGCTCAGTAGGAGCCTCGCGTTTTGCTCAGTAGAAGGGGTCTTCCTACCGTAGACTGGCCTCATGTCCTATCTTCGTCGGGCGCTGGACGACGTCCTTGACGACCTCTTCCCCGCGGCCCGCGCCGTCGCCGTTGACGGCGCGAGGGCCGTGGGCAAGACCGAGACGGCGCAGCGACGGGTCCGCCGGGTCGTCCGCCTCGACGACCCGGCGGTGGCCGCCGCGGTCGCCGCAGGCCCCGGCGAGTACCTGGACGGCGCCCCCACCGTCCTCCCTCTGGCTCTTCTCGGCTGACCCAGGCGCCGCCCGGTTTTTCCAGACGTCGGCCACGCTTGCTAGGGTGCCCCCATGAACTTCGCGGAGGTATGGACGGTGAGCTACCGGCTCAGTGGCGCACGGTCCGACCTGCTCAACGACCTGCCCACCGTGCGACAGGCCCTCCAGGACTCCGCCCAGGCCGCCGGGCTGCACGTCCTGTCCTGCGCCCACCACACGTTCACGCCCCAGGGGGTCAGCCTGGCCCTCATCCTCTCGGAGTCCCACCTGGCCGCCCACACCTGGCCGGAGGCGGGTGGCGCCTACGTCACGGCGACCAGCTGCTCACCCGCCAGCAAGGAGGCCGTCACAGCGGTCGCGGACGTCCTCACCAGGGCCTTTGACGCCCAGGAGGTCACGAGCACGGTGGTGTCGCTGTGAGCGGGTCCCCGACCAGGGCCAAGATCGCGATCGGTGACGTGCTGGGCGGCGCCGAGCCGGGACTGCGCGTCCAGGCGTGCCTGCTGTACCGGGTGCTGGACGAGGACGAGGAGTTCAACCGGGCGGCCAGGCTCCACGGGCAGAGCCAGGACGAGGACGAGGAGGACGAGGAGCCCAGCCTGTCCGACTACTGGGAGTGGTGGGAGCTGGTGGGCCCCAACCGCCACGACTACTGGGTGGAGGTGGACCACGGCTCCTGGCGGACCAGCGTCTACGAGCCCCTGCCCGCGACGGACGTCATTGACCCGACCGGGCTCCAGGTGGGGCAGCACGTCACGCTCACCGGCACCATGGCGGGCCGGCAGGCCGTGGTCACCGAGCGCAGACTCGGCCGGGTCTCGCAGGTGACGGGACAGCCCACCTACCCGGCAGCCCCCGACAAGCCCATGACCTACGTGACCGTCAGGACCAGAGGCGGGGACAGGGTGAGCCTCACCTTCAGGTCCTGCCCGGGACGCCCGCTGCGCGCCTACCGCAGGCAGGTCCTCTCCCCCCGGAAGCAGAAGCGCCGGTTCGGCCGGGTCCTCTTCTCAAACACCTTCTTCAATATTATTGACATAGTCTTCGAGTCCGTCGCGCGGGTCATTAAGATCCTCCTGTGGTTCATCAGGTAGACATCCATGAGTACACCGGACACAAAAGCCAACCTCAAGATCGGTGACGTGCTGGGCGGCACCGAGCCGGGACTGCGCGCCCAGGCGTGCCTGCTGTACAAGGAGTGGGACGAGGAGGACGGCGAGCTCTACTACTGGGAGGAGTGGGAGCTGGTCGGCCCCAACCGGTACGAGTACTGGGTGGAGGTGGACCACGACTCCGGGCAGACCAGCCTCTACGAGCTCCTGCCCGCGACGGACGTCATTGACCCGGTCGGGCTCCAGGTGGGGCAGTACGTCACACTCACCGGCACCATGGCGGGCCAGCAGGCCGTGGTCACCGAGCGCGGGCTCGGCTACATCGAGAAGGTCATGGGCCGGACCACCTACCCCGCCTCCCCCGGTGAGTCCATGATCTACGTGACCGTCAGGACCAAGGGGCAGGGCGGTACGGAGATCACCTTCGAGAACTGCCCGGGACGCCCGCTGCGCGCCTACCGCAAGCGAGCCGTCTCCTCCGCCGAGCAGAGGCGCCGGTTCGGCCGGGTCATCCACGCGAGCGGCTCCGCCAGGACCTGGTACCTGCTCCTGTGGGTCGTCGTGATCGCCGTCGCCATCTCGGTCGTGGCCACCTGCGCCACAAGAGGCAATCGCTGCGACCCCACCAAGGAGGACTGCAGCAGTAGCAGCTACCGCCACCGCGGCCCCTACGGGGGCGGCGGGGGCGGCGTCGGAAAGTAAAGGAGCCCGCATGCGCCCACTCACTGCCCCCACCCAGTCCGCGGACATTGCGGGCCTGGCCTGGCAGCCGCTCCTGAGCACCGTGGTCTACGCGGTAATAGGGGTGGTGCTGCTCATGCTCTTTGCCTGGGTCGTGAACGTGGTCTTCAAGCTGGACCTGCGCCGCGAGCTCATTGAGGACCAGAACCCCGGTCTGGGCCTGGCGTTCGCCGGCACGGTGATCGCCATCGCCATTATTATTGCCGGGACGATTATCAGTTGACCGCCTCAGCCACGACCCCGGGGGCGTCGGCCGTGCGTACCGCCCACGGCACCCCTGGCCCCGTCACGCCCCCTCACGGCGCCTGCGAGGAGGCGGGCCCCTGCCGTGCCCGCCCCACCCGCCCCGGCACGCCCCTGCCGGGAGGTCGCCCGTGAGCCGCGCCGGGGCCCGTCGGCGTGAGGACGCCACGCTGTTCGCGGCCGCGGCCCTGGTGGCCGTGGGCGGGCTCATCTACGAGCTCATCCTGGGTACGGCCGCCTCCTACCTCGTCGGGGACTCCGTCCTCAGCTTCTCCCTGGCCACAGGCGTCACCCTGTTCGGTATGGGGCTCGGCTCCCTGCTGGTGAACCACCTGGGCTGGGAGCCCGCCACCAGCTTCGCCGTCAACGAGGTGCTGCTGGGGCTGGTGGGCGGCAACTCGGTGCTCGTCCTGTACCTGGCCTTCGGCTACACCCGGCTGCACTGGGTGGTGTTCTGCGCCATGAGCCTGGTCATCGGGGTGCTCATCGGCCTGGAGATCCCCCTGCTGGTCAAGACCTTCGCCGCCTTCGGGCGGGGCTCCTCGGTGGAGCTGTTCAGCCGGGTTCTCGCAATTGACTACTTCGGGGCCCTGGTGGCCTCCCTGGTGTTCCCGCTGCTCCTGCTGCCCCAGCTGGGTCTTATGCGGGGCGCCTACCTGGTGGGGGCCGTCAACACGCTCGTGGCCGTGCTCATGCTCGTCCAGCTGCGTAGCTCCCGCAAGGCGCTGGCGGCCGCCGTCGCCGCCCTGGTGGCGCTCACCGGCCTGTTCCTGGGGGCCAACCAGCTGGAGCACTCAGTGGGTGCGGCCACCTACCGCGACCCGGTCATCTACTACGACCAGTCCGCCTACCAGAAGATCGTCATCACCAAGTACGGCGCCGACCTGCGGCTCTACCTGGACAACCAGCTGCAGTTCTCCTCCCTGGACGAGAGGCGCTACCACGAGACCCTGGCCGGCAGCGCCCTGACCTCCGTGGAGGGGCCCGCCCACGTGCTCATCCTGGGGGGCGGGGACGGGCTCCTGGCGCGCGAGGTCCTGCGCTACCCCAGCGTCCAGGACATCACCCTGGTGGACATCGACCCCGCCGTGACCACACTGGCACGCGACAACCACCTGCTGCGGGAGATCAACGACGGCTCCCTGTCCAGCCCCCGGGTGCACGTGGTCAACGGGGACGCCTTCCAGTACGTCTTCGACACCACCGCACGCTACGACGCCGTCCTCGTCGACCTGGTGGACCCCTCCAACGAGAGGCTGGCCAAGCTCTACTCCCAGGAGTTCTACACCCAGGCGGAGAAGGTCCTCACCGACAAGGGGGTCATGGTCACGCAGGCGACATCCTCCTACTTCTCACCGTCGGCCTTCGCCACGGTGGCGAGCACGGTGCGCGCCGCCCAACCGGGGCGCACCGTGGTCCCCTTCAGCGTCAACGTGCCCTCCTTCGGCGAGTGGGGCTTCGTGCTGTCCACGACGGCGCCCGAGGCCCTGGCCAGCCAGCCGCTGCCCGCGGGCCTGGACTACCAGAACCACAGGCTCCTGGACTTCATCCTGGTGCAGGACCCGGCGCGGACCCCGGAGGTGGAGCCCTCGACCCTCCTGCACCCGCGCATTGTGGAGCGCTACAACAGCGACATGCGGCAGTGGCGCTACTACTGAGCAGGGCCGCAGGCGGACCAGCGGGTGGTCCCGGGGACGGCGCGACGGCCCCCGCGCCCCGCCCGGGCCCGCACGTCAGGCGAGCTCGCCGTAGACCGGCTGCCACATGGCGTCCTGCACCGCCTGGACGAGGTTGTCGTGGCTGGCGGTGGCCACGCCGTCGGCCTGGGCCTGGCGCGCCACGGCCACCGCGACGGTCGCCGAGGAGGCCCGCAGGTTCTCCACCGGCGGCAGCAGTGAGGCGCCGGGCTCGGTGGGATCCGCCTGGCCGGCCACGGCCTGCGCGGCAGCCAGCAGCATCCCGTCGGTGACCTGCGAGGCCCCCGAGACAATGACGCCCAGCCCCAGGCCCGGGTAGAGCAGGGCGTTGTTGCCCTGGCCGATGGTGAAGGTCGTGCCCTCGTAGTCGAAGGGGGCCACCGGGATGCCCGTGGCCACCAGGGCCTTCCCGCCCGACCAGGCGATGACGTCCTCGGGCATAGCCTCAATGCGCTCGGTGGGGTTGGACAGCGGCAGGATAATGGGGCGCTCCACGCTGGCGCTCACGGCCTCGACGACCTCGCGGGTGAAGGCGCCGTGGTTGGTGGAGGTACCAATGAGGACGGTGGGGCGGGCGCGGCGCACCACCTCCAGGAGCTCGACGGCGCCGCGGGACGAGCGCTGCCAGCCCGCGACCTCGGCGGCGGGGCGGGCGTAGGCGCGCTGGTAGTCGGGCAGGTCGGTCATGTCGTCGGTGACCAGGCCCGCCCGGTCCACGAGCCAGATGCGGGCGGTCGCCTCCTCGGGGGAGAGGCCGTCGCGCACCATGCCGGCGTGGATCTGGTCGGCCATACCGGTGCCCGCGGTCCCGGCCCCGTAGACCACCAGGCGCTGGTCGGCGAAGGTCTGGCCGGTGACCCGCATACCGGAGACGACGGCGGCCATGACAATGGCGCCGGTGCCCTGCATGTCGTCGTTGAAGACGCGGTACCTCTCGCGGTTGGCCTGGAGGACGCGGCGGGCGTTGGCCGGCCCGAAGTCCTCGAAGTGCAGCAGCGCGTTGGGGAAGAGCTCACTGGCCACCGCCAGGTACTCGTCGATGAGGGCGTCGTAGCGCGCCCCGCGCACGCGCGCGTGGCGGTTGCCCAGGTAGGCGGGGTCGTTGAGGAGGGCCTCGTTGTCGGTGCCGCAGTCCAGGTTGACGGCGACGGCCCGCTCGGGGTGGATGCCGGCGGCCGCCGTGTAGACGGCGAGCTTGCCCACCGAGATGTCCGTGCCGTTGACCCCCCAGTCCCCGATGCCCAGGATCTCCTCGGCGTCGGAGACCACGAGCAGGTCGACGTCGTCGGGTCCCAGGCCGAGCCCCTCGAAGGAGGGGCGCACGTCCTCGATACGGTCGATGGACAGGTAGACGGCCCGGGAGCGCCGGTAGTCCCGGCTCCACTTCCTAATGGCCTCCCCCACGGTGGGGTCGTAGACGATCGGGAGCAGCTCGGCCAGGTGGTCGGTCAGGAGACGGTAGTAGAGCACCTCGTTGCGGTTGTGGAGCTGGTCGAGGAAGACGTACTTGTCCAGGTCGGTGGTAAAGGAGCGCAGCTGGGCGTAGGAGCGGGCGGCCCGGTGGCCCAGCACCGCCCGCCCGGGCACCCCGCCGTCACCGAGCCGCCGGAGCCGCTCCACCGGCAGGGAGAGGTCGTGGCGGACGCGCGTACGCAGGCTGCGGGTCATGTCCCGGAAGTCGGCGTAGCCGAGCTTGCGCGCGAACCTGGCTACCGTGGCCGAGGAGACGCCGACGCCCTGGCAGACCTCCTCCAGGTTGAGCAGCGCGGCCCCGGGCAGACGGTCCTCGTAGAAGCAGGCGACGTCGCGCTCGCGGGCCGTGAGGTCGGCCGACGCGAGCCGGTCCAGGAACGGGGTCTCAGAGGGCGTGTCCGCAGGCTCCACGGCGCCAATCTAGCCGACGCGGCGAGGGCCCCGGAGTCGGCGGGGTGTCACACGCTCCGGGCACCACCAGCTGCCTTGGAGTCAGGCAGGACGAGGCGGGGACGACGCCGGGTGACCAGCATGACCGCGAGGAACACCAGGGCGTCCACCACGGCCATGGTCGAGGAGGTCGCCAGGTCCGCCTGGAGCGCCGCCCAGAAGCCCAGCAGCGCCGAGAGCGCCGCAATGACCAGGCTCAGGAGGACCGCCCCGGGCAGGGTATGGGCCAGCAGCAGCGCCGTGGCCGGGGGGATCGTCATGAGGGCCACCACCAGGATCGCCCCGGCCGCGTCAAAGGCGACCACCACCGTCAGGGACACCAGTGCCATGAGCCCCAGATCCGTGCTGCGCACCGGTAGCCCCATGGTGCAGGCGGTGACGCGGTCGAAGGTGGAGAGCTTGAGGGTGCGGAAGGACACGAGCACGTAGACGCCAGTGATGGCGAACACGCCGAGCAGCCGCCACATGGTACGCGGCCCCAGGTCGATGGCGCCGTCCGCGACGAGCACGTGCTCAGGAGCGAGCGCCATGAGGTTGAGATCCCCGGCCAGGACCGTGTCCTCGCTAATGTGGACCTCGGACAGGGTGGTGGACAGCAGGATGACCCCCAGGGCGAACAACGCCGGGAACACCAGCCCCTGGTCGGCGTCACCGGCGACCAGGCCGCTGGCCCGCAGGCGCTCAGCCCCCAGGACCACGAGCAGCCCCATGGCGGAGGCCGCCACCACCATGAGGGGCGAGTGGGTGGTACCCGACAGGATGGCCCCGATGACGATCCCGGGCAGGACCGCGTGCGACATGGCCTCCACGAGCATCGCCTGGTGGCGCAGCATCAGGAAGGTGCCGGGAAGGGCGCAGGTGACGGCGGTGACGACGGCCAGGAGCGCGACGGCGACAATGAACGGCATTAGGACTCCTCCCCCTTCGCCTGGGCCAGGAGCCGACGGCGCTGGGCGCGCAGGGCCGCCCCGGGACGGCGCCACCACCCCAGGTGCCCGTAGGTGCCCATGGTGACCACGTCGCGCACCGTGGTGGGGAAGTCCCAGTCGACCTCCGCGGTCTGGGGCATGTAGGCCACACGGCTGCGGGAACGGGCAAGATCCTGCCCGAAGAATCGCACCCTCCCTGTCAGGGTGGGGACGAGCCGCATCATGGCCTTCAGGAGGGTGGACTTCCCGGCGCCGTTGGGCCCCAGGACCGCCATGACCGCACCGGGCGGCACGTCGAGGGTGACGTTCCTGAGGGCCAGGCGGTCGTGGTAGGCCACGCTCAGGCCGGTCACCTGGCAGGGGGTAGTGACGTCGTGCACGGGTCTGTTCGCGGTACGCGGGTGGCCCACCGACGTCACTTTGTGGCCAGGGCGGCCACGATGGCGTCGGCGTTGTAGGCGAAGACACCCAGGTAGGTGTCCACGGGAGCCTGCTCGCCCAGGGAGTCGGCGTAGAGCGGCTTGTCGGAGACCTCGACGCTCCAGCCCTTGGCGACCACAGCCTCCTTGAGGTGGTTAATGGCCTCAGGGTTCTTCAGGTTGTCCTGGAAAATGGTAGGAACCTTCTTGTCCGCGATAAGCGTGGCGAGCTCCTCGATCTGGGTGGCGGAGATCTCGGACTCGGAGGAGACGAAGTCGGTGGCGTGAATCTCGATGTTGTAGGTCTTGCCCAGGTAGTTGAAGGCGTCGTGGCCGGTGACCAGGACGCGCCGCTCCTGGGGGATGGTGTCGAACTTGGTCTGGGCCTCGGCCTTGGCCTGGTCGATCTTGGCGTTGTAGGCCTCGCCGTTGGCCTTGTAGGTGGCGGCGTTGTCCGGGTCGATCTGGGCGATCTTCTCCGCGCAGGCGGTGACGACGTACTTCCAGTTGTCGGGGGAGTTCCACACGTGCGGGTCGTGGCCCTCGATCTTGCCGTCCTCCTCCCAGGGCAGGAGCATGTCCTCGGGGATGGCCTCGGCGGCGGCGACCTGCTTGTCGCCGAGCTTCTCGAGCTGGCCCATCATCTTGTGCTCCATGTCGTGGCTGGTCCACAGCACGACGTCGGCCTGCTCAATGGCCTGGGTGTCCTTGGTGGTCAGCTCCTGGGTGTGGGGGTCCCCACCGGGGCCAACGAGCACGGTGACGGTGGCGTCAGGGGCGATGTTCCTCGCGGCGTCCCCGAGGTAGCCGGTGGTGGCCACGATCGTCAGGCCGGTGGAGCCGGTGGAGCCGGCGGTCCCCTTCTCGGAGCTGGTCTTGTCCGTGGCGCAGGCGGTCAGGGCGGCCCCAGCCAGGACGGTGGCCGAGACGAGGGCAGAACGGCGGGAGATAAGCACAGGGGGCCTCCAGACAGATGATAGGTAGGTGAGGCTAACTTCAGGGGCACAAGGGTGATAACGACAACCTCTGTCAGCTGCAAGGACGGGTCGTCCGCGACGAGGCCCTGTCTGCCGCGGGCGGGCAGGAGCCGCGTCCTCCGGCCCCGCGCCGTCGGGCACACCACAGCCCCGCCCCTGAGACACCCGGAATAGGACCTGGGTCCCGGTGGTTGTGCCTGGCGCACAGAACGAGCCGCTACCGACTCTCCTGGAAAGGACCCTCATGGCCGCCATCAACATCACCGGCGAGGACTTCAACAAGACCGTCCGCGGCGAGGGCATCACCCTCGTGGACTTCTGGGCCTCCTGGTGCGGTCCCTGCATGCGTTTCAAGCCGGTCTTCGAGAAGGCCGCTGAGGCCAACCCGGACATCACCTTCGCCAAGGTGGACACCGAGGCCGAGCAGGGCCTGGCCAGCGCCCTGGGCATCTCCTCCATCCCGACCCTCATGGTCTTCCGCGACGACGTCCTGGTCTACCGGGAGGCCGGCGCCCTGCCCGCCTCGGCGCTGAACTCCCTCATTGAGCAGGTCCGCGGCCTGGACATGGCCGAGGTCAAGGCCAAGATCGCCGCCGAGGAGGCCGAGGAGGCCAAGTAGGGCGAACAGCGGGCCAGTCCGGGCCTTAGGTAGGTCATTTCAAACCACGTCACAACTGTTGACAACGCCACAAACATTAGATCTTTAAGCCATCTAGCATTAAGGTAGAGCACATGAGCAAGAAGTACACCGCCCCGGTCCTGCCGACCTTCACCGCCGGCCCCGAGCTGGTCGCCGACCTGCAGCGCGCGCTGACGGACATTACCGCCCTGTCCCTGGTGGGCAAGCAGATCCACTGGAACGTCGTCGGCGCCGGCTTCCGCGACCTGCACCTCAACCTCGACGAGGTCGTCGACATCGCCCGCGAGGGCTCCGACGAGCTGGCCGAGCGCCTGCGCGCCGTCAACGCCGTCCCCGACGGCCGCCCCGCCACCGTGTCCGCGCAGACCACGCTCCCCGAGGCCCCCGCCGAGCTGGTCCTGGTGCCCGACGCCGTGGACTACATTGTCTCCGCCATCAACGCCGTCGTGACCACCCTGCGCGACATCCACGACGCCGTGGACGAGGCCGACCCCTCCTCCTCCGGCATCCTGGAGGACTACACCAGCCGCCTGGAGCAGCAGGCCTGGTTCCTGGCCTCCCAGAACTACCGCGCCGTCTGAGCACCGCACATTCTTTTTACAAACCACGATCATAAAGTGGCGGGATCGCGCGGATCCTTGTGACGACGCAGACCCAGGAAGCAGGATGAATGTGCAACGCGGTCGTCGTTGCACATTCATCCTCTTTCTGTACCTCGCGCAGTTTCGCGGATCCGCATGATCCCGCGGTTTACTGATCGACGACTGTAAAAAGAATGTGCAACTCGCGCCCCGGCTCCCGAGGTGCCCGGCTCTCGAGGGCGGCTCGCGCACCGGCGGCACCTTGGCGCCGGAGCGAGCCGAGGTGCCCGGCACCGGCTGACCCCGTGGCAGAGCTGCCTTAAGACCGGGCCAGCACCGTCAGTCGAACCGGGTCACCCCGTCACCAAGCCAGTCCCGGGCCACGGCCAGGCGCCGCCGGGTAGTGCGGGTCAGGGGCTCGGGCAGACGGTCCAGGGCGAACCAGCCCACGGCGGTCGACTCCTCGTCCCCCACGCCCGCGGCGGCCACCTGGCTGGCGTCAGCCCGCGCCACGAAGCAGATGTCCATAAAGACAGCCCGGTCCCCGTTGGCAAAGGCGAAGGGCTCCTCGGCATGGACCTGGGCCACACCCAGGATCCTGGGGTGCACCCGGGTCTCCTCGACGCACTCGCGCAGGGCCGCCTCCCCCGGCTGCTCCCCCGGCTCAGGGATGCCCGAGACCACGGCCCACATCCCGTTGTCGCTGCGGCGCCCCAGGAGCGCCCGGTCGGCGTCGTCCAGGACCACGAGGCTGACCCCCGGCAGCCACAACTGCTCGTGACCGATCTTGGCACGCAGGGACAGGATGAAGTCAGGTGTCGCCATGACCTGAGCCTACGCGCGCCGGGACCGGCGCCCATAAGCCTCCGCCCCGTAAGCCGCCTGCGTCCTTGGCGCCAGCCTCCGTGGGCCGCCCCTAAGACGAGCCGACAGGATCAGGGTGATTTCAGGGTGGTCCCTGATACCCGGGCCGGTCCCGGCTCGGCACACTGGCCTTATGACACAGCAGTACCCCGGCGGCCCGTCCCTCTCCGAGCGCACCGAGTCCTGGCGCATGAACCTCCCGCGCCGCTCCCGCAAGCGTCTCCTGGCTGGCGTGTGCGGCGGACTGGCGCAGTCGTGGGACATGAGCCCCACCCTCGTGCGCCTGGGCTACCTGGCCCTGTCCCTGCTCCCGGGCCCTATGTGGGTGGCCTACGCCGCAGCCTGGATCCTCATGCCCGACGCTGACGAGTAGAGGCAGAAGGCCACGGGGCCCTGCCGACCACGGGGCCCCACCTGACTATGAGGTCTCGCCAACCACGAGATCTCGCCTGACTACGGGGCCCCACCTGAGCCCCGCTCCCGCGTGCACGCCCCTGTGCCAGGTCCGTCCGCAGCCAGCTGCGACGCCCACGACCCAGCACAGGGGCGTGCGCGTCTACCCCCTTGCCCCGAGCTAAACACTTGTATAGCATGTTGGTCGTGCATTCAACGCCGCTACCCCGGGACTCCGACCTCACGACCGCCGCCCGCATCCGCAACGCCGCCATCGCGCGGTTCGCCCGCGACGGCTTCGGGGTGAGCCTGCGCGCCATCGCGGCCGACGCCGGGGTGACGGCCGGGCTCATCACCCACCACTTCGGCTCCAAGGACGGTCTGCGCCGAGCCTGCGACGCCGAGGTGCTGCGCCTGACTGAGGAGGTCAAGCGCTCCTCGGCCTACTTCGGCGGGCCCACGGACCTCATGACCCAGATGTCGCAGGTCAAGGAGTACATCCCGGCCACGGCCTACGCCATGCGCTCCCTCATGGAGGGCGGCGGGCTCGCCACGGCCCTAATGGACCTCTTCGTGGGGGACACCGTCTCCTACATGTCCGACGCCGTGAAGGCGGGCGCCGTGACGCCCTCCCACGACGAGGAGGCCCGCGCCCGGTACCTGCTCTATGCCGGGTTCGGCGCAATCCTGCTCTTCCTGCGCTACGAGGCCTCCGAGCCCGGCGACATCGAGTCGGCCATCCGGGAGTTCATGGAACGCTACGGCCCCGTCACCGCCGAGCTCTACTCCCGCCCCCTGTTCACCGACCCCGGGCTCTACGCCGACTACGTCCAGGCCACGTCAGCCGACACCGACGCCGCGACCCCTCCCACCGGAGACACCAGGGCCAGCCCCGACGTCCCCGCCCCCGGCCCGTCGCACGACCCCCACTCCTTCCCGTCCGACCTTCCTTAAGGAGGAATCATGGAACCCCTTGCGGTACCGCGGGCCCGCCAGCCCAGGCAGACCCGTCCCGCCAGCCCCGCCCCCGTCATTGACGTCAGAGGCCTGGTCAAGATCTTCGGCCGGGGCGCCAGCGCCACCCGCGCCCTGAACGGCCTGGACCTGAGCGTCGCCCCCGGTGAGGTGGCTGGCTTCCTCGGCCCCAACGGCGCGGGCAAGTCCACCACCCTGCGCATCCTGCTAGGCATGATCCGCGCCGACGGCGGCCGGGCCCGCCTCTTCGGCGCCGACCCCTGGGGCGACGCCGTCGCCCTCCACGAGCGCCTGGCCTACGTGCCCGGCGACGTCGCCCTGTGGCCCTCTCTCACCGGGAGCCAGACCCTGGAGGCCCTCGCCTCGCTCCGACGGCGCCCCGGGGCCCAGGGCAAGGATGTCGCCCGACGTCGCGCCACGCTCATTGAGCGCTTCGACCTGGATCCGAGCAAGAAGGTGCGCGCCTACTCCAAGGGCAACCGGCAGAAGGTCGCCCTTATCGCCGCCCTGAGCGAGCCGGTGGACCTCCTCGTCCTCGACGAGCCCACCTCCGGCCTGGACCCCCTCATGGAGGAGATCTTCCGCCAGTGCGTGGTCGAGGCCACAGAACAGGGCACCACCGTCCTGCTCTCCAGCCACATCCTGTCCGAGGTGGAGACCCTCTGTGACACCGTCACCATTATCCGTGCCGGACGCACCGTGGAGCACGGCTCCCTGCACCACATCCGTTCCCTGCTGCGCACCCGCGTCCACGCCGTCGTCGAGCACGACCCGCACGCCCTGACCACCCTGGCAGGTGTCCACGACCTGACCTCCAGCCCCCTTGGAGCCCGGAACGAGGGCAGGGACGGGGACGCCCACCGCGACGTCTGGAAGGTGGACCTGAGCCTGGACCCCGCCTGCAGCCCGCAGGTCATGAGCGCCCTGACCGCCCTGAGCGTACGCTCCCTGACCGCCACCCCGCCGAGCCTGGAGGAGCTCTTCCTGCGTCACTACGAGGAGGACCTGAGCGAGCCTGAGGCGACCATAGGTCGCAGGGAGGACACGGCAGACGCCACCAGCACGGAGGCGGAGTCATGAGCGCGGCCCCGAGCCTCCCCGTCACGACGGGTCACCGGATGACCGTGCTCTCCCCCCTGACCCGCCTGACCCTGCGACGCGAGCGGCGCAGCGTCCTCACCTGGGCCCTCGGGACGGGACTGCTGTCCCTGTACTGCGTGGCGGCCTTCACCAGCATGTACACCACGCCCCAGGAGCGCGCCACCGCCGCGCTGACGTACACCACCCCCGCCAGTATCGTCTTCACCGGACCCGGCTACGGGCTGGAGGCCCCCGACCCCACGCTCGGCGCCCTCTTCGCCTGCGCGGTCCTGGGCTACCTGGCCACGGTGACCTGCCTCATGGGGACGCTCATGAGCGTGGCGCGCACCCGTGGGGACGAGGAGGACGGTCCCGGTGAGCTCCTGCACGCCGCACCCGTCAGGCACGGGGAGAACGCCCGCGCCGCCGCGACCTGCGTCACCCTGACCTCCCTGGCCGCCGGGCTGCTCCCCGCCCTGGCCGCGCTCGGCGGAGGCCTTGAGGTGGCCGACTCCCTGGTCATGGGACTGACCCTGGTCCTGACCGGGTTGGTATCCGGGGGTGCCGGCCTCGTCCTGGCAGCCCTGGCACCCTCCGCGCGCGCCGCCCGTGGCAGCGGGTGCCTGCTCGCGGTCGCCTGGTTCCTGCTGCGTGGCATCGGCGACGCAGACAGCTCGGTAGGCTTCCTGTCCTGGCTCACCCCCGTCGGCCTGGTCCAGCAGACCCGCCCCTACACCGGTATGCGCTGGGAGCCCGTGGCCCTCCTGGCCCTGGCCGCGGCGGTCCTCGTAGGCACCGGGCTGCACCTGCACACCCGACGCGAGCTGGGCCAGGGGCTGCTGGCCGGACGCCGCGGCAACGGGCGCCACCGCCCCGGCCCGCACGGTGTCATCGCCCTGGCCCTGCGCACCTGCGCACCCACACGGTGGTGGTGGACGCTCGGCGGTGGGATCTTCGGTGTCTGCTACGGGATGTTCGCCCCCAGTATCGAGGACACCTTCGCCGAGATGTTCCAGACCAACCCCCTCATGAAGGACTTCGTGGGCGGTGAGCTCACCGTGCAGACCTACCTGTCCCTCCTCATCGGCTACGGGGGCCTCCTGACCGGGGCCTGCGCCGTCGCGCTCGCGACCGGCAGCGTGACCGAGGAGGACAGGGGGCGGACCGCGACCGTCCTGGCTGCTCCTGTCTCCCGGCTACGGTGGCTGGCAGGCCGGGTGGTCGTGGTGGTCACCGGTACCGGGACCATGCTCGCAGCAGTAGGCGCCGCCCTGTCCGCCAGCGCCGTACCCGGGCTCGTCGCGCACGGCTCCCCGGCCGCGGACGCGCCCTGGCACCTGGTGGGTGCGGTAGCCGTGGGCGCCCTGTCCGCGTGGCCAGCCGGGCTGCTCACGGGGGCAGTCGTCCTGGCCGTGGGCGCCCTGGCGCCCCGCCTGGCCCGCCCAGCCGGGTGGGGGCTGTTCCTGCTGGTCACCGTCCTCCAGGTGCTCGGCCCCCTGGCCCGGGCCCCTCGGTGGCTGCTCAACCTCTCGCCGTTCACGCACAGGCCCGACCTACCCGGTCAGACAGGCCTGTGGGGACAGGCCGACGCCTGGGTGGGCCCGGGTGTGTGCCTGCTGGTCGCGCTGGCCCTGGTGGTGGTAGCCGCTGGTGCCCTGCGCCGTCGGGACCTGCAGGGGTGAGCTGCGCTTGTGCTGACAAGGGCGCGCCACCGGGGAACCATCGCGGTTCAGGCGGCCGAACGTCCCCTGGTCCGGCCTGGTGCACATGATCTGTTAGCGGGGGGCGCCGCGGATAATGAGCCAGCCGCGGCCCAGGGGGCGCTCCAGGACGATATCCGCGTCCCCGAAGCCTGTCGACCAGGGGCGCGTGATATTATCGGCGCCAATCTCGACCAGGTTCTCATCATCCGGCCTCGTCACGGGACTGTTGTCAATAAGTTTACCAGAGGCGATCGTGTTCCTGGTGACGTAGTCGCGTATGGCCTCCTCGGTGGCGGTAAAGGCTATAACGTACCCCCAGCCGCCGGGGAAGTCTGCCGCGAAGTTGAGAGCCGGGGCGACCGAGACCACCTGGGCCCCCTCGGGTAGCTCCTGCCCCTTCCGCCCGTGGGGGCCCCTGCCGACGGTGAGGATCTGGTCCAGGTGCTCCATGTCAGCCGGGTAGGGGGCACCCTCCTGCACGGTAGACGTCCCCACCGGGGTCGCCGGCACACTAACCAGACGGGACAGGGAACAGGCCGCCAGGCAGGTACAGGCCAGCACGACCACCACCACACGCCAGGCCACTAGGAACCTCCTATACACGCTCTACCCCTCTCCGCTCACGACCGATGATTTACCTGACACCTCGTATTCTCGGACCAGTCCGGCCTGGTGCACATGACCTGTCAGCGGGGGGCGCCGCGGATAATGAGCCAGCCGCGACCCAGGGGGCGCTCCAGGACGATATCCGCGTCCCCGAAGCCTGCCGACCAGGGGCGCGTGATATTATCGGCGCCAATCTCGACCAGGCTCTCGTCCTCTGGTCTCGTCACAGGGCCCTTATCGATGTACTTGCCGTTGAAGCCGGTATTCCTGGTGACGTAGTCGCGTATGGCCTCCTCGGTGGCGGTAAAGGCTATAACGTACCCCCAGCCGCCGGGGAAGTCTGCCGCGAAGTTGAGAGCCGGGGCGACCGAGACCACCTGGGCCCCCTCGGGTAGCTCCTGCCCCTTCCGCCCGTGGGGGCCCCTGCCGACGGTGAGGATCTGGTCCAGGTGCTCCATGTCAGCCGGGTAGGGGGCACCCTCCTGCACGGTAGACGTCCCCACCGGGGTCGCCGGCACACTAACCAGACGGGACAGGGAACAGGCCGTCAGGCAGGCACAGGCCAGCACGACCACCACCACACGCCAGGCCACTAGGAACCTTCTACACACGCTCTACCCCTCCCCACTCATGACCGAGGACATACCCACCAGGTCGTACTCCTGGGCCAGTCCGGCCTGGTGCAGGGCCTGCATCTGGGAGTCGTCGATCTTCATATTCCCGACCTTCGTGGTCTTCCCCTCGTCCCAGTTGTAGCGGTCAGCCACGTGGACGCGGTAGTCGTACTTGTAGGTCCAGTCGGGTCTGCCATTGGCGGGGTCGGGCGGGTAGACGGTGACAGTGCCGTCCGTGCAGGCCTGATAGCCTCCCAGGGCCAGGAACCAGTTCATGCTCTCGCTCTGACTGGCGTACTCCCCCTTCCACGGGGTGGTGAAGGGGTAGGTCACCGGGCCGGTAGCCCCTGAGGTCTTAGCGGCCTCCACCGCATCCGCGGCCATTTTCTCGGCGGCATTCTTGGCGTCAACGGGTAGGTCGGGAAGGTCCGTGAGCATACGGTCCACGTTGACGCCCTGCGGGGTGCCGGTGTTGTCGAGGTAGTGCAACATATTCCTCGCCGCGTCCGGCATGATGAAGTAGATCGTACTCGCGCCCGTCCTGAGCTCCTGGTGGAACATGAGGTCGTCCTGGGTATAGGGACGCTGCGCGTGGGGACCTGACCCCTCGTACTCGGAGTCACCCTGGTAGTCCCAGGGGGTGACACCGGGCATGTCCGCGTGCTCACCGGGGACAGGCTTACCAAGCCCTGTGCCCCTGAGCCACCCGCCTCTCCGGTACGCCTTCATGGGACCTCCACCGAAGAGGGCGTCAATTAAGGGACGCCAGGGACCGATCATCGCGTCGATCGTGTCAGGAACACGGTCCTGGTCGGAGGCGGACGGGCCGGGGCTGGGTGGCGGTGGGGCTGCTGCTGTAATACTGGTCAGGGCGTTTGTGAGGTCATTGTCGACCTGGTCGGCGTAGGCGGTGGTGTCGCGGACCATGAGGGCCAGCTCCTGGGCCTGGGCGGCGGCCTGGGCCGTCTCCAGGGCAGCCCGACCGGATAGGGCGCCCGGCCCGGGCCCCGCCGCGGTGCCGTCCTGCGGGCTGAGCGTGACGGCGCCGTCGGGGCAGAGGGTGACCAGGGGGTGGGAGGCGGCGTAGTCCTGGCAGGCCAGGACACGGCGCCGGACCTCGGCCACGCCCTGGGCGGCCTCGTCCACCCCCCGGGCCAGGGACCGCAGCGCCTCCACCAGGTCCGCGCAGGAGTCGTTGCACTCCCTCAAGGCACCCCGGGCGGCCTCCACGCCCTGGCCCTCGGACAGGACCTGGCGCTCAGCCGACTGGGCGTCGCCCAGGGCCTGGTCCACCTTACGGGTCAGGGACCGCAGGTCGTAGAACGCCTCCTCCAGCACCCCCGCGTCCCACAGGCACACGTCAGACCACGCGACCACCGCGTCTCACCCCAGCCTCTGACGCAGCCGCTCAAAGGCCTCGGACACCCCGGGGGAGTCCTCCACCGCGCCAGGAGCCTGCCCGGGGGCGGGACCACCGGTAGGACCGCCCTCCCCCACGCCGGTACCGCCCAGGGCGGCTCCTGCGCCCAGGCCCGCTCCCGCCCGGGCCAGGGCCCCGGCCTGGGCGTCGTCATCGGCCCGGTAGGCAGCCGCCATGGCCCGCACCCCGGCCGACACGGCCCCGTACCGGCCCCCCAGGCCGCTCAGCCAGTCCCCCACCGCACCGGAGGCCGCAGCACAGGCCCCGCAGGCACGCGCACCGGGCACACCCGAGGCGACACGCCCCACCACGCCCGTCTCCAGGCCACCCAGGTCCTCCCCGACCCAGCCCACCTGGTCACGTAACCTCTCCAGGTCACCGTCGACAATATGCAGATCCACCACCAGCAACCTCCAAGAGATTAGGGAACGAGGAAAGAGAAGACAAACAGGGAACAGACCACCAAGCGCCCCACTACATAAAGTAGCCCAGAACACACACCTTGTCAACGGATTCGACGGACCCGATAGATGTGATCTAAGGCACTATAAGGGTGTCAACCTCGACACCCCACCGCCGCACCCTGCCCGGGCCGTCATGACAGGGACCTGGGCGGCCATGTAGTCGGCAAGATCCGCACGTGCCCGGGCCGCCATTGACCCCGGACGCCCAGGTGCGGGGCCCCGGCAAGACCCGCACGTGCCCGGGCCATCAGCACCGGAATACCGTAGGGACGAGCACGCGCCTGTCTCAGGGCCGCAGGACCGAGCCGTCCTCGCTGACCCGGCTCACGGCCACCGCGTGACGCAGGGCAATGGTCTCCGCGGTCGCCACGGCCCTGGCGGCGCCGTCCCAGGAGACACTGACATAGACGTGGTTGGGGCCAAAGCTGTAGTCCGTGGCCGGCAGGTCGCCCAGCACCTCCTCATCGACCCGGTCCGGGCCGTTAACCGGGGGGAAGATCTGGTGCATGTCCTCATAGAAGGCCCGCAGCGCCGGCGTCGTGACCGCCGGGTCGCAGGAGTCGCCGTCGACCCCCTCCACCTGCTCGGTCAGCCATGCCGACAGCCCGTCATCGCTGACCGCTGAAGGGGTGAAGACGAGGATGTCATAACTCATAGGTGCAGGCTACCGTCATCATATGGACATGCACGACGCGCCGCCGCAGAGCACCCCGAGCCAGCCCGCCCGGCAGGCAGCCGCGCGCCGTTTCATGACCTGGGAGGTGGGTGTGGCCAGGGTCGAGCACGACCGCTCCTCCGTGAGCCCGCAGCGGGTCGCCGACGAGCTGCGTAACCAGCTGACCCACCCCGGCTACCTCGACGGCCAACGGCGCTTCTCCCTGGGGGCACGGGCCCTGGCCGACGACGTCATGGACCTGGCCCAGGAGGACCCCGACGACCTGGCCACCTCCAACTACATGCAGTGCGCCGGGTCAGCCACGGCCATGACCGTCGAGGTCCGGGTCTCCAGCCCCACCGGCTTCAACCACTACGCCGTCAGCCGGATCCCCGTTGCCGACGCCGACGCCTGGAACGAGCTGTCCGTGGACAACGGACGCATTACCCTGCGCCTCCACCCCGAGGAGGTCCTCAGCGGCCAGGAGGCTGCCGAGATCTTCCGCGCCTACGTCGTCGACGGCACCCTGCCACCCGCTGAGCTCCTGCGCGACCTGCAGCTCTGAGCTCCTCGGCCACCACGCCCCCCGGCCGCGCCGCCCGCGCCTGACGCATACCGCAGGCGGGGCGGCAGCACCCGGGCCCTACTCGGTGACCACCTTGCGCCGCGTGGCGTAGGCCTGCCCCTCCAGCTCGGTCCCCGCGGGCGCGGAGGCCGGGGAGGCCTGCTCCAGGATGGTGCCCCGCAGGCGGGAGATCCAGCGCATGACGTGGTAGACCACGATCGCCGCGCCGCTGCCCAGGGCGATCCCCTCAAAGCTCATCCGCCCCCACACCAGGGTGTAGTTGGCGACCGCCACCACCATGGACACGGCAGCGGTATTGAGGTTGACCGGGTCGGAGAAGTCCACCCGGTTCTGCACCCAGATACGCACACCCAGCATGCCGATCATGCCGTACAGGACCGTAGCGGCCCCGCCCAGCACCCCCGCCGGGATAGTGGCAATGACCTGCCCGAACTTGGGCAGCATGGACAGGCCCAGGGCGGCCAGGGCGGCCACCACGTAGGCGGCCGTGGAGTAGACGCGGGTAGCCGCCATGACCCCGATGTTCTCCGCGTAGGTCGTGGTGCCCGAGCCGCCCCCGGAACCCGCCAGGACGGTGGACACGCCGTCGGCCAGGAGGGCGCGGCCGGTGACGTCGTCGAGGTTCTCCCCGGTCATGGCCGACACGGACTTCACGTGCCCCACGTTCTCGGCGACGAGCACCAGGACCACCGGCACGAACAGCCCCAGCAGGCTCACGTCAAAGGCGGGGGCCCTAAAGGTCGGGACACCCACCCACCCGGCGTGGGAGATGGCGGAGAAGTCAATCTCACCGCGCGCCCAGACGGTCACGTAGCCCACCAGGACACCCAGCAGAATGGCCAGACGCCCCACAATCCCCTTGAACAGCACCGTAATGAGCAGGATCGCCACAATAGTGACAACCGCCGTCACCGGCGCGCTCCTGACATTGGTCCAGGCGGCCGGAGCCAGGTTGAAGCCGATAAGGGACACAATGGCGCCGGTGACCACCGGGGGCATGAGCCGGTCGATCCAGCTGGCACCCACCAGGGTCACCACCAGGCCGATAGCTGCCAGGGTGGCGCCCGCGGCGATAATCCCGCCCTGGGCCAGGGACGCCTTGGCCGCGTCCAGGGTGCCGCCGCCCCCGGACACGTAGCCGGTCACCGCGCCAATAGGGGCGATGAGCGCGAAGGAGCTGCCCAGGTAGGAGGGCAGACGCCCGGAGGTGACCCCCAGGAACAGCAGGGTGCCCAGGCCCGTGAAGAACAGGGTGGTGGCCGGGTCGAAGCCGGTCAGCAGCGGCACCAGGAAGGTCGCGCCGAACATGGCGACCACGTGCTGGACGCCGATACCGATCGTGCGCGGCCAGGTCAGGCGCTCACCAGGGGCCACGACCTCCCCGGGGGCAATGGAACGGCCGTCGCCGTGAAGACGCCACCCCCGAGATCGGCTCCTGGACGGCGTGGTAGGTGCAGGCACAGCGGTCTCCTGTCGTGCTCGGGGAAGGCGGGAACGACGTCGTCCGCCCCTGGGCCCGGCGACGGCGCTCACCGCGACAGGAACTGGCACTCCTGCCAGGTGGCCAGTGTAGCGGGCTCCGGGTACCGCCCCTGACCAGGAGGGATCCGTCTACCGGAGGGCCTGGCCCGCACCGGTCCCGCCAGAGGCCGGGGGCGAGCTTGGCCGGAGGACGAGCTTGGCCGGAGGGCTCGCCGCACTGCCTGGGCCCCGGTCGGGCCTGTCAGACGGCCAGGCGGTTACAGCCGTGGCAGCACGGGACGCCGGGACCCGGGCAGGCCTGCTCCTGTGCAGTCCGCCACCTCGTGGGCCCCTCGGGCCTGCCTACAGGCGCGTCAGGCCCCCAGCTCCTCGGCCACGAGCGCCATCTCCTCGTCGGCCCGCCGACGCAGCTCACGGTGGCGCGTCACCGAGGCCATGGACGCCTCCAGCACGGAGTTGACCACCATGAGGGAGCCGACGACCACCATGCCCACGGGGAGCTCGCCCGTACGCGCCCGCCGACGCAGGGCCCGGTTAATGAGCAGGCCACCGAGCCCGACCCCGGCCAGGGCACCCAGGCGCACCAGCCAGGGCATCTCGGTGACGGTACGCACGTAGCCGCGCACGTAGGCCGAGCCGGGGGTCGCCGGGTCACGCAGCATCATGCCCACGCTGCGACCCACCGCGTTGGACAGGCCCCTGGGCTCGTGGACGACGGCGCCGGGGACCTCGTCGGGGGCCAGGCGCCCGGAGAGCACGGCCTCGACCCAGGCGGGCAGGCCCAGGGCCTCCACCATGGCACGCAGGCCGTCCTCACCGGGGGTGGCCAGGGCCTCGGCCGCCGCCTGGGCGTCCGCCCCGGGGACGGCGGCGGCAATGGCGGAGGCGTCGGTGACGTCGGCGAGGAACTCCTCGGCCCGGGCGCGCAGGGCCGGTCCGGGCTGCTCGACGCCGCCCCAGACGTAGCGCGACCGCATGCCCCAGGAGTAGACGGCGTCGTCGTCCGGGTCCCCGGTGGTCACGGCGCGCACCCGCAGGTCCCCGTCCTGGGACTCCAGGACCAGGGCCGGCAGGGACTCCTCGTCCCAGCCCAGGGCACCCAGGTCCAGTCCCTCACCGGTGTACATGACCACGCGCCGGTCCAGGGCGGGCAGGCTGACCACCGCCAGGGGCCGCTCCAGGAGCGTGGACTGCAGGGGGACGGTGTAGGCGCTCAGCGGGGAGACGACCACGGCGCGCAGGGTGGCCGGGTCAGGCTCCCGGACGGCGTCGTGGGTGGCCTCACGCGGCAGGTCGTGGAAGGAGGCGGGGCCGATGACGGCGTCGGCGTGGAAGTGCCGGGCCAGGCGTTCCGTCAGCTCGGAGACCCCCAGGCCCGCGACGACGCCACCACGCGCGGGCGGGGTGACGGCCACCCGACCCTCGGCGTCGGTCAGGAGCGTCAGGGACAGGAGGTGCTCCGTAGCCGGATACCACTCCAGGCGGGCGAGGACCCGCTCCTGGTCCAGGACGGCCGCGACCTCCTCGGAGGTGGTCCCGGGTGCAATGAGAACACCCTCAGTACGGTTCCAGCGCTGGTTGGCCTCGGTGGCGGACATGCACGCCCTCCTGTCTGTCAGGTAACTGGGCCTATTGTGTCAGGTTCTACGCCACTTCGGCAGCCCACGCGCCCCGAGCGCCGTCTTCAGGGGGCCGACGCCGGGAGCCCGCCTCCTCCGCCAGGCTGCTGGCGCAGGTCTGGGACGACCACTTACGGCCGGTAACAGGAGCCCGCCAGTGCTGGGAGGCCGTCAGTGCCGCGGGCCCGCCAGTGCCGGGGTCCTGTCAGGGGTGATCCCGGGCTGAGGCTGGCTCACGCCAGTGCGGCCCCGCGCGAAGTTGCACATTCATCCCGGAGGCGCTGGCAGGGCACTGGCGTGATTCCAACGTTCTACGCCCCTGAGCGGAGGTCGGGAGCAGAATGAATGTGCAACTCGGTCGCTGTTGCACATTCATCACTGTCCCCGGCACCCGCACCGTCAAACGGATCCGCGTGATCACGCCGTTTTATGATCGCCGAATGTAAAAAGAATGTGCAACTCGGCCCCAGGGCGGGCCACTAGCTCCCGGCCTGCGCGGCCCGACGCAGGCGGTCCACCTCGTACAGGGCGATACCCGTGGCCACGGCCGCGTTGAGGGACTCCACCTTGGTCGCAATGGGGATGGAGGCAATGACGTCGCAGGTCTGACGCACCAGGCGGGACAGGCCCGCCCCCTCGGCCCCGGTGACCACCACCAGCGGGGCGTCGGCCAGGGTGAGCTCCTCCACGAGGGTCTCGCCCCCGCCGTCGAGCCCGACCACGAAGCAGCCCTCCTTCTTGAGACGCTCCAGGGTGCGTACCAGGTTGGTCTCACGGGCCACGCGCACGCGGGCGGCGGCCCCGGCGGATACCTTCCACGCCGTCGCGCTCACCCCGGCGCTGCGCCGCTCGGGGATAATGACGCCGTCGGCCCCGAAGGCCCCGGCACTGCGCAGCACGGCCCCCAGGTTGTGGGGGTCGGTGACCTGGTCCAGGGCCACCAGCAGCGGGGTGTGCCCCAGGGCCCGGGCGCGCTCCAGCAGCAGGTCGGCGTCGGTGTACTCGTAGGCGGGGATCTCAATGGCCACGCCCTGGTGGGCGGCGCCCTCGGTCAGCGCCTCCAGGTCCAGCCTGGTGGTCTCCAGGACAGGGGCCCCCACGAGGACGGCGCGGCGCACCACCGCCCTCAGGCGGTCGTCGGACTCGGCGGACACGGCCATAAAGACCCGGGAGATGGGCACACCGGCGCGGGCGGCCTCGGCGGCGGCGTTGCGTCCGCAGACGATCTCGTGGCCCTCGGGCACGCCGAAGCGGCGCCTGATCTTCTCCAGCTGCCTGGCCCGTGTGGGCTGGGCGGCACGGGCCTCGGCGCGGGCCCTCGCCCGGGCCTTGGGGTGGCCCACGCGGTCCTCGGCACGCGGGGTGGGGCCCTTGCCCTCCAGGCCCTGGCGACGGTTGCCTCCCGAGCCCTTGGTAGGGCCCTTCTTGCTCCCAGGCCTGCGTCGGGCACCGTGCGGGCGGTCGTTTCCTGGCATTGCTGATCTCCTTGTCGTGGCTGGTCGGTGACGCCCCGGGGCGCTGGGGCCTCAGGCCAGGTGCCAGCGGGCCCCGGCGGGCGAGTCCTCCACCACGACGCCAGCGGCCGCGAGCCTGCTGCGCAGGGCGTCGGCCCGGGCCCAGTCCTTGGCGGCACGGGCCTGGGCACGCTCGTCCAGGTCGTGCTGGACGAGCTGGCCCAGGGCCTTGAGCGCGGCGTCCTGCCCCTTCCGGGAGCCCGGGCCCAGGACGGTGGTGCGCCAGGGGGCGGACAGGGGGTCCAGGCCCAGGACGTCGAGCATGGAGCGCAGGTCCAGGGCCCGCTCACGCACCAGGTCGCCCACGGTGGTGACCTCAGCGTGCTGCGTGCCCAGGGCCTCCAGCTCGTCCCTGGTCAGGGGCCTGGCCGCGTCGTCCCCCGGGGTGAAGGCCGTGTTGAGCCGCTTGAGGGCGGCGTGGACCTCCGCCATGGCCCCGGCGAGGCCCAGGTCCTCGTCCATGGCCGCGGTAAAGGCCCTTGGCAGCGGGCGCTCGCGCAGGGCGGCGGCCGGGACGTCAACAGCGTGCGTGCCGTCGTAGTCCAGGGCCCGCACGACCGCCGAGGACAGGCGCCTCCACAGGGCCGCGGCGTCGGCGAGGGTCTCCTCGGAGAACTCCACGGTGGAGCGGTGGTGGACGGTGCCCAGGGCC
>ERZ772927.272-NODE-272-length-26428-cov-355.392_pt1 | contig 26428 bp, 24 predicted proteins | sample MGYA00512115_ERZ772927 | MGnify/ENA primary metagenome ERZ772927 (study PRJEB29015, sample SAMEA2737924) | human oral metagenome | biome: human oral; feature: human-associated habitat; material: dental | place: China | collected 2013 ... | reverse complement strand
CGAGTTTCCTGTCCCCGCACGCGTCGATGGCACCCGCCGGCGGCAGAAGGTCCCCGACGGCGTCGAACGCCCCCGGCCGCGACAGAAGACAGAAAGTCCCTGTCGCGGCCAACAACGCTGTCAGAACGGAGCCATCGCGGAGACGACGAGGTTGCTGCGCGGCAGCGGCTCGCGGCGAGCCAGCGCCCGGCACCAGTCGTCAGTGGTGGCCACCGCCGCCCAGTTGGAGTGCAGCAGCGCCATGAGCGTGGTGTGCACCGTGCGCGCATCCGCCTTGCCGGCGCAGTTGCGCAGGCTGATGGCGCCGACGGCGTCAGAGAGCACCTCTGTGGCCAGGCCGATCGTCTCTCCCCAGGCCGCTGAGGCCAGGACGCAGTTATTCACCATGAAGCCGACGAGCGTCACGGTATTGACGCCCTGCTCGTGCAGCCATGCGGCGAGGTCGGTTCCCGCGTAGATCGACCCGTGGTGCTTGACGACGCTTTTCCACTGCGGGGTCCGTCGGCGCTCGATGCTCGGGCGGAGCTCGAAGCCCTTCCCTCCAGGGGCGAATGTGGCGCCGCCGGGCGGACCGGCGTGCTGCACGCAGACCACGGGGAGTCCGGCACTCTCGGCGGCATCGAGCACCCGCTCGATCCTCTCCATGCAGTCGCGCAGGCGCGGGTAGCGGATGCGCAGCGGCAAGCGGGCGTACTCATTCTGTACGTCGATAAGGACCAGGGCCCTGCGCGGGGCGGTTAGGTCCGGTTCATCACGATCAGTCACGGTGCCTCCAAACGTGCGCGCCGTGGCGCGGCGGTTGCGTGGTGACACTCAGGATGTGCGATCGGACTGGCACCCACCAGTGGCACATATGCTACGTAGCGATGGTTTCGCGCCAGCTGTTGAGGGATACCGGTTCGGCGCAAGGCAGGACGTGCTCAGGGAGGTCGCATGCATATCGCCGTCTACGCCTTCGACGGCATCACCATGTTCCACCTGTCGATCCCCCAGATGGTCTTCGGGACCGTGAGCCGGCTGGGTCTTGCGGGCTGGCAAGTCTCGCTGTTCACCACTGCCTCCGAGTCAGCGACGCTCCCCGAGGAGACCGCGCTCCCCGAGGAAGGTGCGAGCCCACCGCTGTCCACCGCGCCATCGCGCACCGCCATCCACACCTCGGAGGGCTACGGCCTTGACGGCCTGGGAGGTCCGGAGCTGGCGAGCGAGGCCGACGTCGTCGTAGTCCCCGCCTGGTTCTCCGACGGCCGCCCCGCCGGGGAGGAGCTGCGCTCACTCCTGAAGACCGCACATGCGCGGGGAGCCTGCGTCGTCGGCCTGTGCCTGGGGGCGATCCCCTTGGCCGAGGCTGGTCTCATCGGCGAGCGCCGAGCGGTGACGCACTGGCGGGCCTTCGAGCCGATGGCGCGCGAGCACCCGGAGATCGCGCTGGACGAGTCGGTCCTCTACGTGGACCATGGCGATGTTCTGACCTCGGCGGGTGCGGCGTCGGGCCTGGACGCCTGCCTCCACCTGGTGCGCACGCACCTGGGGGCGCAGGCCGCCAACGAGGTCGCACGCCAGCTCGTCATCGCACCGCATCGCGAAGGCGGACAGGCACAGTACATCGAGCGGCCGGTGCCACGGCGCGCCGACGACGACCCGATCGGCAGCACGGTGGCCTGGGCGCTGGAGCACCTGGGCGAGCCGCTACCCGTGGAACGGCTGGCGAGGACGGCACAGATGAGCACCCGTTCCTTCATCCGTGCCTTCCGGGAGTCGACCGGCATCGCGCCTGCGGCATGGGTGCGCGCGCAGCGGGTGCGCGAGGCCCAGCGCCTTCTGGAGAGCACGGACCTGGCGGTCGAGCAGGTGGCCTCGAGCTGCGGCTTCGGCAGCGCCGTCACTATGCGCCAGGCCTTCGCCCGGATACTGAGCACGACGCCGTCGGCCTACCGACGCCGGTTCCGCACTGTTTCTCCCGACCCCGCCACGACGTGAGGCCACACTGACGTCTGAGGCCGCACCGCCGGCGACATCGATGGGGACATCGACAGGGACATTCCGCGCGGCGGGGTGCGGCCTCTTCCGGACGGGGACAACCCGCGCGTACGGGGACGAGTTTCCCGTCCCCGCACGCGTCGATGGCACCCGCCGGCGGCAAAGTGTCCCCAGCGGCGTCGAATGCCCCCATCAGCGCGCGGGTCCCCCAGTCCTCGACCGACCAGGACGCCGACGCCACCGCCCCCCGCCGGCGCGAGACCCCCTCCCCCTCACTCCGCGGGCAGCTCGACGACGAGCGGCTCCTCACCGGGGGCGCGCACCTCGGCGCGAGGCGTCTGCGCCACCCTTGGTATGATTCGGGTATGACTCAGAAGATCGCGGTGAGCCTCCCGGACGAGCAGGTCGTCTCGATCCGTCGCGCGGTCGAGCAGGGCCGGGCGCCGTCGGTGTCGGGCTTCATCAGCGCGGCGGTCGCCCGCGTGCAGCGGGAGGACGACCTCGCCCAGCTGCTGGACGATCTTGATCGTGAGCTCGGCCCCGTCGACGACGCCGACCTGGCTTGGGCGGATAAGGCACTAGGGCTGGCGTGACCACCACCAGCAAGACGAGCGTCAAGGGCCTGACTCTCGACACCGGCGCGTTGCTCGCGCTTGAGCGCGGGGACTCGCGTGTCCGCGCGCTCCTTCGGCGGGCACTAGAGACGGGACTGCCCCTGAGCGTGCCAGCCGGCGTCGTGGCACAGGCCTGGCGGGGAGGCCCTCGGCAGGCCCGCGTCGCGCGACTATTGGCGGACCCCAACGTGCACGTGGCGCCTCTGGAAGACATGACGGCGCGAGCCGTCGGCCTGCTGTGCGGACGCAGCGGCCATCGGGACATCGTTGATGTTCACGTCGCCCTGCTGGCGCAGGAGCAGGGGCACACCGTGGTGACCTCCGACCCTGAAGACCTGAGCGCGGTCTACCCCGGCCTTCCACTCATCACGGTGTAGACGAGCGTCGCAAGCCCCGGCTGCAAGCACCGGGCGGCGGGGACATTCTGCGCGGTGGGGTGCCATCTCTTCCGGACGGGGACAACCCGCGCGTACGGGGACGAGATTCCCGTCCCCGTACGCGTCGATGGCACCCGCCGGCGGCAAAGTGTCCCCGACGGCGTCGAATGCCCCCGTCAGCATGCGGGCCCACCTGATCCTCGACCGCCAGGACGCCGACGCCACCGATCCCTGGCCGCGCGCGGACCCCTCACTCCGCGGGCGGCTCGACGACGAGCGGCGCCTCACCGGGGGCGCGCACCTCAGCGCGGGGCGCAGGCTCCAGGGCCAGGCTCACGTGCAGCCGCTGACCCTCCTCGCCGACGGCGTCGTAGGACAGTCGTGGGTTGTCCAGCTCGGTGACCTCGGTGCGGGCGCGCACGAGCCAGGGGTGGCGGCGTCGCAGCCCGATGAGGTCCTGGTGGAGCCGCAGCATCCAAGCGCCCTGCGGCGCGAGCCCGGACGGCGCGGCCGGCAGGGCGGGGCGGACCTCGTCGTCGCCGCCGAGGGTCTCGGTCTTCACCCCGCGGAAGGCCTGCTCGTCCCCGTAGTAGACGCTGGGCACGCCGCCCACGGTCATGAGCAGGACGACGGCGAGCGCCGCCCCGCCGGCCCCGACCTTGCTGGCGATGCGGGTGACGTCGTGGTTGCCGACGAAGGTCGCCGGGATGAACCGGTCCAGCAGCTCGTTGTGGCGCTTGAGGCACCAGTCGAGCTCGTAGAAGTTGACGTCGGCCAGCGAGCTCCAGGTCGCCTTCCACAGCTCGTACTGGGTGACGGTGTCCACGGTGGAGGCCTCGACGAAGCCAGCGTAGTCGCCGTGGATGACCTCGCCCATGAACCAGGCGTCGGGGTGGCGCTCGCGCACGGCGGGCAGGACGCTCGCCCAGAAGGCGGGGTCGACGGCGTAGGCGGCGTCCAGGCGCCAGGCGCTCGCGCCGCGGTCGAGCCAGTGGGTGAGCACCCGCACGGCCAGGTCGCGCACCTCGGCGGAGTCGTGGTTGAGGGCGGCGAGCGACTCGTGCCCCTCGAAGGTCGCGTAGCCGGGGCCGGACGGTCCGCTATCGTTCCCGCCAGCACCGTCCCCGACGGCGGCGTCGTCGAAGCGGAAGAGGCCGCGCTCCTCTCCCCCGGCGCGGGCGGCCCGGAAGAGGGGGTGCTCGGTGCCGACGTGCCCGAGGACGCCGTCGAGCATGAGGGCCAGGCCCCGGGTGCGGCAGGCCTCGGCGAGGCGGTCGAAGGCGGCGTCGTCCCCCAGGCGGGGGTCGATGCGCAGGTGGTCGGTGGTGTCGTAGCCGTGGGTGGATGAGGCGAAGATGGGGCCGAGCGACAGGCCGTTGACGCCGAGCTCGACGGCGTAGTCGAGCCAGGGCTCCAGGCGGTCCAAACGCGCGGGGGCGCCGGGCTCGGTCAGGGGCGCACCCGGTTCGGGGCGGACGGGGGCACCGGTCGCGCCGAAGGGGTAGACCTGCCACCAGATGGCGTGGTCGATCCAGGCGGGGGTTGCGGGACGGCTTATTCCAGGTGACTCACTAACCATGCCTCCAAGGGTGCCGCCACGCCCGTTAGCATGTCAAGGTGCCGTCTCGTACCGACAAGCGTCCCCGCCTGCGCATGGATCCCGCCGAGCGCCGCGAGCTGATCCTGTCCGCGGCGAGGCATGCCTTCGCAAGCCGCCCGTACGAGGAAGTCTCGCTGGTCGAGGTCGCTGCGGAGGCTCAGGCCTCCGAGGCGCTGGTGCACAAGTACTTCGCCGGCAAGGCCGGCCTTTACGCCGAGGTGCTCCGGCTCGCTGCCGATGACCTGACTGAGCGCACCCGGAGGGCCGACGACGCCCTGCCGGAAGGGTCGTCAGCCCGGGACCGGGTGCGGACATCGGTGCTGACCTACCTGGACTTCATCGCCGAGCGCTCCCCCGGTTGGGTGACCTACCAGGCGCTGGCCGGGCACGACCCGGGTGACGAGGCCGCCCGAGTGAGGCGGCAGGCGCGCGAGGCGGCGGTGGCGGCCCTGGCCGAGGTTGTCGGCGGCAGCCGGGGCCACCGTGACGACTTCGCCCTGTGGGGCTACCTGGGATTCCTCGACGACGCCTGCCTGCGCTGGGTGCACGCCGGCTGCCCCGACGACCAGCGCCACAGCCTGATTGACGCAGCGCTGGGCTGCCTGGAAGGAGCCCTGGGCGACTGGCGGGCATGAGATCTGGGACCGCCCCGGCGAATGACACCCCGGGGCCGGCAGTCCGCCCCGTGGACACGAACGTGGGGCCCACCTCGCCAGGAGGTGGGCCCCACGTGATGGAGTCAGCGCGTCGGCGCGAGTCTCAGGCTCAGCGGACGGGCTTGCGGACCTCGGCGGAGAGGAACCAGGCCTGCTGCTCGAGCTTGCCGATGAGGTCCTCGACGATGCCGGAGGAGGTGGGGTCCTCGGAGTCGACGTCCTCGTCCACGCCGCGCAGGGTGGCGACGACGGCCTCGATGGCGGAGACGATGTAGGCGACGCCCTCGCTGGTGAGGATCTCGCCCTCGGGGGCGGCCGGGACGGTGGTGGCGGCGGAGACGGTGGCCGGGCGGCCGTCGGGGACGGCGTTGATGGCGCGCATGCGCTCGGCGACCTCGTCGGAGCCGGCGCGAGCGATGTCGACAACCTCGTCGAGGTTGAGGTGGACGTCGCGGAAGTTCGGGCCAACGACGTTCCAGTGGATCTGCTTGCCGACGAGCTCGAGGGCGATGAGGTCGGTCAGGACGCGCTGGAGGTTGTCGCTCAGGGCGGCGGAGGCGGTGAAGGAGAGGTTGATGGACGGTGTTGTCATGGTGTCTGCGTTCATGGCCATTACTTTACTACATCGCAAGTCCTCGTGGGTGTTACTTATGATTCACAGGCAAGCCATGCCTCACCTGAAACCAAGGCTCACCTGCCCCGACGGGCTTCCCAGACCGGACGACGGCGGTCAACAGCACGTGGACACTGGCGCAAGCCGGCTGGCATAATGGCGGGGAGCCACCCGGCGGGTACCGGGCGGCTCCCCTAGGTAAGCGGCTCATCCGAACCACTTGCCGAGGGTATCCACAAGGACACTGACGGCCCGGGTCAGGCGAGCGAGTGCGGTTAACAGGTCGCTCACCCTCCGGGCTGTTTCTTTATCAGTCGACCTTGCAGGTGTTCGGCTCTCCGGTCTCTTCCTCCTCGGAGGCGAGCCAGTGCCCGTTGCTGCCGGGCACCATGGTGTTCTTCGCCGGGATGCGCGCCTTGTTGGATGGTTCGGTGACATCCTTGCCCTGCGCGTCGACGTAGGTCACCTGCGTCATGTCCACGCAGTAGGAGACGGTGGCACTCTGGCCGTCGGAGCTCATGGCGACCTCGGAGATCGCGACCTTGACGGGGGTCTTGGCCTTCTGCCCCGTATTCTGCAAGGTGGAGGCGTCGTTGATGAGCTGCTGCTGGAGGTTGCCGGTGGTGACGGTGGGTACCTTGCTGGTGTCCTGCCCGCCGCCGACCCACAGCTTCCAGGACATTTGGTCGTAGGCCACGAAGTCCTGGAGGATCGCGACCCGCTTGGCGTCGAGGCCGGCGGGAATCGCGGTGACGGTGTACCCGAGCTGGGTGTCGGACAGGGAGGCCGCGGTGACGGTGCCGGCGGTGCTCGACGCCGTGGCGGCGGCTGAGGGGGCCGATGTCGGCTTCCCCGCGGAGGCGGCTCTGCTGGCGGGCGCCTTGGCGTCGGGTTTGGCGTCCTTGGAGGAGCAGCCGGTCAGGGCCAGTGAGCCGGCGAGCAGCAGGCAGCCCAGTGCGGCGGCTCGACGGCGGGCTCCAGCTCGACTCGCGGGGCGGTTCTCGGCATGTGCCACGGGGGCTCCTGACTGTCGGCCGGAATCAACCCGGCGGAAACCAACCCGTCGACAGTACCGCGAAGGTCACGAACATGTCTCGACCTTCGTCGCCCTCCTTGCTACACCCCTGTTCTGGCGAGGGTACGTGATGCCAACAGTCCTCAGAAGGAGGAACCAGGCCTGCTGCGCAGGCTTGCCGGTCAGGCCATCCAGGATGATGGCCGATGTCAAGGGCTCGTCATCGACAGGGACACCCTGCGCACTGGGGGACAGGATTTCCGTCCCCCGACGCACAAACAGCCCCTGCCTGGAACGGAGTGCCCCCAGCCACGGTGAAGTGTCCCAGACAGCGTCGAAGATCCCCGTGAGGAAGCGAGCCGACCGAGGTCTCCCCGCCCACCGCGACGAGACCGGACCAACCTGACCAACAGCCCGGGACACCAGGCCCGGGCAGTCGCGGTCACCTTGGCAACAGCTGGAGTCTCACCAATGTCCCACACCCCCCGCACCCCAACAAAGGTCGCCAACGTCATGACCCACAACATCTAGGCAACGACCACTCACCACAGGATCGTCACACCGGACAGTTCCTCGAAGGCCGGATCGCGCGTCACCAACGCAAGCGACTCGTACATCGCTTGCGCCGCCAGCATCCGATCAAAGGGATCGCGATGCGACCACTCAAGCTGCCCGCTCAAGCGCGCGTGCGACCACTCGATGGGCAAGAACTCCGCTCCGAGCCGTCGCACGTGCCCCTCGAGAGCATCCAGCCACGGCCCCGCTCCAGGCAGTTTCCCAATGCGGTTCTTGGTATGCAGCTCCCATGCACTGGCGGCGGAGACCACCACGAGATTCCCTCGGTCTCGCAGCACCTCGACAGCCCTTCCGCCCAGACGCGAGGGCTCATTGATCGCCCACATGAGCGCGTGCGTATCGAGCAGGTAGCCCTTCATGCACCCTCCCAGGCACTCAGCTCCTCCTCCGGCAGCTCGTCGAAGAACGTGTCCGGCAGCTGGTATCCGCCGAAGCCCAGCTCCCGCTCGCCCCCGACTGGAACCAAGCGCGCCACTGTCTGACGCCCTCGGGCGATGTTGATGGTCGCCCCCTGCTCGACCTCCACCAACAGCGCCGACAAATGCGTCTTCGCCTCCTGAACCTTCACCGTCTTCATGCATTGATGGTCCCAGGAGAAAGCGACCTGGTCAACCAGATTGGTCAGGTTGCGCCGCCGCCCACCCTCATGGTCGGGGACATTCCCCTCCGGCCAGGGACCAGTCACGCGTTGGGAGACAGGAATGCTGTCCCCCAACGCGCAGGATGCCCCCGTCTGGAGTGGAGTGTCCCCGACGGTGTCGAATGTCCCCGGCCCGTTCAGGCCCAGGGCTGGCGCTGGGCCCACTCCTGCGGGCTGACGCGGCGCCCGGTGTAGAAGGGCGTGTCCACGCGCACGTGCATGCGCGCCTCCGTGTAGCGCTGGTGGTGCAGGACCCCCTCGAGCCGGTCGAGGCTGTCGGCCTCGAAGCCGAGAATCCACTCGTAGTCGCTCAGGCCGAAGGTGGACAGGGTCGAGCCCTTGACGTCGGGGTACTTGGAGAAGCCGTGGCGCCCGTGCTGGGCCATCATGCGCGAGCGCTCCTCGGGCTCGAGCAGGTACCACTCGTAGGAACGCACGAAGGGGTAGACCATGACCCAGTCGCGCGGCGCCACCCCGGCCAGGCAGGCCGGCACGTGGCGGGGGTTGAACTCGGCGGGCGTGTGCAGCCCCATGCAGGACCACACCGGCTCCAGATAGCGGCCCAGCGCACTGCCGCGCAGGCGGTGGTAGGCGTCCTGCAGGACCTCGGGGTCGTCGTCGAGCCACCACACGAGCAGGTCGGCGTCGGCGCGCAGGCCCCCGACGTCGTACCAGCCGCGCGTCGTCACGCCGCCGGCCTCGACGAAGTTGGCGCTCTCCCCCAGGAGCTGCTCGCGCTCGGGCTGGGAGGCGGGCAGCGGGCGGGCCAGGCGGAAGACGGCGTAAAGGGTGTAGTGGTACTGGTTGTTGATGGCCTCCAGGTCGACGTCGGTGGCGTCGCGCGGGTCGCGGTGGGGGCGGCGCTCCTCGTCCTCGAAGCGGTGCAGGCCGCCCTCACCGGGGTGACCGCCGGGATGTCCGTGCTGGCCGTGGGTGTCGGTGCTCATTCTCTTCTCCTGGTTCTTATCGGAGCTACTGGGATGGGGACTATCGAGAGCCGTCGCCGTCGGTCCCGTGGTGAGCGGGCCGGCCGGGGTGGCCGGCCCCGTTCCGGCAGCACGAGTCCGGGCAGACCGTGTGGAAGGGGCCGACGCCGGTGGTCGAGTCGGGCCGGACGTCCTCACCGCGGGCGGCGGCGGCCCGCTCGAAGAGGATGTCGACGAGGGAGTCGATGAAGGCCGGGTGGGTGCCGACGGTGGCAGCGCGCGCATACGGCATCCCCAGGTCGCGGGCGGTCTGGGCGGCCTCGGTGTCGAGGTCGAAGACGACCTCCATGTGGTCGGAGATGAAGCCGAAGGGGGCCACGACGACGCCCCCGGGTCGCTCCACGGGGCGGCCGTCGGTCAGGTGCCCGGCAGCCAGCGCCTCAAGGTGGTCGTTGACGTCCGGTTCGAGCCAGCGGGCCTGCGGCGGGCCGGAGCGCGAGCAGTAGACGAGGTCGGCCTCCACCGTCTCCAGGCCGAGACGACGGGCGACCTCGGGCACGAGCACGGCGGCGAGCGCCTCGTGCTGGGCGACGTAGGAGACCTCCGTGGACAGGTCGGCGGCCACGCCCGGCTCTCGCGGCCCGGCGCCGGTCGGGTCGTGCGCGTCAGAAGCGCCGGAGGCGCCGGGTGCGCTCTCAGTGCCCTCCCCCGGGGCGGAGCCGGCCTCCATGCCCAGGGGGATGGAGTGGGTGACGAGCACGAGGCGCGCGTCCGCGGCCGCCACTCCCTGCTCGGCCAGGGCGCCGTAAGCCTCGACGATGGCATCAATGTTGGCCTGCAGCAGGCCGGGGGTGTTGTAGTAGGGGCGCGTCTTGTCCACCGTGAGCTCCACGGGACCGCCCCCGTCCCCGCCGACCCGGGCGGCGGCATCGGCCTCGAATCCCTCACCGGTGGAGCCGTCCGCGCCGTCGGCGAGCAGGGCGACGGCACCGGCCAGGTCCTCGCGGTACTGGCGGCACCCGGAGTAGGAGCCGAAGGCCGCGGTGGGCAGGGCCAGGACGCGGCGGGCTCCGGCGTCGGCCAGCTCGCGCAGGGCCTGGCTGACGAAGGGGTGCCAGTTGCGGTTGCCGACGATGATCGGCAGCGTCGAGCCGCGCTCGGCCAGGCGGGCCTGGAGGGCGTCGCGCAGCTCGGCGTTGCACGCGTTGATCGGGGAGGCGCCGCCGACACTCTGGTAGTGGCCGGAGACCTCCACGAGGCGAGAGTCGGGCACGCCGCGGCCGGCGGTGGCGTTGCGCATGAAGGGCAGGACGTCCTCGGGGCGGCGGGGCCCGCCGTAGGACTGCAGGAGGATGGCGTCGTAGGGGGCCAGCGGGTCGAGGGCCGGAACACTGGCCGGAGCTCCGCCGAGGTCGGCACCCGGGAGGGCATCCGGGCGGGCGTCCAGGCGCGTAGGAGCCTCCTGGGTGGGCCCGGGCGTGGGCGCGGCGACGTCAGTCATGGTTCTCTCCTGTGCTTTCCAAACCCCAGACGAGCTCGAGGGCCTGACGGTAGGCCTCCTCGCGGCCCTCCTGGCCGGCGCGGCGGGCCATGACGGTGGGCTGGTGGAGGAGGCGGGCGGCCAGGTGGTGCAGGGCCCGCTCGGCCTGCGCCAGGGGCACCATGGGCTCGCCGTCGATCTCGCTGGCGGCCTCGAAGCCGGGCTCGGCAGCGAGGTGATGGTGGGGGCAGGCCCCTGCGGCGGCGTCGGCGCTGTTGACACCGCTGACGCCGGTTCCGGCGCGCCCGTCGACGGCGGGGACGGCCAGGGCGAGCCGGCGGGCGGGCCGGGGGCGCAGACGGGCGGCCTCCTCGGCGACGACGCGACCCACCTGGGCGCGCAGGGCGGTGATGAGGGGGTCCATGGCCCGGCCGGCCAGGGTGCGCTCGAAGTCGGCGGCCTCGGCCTCGACGATGGCGCGGGCGGCGGTCACCTGCTGGGCCGCGGCCTCGGGAACGGCGTCGCGCACGCGGGCCAGGTCGAGGTGGACGACGCCGGGCAGGGCGCCGACGGCCTCGTCGACGTCGCGGGTCAGGGCCAGGTCGAGGATGACGAGCGGGAGGCCGTCTCCCCCAGCCGAGCCGGCTCGCTCGGCGGCGACGAGGGCGACGACGTCGGCGGTGAGGATCGGCCCGCCGGTGCCGCGGCAGGTGACCACGAGGTCGGCGCGGCTCATGGCCTCACTCAGGGCGCCGGCGGGGACGGCGCGCAGGCCGTGGCCGGCGGCGAAGGCCTCGGCGCGGTTGGAGGCGGAGTAGACGGCGATGTCGGTCAGGCCTCGGGCGCGCAGGTCGGCGACGGTGGCGCCGGCGTAGGAGCCGGTGCCGACGATGAGGGCGCGGCAGTCCTCCAGCGGCGGCAGGTGCGCTGCGGCCTGATCCACGCCGACGGCGACGACGCTGCGCCCCTGACCGGACAGCTCGGTCTCGTGGGCCACCCGGCGGGCGGTGGCCGAGGCGCGCTCGACGACCCGCACGAGCTCGGGGCTGAGCGTGCCCTCGGCGGCGGCGGTCTCGGCGGCGCGGCGGACCTGGCCGACGATCTGGGCCTCGCCGACCACCATCGAGCTCAGGCCCGCAGCGATGGCGAGCATCTCCCTGCGGGCGGCCGCCCCGACCAGGTGGGTCAGCAGGAGTCCGCTCGCGGGGAGCCCAGCGCGCTCGGCCAGGAAAGCGGTGATGGTCTCCCCCAGGTCCGACGCCGCGGCCGACTGGCTCGCGTCCGCCGGAGAGAGGTCCGGGTGCAGGGCCGCCGGGCAGCCGGTGTCGGCCCAGGAGTCGGCATCGATGAGCAGGGTCAGGCGGTTGCAGGTAGACAGCACCAGGACCCCGCGTAGCGCGGGGACCGCTTCCAGGAGGTCCGGCCCCAGCCCCGGGGCGACCGCACCGAGCCGGGCAACGACGTCGAGGCCCGGCAGTCGATGGTCTGCGGAGAGAAGATGAGTAGTCACAACGTGGGCTATTGAAACATCACCGTGGGGAGCGGGCACAATAGCGGCGTGGCGACACACACCCGACATCATGACAATGCGTCATCACCATATTTCTGACACCCTGTCAGGACCCGACGGACGTCTGGAACGCCGCATCATCACGCGCAATAACCCCCCTCTGACCACTGCTGACAGGAGGCAGTCGGATATGTCTCACATTCAGTTCCCTTATCGCAGGGAAAGCACGCGGCGTCAGCATTCTTCGCCCGATAACGGCGATTTCGTCACCGGCAGTTCACACAATGATTCAATGACTTCCGAGCCGGCGGCGCAGGCTGCCGAGGCGGCGGGGCCTGCCGGGACCACGACGGGACCGGCTCCGTCGCCGGCGCTCCTGGAGGCGCTGGCGGGGCGAAGGCCCGCGCGCACACCGGTGTGGTTCATGCGTCAGGCGGGACGGTCGCTGCCTGAGTACCGGGCGCTGCGGGCGCGCGCCGGCGTGCCGATGCTGGATGCCTGCCTGGATCCTGCGCTGGCGGCGGAGGTGACGCTGCAGCCGGTGCGGCGCCACGGCGTCGACGCCGCCGTCTTCTTCTCCGACATCATGGTGCCGCTGCGCCTGGCGGGCGTCGGGGTGCGGATCGAGGAGGGCGTCGGGCCGGTCCTCGACGCCCCGGTGCGCAGCGGCCGCGAGGTGGGCGAGCTGGTGGCCCGCCGCTTCGGTGACGGCCCCGACGCCGAGGGGGTCGGGGCGATCGAGGAGGCGGTGCGGCGCGTCGTCGTCGAGCTAGGAAGTCCGCAGGCGCCGGGCGTGCGCGAGGGGCTGAGTGAGCGGGCGCGCGTCGGGCTGGAGCACAGTGCCGGGTCGGCGGGGTGGACGCCGGTGCTCGCCTTCGGCGGGGCGCCCTTCACGCTGGCGGCCTACCTGGTGGAGGGCCGGCCCAGTCGCGACCACCTGGCGGCGCGCACGCTCATGCGCGCCGACCCCGACTCCTGGGACCGGCTCATGACCTGGTGCGCGCGCCTGACCGGCGAGTTCATCGCCACCCAGGTGCGTGCCGGGGCGGCCGCGGCCCAGCTCTTCGACTCCTGGGCGGGCTCGCTGTCCCCGCGCGCCTACCGCGAGCGCGTGGCCCCCTACTCGGCGCTCGCACTGGATGTCGCCCGCCAGGCCGTCTCCCCCACCACCGGTGAGGCGGCGCCGCTCATCCACTTCGGCACCGGAACCGCCCGGCTGCTGGGGCTCATGCGGCAGGCGGGGGCCGACGCCGTCGGCGTGGACGAGCGCATCGAGCTGGGCGAGGCCATTGAGGCGCTGGCCGAGGCCGACCCGCAGGCGGGGGCCTGCCCGGTCCAGGGCAACCTGGACCCGGCACTGCTGGCGGCGCCGTGGCCGATCCTGGCTGAGGAGCTCGACGCGGTGCTGGCCGCCGGGCACGCGGCGCCGGGGCACGTGGTCAACCTGGGGCATGGGGTCCCGCCGGCCACCGACGCGGACGTCCTCACCCGGATCGTGGCTCGGGTGCACGGCTCGGCCGACTGGGAGTCCGTGGCCCTGGCCGGGTGGGAGGCATGAGCGGGGAGGCCGTCGGGGAGCGACGGTGGGACGCGCTCGTCATCGGCGGCGGGATCGCGGGGCTGACGGCCGCCTGGGACCTGGTACGCGCCGGGCTGCGGCCGCTGCTCATTGAGGCGCGCGGCTACACCGGCGGGCTCGTCGCGGCCGGGCCGATCGGCGGAACACGCATGGACCTGGGGGCTGAGGGCTTCGTCGTGCGCGGCCAGGCGGCCACCTCGATGCTCGCCGAGCTGGGGCTGCGCACCGCCGCCCCGCACGGCCGGCCCCGGCTCTTCCTGCCGCCCCTCGCGCCGGGCGCCGACGAGCAGTCGTCCCAGTGGGGGCTGCACCGGTTTCCTGACCACGCCTACCTGGGGATCCCGGCGGACCCTCTGGCTCCCGACGTCGTCGCCATCATCGGGGAGGAGGCCGCGCGCCGGGCCGCGCAGGACGCCGACCTGCCCGGCTCCGTGGGCACCGGCCCCGAGGATCCGGCCGACCTGGCCTCCTTCGTGACTGCGCGGATGGGGGCCGGCGTCCTGGAGCGCCTCGTGCGGCCCATCGTCGCGGGCATCCACTCGGCCGACCCGGCGGACCTGGCGGCCGACGTCGTCATGCCCGGACTGCGGCGGGCCACGGCGGAGCTGGGGTCGCTCAGTGCCGCGGTGGCGGCGGTGCTGGAGCGGCGTCGGGCCCGCCAGGACGGGGCGGGTGGTCGGAGCGTGGACGCGGCCGTCGAGGGCGGGCTGTTCCGGCTCACTGACGCGCTGCGCGAGGCCATTGAAGCCGGCGGCGGGAGCGTGCGCACCCGCACCGGCGCCCAGTGGCTGCGGCCCGGCAGGGGTCAGGACTGCGCGGGCGGACAGGCGCCGGCCGCCTGGCGGGTGGGGATCGCCCCGACGCGCCGGGGGCCGACGCCGTCAGACGAGCCGGTGCCCGATGGTGCGCAGGAGGTCGTGACCACCGACCGCGTCGTCGTGGCCTGCTCGGCGGGGGCCGCGCTGCGGCTGCTGCGGGGGATTCCCGGGCTGCCTGCGAGCGCGACGGAGCTGACCGTGCCGGTGGGGGCGCCGATCGCCCGCTTCACGCTGGTGGCCCGGGCTCCGGAGCTCAGTGGCGAGCCGGTGGGCTCGGGGCTGCTCGTGGCGCCCGCCGGCGTTGCTGAGCCCGGTGAAGTCGCCGGCCTCGCCGCGGCGTCGTCGGCCGGTGCCGGGGCCTCTGGCCTGGTCTCCGATGGGACGGATCCCGGTGGGGGGACTGCAAGCCTGACGGCCTGCCCGGTGCGGGCCAAGGCGCTGTCGCACCTGAGTGCCAAGTGGCCGTGGGTCGGTGCCGAGCTGCGGGCGCTGCACGGCCCGGACGTCCACGCGCTGCGCCTGTCCTACGGTCGGCCCGGGCAGCCGCGCCCGCAGGTGGATCTGCAGGTGGCGCTCGATGACGTGGCGGCCCTGACGGGGGTGCGGATCGAGCCGGAGGCGGTCATCGACCACATGCTGGTGCGGTGGGACGGGACGCTGCCGCCGGTGACGCCCGCCTACCGGGAGCGCACGAGGCGCCTGGAGGAGCAGCTGGCGCCGGTGACGGGACTGGAGGTCACCGGGGCGTGGGTGGCGGGGACCGGGATCGCGGCCGTCGTCGAGCACGCCCGCGCCGCGGCCGGGCGCCTGATGGGCTCCCATGGCGGGTGAAGCGCCGCGCCGGGACGGGGGCGGGCGGCGCGTTCGTATATTAGGTCGCGAGTTCGTACTTCCAAGGTACGAAGGCGAGCCCTACGGTACGAACGCGACGATTGAGAACTGCGCACGAGGAGGGGATGCATGACCACGACGGGGACGGGCTCCCAGCGGCTTCGCCTGGGCACGCGCGGCTCGCGCCTGGCGCTGACCCAGTCCGGGCAGGTCGCTGAGGCACTCATGGCGGCCGGCGGGGGCGGTGCGGCCGCCGCGGCCGGCAAGGCCAGCGAGGGTTCCGGCGGCCTGGGCATCGACCTGGTCACCGTGCGTACGGACGGCGACGGCGACCGCACTCCCCTGCGGCAGCTCGGCGGGGTGGGGGTCTTCGCGGCCCGGCTGCGTCACGCCCTCCTGGATGGCGAGGTGGACCTGGTGGTCCACTCCTTCAAGGACCTGCCCACGCAGCCGGTCGAGGGGCTGGAGGTCATCTGCGTGCCGGCGCGCGAGGACCCGCGCGACGCCCTGTGCGCCCGCGACGGCCTGACCCTGGCCGATCTGCCCGAGGGGGCCCGCGTGGGCACCGGCTCACCCCGCAGGGCCGCCCAGCTGCTGGCGGCCCGCCCCGACCTGGAGGTGGTGGACCTGCGCGGTAACGTACCCACGCGCCTGGCGCGGGTGCGGGGGCTGGAGGTGGTCGGCGTCGGCACCGATGAGCCGGTGGCGCCGAGCCGAGCCGATGCCGCCGGCGACCTGGACGCGGTGGTTCTGGCCCTGTCGGGGCTGCGGCGCCTGGGTCTGGAGCACTGCGCGAGCGAGGTCCTGGACCTGGAGACGATGCTGCCCGCGCCGGCTCAGGGGGCCCTGGCCGTGGAGGCGCGAGCCGACGAGGACTCCGCAGAGCTGGCCCGAGCGGCGGCGGCGCTCGACGACGAGCCCACGCGCCTGGCGGTGACGGCCGAGCGGGCGCTCATGGCCCGGCTCGGGGCGGGCTGCGCGGCGCCGGTGGGGGCCTGGGCACACCTGCGGGGCGGGAGCCAGGAGCCGCGAGCGCTCGTGCTGCGGGCGGTGGTCACATCGCTCGATGGTGGCCAGGAGGTCGGCTGCGAACTGAGCACCGAGCTGCCCGAGACCTCCGGAGGGCCGGGAACTCCTGGGGACACGACGGCGGTTCGGGCGGCCGAGGCACTGGGGGCCAGGGCAGCCGAGGTCCTGCTGGACGACGGCGCCGACCAGATCGTCGACCTGCACGCCAACAAGCCCCGGCGGGACTGAGGCCATGGCGCAGTCCACCTCACGCAATGACTCGGCCGGGAGCCTCCCGGGCAACCCCCGGGAGGGCGGCGGGGCGCCGCTGTCGGGGCAGGTGGTTCTGCTGCCGCGCCTCAAGGAGCGCGACCGCATCGCCTCGGCGCTGGAGCGGGCCGGGGCGATGGTGCTGCGGGCCGCCGTGACGCGGACGGTTCCGGGTGAGGCGGCGGCGCTGGAGGCGACTGCGCGCAGGATCGCGGAGGGCGAGGCGGCCTGGCTGGTGCTCACCTCGGCCCGAACCGTGGAGGCGCTGGCACCGTACCTGCTTGCGGAAGCCGGAGTCGGCTCGGCGACCTGGGGGCACGGGCTCCACCAGGAACCCGGTACTCCCGACCCCCACAACAGCCCCAGCACCCCAGCCATCCCGCCGCTGCGGGTGGCTGTCGTCGGCCCGGCGACGGCACGTGCGTGGACCGAGCTCACCGGGACCGCCCCCGACCTGGTGGCCCGGGGATCGGCCACCGCCCTCCTGAAGGAACCAGAACTCGCCGGCCCACTGCCAGCCCCGAATGCTGCGCGGCGGGTGCTGCTGCCGGCCTCGGCTCTGGCCGACCCGGCACTGGCGGAGGGCCTGCGTCGAGCGGGCTGGGAGGTGGAGCAGGTGGCCGCCTACACGACCGTCACGGCCGACGCCCATGACCTGCCCCCGGACCTGGAGGACAGGTGGGCCACTGGCGGTGTGGACGCGGTCGTGCTCACCGCCCCGTCCACGACGCGGGCCGTCTTGGAGCTGCTCGGCCCACCGCCGCAGGGAACCGGGCTGGTGGCCATTGGCGCCACCACGGCGGCGGCCACCCGTAAGCTCGGTCTGACAGTCGCTGCCGTCGCCCCCTCCCCCACGCCCGAGGGGGTCCTCCAGGCCACCATCGATGCCATCCGGGCCACCGCGGGCCCCACCCCTCCCCCTCGGGAGCCGCCGTGATGGCCTCGCACCGGCAAAAGTGTCACGATTGGCGACTTTTCATCGCCGCGGCCGCCCCCGGCGCACCTGCCTCTCAGGTATGTGCCCAGGTCAGAGCCAGATACTCCGATGAGTTCAGCACCCATAGCCTCGCTCGGCGCACTAAAAGTCGCCATTCGTGACACAAAACCACCCCGCAGCCTCTGAACCCGACACAAGCGCCCCCCGCACAAACCCACCCGATCCGCCTCATTCCAGTCATTCCAACACTGTGGACGGCCTGCGAGGCGGCGGACCACCAACCACCAGGAGCACCTCATGACCGATGCCCTTCGACCGGCCGCCGACTTCCTGTCGCGCCGCTCCGTCCCCGACCCGCAGGCCCCCACGGTCCGCCCCCGGCGCCTGCGCACTACCCCGGCGATGCGGCGCCTGGCGCGCGAGCACGTCGTGGACCCGGCCGCCCTCATCCTGCCGGTGTTCGTGCGCGAGGACATCGATACCCCCCGCCCCGTGGAGGCGATGCCGGGGGTCGTCCAGCACACGCTGGACTCGCTGCGCCGCGAGGCCGCCGCCTGCGCCGAGGCAGGCATCGGCGCCATTGACCTGTTCGGCGTTCCCGCCACCCGGGACGAGGCCGGCACGGCGGCCTGGGCCGAGGACGGCATCCTCAACCGTGGGATCGCGGCCGTGCGCGCGGAGGTGGGGGACGAGGTCGTCGTCTGCGCGGACACCTGCTTGGATGAGTTCACCAGCCATGGCCACTGCGGCCTCATCCGCCCCGACGGCCCGCGCGCCGGCGAGGTCGACAATGACGCCACCCTGGCCACCTACCAGGCGATGGCCGTCTCCCAGGCGGAGGCCGGGGCGCACATGGTCTCCCCCTCGGGGATGATGGACGGGCAGGTCGCCGCGATCCGCGCCGCCCTGGACGCCACCGGCCACGATGACGTTGCGATCCTGGCCTACTCGGCGAAGTACGCCTCGGCCTACTTCGGGCCGTTCCGGGAGGCCGTGGGCTCCACGCTCACCGGGGACCGGCGCGCCTACCAGCAGGATCCGGCCAACCGCCGCGAGGGCACGCGCGAGGTGATGCTCGACGTCGCCGAGGGGGCGGACATCGTCATGGTCAAGCCGGCCGGCCCCTACCTGGACGTGCTGGCCGACGTCGCCGCCGCCTCAACGGTGCCGGTGGCTGCTTACCAGGTCAGTGGCGAGTACGCGATGGTGGAGGCGGCCGCGCAGCGCGGGTGGATCGACCGCGAGCGCGTCATCGCCGAGTCGGTGCTGGGCGTCGTGCGTGCAGGCGCCGACATGGTTCTGACCTACTGGGCCCGGGAGATCGCCGAGAACCCGGCCCTGCACTGATACAAGAGCCACGGAGGGCAGGATCGTTCCGGTAGGTTGGGAATCAGTCCCGCCCGGTACGGCTCACCGGCCCGAACCGGCCCTGACCAGTTCATCGACAGGATCACCGTGACTCAGCAATCGCAGCCCGCAGGCCGGCCCTCCAGTACCACCGCTTCGACCAACAGCTCCCTGTTCGAGGCGGCTCGCGCCGTCATCCCCGGGGGCGTCGACTCCCCCGTGCGCGCCTTCGGCTCGGTGGGCGGCACGCCGCGGTTCATCGCCTCGGCGAGTGGCGCCCACGTCACTGACGCCGAGGGCCGCAGCTATGTGGACCTGGTGGGTTCGTGGGGCCCGGCGCTCCTGGGCCACGCCCACCCGGAGGTTGTCGCCGCGGTCCAGGCGGCCGCCGCCCGCGGCCTGTCCTTCGGCGCCCCCACCACCACCGAGACGCTCCTGGCCGAGGAGGTCCGCCGCCGAGTGCCGGCCGCGCAAAAGGTGCGCTTCGTGTCCACCGGCACCGAGGCGACGATGACGGCCGTGCGCCTGGCCCGCGGCGCCACGGGCCGCGACCTGGTGGTGAAGTTCGCCGGCTGCTACCACGGGCACAGCGACGGCCTGCTCGCGGCGGCCGGCTCGGGCCTGGCCACCGGCGGCCTGCCGGGCAGCGCCGGCGTGCCCGCGGCGGTGGCCGCCCAGACAATCGTCCTGCCCTACAACGACGTCGCCGCCCTGGAGGCCTGCTTCGCTGAACGGGGCGCCGAGATCGCCGCGGTCATCACCGAGGGAGCCCCGGCCAACATGGGGATCGTGCCACCGGCGCCCGGCTTCAACGCCGCGATCCGCCGTATCACCGCCGAGCACGGCGCGCTCATGATCCTCGATGAGGTCCTCACTGGCTTCCGCGTGGGCCCGGCCGGCTGGTGGGGCCTGGAGGCCGTCGACGGCTGGACCTCGGACCTGCCGGTCTTCGCCACCGCCACCGCCGGCACCGCTGCTCCTGAGCCCGCCGGCGCCGGTACCCCCTCCTGGCCCGGCGCCGACTGGCGCGAGCGCGCCGCCTGGGTGCCGGACCTGCTGACCTTCGGGAAGGTCGTGGGCGGCGGGATGCCGCTGGCGGCCGTCGGCGGGCGCGCGGAGGTCATGGACCTGCTGGCACCGGACGGCCCCGTCTACCAGGCGGGCACGCTCTCGGGGAACCCGCTGGCCACGGCGGCCGGCCTGGCCACGCTCCAGCTGGCCGACGACGCCGTCTACGCCTCGGTGACCGCCCGCGCCCAGACCATCGGAGAGGTGGTCTCGGCGGCCCTGAACGAGCAGGGCGTGCCCCACCGCGTGCAGCGGGCGGGCTCGCTGTTCTCCTTCATGTTCGGGCAGCGGGCCGCCGAGCAGGGCGTGAGCGACTATGAGGCCGCCCGCACCCAGGAGACCTGGCGCTACGGGCCCTTCTTCCACGCCTTCCTCGAGGCGGGGGTGGGCCTGCCGCCGTCGGTCTTCGAGGCCTGGTTCGTCTCGGCCGCGCACGGCGAGGCGGAGCTGGAGGCGATTGCGGCTGCGGCCCCGGCGGCCGCCCGCGCCGCGGCCCAGGCCCAGGCGAACTGACCCGCCCCTCGGAGCGCCCCACGCCCCTTACGGCCGCCAGGGCGGCGGGGCGAGGGCGGCCTCGTAGGCGGCGACGTCGACGTCGGCGTTGAGGCTGATGACGATGCGCATCCGGGAGTCGGGGTGGGCCGCCAGCCAGCGGCCGATCGTCTCCAACGTCACCAGCGCGGCCTGCCGCTTGGGGTAGCCGAAGACGCCCGTGGACAGCGAGCACAGGCCGACGCTGCCCAGCCCCGCGGCGTGCGCGACGTTGAGGACGCTCGTGTAGCACGAGGACAGCAGGCGCCGGTCGCGCAGGGTCGGCTTGCGCCCGTCCTCGATGACGGGCCCCACCGAGTGGATGACGTGCTGGGCCGGCAGGTGGTAGCCGCCGGTGAAGACGGCCCGGCCGGCGGGCTCCCCGCCCTGGCGACGGGTGGGGTCGAAAGTCTCCGCCCAGGTCATGTAGCGGGCGCACTCGGCGCGCAGGGCCGGCCCGGCGACGGCGTGGATGATGTTGTCGATGCAGCGGTGCCCGGGGGCGAAGCAGCCGAGCATCCCGGAGTTGGCGGCATTGAGGACGGCGCCGGCGCGCAGCCGGGTGAGGTCGCCGCGCCAGAAGGCCACGTTGCGGCCCAGCAGGCCGGGAACGTGATCGGTGATGGCCAGGGGCGGGATCTCGGTGGCGTCGACCATGCCGCGCTCGGCGGCCTCAGCCTCCAGGAGGGTGTCGAGGTCGGCGGCAATGTCCTCGGGCAGGGGCGCCGGAGGGCGGGCGGTGAGGAGGAAGTCGAGCATGGTGCGCAGCTCGTCGGGGTCGGTGGGGACCGTCGAGTCGATCCAGTCCGTGGCGCCCTCGGGGTCAGAACGCAGGAAGGCGTAGACGAGGTGGCGCACCAACGCGTCGCGGCCCGAGGCACCGACGGGGACCGCCCATCGGGCTCTGACAGCGTGGCTGACGTGGGACTCCAACTTCACGCGGGCCATCATAGGATATCAAAACGTAATGTTCTGCCCTTGGGTGGGCGAGCCGGGTAACAGACGACGACGTCGCCCAGAAACGGCGGGTTTCCGGGCGACGTCGGACGGCTGCAGGGGCCGGCAGGCGGCCCCGCGGTACCTGACAGATCAGGCCTGAGCGCCGGAGGCGGCCTCCTCCTCGGCGATCTTGGCCTTGAGCTCGTCCATGTCGAGCTCGCGCACCTGGGTGATGAGCGAGTCCAGCGCGGGGGCGGGCAGGGCGCCGGCCTCGCGGTAGACCAGCACGTTGTCGCGGAAGACCATGAGCGTGGGGATCGAGGAGATGCCCAGGGCCCCGGCGAGGTCCTGCTCGGCCTCGGTGTCGACCTTGGCGAAGGTGATGTCCGGGTTGGCCTCGGAGGCCTTCTCGTAGATGGGGGCGAAGCGCATGCACGGACCGCACCAGGAGGCCCAGAAGTCGACGATGGTGATGCCCTCGCCGTGGATGGTGTCCTTGAACTCGGGGCCGGTGATGTTCTTGGTGGCCATGAGTGTTCCTTTCAAGACTGTGGAGACAGATGGGTTCCACTGCGGCCAACACGGCCGGGGCCCAACCTATTCCTGGGGCCGGCGATCCTTGTGACGGGGCCGGCCGGCCTCGCACCGGTACCGAGCCGCCCGTCTCTTGCGGACGGGGACATTCCACGCGGCCGGGTGCACACCATCCCGGGCAGGGACATCCTGCGCGTACGGGAACAGGATTCCGGTCCCCGACGGCGTCGAATGCCCCCGACGGCGTCGACGTCACCTCCTGTGAACGCGAGTCGACAGTGCCCGACCTGACGACTCCGATAAATTGGATGCCGTGGAGCCATCTGAGGACGGTCCTTTTCTGGACAGGCTCGCGGCCGCCCGCCTCACCGCACGCGAGCTCGACGTCGCCCGTTTCTACGAGGACAACCTGCCCGGCGCCGCCCTGCTCAACCTTGAGGAGGTCTGCCGCGCCGTGGGGGTCTCCTCGGCGACAGTGGGCCGGTTCGCACGCAAGCTCGGATATCCAGACTTCCGCGCCATGAGTCGCAGCCTGCGCACCGGCGTGCGCGAAGAGCTGTCCCTACCGGTCGAACGCCTGCGGCGGATGCACGACGACGCTGCGCCGTTGGCCCGGTCCGTCCTTGAGCAGCGGGTCGGCGCGGCTCAGGAGGTGCTCTCCGGATGCTCCTCCGCGATCGATACGGAGGCCTTCAACCGCGCCTGTGCTCTGGTCAGCGACACCGATCGTCCCCTCTACCTGGGCGCTGCCGCCACGGGTCGGCCTCTCATGCAGTACTTCGGTCTCCTGCTGTCCTACCTCAGAGGCGGTGTCACCATCTTGGACGGCACCGATCATTGGGCGCACTCCTTGGCTGGGTTGGAGGCCAACGCCGTCGTTCTCGCTGCGACTTTCGACCGGCACCCGGCTCCGGTCGAAGCCCTGCTGCGCCTGGCAGGCCAACGCGGCGCTACCTCGATCCTCCTGACCAATCGGCGCACCGGCCCGCTCGTACCCCTGGCGGACATCCTGCTGACGACGCCGCTAGCCACCCAGGAGGCGATGTTCCGGACACGGGTGGCCACGCTCATCGTTCTCGAGGCGATTCTGGACGCGGTGGCGGCCGAGCACCCCGAGCACCTCCGTGCCGAGAGTGTCGAGGAGATCTTCACCCTCATGCGCGGTTACCTGTAGCAGCTCTGCAACCGCCGACCCCCCTCGGCCGACGCGCCATCACACCAGCACCGGTGGACATCTCAGAAGAACGAAAGTTAGTTTACTTCTATCCACCCACTAAAATCGTCACTAAACTGACGAACAGTTCCAGCTGCTTCGAGGAGACCACATGCCTGCCAAACCGTCCATCATCACCGACCCCCTGACCAACCGCGGCACAGCTTTCATCCAGGAGGAGCGGCATCGGCTCGGACTCATCGGCCGCTTCCCCTCCGCCGTCGAGACCCTTGACCAGCAGGCGATTCGGGCCTACACACAGCTGACCGCCCAGCCCACGAACCTGGACAAGTACGTCTTCCTCGACCAGCTCCACAACCGCAACGAGGTCCTCTACTACCGGGTGCTCACCGACCATCTCGCCGAGCTGCTGCCGATCGTCTACGATCCCACGGTCGGTGAGGCCATCAAGAAGTGGAGCCGCGACTACCGCCGGTCACGCGCCGTCTACCTGTCCGTGGACCGCATCGAGGACGTGCGCCCCTCCCTGGAGAACCTGGGTCTGGGGCCTGACGACGTCGACCTGGTGGTGGTCTCGGACGCCGAGGAGATCCTGGGCATCGGAGACTGGGGCGTCAACGGCACCGACATCTCCGTGGGCAAGCTCGCCGTCTACACGGCAGCCGCCGGCATCCACCCCGAGCGGACGATCGCCGTCAACCTGGACTGCGGCACCGACAACGAGGCACTCCTCAACGACCCCGCCTACCTGGGCGAGCGCCATGCGCGTGTGCGCGGCCAGCGCTACGACGCGCTCATCGACAAGTACCTGTCCGTCGCGGCCGAGCTCTTCCCCCACGCGCTTCTCCACTTCGAGGACTTCGGCCCGGCCAACGCGCGCCGCATCCTGCTGGCCAACCGCGACCAGTACCGCATCTTCAATGACGACATGCAGGGAACTGGCGCCATCGTCATCGCCGCGGTGATCTCCGGCATGAAGGTCACCGGCCAGAACTTCGCCGACCAGCGTCTTGTCGTCTACGGCGCCGGCACCGCCGGCACGGGGATGGCCGACCAGATCCACGCGGGCATGGTCCGCGACGGTCTCAGCGCCGACGAGGCGCGCTCACGCATCTGGCTCATCGACCGGGAGGGCCTGGTCACCGATGACATGAAGAATCTGCCCGACTACCAGCAGGCCTACGCGCGACCGGCCTCGGAGGTCTCCGACTGGAGGCGCGAGCACGGCCGGATCGGTCTGCTGGAGACGGTGCGGCGGGTCCACCCCACGGTGCTCATCGGCACCTCCACAGACCACGGGGCCTTCACCCGGGAGGTCATCGAGGAGATGAGCAGCGGCGTCGAGCGCCCCATCGTCCTGCCGCTGTCCAACCCCACCGAGCGGATCGAGGCCATGCCCGATGACGTCATCGCCTGGTCCGACGGCACGGCACTGGTCGCCACCGGCATCCCGGTGGAGCCCTTCGAGTACAAGGGGACCACGTTCACGATCGGCCAGGGCAACAACGCCCTGCTCTACCCGGGCCTGGGGCTGGGGGTCATTGTCTCCGGCGCGAGCCGGGTGACCGACGGCATGCTGCTCGCTGCCGCACAGGCCGTCGCGAGCCAGGTCGATCCCACCAGCCCGGGCGCATCCCTCCTGCCTCCGGTGGAGAACCTGCGCGCCTCCTCGGCGACGGTCGCCGTCGCGGTCGCCCGCCAGGCCGAGGCCGACGGCGTCGCCACCGCGAGTCACGACAACCTCATCCAGGCGGTTCAGGACGCCATGTGGCAGCCGGTCTACCCCGAAATCAAGGCTTGAGCCGCCGGCTGACGGGAGCAGAAGGACGGCGCGCGGCCGGACTCACTGCCCGGACCGCCGCCCTGCTCCTGGACTCAGGCCAGTCCACCCACGCCGCGGTAGCCACCGTTGAACGGCTCAACGAGCTGCTGGGCACCCGGTTGACGCTGCTGCCCACCTGGTCACAGGTCACGCTCACCGAAACCGACGGGACCGTTGCCGCCGTCCAAGCCATCCGTCCTGTGGCGGTGCACATGGGACGCGCGACTCTCATCCAGCGCCGTCTGGGTGCCATCGGTTCACTGAGCCTCGACGAGCTGGAGGACCTACTGGAGAAGGCGGAGACCCAGCCCCCCAGCCCTACCTGGATGTTCGCCCTGGCGGCGGGCCTCGGCGCGAGCCTGCTGGCCCTCGTCTTCGGGGCCCACCACCCGCCATCGGTCGCCCTCGTGTTCGCCGCAGCGGGAGCAGGCGGCCTCGCGCGGCGCGCGTTGGCAGAACGGACGACGGCAGTCACCCAAACCTTTGCCGCTGCCCTCATTGCCGGCTTGGTGGGAGCGCTCGCCGTCCACCTCGGCTGGACCGGCACAGCTCGGCTCGTGGCCGTATGCCCGGGAATGGTGCTCGTGCCCGGTCCCCAGGTCCTCAACGGCGCCATTGAGATCGCCGAGCGCCGCCACGACATGGGCCTGGCACGACTGACGGACGCGGCGCTGACGATCCTGGCCATTAGTGCGGGCATCATCGGAGGCCTGCTCATCGGTGGCACCGGCCTGCCGCTGGCCGCGACGACCGACGCGATCCCGCTGTGGCTCGATGTCCTGGCCGCCGCAGTCCTCGCCATGTGCTATCCGGTGTACTTCTCCATGCCGCTCAGGACCTTCGGCTGGGCGTTCCTGGCCGGCGGGCTCGCGCACGCGGCGCACTGGGTCGCGCTGACGTGGTGGAACTGGAACGCGCCCGCCTCCTCTCTGCTGGCCTGCCTGGTGGCCGGCGGCCTGCTCACGCCGGTGTGCCACTCACGGCATATTCCGTTCGCGGGGGCGGGCTTCGCCGCGATCGTGGCCCTTGTACCCGGCGTGTACCTGTTCCGCGCTGCCGCAGGGACACTGAGTCTGGTGGGAGAGGCGCACGCGGAGGCGGCACTGGAGGCGACGGCGAGCGACCTGGCCACGGCCGTCGTCATCGTGTTGGCGATGGCAGTCGGGTTGGTGGTGCCCCACCGGATATGGATCCGCCTCGCGCACTAGGGCGTTCCGCGCGTCGGGGGTAGCGCGACCTCCTAGCCAGGGACATTTCGCGCGGCCGGGTGCGCGCCGCTGCGGAGGGGGACAACCGGCGCGGCCGGGGACAGGATTCCGGTCCCCGACGGCGTCGAATGTCCCCGACCGCACAGAGATGTCCCCGACGGCGTCGAATGCCACCCTGGGTGAACCGTCCCCCACGGCAGTGGCCCCCTGCATCCGTACACACATGGCAGTTTCCAGAGATACACCCACCCAAGATGTTCGACAAGTCGCCAATGTGTGCAATCCACCCTCTTTAGATGTCACACAACCACCACTAGGATGATATCATGGACGTGAGCATGTTCGTCGACGACACCATGGGGGAGCTGGTCGACATCA
>ERZ772927.268-NODE-268-length-26793-cov-4.71135_pt1 | contig 26793 bp, 30 predicted proteins | sample MGYA00512115_ERZ772927 | MGnify/ENA primary metagenome ERZ772927 (study PRJEB29015, sample SAMEA2737924) | human oral metagenome | biome: human oral; feature: human-associated habitat; material: dental | place: China | collected 2013 ... | reverse complement strand
CAATCCAGGCTGCTAGCGACTTGGTGGTTGGCCGGCGACTAAGGATTATGCTCAGGATAGTTTGGGCGTTTGTCTATAGCTCGGTGATATGGTGCGTTGTGATGGTGTCGTTGGTATTACTAGAACGCGGATTATCGTCAAAGCTGAAGTGGCTCGAGTCGGTACCAATCGTGCCATTTGCTGGCGCGTTTATGATGGCGCTGTTGTTTGTCTGGTTAGCAGCGTATATTTATCTGCTGTATAGAAAGGTGGTAGCAGATGACGCGAAGCCGGCTTGAAGAAATTAAAAAACTGCTCAATCAATACAGCTACGAATATTACGCGCTTGACCAGCCAAGCGTCAGCGATGCGGTGTACGACAGCTTAATGGTAGAACTAAAGAGTATCGAAGCAGCGCACCCAGAGTGGATTACGCCAGACAGTCCGACGCAGCGGGTGGGTAACAAGCTGCTTGAAGGTTTTCAAAAAGTTCGTCACGAGCGGCGGATGGTTAGCCTGAATGACGTGTTTGATAAGAACGAAATCGAAGCGTGGATTGAGCGCACTGATAAGCTGATGCCGGGGTATAAGCATGAATTTTTTACCGATATCAAGATGGATGGCTTGGCATGTTCGCTGATTTATATTGATGGAGTGCTTTCGCAGGCGGTGACGCGCGGCGATAGTTTTATCGGTGAGGATGTGACGAACAATGTGCGGACTATAAAAAATGTACCGTTGCGGCTGCATGAGACGCCAGGCTTTGAACAATTTTTGCGCGGTCGGACAGAAATTCGCGGCGAGATTGTGATGCTGAAGCGCGACTTCGCGGCGCTAAACGAGAAGCAAAAAGCTTCGGGGCAGCCAGAATTTGCTAATCCGCGCAATTTGGCGGCAGGGACAATCCGCCAGCTCGATCCATCCTTGGTGGCGGCGCGGCCTCTGCATTTTCGCGGCTATGATGTACTGCGTGATAACGACGCTGAAGTGCCGACCAATAGCTTTGCTTACGAGGCGCTGACCGCCCTAGGAATTACTCGTAATCAGCAGGCGAGCGTTTTTACCACTTTAGCGGATGTGATGAATTTCGTTAACGAATGGGACGAGAAGCGCCACGATCTGCCGTTTAATACTGATGGTTTGGTGATTAAGATCAATGATCGAGCGTTGTATGAAAGCCTCGGGTTAGTCGGGAAGAATCCGCGCGGTGCCGTGGCTTATAAGTACGCTGCTGAGCAAGCCACGACCATCGTCAGCGATATCGTTATTTCCATCGGTCGAACCGGTGCAGCTACGCCAGTGGCGGTGTTTGATCCGGTGGTGGTGGCGGGTACGACGGTGCAGCACGCTAGTCTGCATAATGCTGATGAAATTGCCCGGCTGGATGTGCGTCGCGGTGACACGGTGGTGATTTTCAAGGCGGGTGATATCATTCCGCAGGTTGAGAGTGTTTTGAAAGAATTGCGGCCAGCAGATTCCAAGCCTATTGACTATTCGGCAGAATTAGCACGTCAATATCCGAAGCTAGAGTTTGTACGGCCAGATAGTGAGGCAGTCTACCGCGTTAAAGGTTTGAGTGGTCCGCTGATTTTGAAGCGATCCCTGGCACACTTTGCCTCCAAAGGCGCGCTGGACATCGATACGCTGGGCGAGAAAAATGTCGAGGCACTGGTCGAGGCTGGGCTGGTTAATGATTTGGCGGATATTTATCGTCTGACGAAAGATGATTTATTGCAGTTGGAACGTTTCGCTGAGATTTCCGCGCAAAAGCTCATCGATGCCATTGCTGCCAAAAAACAGCCAGCGTTGGAGCGATTTTTGTTCGGTCTCGGTATTCGTCATGTTGGCTCGCAGACAGCGATTGATCTCGCAAACCACTTTGAGAGTCTTGAGGCTATGTCTCGCGCGACCATTGATGAGTTGCGCGAAGTAGACGGCGTGGGTGAAATTGTTGCCGAGTCGATCGTGGCGTGGTTCGCCGATGAAGATAATGTGACGCTGCTTAAAAAATTTGCTGACCTTGGCGTGACGCCGCAATTCACTAAAAAATCTGGTAGCCTGATCGGCCAAAGTTTCGTCATCACTGGTACGCTGCAGTCGATGGGGCGTGATGTTGCTGCTGAAAGAATTCGTGCAGCAGGTGGTACCTTCCAAGCTTCAGTCGGCAAAGATACTACCTACCTAGTAGCTGGCGGTAAAGTCGGCGCCAGCAAGCTAAAAAAAGCCGAACAATACGGCACGAAAATTATTGATGAGCAGGAATTAATGCGCATGATACAAGAATAAAGGGGAATATATGGTCCGATTTTACTTGCAAAAATTAGTTCGCGACAAAGTCGTGAAAAAGTGTCTGGATGACGAGGAAGTTTTACACACGGAGTACCGAAAGCTAGGCAAACAAGAATTTCGCCGCGAGCTGCTTCGTAAGGTTCACGAGGAAGCGGACGAAATCCCGCTGGACGATAATCAGCGTAATGAATCTCTCAAAGAGCTGGCTGATTTGCAAGAAGTAGTTGACGCGCTACGCCAAGATTTTGGCTTTTCTACAGAGCAAGTCCAAGAGGAAATGGCACGTAAAAAGCAGGATAAAGGCGGCTTTGACAAGCGACATTACATTAAATATCATGATCTGGCGGATGATAGCAGATGGGTGGAGATCTTCCGCGCTCAGCCAGAGAAGTATCGCGAAGAAACGGCGGGTAGTAAAGAACGGAGCCGTTATGCGAAAATCAGCAAGGGTACGTACAGGCACAGCAAATCAGGCAAATTATACGAGGTGATCGGTCTAGCATTAGAAACTGAGACGGAAGAACTTTTGGTGATCTACCGGCCTCTCTATGAAAATGAATATGAAATATTCGCCCGCCCTGCCAACATGTTCACGGAAACGGTAGTGTTGGACGGAAAATCTGTGCCGCGATTTGAGAAAGTAAACTCTGAAACTCGAGAGCAAGTGTGATGAAGGCGGTTACGTTTATCACAGGCAACCAGCACAAACTTGAAGAAGCCAAGTCGGTTCTGAAAGACTATGGTATTGCTGTTGAGCCGCTGCAAATTGACATTGATGAAATCCAGCATCATGATCCGCTGAAGATTGCTGAAGCAAAAGTTAAATTGGCGTATGAAAAAGCGGGCCAGCCGGTTGTTGTTAATGATAGCAGCTGGGAGATTCCAGCACTCGGCGGCTTTCCGGGCGGTTACATGAAAGACATTGTTGATTGGTTTACGGCTGAAGATTTTTTGGCTTTGATGAAAGATAAAAATGATCGGAGAATTATATTGCATGATGTCGTGGCGTATTCTGATGGCAAGCAACTAAAGTTGTTTATATATGATCAAACTGGCGTGTTTATAAACGAGCCGCGCGGCGAAGGAACGTCAATGAATCAGGTTGTATCGATGGAGGATAGCGGCGGGTTAACAATTGCTGAAGAGTTTGCGCTCCGTCATGACGGCGCGGAGATTAACCCTGCTCATTTTCAGCATTGGCAGAAATTTGGCGAATGGTTCGCTAATAAGTAAAGGTATAAATGCAAGTTCACGTTGCCATTCCACACTATAACGCTCCTCGGGCTTTGAGAAATATTTTGGCGCAGCTGACAGAACAGGATTTTGACAGCATCACGGTGCTTGATGATCATTCCGCCGACCAGCAAAAACTGCAAGATGTCGCCCGTAAATTTCCGGCAGTTAATTTTATCTTTGGTGAGAAAAATATTGGCGCAGGAGCTAATCGTAATCGCTTTTTGGATGTACATAAAACTGGCGTGGTGTGGTTTATTGATTGCGACATGCGTGTTGAGACGGTGAATATTGCCGATATTTTGCGTCAAAAGTTTGTCGCCGGAAATCACATCATGCTTGGTAGTACCATTCTCTACGCCAATGGTCAGCCGATGGCCTGGAATTATGGTCATGAAATGCACCCGCAGCGCGACCGGCAATTTACGCGGGCGACCCAGGCAGATGATCGCCAAATGTTGCAACAGCAAGGCTGGGATTATCCATGGATTTGGGGCGAGCGAGTTGCGGCGGATCGTCAAGTTGATTGGGTGGCTGAGGGGAGCTTCGCGCTGCTGGTTGATGATTTTGCAAAGGTCGGTGGATATGACGCAGCGTTTCGCTATCACGAAGGACAAGACTTGGCACATCGATTGCGTGAGGCGGGTGTAAATATTATGGTGACCGGAGATATTGTCTGTACGCATTTGGATATTGATGTTCGCGGAAAAGCTCGCCATCGGGAAGTTGAGCAGTCTGCCAGGTTATTCTACCGAAAGCACCACATCAAGACCAACCAAGACTAGTGTATAATGCACTATATGGATAAATTCAGAACACCGAAGCTCTACTGTTTTTCACCGCCAGTGATGTTGGCAACCTTAGCTATTGAGATTATTTTAGCGATTCATACAGTGTGGCGTTACAAACTAACTCCTGTGACGAGGATCGTCGTGGTGTTGCTCGTTTGTCTGGCGCTGTTTCAATGGGCTGAATATAACGTTTGTGAAGGCACGGTGCTGTTTGATAGCGTGGGCTGGGCAAAGCTTGGCTATGTGGCAATCACCATGTTGCCGCCTCTTGGCATTCATTTGATCTATCAAATTTCTGCCGACAAACGACGTTGGATCCCAGTGCTGGGATATACCTTGGCGGTCGTGTTCATTAGCTACTTTTTGCTAGCCGTAAACGGCGTTAGTGCTGGTGTCTGCTTGGGAAATTATGTCATTTTTGAAAATCAGCCAGGCATCAGTGAATGGTACGGGCTGTATTATTACGGTTTATTGTTCGTGGCGATTGCCTACGCCTATACCCGTAGCAAAAATGCCAAAAAGCATATTCGTCGCTCGCTGTGGTCATTGATTATTGGCTATGTATTGTTCATTGTACCAACGACGTTTGTTAATATCATTGATCCATCAACTATCACTGGCATCCCGTCGATTATGTGCGGTTTTGCGGTACTGATGGCAGTAGCTCTTGCCGGAAAAGTCTTGCCAGAATACACAAAGCAAAAATAGTGCTTGTGTTTTTATGACAATTGGTGCATAATCACAAGTGAGCTGGTACGCATAGGGGCATCTCCTATGCTTGCCAATTGAAAGACAAACACATTTTCAAAATGCCCCGGGTGGGCGCGTAGCAGCTCTTCTATGATGCTTATGGTATGATATAGTTATGGTTACGGTTTCAAAAAAGAGGGAAGAAAAACTAGCAGAACTAGTGCGGGAGTTTTTTGTTGCTCATCCAGAAGTTAGATTGGTGGCGGTAACGGGTAGTGCTGGGAAAGCTAGTGCAAAAATTGCTATTGGTACGGTTTTATCTCGGCAATTTGATATCCAACTCCGCACTGATGAGCCAAAAACAAAAGCCGATGTTTTACTACAGATGATGGGCGTTAGGATGCCAGAAAAAGGCTTATTCAAATGGTGGAAGGTAATAAGGGCGGTAAAGAAAAGAATTAAGGCTGAGAAGCCGGATATTCAGATTATTGTCCAGGAATTTAACCCGAAAGAGCCTGGTTATAATTTATGGTTTAAAGACTATATTATGCCTGATATTACGGTTGTGACATCTGTGACAAATGGCCGTATGCAGGTTGAACACTCTTTGGAAGAGGTGGCGAACGAGATGATTTCTTTGGCTAACTATTCGCGTATGGCGATGATTAATCGTGATGATATTGATGGGCGTTTTGCGAGCTTTCTGACAAATCCTAACATTACTACTTACGGCAGCGATCCGGTGGCAGAGTACAATTTTGATGATCGTAATTTTTCTTTGACAGACGGACATCATGGTTTTATTGTGTCACCAGAAAATCCCGACGGTCTAGAGGTTGACGTTAAGCTGATTGGCGAACATAATGTCCGTCCAGCAGTAGTCGCGGCGGCTGTCGGCTATGCTTTAGGTGAGTCTGAGGAGAATATCAAAAAGGGTGTGGAATCTTTGCGGCCGCTGCCAGGTCGGATGAATTTACTGAAGGGGGCTGATAACACGTGGCTGATTGATGATAGCTATAGTTCAACGCCACTAACGGCATTGGCTGCCCTCCAGTCTCTTTACCGAATAGAGACGCCGCAGCGAATTGCTGTGCTTGGTAATATGAACGGTTTGAAAGGGATTTTTGAGCAAGCTCATGCTGAGCTTGGCGCGAACTGCAACCCGGATTTATTGGATTGGGTCGTTACGGTGGGTGATAAAGCTAATCAATATCTGGCGCCAGCCGCTCGCCAAAAAGGCTGTCAGGTAAAAGAGTGTAAAAACGCTATTGAGGCCGGATCATTTGTGCGGGATAAATTAAAGTCAGAAGGAATTGCATTGTTTAAAGGATCAAGCGGCGGCGTGTGGCTAGAGGAGTCGATAAAGATTAATCTTCACAGCACTGAGGACGATAAATATCTGGTCCGCCAAACTCCGGAATGGATTGCCAGAAAGAATCAATTTTTCTCACAATTTAAGGACTAAATGTGCTATATTGATATTAAATAAGTATAAGGGGGAAGTATGGATCAGAATAGTCAACCTACACCACAACCGCCATATGGTAATATGGTCGCGCCGCAGCCAAAGAAGAAAAAAACAGGATTAATTGTCGGTATCACGTTAGGCGTGCTGGCAGTTGTTGCAATTATTGCTGCTTTATTGACCTATTTCTTGTGGTGGCAAAATCCGGAAAAAATGGTTACCGATGCTGTGTCTAACGCGATTGTAGCAAAGAAGGCTGCTGTTAATGGGAAAATCATGGTTAATATGAAAGATTCAGCCAAGCTAGAGCTTAACGTGAAAGCTAACGCTGCTTCTGATAAAGTAAAATCAAATATTGATGCAAAGTTAACGATTAAAGACGTTGACAAAACTTTTTCATTAAAGGGTGATATTGTTGTTGGTGACGACGGTACGGTGTATGCAAAAATTGATAATCTAAAGGATTCGTTCTCTGATATTTTTGAACTTATGGTGGAGGAGCAGACTGCAAAGTCTGGTTTTGCATTATCAAAAGACCAGATAAAAGAATATCGCGATAAAATGTTGAGTCAGCTTGATCCTGTATTAGATAAGTTCAACGGAAAATGGATGAAGATCTCTCCGGATGATATTAAAGATGACAGCTACAAGTGTTACGCTGAAACATTAAAGAAAATGCGAAGCGATGAAAGCGCTCGTAGGGAGATTGCTCGGCTGTATCAGAAAAATAGTTTTTACAGCATAAAGGACTCGAATATTAGTGACCGTAATGGTGGACGCGGATTTGAACTGCAGGGTGATCATGAAAAGTCATCAAAGTTTGATGATGAACTTAAAAAATCGTCTATTGGTAAGGAATTTAGCAAATGCGAAAAGTCCAATGATAGTAGTAATAATTCATCAATTGACAAAGCTTCACTTAAGGTGTGGGTTGATAGGTGGTCTCACGAGCTAAAAGCTTTAGAGCTTAAGGGTGAGGGGGATAAAGCATCGACTGAAGTTTCACTTGATATTACCATGAATAAGTCCGAAGAAGTTAATATCCCCTCCGATGCCGGTAGCCTAAAAGAGCTCTTAGGTGTATTTGGTGGTGGATACTCAGGCGATTAACTTGACCTCCTGACTATAAATAATCTCGTTCGTAATGAGCGAGATTATTTGTTATAATTACAGATATGAGACGCTATAATCCGACGGAAATTGAGAAAAAATGGCAAGATAAATGGGAGGCTGATGGCACCTATGTTACTAACCTTGGTGATACGACGCGTCCCAAATATTACAGTTTGAGCATGCTGCCTGGCATTACTGGTGCTGGCATTCACATCGGTCACGGTCGGACGTTTCAATTTGCCGACATCAAAGCACGCCTGAAGCGTCAGCAGGGCTACAATGTGTATCATCCAATTGGCTGGGATAGCTTTGGTCTGCCAGTGGAGAACTACGCCATCAAGGTCGGTAAAACGCCGCGAGTGGCGCACGACGAAGCCAAAGCGCATTTCATCGCTCAGCTGAAGCGCCTCGGGTTTAGTTATGATTGGTCAAAGGAAATTTCTACTGCTGACCCCGAGTATTACAAATGGACGCAGTGGATTTTTACGCAGCTATACAAGCACGATTTGGCATATCAAAAGGAGCAACTGCAGTGGTGGTGCGATACCGACAATACGGTGTTAGCTAACGAGCAGGTTGAGGGCGGCAAATGTTGGCGCTGCGGCAACCCCGTTACCAAGCGCAACCTCAAACAGTGGTTTTTCCGTATCACCGCCTATGCTGATGAGATTCTAGAGGCGACTGATGACTTGGACTGGACGGAAATGGTCAAAACCATGCAGAAAAACTGGATTGGCCGGTCGGTTGGCGCGGAGGTTGATTTTGTAGTCAACGGACAGGATGCCATTATTACCGTATTCACCACGCGACCTGACACCTTGTTTGGCGCTAGCTACGTGGCTTTGGCGCCAGAACACCCACTGGCTTCTCAGTTGGTCAATGCTGACACGCGCCCCAAAGTTGAAGCATACGTTCAAGCGGCGCACCAGAAGTCTGACGTTGAACGCCAGGAAAACAAAGATAAATCCGGCGTCTTCACTGGTAGTTATGTCATCAATCCAGTCAACGGTCAGAAGCTGCCAATCTGGGTGGCGGACTATGTGTTGGGTGGCTACGGTACGGGTGCGGTCATGGCGGTGCCAGCGCACGATGAGCGTGATTTTGCCTTTGCTGAGAAATTTGACTTGCCAATTGTTCAAGTGGTTGATAAGCCTGAAGATTCGGCAGACATCGGTTGCTATACAGGCGAAGGTGAGTTGATCAATTCTGGGCAATTCGACGGTACGCGCAGCGAGGACGCCCGCGAGCAAATTGTGGCTTGGCTGGAGCAGCAAGGCTCTGGTCGCGGTAAGACCACTTATAAAATGCGTGATTGGTTGATTTCTCGCCAGCGATATTGGGGCGCGCCAATTCCGATAGTTCATGTTGACGGTTTTGAGCCAATTGCCGTGGCGGATGAATGCTTGCCGGTGATTCTGCCAGAAGTCGAGAACTTTAAACCGACGGGCGGTAACACCTCGGTCCTGGCACAAGTTGATGATTGGGTGCGCGTGTGGGTTGACGTCGAGACGGGTAAAACCGCGCCGATTACTGAGCCAAAGCCTGCGGGCGACAATTGGCGTGAAGGCCGACGCGAGACTGATACATTGGACGGCTATGCTTGTTCTAGCTGGTATTTCCTGCGCTATCTTGATCCGCACAATGACGCTGAGGCGTGGGATCCGACGCGCATTAACCACTGGATGCCGGTCGATTATTACAACGGTGCTGACCACGCAGTGGCGCACCTGCTGTACAGCCGTTTTTGGATGCGATTTTTCTATAAGCTTGGTTTGGTGCCGACGCCGGAGCCGTTCAAACGAATGATGTACAATGCTTACATCATGGCGCCAGACGGTCAAAAAATGAGTAAGTCCAAGGGCAATGTCATTGATCCGATGGAGATTATGGATAGCGGTTATGGGGCTGATGCATTGCGCGTTTACGAGATGTTCATCGCGCCCTATGATATGGATGCGCCGTGGGATCCGCGTGGGGTGCCGGGGACGTATCGGTTCTTAAATCGGGTGTGGAATTTGGTGCAGGAGTTTTTAGCGGCGCCATCCTCCTCCAGAGTACACTCTTCGCTCGAAGCTCCACAGGAGATTGCTCGCGAGCGTTCGGCTGGAGCGTCCGCTACTCGCGAACCCTCCACAGCCTCTGTCGGAGGCGGTGACGCCGCCGCCCTTCTGCGCCTAACGCATTCAACCATCAAGAAAGTCACTCGTGACATTGAGGATGAGAAATTCAATACAGCCGTGGCGGCGATGATGGAAATGGTCAACGGCCTATACAAATCCAAAGAGTCACATGGTATGCAAGCGCCGGAAACATGGCGGTTCACTCTGGAGAGTTTACTACAAATCTTAGCACCATTTGCACCGCACATCACCGAAGAATTGTGGCAGGAACTGGGCCATACTGATACAATTCACGTTAATCACTGGCCAAAATGGGATGAAAAATATTTAAAGAGTGATACGATGACTGTCATCGTGCAGGTCAATGGTAAGCTTCGAGCGAAACTGGAATTACCAACTGATATCGACCGACAGGGCATTGAAGCGGCAGCTCTAGCTGATGAAAATGTCCAAAAATTTACAAACAATAAACCACCTAAAAAGATGGTTTATATTCCAGGTAAGCTGGTGAATATCGTTAGTTAGGCGAGCGTTTTACATAGAGTACTGTTACGTCTCGCATGCCGTCTCCATTTGCGTCTACAACGGCAGCCGTGACTTGATCGCCCGCCTGTATTTTCACTGACGATGAAGGCTCCGCTCCTTGCTTTTTATTGAAGTCGTATACTGCTTGTGTACTTGTTAGAACACTTTCTCCTAGGTGATTCATTTCGTTCTGGCTGAAGTTGTTCTCCTCAGCTAGTTTGGTGGTTTCTTTAACTATATTTCCGCCTTCTTCTATAGTGAACGTCTCTACTACTGCATCATCAGGCAAGTCTGCCGCTCCTTCTCTGTAATCATCTACAAACCGAGCGATCTCTTCTTGTGTGCTAGGTTTTTGCTCGGGCATATTGGCTTGTCTTGCTGCATACACGAGAGTACCTCCAGCTATTAGGGAGAGGGCTAGAGCTATCCCTCCTAGTCTTTTAGGAAGTTCTGCTACTGTTGTCCTATTTTTAGATTCTACTCTATTTGGTGATAGTTCTTTACTCATGTTTCATATATTAACATAACCAATACAAAAAGTCAATACACTTGTATAATTTTTAGATAAAACCTTGAGATTACCTAATAAAAAAGGTATAATGGTACGTAAGTTTTATGACAACCTAAAAGAGGAGAATGAATTATGGCACAGCCTAAAAAACAGAGCAGCCCACGTAAAACTGGACTTCGCCGCAGTCATTTGGTATTAAAATTGGCACGTCGCGTTAATGGAACTTCACCAGTGAAAGTGAAGACGACTAAGCGCGAAACTGGTAAAACAACAAAATAATAATTACGAACAGGACGCTTAGTAATGGCATCAAACCGTCATTTAGGACGAATTGTCGCGTTGCAGACACTGTATGAATATGAGTTTCGTACGGAGGTGGGCGATGCTGGTATTGACTACAAAAGTATCTTACAGCGTAATTTAGCGGAGTATAAATCATCCGTTGATGACGTTGAATTTGTTGATAATCTGGTTAGTGGCGTACTGGCGGCTCAGGTGGAATTGGACGAAAAGCTAAGACCTTTAGCTCCAGAATGGCCAATTGACCAGCTGTCTAGGGTTGATAGAACAGTTCTAAGGATTGGTTTGTATGAATTGCTATACTGTGCAGATACGGTTCCACCAAAAGTGGTGATTAATGAGGCAGTGGAACTAGCAAAGGCGTTCGGTTCGGATAACTCGGGTAAATTTGTGAATGGCGTGCTTGGCACGGCACTCCGTACCCTCGTGGAGGAGTCCGATAATGAGAACAAGCAACTTTGATAAGATAAAAAAATACTTTGGTGGTGGTAAAAAGCCGCTAATTCAGGAGATTGTGCGCGAGCCGACCGCTGGTGGTGTGATTTTTCGACGCAATGAAAAGGGCGAGGCGGAGTTTTTGTTATACCAAGATGCTCGTGATCGTTGGACAATCCCCAAAGGTCACATTGAACCTGGTGAAACGGCTCAGGTGACAGCGCGGCGGGAGATTGGTGAAGAGACTGGATTGAAGAATATTGAATTACATGGCTGGTTGGGCAAGGTGAATTTCCGTTATCGTCGAATTGATAAACTGGTGTTAATGACCACGCAGGTGTATTTGGTCAAAGCTCTTGATCCAAATGAGAAATTGCAGAAAGAAGAGTGGATGAATGGACTAAAATGGTTTAGTTTCCATGAGGCGCTGGACGAAGTCGAGTATGAAGACATTGGTAAGCTGATTCTGTTAGCAATGAAACGAATTAGACAGGAGAATCTGTAGATGAGCGGCATGAATACTACCCCATATCAAGAGTTTGCTCGAGAAAAATTAGGGTTTGAATTTAATAATTTGGATTTGTTAATCACGGCCTTAACTCACCGTAGTTATGTTAATGAGCACCGTAAGTCTGTTCATCGTCATAATGAGCGTCTGGAGTTCTTAGGTGATGCAGTTTTGGAATTGGCGGTAACAGAGTATTTATTTACGCATTTTTCTGAACCGGAAGGGATTTTGACAGCCTGGCGGGCGGCGCTGGTGCGGACGGAAAGTATTGGTGACGCGGGAGATAAGTTGGGCTATGGGCCGCTGATTCGTATGTCAAAGGGCGAGAAGAACGGCTCAGAGCGAGCACACTTGCAGATTTTGGCCAACGCATTTGAGGCGGTGATTGGCGCGATTTATCTGGAGCGTGGGTTTGAGGACGCGCGAGATTTTATTCATAAACATATCATCGTTAAATTGGACGGAATATTGGAGTCAGGCAGTTGGCGCGATCCGAAATCGTATTTGCAGGAAATTTCTCAGCGCGTCGATAATCAGACGCCAGTATATAAAGTCCTGAGCGAGGAAGGTCCAGATCATGATAAGGTCTTTACGCTTGGTGTATTCGTGGGTGAAAAGATGATGGGTCGTGGCACTGGTCCTTCCAAGCAGGTGGCCCAGCAGCAGGCTGCTCGTGCGGCGATTGCTAAGTATCAAGAATCTGGCGAGAGATAGAGAAAATTTGCACGGCTGAAAACGCTCGTGTATAATGTAAGTTACAGTTTAATTCCAGGAGGAGGGGCAGAATGTCAACAATAGACCAGCAATTTGTGGAGTATGTCGTAAAAACACTCGTTGGACATCCAGATGATGTTGTGGTGGAGCGAGAAATTGATGAAAAGGGTGTTCTACTGACGCTGACCGTCAATCCAGAAGATTTGGGTCGGGTAATCGGTAAACGCGGTGGTACAGCACAAAGCTTGCGGACTTTACTGAGGGCTTTGGGGGCGAAGAATGACGCTCGTTATAATCTGAAGATTGTTAATAATGATGGGTTTTCTGGTGCTCGTGATCAGAGTGGTTATGATAATAGCGCTACTGTGGATAACTCAACAGATGAAGTTGTGGAAAATAAGTCATCTTACGCAGAAAACACCAGAAAAGAGCTTGCAGAACTCGACGACCTTGATATATAATTAAAACCAGTTCAAGCACAGACATTATGCGAGAACAGCTCTATGCGAGACAATGGGAAACCATTGAGAGCCTTATTTGTGCTAAAAAGCCGTCCTTACTGGGACGGTTTTTTGGTGGGGAATAATTTCTGTAAAAAGACATGAAAATAGCCCGCCAAGAGGCTCGAGCCGAGACTTAATGTCTCAAGGCGAGCTATTCTCATTGGCGGGCGTTAGCCCTCCTTGATTGGTCGGGCAACCCAACCGTGAACGTCCTTCAAGGGGTAAGGGAGAAAGAGCGGGTCGGTCCAGGGGAATTCCTGTGTCAGATACGGAAAGAGGTCTTGGTAGACCTCTTGGCTGTTGACATGGATAATCTCATGCCCCGGGCCGTGCCGGAGTAACTCTTTCACTTCTTCACTAAACATCCAGGAGAACGTCTCTAGCACCGAGATAAGATCGAACTCAGACCCGGAGACACATTCTCTGTAGACGCCTTCAGCGACTCCCTCATCATTCCCCTGGTGGATCAGGGGATAATGTATAACGCTGTTGACGTCGTGTCCTTCGGGAAGGGTGACGTCAGCACCAACGATGACTCTGATCTTGTCTCCGAAGAAGATTAGTCGCCATTTTCCGGCGTCTTCCTCTCCCTCCCACACGATCTTCTTGATGGAATGGCCTATGCAGAGACGGATGTCGCTGGTGGCCCGAGAGGAGATCCGGACTCCGCCAATTGATAGGGGAATCCTGATGTTTACGAGGATTCCATCCTGATCAGCGTGGACATGCGACCTCGGGCTTAGTCCCGAGGTGTTAATGCCGTATTCGACATCTTTGATTGAAAGTTGTTCTTCGGACATACCACTGTCCTTTCTGTGTAGGAGCTACTTCTACTCGGTTGAGTAAAAGTTGATATATATATATATCATACCTGGACAATCAAGTCAACACTTGGTACACTGTAACAGATGAGAAAATTTCAAGTTATTACGCTTTTTCCGGAAATGATGACGGGGGTTTTTAATAATTCCATGATGTGGAAGGCCCAGAAAGACGGTATCGTGGAGCTCGCTACGGTGAATTTAAGGGAGTTTGGTTTGGGGCCGCGGCGTCAGGTGGATGACACGCCGTATGGTGGTGGAGATGGAATGCTTCTGATGGTTGAGCCGTTATGGAAAGCGGTGGAATTTGCGAAATCTCAAGATGAAACAGCAAAAGTGGTATTAATGAGTCCGAGAGGGCAACGCTGGAGGCAGACTAAAGCCCGGGAAGAAGCGGATGACGACAGGGGCGTGATATTTATTTGCGGGCGATACGAGGGTGTTGATGAGCGAATTCTGGAATTAGTTGACGAGCAATGGAGTATTGGCGATTTTGTGCTGACTGGCGGCGAGTTGGCAGCAATGATGATGATTGATTCTATTGTCAGGTTGATTCCTGGAGTGCTGGGCGGTGAAAAGTCGGCGGAAATTGAGAGTTTTTCAGATGGAGAAACATTGGAATTTCCGCAGTATACTCGACCTGAGGAATTTAAAGGATTGCGAGTACCTGAGGTGCTGTTAAGTGGCCATCACGGAAAAATTGCCGAGTGGCGCGATGAACAGTCGCAAATATTAACAAAGAAAAATACCCCATGACGGGGTATTTTAAGTTGTGGTGGATGTCGTAGAGCGAAAGATACGATTTTGTGGTGTTTATTTTTGTAACGTTCGCTGATTTAACTTTATGACGTTTTTATAAAAAGTGCAAGTGCTTTCGTAAAAAATACAACAAGCTTGAGCTTTTTTGACACGCAAGCTATACTGAAATTATGTCTAGAAAAGTGAATAAAATTATTAAATTGATTACAGGACTATTAATAATGGTGCCATTATTATGTCAATTATTTACGTTTGAGAAGTTTTCTGCGGTCATTACTTCTGCGGGGATTCCGCCATATTTAAGTCTTCCGATTGCGATAATATTGGTGGTTGTTGAGCTAACGTCGTTGCCATTTTTGATTGATATTAATATGCCAAAAAGAATTACTCTGACGAGCAGAATGGCTGGTTTTTTGAGTTTGGGGATTATGACAGTAATTAGTTTTTTGGCGTTTGTGAATGGGTATGCGGCAGTGATATTTGGTGCAACGATAAAGAATGTGAATAATGTGGCTGCGATTTTTCTGGTATTCATGATGTGGATTTTGTTGATTTGCGCAAATTTATCGACGAAAAAAACAGCCAAATAATTGGCTGCTAAATTTCAAACTTGGCTGGCGTAAGAATACGACAAATAAATCTCATAGCATAAACGAGCTTTGCTTACTCATAGAAATTTATAAGTTTATATAAGTAGATTTACAAAAGATGCGGAATCAATTAACAAGTATTGTTAAGCCAAGCTTAATATGCTCAATATATTTCATTTAGATCTATCTATTGAAAATGTTATAATTTAGATTAAATGGGAGAAAATAAAATTATAACTCATAAAAAAGCAGAGTTTCTCGTCAAAGAAATGAAGGATTTTATTGTGAGTGTTGGGTGGACGCATAAAATCCAAATAACTCAATCAGAGCTGTATGAAGATTCCGCCAACAAAATGAGAATAGTTAAGACAATTTCAGCGTCATTGACATCTGCTGGATTAGCAAGTCTTATCTTGCGAGTATTTCCAAATCATGAAAATATATCACTTTTTACAACCTTCGTCTTATCATTACTGTCAATATTCACAGAATCTTTTGAAAAAGATAAGGATTTTAATAAACTATCAGCAAATTCTAGGGCGATAGCTGGTCAATTTTGGGAATTAAGAGTAGATTGTGAGTCATTGCTTTATAAATTAAAAGCAGGCGAAGACATTAAGCTAATACAAAATGATTTTCAGAAAATAAAAGTTTTACGAAAAACGTTAGCAATGGATTTGCCAAATGCTACAGCCAAGGCAGTCTCTATTGCGTCTGACAAACTAAAGAAAAACAAAGATAATAACTACACAAATGATTATAAATTATTTAACTTAGAGGATTGAACATATGATTATTGAATATGCAAAATCATTAGTCATACCAGAAGATGAATACGAAAAATGGTTTTCTAGAATTGATAGAATAAAAAATAAACTCAACGGACATTACTATGGCGGAGATACTAAAGACAGTATAGTAATTGTCGGCTCCGTAGGCAGACTTACTGCAATTACAAAAACAAGTGATTATGATGTTTTGTATATTCTACCAGATGAAATATTTAAAAGATTTGATAAATACGAAGGAAACGGTAAATCTGCATTACTTCAAGACGTTAAGAGTATAGTAAAAGAAACCTATGATAAAACCGACATACGAGCCGATGGTCAAGTTATAGATATTATGTTTAAAGACGGAACTATAGAGTTAGTTCCAGCTTTTAAACAACAAGACGGAAGCTTTATACATCCCGATAGTAATAACGGTGGCAAGTGGAAACATACAAGACCTCTGGAAGAAATACAGCTTGCAATGCGTACAAAAAATGACAGCTCTGATTTATATAATTATTTATGCTTTCTTCTTAGGAAATGGAAAAATCATAAAGGCTTTGCATTTAAGGGTCTTTTAATAGATACTTTAGTGTTTAATTATCTTAATAATGTCAATTATAAGGACCTCTCTGAATTTAATCTATTAAAGGGACTCTACGATTATATAGCAAAAGAAGATAGAGAAAAAAGCTACTGGCTTGCTCTTGGTAGCAATCAGCAAATAAGTAATGATGACCATGGGAAATTTATCTACAAAGCCTCTCAAGCAGTTAAGAAAATTGAAAACAGCGATGATATAGAAACTGTAATGAAGACGCTGTTTGGATATAATCAGCACAACAACAGAGCGCCCGAAGAGGAGTTTGCTGAAGAAAAATTTATTGTGGATATCCAATATAATCTATCTATAGATTGTATAATTACTCAAGATGGATATCGACCCAAAAAACTTTCAGAATATCTAAGAAATAAGTGGAAATTAAAAAACAATAGAAAACTTACATTTAGTGTAGTAGAAAGCAATATACCTAAAGAGCTTCAAATAAAATATTATTGGAAAGTAAGAAATGTTGGTCCAGAATCAATTAATAGAGAAAGAGGCAATATTTTTAAAGGCGAGAAGACTCGAGTTGAACACAGCAATTTTAATGGACCGCATTTCGTTGAGTGTTTTGCGGTAGTTGAAAATACAGTCATCGCACGAGATAAGATAAGTGTTCCTATAGATATTAAAAATGGTTTTTAAACCCTAAACGGTAAGATAATACGTAGAAAAAGATGAGCAATAATCAAGATTCGCAAAACAACGATATTCGACCTACAAAAAAAGAACAAAAAGCTCTAGAGCCATTTTTTAATCGATTTTACACGCTATATGATGAAGTGACATCAAATGATTTTATGAACGAGAGCCCAGAGCTAAGATTTTACAAAATAAAAGAACTATTCTTGCTATATATAGAAATGACAAATTATGAGTTAATAAAAAAATACTTAGACTGGGTTAAGCATGGCGGTAGACCAATTTTTGACGGAATAATTGCAGGTGATCTTTTTTCATGCATACGGAACATTTTCTCTCATTATCCACTATTCAATAATTGGAATGATGTTTATATAGATAAAGATTTGGCAACATGGCATAAAAAAGGCAGTATAGACAAATTCTTATCTAATTGTGGCAAAATCAAAATTGACGATAAAGCCCAAGTTAAATACCGAATTTGGCAATATGAAGCTAAAAAAATGACATATTTCTCTGTAAATCTCAACAATGATTACAAAAATAACAAGAAAGTATTTCTTCACGATATAATACAAGAAAATATGGGTATACTTTTCTTCGCAGAAATGATGAAAAGAATAGTAGATGTAGCCATTGAAAACCCACCTCAGTCAAAAATAGACATTATGACACAAGTATATATTGCAAAAGACATTTTATGCGATTAATAAATAATCAAACGACATAAACAATGATTACTATATATTACTGCGACAGACGCCCTTATTTGATTTAATGAGAAAATGAAGCAAGAGCTTTAGGTAAAAACCAAAGTAAACCCTGAGCAAAAATTGACCGCCTGAGTAAAAGAAATCCATTACCTAATGACTTAATAATAAGCTAACAATATTTTATCCACCTAAAATAATATAACTAAACCATTCATGAAGATTGGAGTGTGACAACATCCAACAACTCTTATCCAAAAGTTTATTTACTATAAACAGTCGTTGATTTGACCAACTAGATTTTTATTACATAACATTAAAACTAAATCCACCATATAATTTAATGGTGGATTTAGATAAAATTCCATTTGGCTGGGATGGAGGGATTCGAACCCCCGAATGCCGGGACCAGAACCCGGTGCCTTACCACTTGGCGACATCCCAACGGCAAAAATAATTGTACTATAGAAAAATGATTTCCGCAAGCGTTTACGAGTACCCGCCAACGCGATATACTGATGATATGGACTTGCAATGGATTGTTAAATTGATCGCTGATGGATTGGTTGTGCCGATTGCACTGATTGGCATATATGCGTTACTAAAATTGGTGCCGAATGATAAAAAATATCAGGTTTACGCTCGGGTACTGATGGCAGGACTAATGGCGTACGTAGCAGCAAAAATTATCGGAGTGATTTATCAGCCGGACCAAATGCGGCCGTTTGAGGTTTTAGGAGTGGCGGCGGGGGCGTCGTTTTTGAATAACCCAGGTTTTCCGTCTGACCACGCGTTATTTACAATGGCGATTACACTGGCGGTGTGGTTTGGCGCTAAGGATCGGCGACTGGCGGTTATTTGTCTGGCAATGACAATTCTGGTGTGTGTGGGGCGGGTGATTGCTTTGGTGCATACGCCGCTTGACGTTATTGGTGGATTGTTGATTGCCTGCGTGGGTATTATCTGGTATGTACCGATGAAGCGCGCAGAAAAGTCGGATATTTAAGCATATACATTTGTAATATTGACAAGTTTACGTTACAATTTATTTATGAAATTGTTGTCGGCTATTTTTCGGGAAGAAACTTCGGAATATACATATTCATTTCCAAAGATGAGTTTTCTAAGAGTTCTTATGGCTCTGGTTGTGAGCGGTGCAGTTATCTGGCTGCTAGCGCTTGCTTTTGACAGGTTTATGATTACGCCTGTATTTTGCTCGAATGCAGATAATATTTCTATTTGCGCAAATAGTACGAGTATTGCCTCTTATATATCTTTGATTCTAGTTGGGGTGATGCTAGTGCCGCTACTGGCGGTATTTGGCATAAAGCGACCACTTCTGGTGGTTCTCGCAGCGACTGCATCCTTATGGGGTGTTACGTTATGGGCAAATGGTCCTTGGGCTCTGTCATTGACTTGGGTTGTTACGGCAACAGTGCTGGTGTATCTGTCATTGATTTGGCTGAATAGGATTCGTGGCAATTGGGCAGCGATACTTTTCGTGACGTTGTTTGCAATTTTGGCGCGAGTTGTCTTGTCTCTGTAATCCCTGTACACTAAGAGTATGGAAATCATTATCATTATTCTCTTAGTTATTATCGTTATGGGGTTGGGGGCAACGTTGTTTGTGTTGCAGTCGAAGTTAAGCGAACTGAAACAGCAGTCATCAGTTGAACTCATCAAAACTGACGTGGTGGAGCTGGGGCGGACCATCGCTAAGCTTAACGAGTCAGTCAGTGACAAATTAGAACGCAGCAATGCTCAGGTGCAAACCTCGGTCCAAAAGCAGCTATCGGAAAGTGCCAAATTGGTAGCGGACGTAACGCAGCGGCTGGCCAAGTTGGATGAAACAAACAAGCGGGTGGTCGACGTAGCGACTGACCTAAAAACTTTGCAGAACGTTCTGCAAAATCCGAAGCAGCGCGGCGTGTTTGGCGAGTTTTACTTAGAAAGTGTGTTGGACAATGTACTGCCAGCCAAGCAGTTCCAGATGCAATATCGCTTCAAGGACGGCGAGATTGTTGATGCGGTAATTTTTTTGGACAAGGGGCAGATTTTGCCGGTGGACAGTAAGTTTAGCTTGGAAAATTATAACCGGATGATCAACGCCGAGACCAAAGCCGAGCGCGAGCTGTGGCTGAATAAGGTGAAGGCTGACCTGAAGGGGCGCATCGACGAAACCAGCAAATATATTCGGCCGCGTGAGAACACCATGGACTTTGCCTTTATGTTTATCCCATCAGAGTCGCTATACTATGATCTACTTATCAACAATGTCGGTGCGGGTGGTTCGAGTCGCGATTTGATCGAATACGCCTTTCGTGACAAGCGGGTGATTATCGTCAGTCCGACCAGCTTTTTGGCGTACCTACAGACGGTGCTACAGGGGCTGCGGAGTCTACAGATTGAAGAGCAAGCCAAGGACATCCAAGTGCGTGTCAGCCAGCTGGGCGTGCACATCAAAAAGTTTGACGAGCTGATGACCAAGATGGGCAAGAGCCTTAGCACAACTGTCGGGCATTATAATAATTCGTACAAGGAGCTCGGCAAGATTGATAAAGATGTGGTGCGGATCGCTGGTGGTGATCATCAAACGCAGCCAGAGCTAATCGATCGGCCGGTGCAGGAAGACTAAATGCTCTAATATAAAAATCCTCCGTTTGAAGCGGAGGATTTTTCGGATTTAGGGCGACTTACCCTTCGTCTTTATTGCGGTAATTTACCAGTAAGAACAAGTTGCCTCCCAGTGCTGCGCCGATTAGTGTAGCTGCAATAACCTCTAGGCTAAAGCGAGAGTAGCTTTTCTCGCCTTCAGCTGGCAATACCCCGCTGCTGCGTAGTTGGGAGTCGGTTTTTTCTGTGCTTGCTAGAGCGACTGCTGGGTTCAAAGTAGCTCCTGAAACATAAATTTCTCGTGGGTAGGTGCGACCACCCTTTTCAGATTGAGCGGCGTTTTGCTCTTTCTGGATTTTTGCGATAGCGGCACCTTTAACGTACGAGTATAGAGATCCAGATACAACTAGGCCAATCATTAAGGCTAGACCAATGCCAAAAGCTTGACCAGCTGCTTTGATTTCCTTGCGCTGGAGAACTGCAGCAATGCCGAATACGAATACTGCAGTACCAATTAATTCTATGGCAAAGATATTCCATGAAAATGCAGTAAATTGATCAAAGCTAAGCGCAAAGCCGCCGTTTGTCAATGAGCCAATCAGTACAATAGCCGCCATTGCACCAAGGAACTGGGCGCCCCAGTAAAATGGTACCAAAACGGTTTTTAGCTTGCGCATTGACCACAAACCGAAAGTAACGGCTGGGTTGACGTGTGCGCCAGAAATACCACCAATAGCAGTGACGATGAGCATGAGCGCAAAGCCAACGTACATTGATGATAGGATGTCTGATGCGAATAGTGCGGCTAGCGTCAAAATGAACGTGCCGACGATTTCTGCAATGACGATGTTGATTAAGTTGCTTGGTAATTTAGAATCTAATTTGGTGCGCTGACTTTTGGACGCAGTAGATTCGGTAACGACTCGTTTGACGGTCGTTTTGGTTTCGGTCTTGGCGGCAGCAGTTTTCTTTGCTGTAGCTTTAACCGGGGCTTTCTTTGAAGTTTTCTTCGTAGCCATATTCCCTCCTTAAAGTAGTATCACGACTATTATAGCATAATTTGCTATACTGTAGTTATGGGATTATTTGTAAATCAGAACGATCAGCGCAGTGAGTTGCAGGAGCGAATCGCGGCGGAACTACGTGAAAAGGCGAAGGCGTCGGGTCTACAGGAAAAAGCTAGCCTCGATGGTGTAGAAGATGTGAGATATTTGGAGAATACGAAGCAGACGACGACGTTGGCGCCAGCGTGGATTGTAATTGCTATTATGGCGGCGGTAGTTGTCGGGATGTTTTTAATGCAGGGGCGATGATATGGAAAAGTTGGATGAAGTTCGATCAATATTATTATCACGAGTAGCTGAGGCAGCTGAACCTCGCAGTGTCTTGCGGAGTACGGAGTTGCGGGAATTATACGGCATCATCGCGACACTGCCGAGTGAAGAACGTGGAGCGTTTGGTAAGAAAGTCAATGAATTGAAGCAGGAATTGGAGCGGGCGATCACGGCTCGCGAGGATGAGCTGTCAAAAGTTGACTTGCCGCCAATCGACGTGACAGCGCCGATGGATGTCAATGCTCCGCGACCTGGGCTACTGCCGAGTGAGTACGGCACGATCCACCCATTGATGCGTGAAATTGACCGCATTTCTGACATTTTTAACCGCATGGGTTTCGTGACGGAAGAGTCGCGTGAAATTGACGATCAATTTCATATGTTTGAGAGCCTGAACTTTCCGAAGGGCCACCCGGCGCGCGATGATTATGATACCTTCATGACCGAGGAAACTGATGCTAATGGCGATCGCTTGATTGCGCCGGCGCACACCTCGACCATGCAAAACCGCGTGCTGAAGAAATATCATGGCAATTTGGAAAAAGGCGAGGCGATCGCCGCCATCGTGCCCGACCGGGTGTTTCGCAACGAAGATTTGGACGCGCGGCACGAGCATACGTTCTATCAAGTCGAGGGCGTGTATGTCGCCAAGGGGGTTAACGTCGGCAATCTGATCGCTACGTTGCAGGAGTTTTTGCAGGAATATTACGGCAAGAAGTTGGATGTGCGAGTCAACCCATTTTATTTCCCATTCACCGAGCCAAGCTTTGAATTTGCGCTGAGCTGCCCGTTCTGTGAAGGCAAAAATCCAGATTGTAAAGTTTGTTCGGGTGAGGGCTGGATCGAACTCTTGGGCTGCGGTATAATCCACCCGAATGTGTTGAAGGCTGCCGACATCGATCCGAATGAATACACCGGTTTTGCCTTTGGCTGCGGCATCGACCGCTTGGTAATGATGAAATACGGTATCGAGGACGTGCGGCATTTTGAGAGCGGCAAGCTGGACTTTTTGGAGCAGTTCTAATTAAGTATGCAGAGTCGACAGATTAAAGCGATTTTTTGGAAGAACCGGCTTCAGCTACTCTGCATTGTTATGGCTGCTGTTTTATCTGTAGGATTAGTGTCGGCAATCTTATTATCTGATGATACGCAATGGACAAACTGGAGTTTGAGTCGTTTGGGTGAAACCAGTTCTAATCGCTTGTCTGCATTCTTATTTAATATGTCAGTATTTTCAGCTAGTTTGCTAATGATGCTAATTAGTTTTTTCATGAAACGTGGCTATGTTAAGCTTGGGCAACTACGTCCCGCTAAGGCGGCCGGTCGGGGGCTTGTCTTGCTGTCGGTGTGTATGATGGGTGTGTCACTTTGTCCAAATGATACCATGCACGCAGCGCATTTTGTTTTTTCGCGCAGTATAGTGATGCTAATGGTGGTGTTAATGTTTGCGTTGCCGTCAAGCTTGGGCTGTTTGACTCGCCGTGAGCGACTATTGTCATTTAGTTTCCCAGCTTTTATGACAATTATTGCAGCGCAGGGGTATGTTATGGGAAAGTTTTGGTTTGTTATTGTTGAGGTTCTTTTGGGTGTATTCGCAATGATTTGGCTATTTTTCATTTGTAGGCAGCTGGATCTTAAATTGGCGGATATGGAAATTTTATAAATGCTATAATTATCTCAAAAGGAGAGGTTATGAATCACACAATTTTCGACGACATCGTATCGGGTAAAATGAAATCTTGGAAGGTTTGGGAGGACGAGAAGTTTTTGGCTTTTTTGACGCCGTTTCCAAATACGCCAGGTTTTACGGTGGTGATACCAAAGCAAAATCCAGGTGATTACGTATTTTCTTTGGATGATGAATTGTATACTGAGATGATGGTGGCAGTGAAAAAGGTCGCGAATATTTTGGAGCAGGCTTTTGATACACCGCGAGTAGCAATGATTTTTGAGGGGACAGGCGTGGCGCATGTTCATGCTAAGTTGATGCCATTGCATGGTGATTTGGCAAAAGGGATTGGCTCGTCAGTATCGCACGAACAGGTTTTCAATGAGAAATATTTAGGCTGGTTGACGACTGCCGATGGTCCAAAAATGGACGACTCTCAGCTGGATGAAATTCAGGCGCGGATTTTGGCAGCGCAGGATGAAAAGTAAATTGCTAATTTGATTCTAATTTTACATCTTTTCCTTCGTATGCACCCAGGTAAAATGAATATAGCTTGTCGGAATGTTTCTTGACTGAATCTTGACTTAATGCTATGATATCATGCCCGATACCAAATGAAGCTGGTATGGAATAAGATTGAAATTTTGCATTAGAGGCGGTGGCCATTTGTTTCGGTATATCGTTTGCCAGACGCATATCGATTACAGTGTCGTTTTCGCTGGTTATGACGCCAATGTGTTTTAATCCTGGTGCTTTAAAATCAGACTTGTAATTTTTGGCGATTATCATGTATTTACCGAGCGCGCGGTATGATAAATTACTACCTACGCTAAATGAATCAGGAAGAATGTTGCGCCCGTAAAGATTTCTAAGAAGTGGAGCTTGCCAAGTGGGCATTTCCGAGGCTGAAGGCTGATAAAAAGGTGATAATAATAGAGCGCGTGATATGGTAGCGCTATTATACTGAGTTATCCAAGTTGCCATATTGGCGCCGCCAGATAGGCCAACAACTCCTACTTCCTCGCCCAAACCGCTAATAATGCTGGTGCTGGTATTCATGAATTGAGCCATTGCCGGAATGGTAATTTCTCCGTGTCGTTTGTTGTCGGTGAGGCCGTGGCTGGGAACGCGGGGGATGTAGACGTTATATCCGGCTTTGAAGAAGGTGTCACCCAGGTCTGCGAATTGCTGCGGACAGGCGCTTATACCGTGAATCATCAGGACAGACTTGGTGGTTTTTTGGCCGTGAGTTTTAATAATTGATCGGCAACCTGATCTAACTTCAGTATTGGCAGCATCTTCATTAACAATGCGATTGGCGGCGGTGATGGCCTCGCTATAACTTAACCTCTCGGCATTGGATGATTGGAGTTGCTTGGTTGTTGCTGGCCAAAAGAAGGCTGTGGATGCCAGTAATGCTGCAATGAGGATAATTGCACTAACTGTCCATATGATAATTTTGATAATGCGATTCTTATGTGGAGTATTCATATTGATATTATATTGGTTATGTGTAGAGATGTGAAGTTGCTATAATTAATTATATGCAACAAAATCCAACTGTTCTCCTCGTTGAAGACGAGCCCGCCCTGCGCACTGGCACCGAGCAGTTCCTCCGCCAGCGCGGCTTTACGGTACTGACGGCGACTAGCGGCGAGGAGGCGCTAAAGAAATTTATTCAGGCGGATGTGATTATTCTCGATATTATGTTGCCGGGAATGAGTGGCATCGAAGTGTTGCATCAAATTCGTCAGAACAGCGATGTGCCGGTGCTGATGCTGACGGCACTACATGATGAGCCGACGCAGATTGCGAGTTTTGACGAGCTGGCGGATGATTATATGAGTAAGCCGTTCTCGCTGGTGATTTTAGAAAAGCGCATCAGGGCCTTGCTTCGCCGGCAGCAGTCTGTCAAAAAAAACTTGTGGCAGTGCGGACTGGCTTCGGTGGATTTTATGGCCTATCAGGGATTTTATGATGATAATGACGCACATCTCAAACCCAAGGAAGTGCAGCTACTCAAACTGCTCGTAGATAATCCAAACATGGTCTGGAGTCGGCAGGCTATTATCGACCGGCTGTGGCGTGATGACGAGGTACCGTTCGACCGGGTGATCGACGTTTACATCAAAAACTTACGTAAAAAATTGCACCTGGACTGCATCATCACGGTGAAGGGAGTGGGCTATCGCTATGAAGCGGCTTAAGTTATTTCCCAAAACATTTTTGGTGTCAATCGGCTTATTTGCAGCATTGATCATCCTGGTGCATGCGCTGGTTTACACCTTGATGCCGCAATTTTATTTGCAGCAAAAAGAGCGCGAAGCGGCGGACAATCTCACGGCGCTCGTGGCTGAACTACGCGGTAAATCGACTGAGGAAATGCGTCGTCTCAGTCAAGAGTTCGCTCAGATGAAAAATGTTAATATCACGCTGACAATTGACGGGCGCGACCAGTATTTTCAGGGTTTTCAGTCGATCAACATTGTGACCGATAGCGGTAAATCGGTCGATACTAGCGTGGTGAAAATCGCTGATGGCCAAACGATTGATCCGCGCTCGGTGATTTTGCAGCAGGGCAGTGTGGCGAATAACCAGGGGCGAGCGATTACTGTCAAGCTGCTGGCTGACGTAGCGCCCGTTACTCAGGCTAAGCTCGCTACCTTGCACGTATTGCCATATACCATGCTTGGCTCGCTGCTAGTGGCGCTGTTATTTTCCTACATCTACAGCCGTTTTGTGACGCGACCGATTCGTCAGATGGCGGCGGTGACCACGACCATGCAGCGGCTGGAAAAGGATGCGCGATACCCGGTAAATAGTAGTGATGAAATCGGCGTGCTGGGGCGAAATATTAATGAGCTCTATCAAAATCTGTGGCAAACGATTCGCTCGCTGGAGCATGAAAATAAGCGGATCACCCAGCTTGAGAAAGAGAAAATTGCCTTCCTCCGCGCGGCCTCGCACGAGCTAAAAACACCGCTAGCAGCCCTCCGGATTATGCTCGAAAACATGCAACTCAACATTGGCGAATATAAAAATCGCGATCGGTACCTGGCAGAATCGGTGGCGCAGGTTGACCGCTTGGCGGCGATGGTGAAT
>ERZ772927.265-NODE-265-length-27192-cov-4.11892_pt1 | contig 27192 bp, 34 predicted proteins | sample MGYA00512115_ERZ772927 | MGnify/ENA primary metagenome ERZ772927 (study PRJEB29015, sample SAMEA2737924) | human oral metagenome | biome: human oral; feature: human-associated habitat; material: dental | place: China | collected 2013 ... | reverse complement strand
GGGGGGGGGGCCATAATAGGTGATGTTACGAATATTTCAATCAAGCAATTTTCGCGCAGAAAGAAAAAAATCTTAAACGAAGAAGGTGAACAGATTGAGATTGAATCTATTGTGGCTGACAGTCCTAGAAATGTTCTGCTTGCAATGAAAAGCGATAACAAGCTCAATGACTTTCTCAGGCACAATGAATTTACTGGTGAACACGAAATCGTGGAGGATGTCAAACTGGATGCTATCCAGTTGAGGAAGGGGCAGCTACCTTCAGCCTTTGAATCCTACCTAAGCGTATATTTGGAGAATCACTTCAAGACAGTTTTCAAGGCTGGAGCATTAAGGGACGGTATCGAAGCATTTTTTGCAGAAAAAACCTACAATCCGGTTAAGGAATATATGGAAAATGCTTATGAGTCATGGGATCATAAAGAACGACTTGCCCAGGTATTTCAAACTTGGCTAGGTGCTGAAGATAGCATATTTGTCCAAAAAATAGCGGTCATGTTCTTTGTCGGTGCTGTTTCTAAGGTTTTTAATCCATGGGTTAAATTTGACTACACTCTTGATCTTGTCGGTGGTCAAGGTGCCGGTAAGACCACCTTCTTGCAAAAGATAGCTGTTGACTGGTACACGGATTCAGCTAAAGATTTTATGGATAAAGATAACTATGAAATTATGCTAAAATCCCTGATTGTCAACGATGATGAGATGGTCGCGTCCAGAAAGACTACTTTCGATGAGTTAAAAGCCTTCGTGACTAAAACAGAACTTTCTTTCCGTAGGTCATACGGTCGAAGGGCTGAAAAATTTCCTAAAAACTTTGTGATCGCAAGGACTAGCAATAAAATTGAGTATCTGGGAGATAAGACTGGCGAGCGGCGCTTTCTGCCTGTGCTGGTGGATGCAGGCCAGCAGTTTGTCAAGCCATTTGATATGACCGATCATGATGTGCTCCAGCTTTGGGGTGAAGCAGTCGCTATTTACAAAAAAGGATTTATGCTTACCTTTGATGATGAGTTCGAAAATGAGCTTGCGGTCTATAAGGAGCGATTCACTTATAAAGATGAGGCAGAATCACAGGTCTATGATTATCTTGAAATGCTTGTTCCAGAAGAGTGGGAAGACTTTTCAGTTTCTCAGCAATATCAATACACCTGGTGCTACTTTAATGACGGTAGCTATCGCAATGAGTCCGGCCTGATATATGAAGGTGTGAAGCTTCAATCGAGTGTGTCTGCCAAACAGATATTAAAGAATGTCTTTGATATCGATAGCGCGAGAGGTGAAAAGATTGCTAGGAAGATCAAGTTGATTATGGACAATAATCAGGATTGGGAATACAAAATAAAGAAGGTTAAAGGGAAGACACTACGTGCATATTTTAGAAAAAATATACAAACAGAAGTGATGTAACCTTAGTGAAAATGATGTAACCTTTTAGGCAAAAAATGGTCAAAAATCGTGCTTCGGTTACATCAGGTTACATCATTGATGTAACCGCAAGAAAAGTCAGTTATATCAATGGTTTGAGTGCTGTTTTTGATAAAATTTTAAAAAAAGTGATGTAACCCTCCTAAACCGTTGATACTACTGATGTTTTAGGGTGTATATTAGTAAGGTTACATCATTTATATAAAATATTTAATAAGTAAAAATAGCAAGTGCTATAAACGTTGATATAACAGCATTCTTGTTTTTTATAAAATATGTTTTTTGAAAAGTGATGTAACCTGTAACCGTGTAAAAAGTATTCACGAAATAAAAATATTTTTTAATAAGTATAGGAGAAGAAATGTCATACACAGTAACATTATTTTTTGACAACATGGTAGACGAAACTCACTTCTTTAAGAAAGTGGGTGATGCTACCAAATGCAAGGCTCAGCTAGAAAGCAAGTATCGAGGGAATCGAATGTATAAAGTTAAGATGGATGAGGTGAGAACTTGAAATTATTTCTCAACGAAGATTGTATGGATGTCATGAAAAGATATCCTGATAACTATTTTGATTTAGCTATTGTAGATCCACCATATTTTTCTGGTCCAGAACAAAGAGAATTTTATGGGAACAAAATCAGTCCTATAGGAGTTCATAGATTGTACGGCAAAACAACTAAATGGGAAGTTCCAGGAAAAGATTATTTTGATGAATTATTTAGAGTTTCAAAAAATCAAATTATTTGGGGCGTGAACTACTTCAACAACTACTCTTTCGGTTCTGGCCGTATCGTATGGGACAAGGTTAATACTCATTCAAGTTTTTCAGATTGTGAGTTGGCGTACTCCAGTTTGCATGATAGCACGCGCTTATTTCGCTATATGTGGAATGGTATGATGCAAGGAAAGTCAATATCCGAAGGTCATATCCAGCAAGGAAACAAGGCTTTGAATGAGGTTAGAATTCATCCAACCCAAAAACCCATCAATCTTTATTTCTGGTTGCTGCAAAACTACGCAAAAGCCGGAGATAAGATTCTTGATACTCATGTCGGTTCAGCAAGTAGCTTGATTGCTTGTCAGGAGTTAGGTTTTGAGTATGTCGGTTGCGAGCTTGACAAAGGCATCTTTAACCTTGCTCAACAGAGACTTAATGATTATGAAAAACAAATAAAACTACTTTAGAAAAGGAATTGGAGGTAGAAAAATGCGTAAACAGGAACTGATTAAACGTATCGAGGATTTGCCTTATACAGAGGGGCCTATCGCAGATACAATCGAAATTAATAGAAATTGGATATTAAAATCAATTGAACAGCTAGCCGAATCCGAAACAGGTCACGCAGATGAAGCTCCACGCTACGTAAAGAACATACTAGCACGATTGCGAGAATTGCCATTGCATGATAGGGAGGTTTGGTTAAAGGCCATCATGAGCGAATTTGAACAGGATTTTAGCCGTGCAAAATGGCGAGAGGGCTACGAGCAAGGTAAACTTGAGGGTATGGTTGAACGTGAAAAAGTCATAGTTCCGCAAATGGTGGCTGAATGGATCAAAAAGTGTAAAACGTTTAAGAGTTTTGCTGTAAGTCTATCTTTTGCATTGCAACCCAGCGTGTGGGAAGTAAATGGCTTATCTGACGAGTGCATTGAATGGTTGGCGGATGCAGAAAACCAAGAAACTTATGCGCGCGCTTGGCTTGATGGCTACGAGATTGAGAAAGAGAAGCGGTATTTGGTGAAGTTGAAAGGTGTTTTTAAAGGATATGAATATCTGAATTTCAAATTCGGTCGTGTATGGACTTTTAGCAACGAAGAAGAAAACGAAGAATATCGCACATGCCACACAAAGAAAGAACTAGAAGAAGCCGGCTTCGGATGGGTGTTTGATTGCGAGGGTGTGGAAGTCGAGGAGGTGGAGTGATGAATAAACGTCAACGCAAAAAGAAAATTTTGAACGGTCTGAACAAAGAAGAAAGATACCGCAGGACGCATTGTCCTGTATGTGACAGTGAAATTGGTTTATTCGACAGATATTTTAATACATACGGTTTCTGCTCTGAATATTGTGGTTATGAGTACTACGGAATTTCAAGATTATAAAAGATTGGGGTTAAAATGACATTGTTTGATGAAGTACAACAACTTAGCTCAGAAAGCTATGATAAGTGGTTTGAGCGTTACTTTAAAAAATATAACTTAGAAAAAAGTTATTAAGAAATCAGCCAAACAAGGTTATACAGGTCATCTGATGAGCGTCTTAAAAGTCGGAAATGACTATACTAGGCGTAGGTTGGATGATGAAAGAACACTTGAGAAAATCAAGGGATTGTTAGGAGATGGTTTCAAGGTAGAGTTTCGTTTGACATATGGTAAAAATATTTTTACTGGCGAAAAATTCATAGCCAATAAGCAAATCCGTATTACATGGTAACAAAAAAAGCCAAGGCACTCTCTGCCTCGGCTAATAGTTCTCGCATAGACTATTATATCACAAAGGAGACAGAGAGTGAACAAGGCTAAAGAGTTACTTGATGAACTACAGAATTTGGATGAAGAGATACAGAATCGAATAGACGAACTTGCTAATCTTGAAGCTAGTTTACTTTCTAGTCCTAAAATGAACATGGATAAGATTCAAGGTGGTCAGAAGGTTCGATTAGATGAACGTTACATCGATATTTTTAGCATGCAAGATTCCTTGAAAGAGTACATGAAGCAAGCAACTGCTGAAGCTATCCAGCGAAGAATTGAGCTCAGTAAATTGATTGATAAAATACCTAAGCCTGCAAGTCGAACAATTTTAAGGATGGTGTATATTCAGAAAGCAAGCGTGTATGATATGATTGAATTTTTACAATGCAGCAAGACTACTTTCTACAAAAAGAAGAAAGATGCAATCCGTGAATTGGGTGTTGTAGTTGATAAAAGCGAACTAATGCGAACTAATGCGAACTAATGCGAACTAAGTTGAAGCGCACTGGTCTAACAATCGTGCTATTATAGTATCATCAAGAATTAAGGGTAAGGCAGTAAGTCTTCCCTTAACATGGAGAGTTGGCAGAGTCAGGTTGAATGCGTCCGTTTGCTAGACGGGTGATCGCCTATGTGCGGTTCGTGGGTTCAAATCCCACACTCTCCTTTGAGTGTTTTATGTCCCAGAATGAGTTAAATCTTCTGGGTGGGGATTCATATATTACTCATTAACTTACAAATGGTTGCGGAGCGACTGGACCTTGCATGATTGCGTAGCTAATTATATTCCGGATAAGTTATAAGCTAGAGGGTTTGATTCCCTCAGAGGTTTTAAATGACTACAAAAAATAAAAAAAAGGAAAACTTTCAAATTGATTTCTAATTAACACGCAAGGTAGTAGTCGCCTTGCATTAAGTCACTCATCGAGTGGCTTTTTTAATTATTAAAAAGGTGGTGATGGAAAATCGCTAAACTAACTTTAAAACAACAGAGATTTGCTGATGAGTACATCATCAGCGGGAATGCGACAGGGGCGGCTGTTAAGGCTGGATATAGCTCTAAGTATGCGAACACGAATGCATCTAAGTTACTACAAAATACTACAATAAAATCCTATATTGACGAGAGACTGGCTCAGCTTGCGTCTGAGAAAATCGCAACACAGGAAGAAGTTCTTAGTTACCTAACTTCAGTGATGCGAGGAGAGACGCAAGAGCAGACCTTGATAAGCATCGGAGAGTTAGGTCAAACGATTACGGATATAGACGTAGGAGCGAAAGATAGAATTAAAGCTGCTGAACTTTTAGGAAAACGGCATAGGCTTTGGACGGATAAATCTGAAGTCGAAGTCGCTGGAACGGTGGTGTTTGCGAATGAGTCGGACATACCAGATTAAACAGAACGATATTGTCGTAGACCTACCCAAGATGGTAGGTGGTGGATATGGCCAGTTTTGGCGCTCGAGAAATCTCTATCGTGTCGTCAAAGGCTCTCGTGGTTCGAAGAAATCAAAGACAACTGCTTTAAACTATGTTACCCGAATTTTAAAATATCCATGGGCCAATTTGCTTGTTATTCGTAGATACTCGAACACAAACAAACAATCGACTTACACGGATTTCAAGTGGGCAGCTAACCAACTAAAGGTCGCTCATAAATTCAAATTCAATGAGTCGTTTCCTGAAATCACTGTGAAAGAAACAGGACAGAAGATTCTATTCCGAGGCTTGGATGATGAACTTAAAATCACATCTATCACGGTTGATGTAGGCATTCTCTGCTGGGCTTGGTTCGAGGAAGCGTATCAAATCGAGACTGAAGACAAGTTCAGTACGGTTGTTGAGTCTATCCGGGGTAGCCTGAATGTGCCTGACTTTTTTAAACAAATCACAGTCACGTTTAACCCGTGGAACGAGAGGCATTGGCTCAAGCGTGTGTTCTTTGATGAAGAGACGCAACGGGCTGACACATTCGCTACTACAACTACTTATAAATGCAATGAGTGGCTGGACGAAGTCGATATCAAGCGATATGAGGATTTGTATCATACAAATCCAAGGCGTGCAAGAATCGTCTGTGACGGCGAATGGGGAGTTGCTGAAGGTTTAATCTACAACAACGTGACTATCAAAGACTTTGACAAAGATGAGTTGTTGCAGAATCCTGCTAACAAGTTGTGTATCGGGCTTGACTTTGGTTTTACTCATGATCCAACAGCGTTGTGTTGTTCGCTGATAAACGACACTACAAAAGAGATACACATCTTTGACGAAGCGTACAGAGTCGGTCTGATAACCAAGGAAGTCGCTAAGATGATAAAAGATAAAGGGTATCATCGTTCGACAATTATCGCAGATAGCGCAGAGTCACGGCTGATTGAAGAGCTTAGGTCAGAACACGGTATATCTAGAATAAAAGAGAGTAGAAAGGGAAAGGATAGTATCATGGCAGGCGTATCCAAATTGCAAGGGTACGCTATTTATGTGCATCCGAATTGTGAACATATCATGGATGAATTTTATAGTTATTGTTATCAACGAGATAAAGAAGGTAATTGGTTGAATAAACCAGAAGACAAGAACAACCACTTGATGGACGCGCTGCGATATAGCCTTCAATGTATAGAAGGGGTTAAAGCAACCGTACGCAGACGTTCAGACTACGGTTTATAGAAAGGAATGGAATGTATCAGATTTTAACTTATCCACGAGACGGATACGACGAAACAGCTTTGAGCAAAGAATTGATTTACAAGCTGATTCGCAAGCATACACAAGAACGCAGTCACTTGCAGAAATTGAAGAAATACTACTTGGGCGACCATGCTATCTTGAATCACACGAGAAGAAATCAGAATGCGCCAAACTTCAAGACAGTAGCTAATCACGCAAAGGATATTGCAGATACGTCTACTGGCTATTTCATGGGCAATCCCATCAAGTATAACAATACCGCTGAGAGCGACCTTGAGCCTTTGCTTGTAGCTTTTGATGGTGCAGAGATTGACCAAGTAGATGCGCAGAACGCCCTGAACATGGCCATCTATGGACGTGCTTACGAGTACATCTATGCGAAGGAGGGATTGACTGAGCTAGATTCGACTAGCGTAGATCCCGAGAATGTATTTCTTGTGTACGATGATAGCATTGAACGCAAGGCGCTCTTTGCAGTCTACTACTACGAAATTAAAGACGATACGAAAGATGCGACTAAGTATCAAGCAGAAGTCTTTACTCAGAATCTGCACTACCACATCGTGCTGCGTGATTCGAGCACAGGAACGACGCAGAATGAGAAAGTAGAGCCTCACAACCTCGGTCAAATCCCAATCATCGAGTATCGTAATAATCACTTTGCGATTGGTGACTACGAGCAACAGATTAGCTTGATTGATGCTTATAATTCATTGATGGGCAATCGCGTCAACGACAAAGAGCAGGCAGTAGAGTCTATCCTTGTATTGTATGGCGCCCAGTTAGCTGACAATCTGGAAGATGCTAGAGAAGCAATGAGCATACTCGCTGAAGAAGGTCTTTTGGAATTGCCAGCAGATGCTAAGGCTGACTTTTTGAAGAATGCTCTGGACGAGAATGCAACTGAAATTTTGCGCAAAGCATTGAAGGAAGACATCTACACATTCAGTCATGTACCGAATTTGACAGATGAGAACTTTGCAGGCAATAGCTCTGGCGTAGCCATGGAATTCAAGCTACTAGGCCTTGAAATGATAACTAAGACGAAAGAAGCGAATTACAAGCGAGGTCTTAGACAGCGGATTGCTATCTTTGCTCACTATTTGGGCATGCAGCAGATTGCGCTTGAAGCACATTCAATCGTGCCACAGTTCAGCCGTGGATTGCCTAAGAACTTGTTAGAGTTGTCACAGATTATCAATAATCTTGAAGGTAAGGTCTCACTTCGTCAGCTTATTTCTCTCTTGCCGTTCGTTGAAGATCCTGACGCTGAACTTGAAAGTCTTGAGGAAGAGAAAGAAAAGAATAAGGCCCGTGTGCCGTTCTTTAATCAAGCGAACACGAAGCCAGACGAAGAGGTGACAGATGAAGAACGAGGAGTACTGGGCGAAGAGGAAGGCTAATCTCATCTATGAGCAGATGGATAAGGCCGAGAAGCAAGCGGATAAGTTTGACGAGATTTACAAGCAATCTAAAGCGTATTTAGACAAGCAAATCAACAAGGTCTTTGACAAGTTTCAACGTGATTACGGTTTGAGCGAGCGTGATGCTCGTCAAGTTTTGAAGAACATGAAAGACCAAAAAGACCTGAACGAACTTCGTAAGGTTCTTGAAGCTAGACCAAACGACCCGAACATCCAACGCCTACTCGCTGATTTGGACAGTCCAGCTTACGCTTATCGTATGAAGCGTCTAGAGCGTCTAAACGATGACCTAGATCGTATGCGTGAGTCTATCTATCGCTCTGAGAAGTCAGGTTCAGATGCCTTTTATAGCGACCTTATGAAAGATAGCTACTACAAGGCTACTTTTGACCTGCAACAGCAGACAGGCCTTGCTTATAGTTTTTCTGACTTACCTGAAACTGAAATCAAGCGTTTGAGGGGGCTAAAATGGACGGGAGAGGCTTATTCGGACAGGATATGGTCAAACACTGGGGCGCTCGCTTCAAGCGTGAAAGATGAGCTCCTGGTGAGTCTCATGACGGGTCGAAGCGTCAAGGATACTGCCCAAGCAATCGCAGAACGATTCGAAGTAGGTCAAAACAACGCAAGGCGCTTGGTTCGAACAGAATCAGCCTTTTTTCATAACCAAATGGAACTACTCAGCTATGAAGATGCTGAAATCGATCGGTATCGCTTCATAGCGGTATTGGACAAGCGTACATCACGTATTTGTCAAGAGCATGATAACAAGGTCTACGATACAGACAAGGCTGTTCCTGGCGTCAACTATCCACCTTTGCATCCGTGGTGCAGGTCTACGACTATCGCACACGACGAGGACGCAGATTACAGCAAACTAGAACGTAGAGCTAGGAATCCTAAAACAGGCAAGACCGAGTACGTGCCTGCTGATATGACTTACAAAGAGTGGTATAGCAAGTATGTGACGGAACCACGAGAACGAGAGCTAAGCGGTAGGCAATTTGGAGCGAATCTGGACTATGTACGAAGTGATAAATTTGTTGATAAATTAAAAAATCATCCAAAGACTTCACATATATCCGAACCTATCGCAAGAGTTTCGAGGCAGATGTTGCAGCATAGAAATGGAACACCGTTTGAAGACTACTATTTGATTGATGCAGAGACGGGAAGAATTGTTGCATTAAGCAATAAAGCTAGAAAAATAAAAGGTGTAGTTTATAACGACCAAGTCAGAAAGGCTTTTAAAGAAAAACCTGAACAAAGCCTTGTTTCGATTCACAATCATCCATCTGGTTATCCTCCTTCGCTCAGTGACTTTGCTTCCTTACAGCAACGTAGCAAAAATAACACTGTAAAATATGGTTTGACCATAGGACACGACGGAAGTGTTTATTGGTATTCAAGACCTAACAAACGTATTCCGCGTAGTGCACAGGAAAAATATGTCAATCAAATTGATAAATTCAAGAAATTGGGATATAATGAAAGTGTGGCACAGGAGAAAACGCTTGAAATGTTTTCTGAAGTGTTTGAATTTGAATTTGGAAGGATTGAATGATATGGCAAAACAAGATATTTACACTTGGCCAGAAGGCGAAGATGACAACATTGATTTCAATGCTGTCCATGAAAAAAACAAGAACAAAACTGTTGGGGATTTGGACCAGGAATGGGCAGAATATCTCAAAACATTAAAACTAGAATCAATTTAATTAAGCACCTAGAGAAATCTAAGTGCTTTTTTCGTGCTCAGAAAGGAGTAAAACATGTTCATTTGGGAATGGGGATCAATTGCCTTTGGGTGGTTGGTGTTTTTGTTTTTAATTTTTATTATTCTGGCCGTGATCAGCGGAATAATTAAAGGTGTAAAGAAAGGATTGAAGAAATGAATCGTGATAATAAACCTAATATGGATAAGGTGAAAATAGGTGGTATCGTCTACGAAATCGAAAAAATAACTGATTTACAGGGAAAAACAGGAGAATGGGGGCATATTGAATACAAGACATGCAGGATTGTTCTTGACGACTCAGCTAGTCAACAAATCGAAGATCAGACGCTTATTCACGAAATTACGCATGGCATTTTAGTTGAAGCTGGCTATATAAATCATGAAGAAGAGCAGGCAGACCGAATCGGGAAAATTCTTTATCAAGTTTTGGTCGATAATGACTTTTCATGGCTCAAAAACAGAAAGTAGGTGATCCAATATCTTGACTTGCAGGAATAGACTGCTATAAATCGCTGTAAATTGCTATAAACCGTGTCATATTTGATGCGGTTTTTATATTTAAGAAAGGAACAGAAAAAATGGAACCTTGGAAAGAACGATTTAAAAAAGAATACTACGAATTGAGAGAACGATTCCAAAAGTTAGACATGATGATTGGCCAATACGAAAAAGGGCAACTAGAGTTTGAGCCTAAATGTCCTATCGATTTGTTAAAAGGCCAGCGTTCGACTATGTGGAATTATTTAAAAATTCTAGAACAACGTGCAGAAATTGAAGAAATTAAACTATAAAACCTAACCGTATGGAATCCCGTACGGTTTTTATGCGCACGAAGGGGAGATAGTTCGATCCTATCTCACGGGTTAACCAAGTTCGAGTCTTGAAATCTGGCGGGTGGTTCGAGTCCACCGGTGCGCGTTATTGTCCAAGCATTGAAGACACTAAAAGCTATGGAAAATACAGTCGGGGACGACTTTAAAAATAGGAGGTTCGCAATGAACGAAGAAACACAAACGGTCGAAACGGTTGAAGAACAAAAGGTGCCTGCAGAACCTACACCACAACCGCAAGACGAGAAGAAGTACACAGACGCAGAAGTCGATGCTATCATCGACAAGAAATTTGCTAAGTGGAAGTCAGAGCAAGAAGCCAAGGAAAACGAAGCTAAGAAGCTTGCCAAGATGAACGCTGATGAGAAGAAAGATTATCAGCTGAAACAACTTGAGCAAGAACTGGCTGACCGTGAACAGGTGCTTGCTCGTAAGGAATTGACCGCAGAAGCTAAGGCAATGTTAAGTGAACGTGGCTTACCAGTTGAATTAGTATCCGTGGTTGATTTATCGAACGCTGAAGCCGTGACTGAATCGGTCGCAAGCATTCAGAAAACGTGGGAGGATGCAGTCCAAAAAGGTGTATCCGACCGCATGAAAGGTAGCGCACCTATTAAGACTGCGCCAACTAATCAGCAAGAAGTTTTAGAAAAATGGAAACAGGATTTTTTGCGCTAGAAAAATTAAAAAATGAGGTAAATATAAATGGCATTTGAATCAATTAACACAGCAGAATCACGCAAGCGTCATCTTGGAATTATTGAAGATGTACTTGCAGTAAATTCATACGCAACGCCACTCTTGACACCAAGCGAAGCAGTAACTCTAAACGGTCGCTCTTTTACAGTGGCGACTGGTAACACAACCGAGCTTAAAGACTACAAACGTAACAAAGACAATGAATTTGACCACGTTGAAGTTGAAGAAAAGGTCTACACTCTTGAAGAAGAGAAATACTGGGGTCGTTTTGTTGACCAGCTGGACGAACGTGACTCGAATGGTCAAGTAAATATTGAGTACGTAATTGCTCGCCAGGCTGCCGAAGTAGTCGCTCCATATCTTGACAAACTTCGTTTCGATGCAGCGCTCGGAAACGTAAGCGATAACGTGGTTATGGGCAAAACAGCAGGAGCAAACAACGCTTACAATGCAGTTCTTGATGTTTCTGAAAAATTGGACGAACTTGGAATTACTAAAGAACGTTTGCTCTTTGTTACTCCAAGTTTCTACAAGGCTATCAAGTCTGAAATTGTACGTTTGCCACAAGGTGATGCAGACAAAAAAGTCCTTGGCAAAGGATATGTTGGTGAATTGGACGACTACACAGTCTACAAAGTACCTTCAAAATTCTTGCCAAATGTAAACGCCCTTGCAACTGCTCCTGGTGTTGTGACATCGCCAATCCAAATCGACAACACTAAGTACAATGACAATGTACCTGGTCGTTTTGGCGAATTGGTAGAACAATTGCTCTACACTGGAGCGTATGTTCTTGAACATTTCCAAAAATACATCATCACAATTGCAGATTCTAAGCCTGCTGCTAAAAAATCAGCTCAAGGCAAGACAGTAAACCGTGCAAAAACGTGGAAAACTGGAACAGCCTACAAAGAGGGTGATACAGTAACGCATGAAGACAAAGTCTATGTTGCTATCAAAGACATCACTAGCTCGACCAACGCACCAGACTCCGACTCTGCTAACTGGAAAGTCAAGAAATAAGGTCTGACCCTATGAAAGTCAGAGTCAAACAAGCGTTCAATGATTGGCAAGCTAAAGTGAGACGACAAGAGAACGAAATCTTTGAGATGACAGACGAGCGTTTTAACGAATTGTCGCATAATCTCAAGAGCGAGTTTTCAGTCTATATCGCAGATGTTGTCGAGATCATTGACGAAAACGAACTCCAAGGAGACGAGACGACTCCTTTTGACTAGGAGGTCTTATGGAACTCGAAAAACTAAAATCATTGACGGGCGAGAGTGACGAAACAGTCCTCTCGTCTTTACTTTTAAGGGCTGAAAATATCATTTTATCTGAAACAAACCGAGACAAGCTGACGCCAGTACTCAACAGACTACTACCTGAACTTGTAATTGAGCTCTACAACCGCTCAGGAAGCGAAGGAGAGCAGTCTAGGAGTGAAGGTGGCATCTCTGTTACCTATGGTGAAAACGGATTGTCTACGGGCCTTTTACAGCGTATTCGGATGCATCGATTAGCGAGGGTGGCAGGTCATGTTTTTGAAAAAGAGTAGACTGAAACCATATAACCTCAAACGGTTCAAAAAAACCGTGACGAATGAGGGAGTCGCTAAAGAGGGATATGCGGACGAGGTTGAAGAAGTAAGGCTTGAATTGTGGCCAGCGACTAGCAAGCTACAATCTGAGATTTACGGTGAACGCTTGAACGATATCCTGAATGCGAATGCGAGCAAGAGTGCAGACATCAACGTGAAAGACGGTGTCTGTATCGAGAGCGAGACAGAAGTCACGCATCGGGTTATCTCAAAGAAAGTATACAGTCATCATCAAGTATTGGAGCTAGAACGTGTCAGGTTTAATCGGAGCAAATAGCTTAATCGCTAAATGCCGTAAACTATACGGTGCAAAGAGTAACAAGATAGTAGGACAAGCGGTCTTGCATGCTGCTAAAACAGTCGTACAAGCTGAAGCGAAACTCAGGGCGCCTGCAAATGAAGGCGAGTTGAGAAATAGCATAAGAGTTCGGCTAAAAGTAAACGGCAACAAGATATCGGGAGAGGTCTTCACAAACTCATACCATGGCGCCTATGTCGAACTTGGAACGGGTCCTAAAGGACAAGAAAACCACTCTGGCATATCTCCAGAAGTGAGCGTGTCTTATCGGTCTAGCCCTTGGTACGTGCATGAAGACCAAATCAATGTAGGGCCTTACCACTTTGCGAAGAGGGGGGAGTTTTATAAGATGTATGGTCAGCCTGCGCAACCTTACTTGTATCCTGCTTTGAAAGATAACCATGACCGTGTGTCAAGTAACATCTCAAAATACGTTAGCAGAAAGATAAGAGAACAGATAAAATGATTAATATTAAGCCTTTAATTTACAAAGAATTGCAAAAGGTCGCAGATAATGTGACTGACACGTATCCAGACGATTGGGAGAATGTCCCAGTCGTCATTTTTTTGGAAGAACAGAATAAACCGGGTGAATGGTTCGACGACCAAGAGAAGAAGTCGCATATCCGCTATAAAGTGGATATCTTTGACAAAGATAGCACAAGCGATTTAGCGGTCAAAATCAATGAAATCTTCGCATCTTTAGGATTACGAAGAACAGATTGTCAGGATGTACCTGACCCGTCGCATTTACGTCACAAGTTGATGCGCTTTGAGGGAATCGTGGACCTGAATTCACAATTGGTTTATCAGTATAGAATGGAGAATTAATACATGTTAGCAAATGGAATTAAGCTTGCTTTTAGCGAAACTAAAGGCGATTATCAAAACCTTGTAGGTTTGAAAGAAGTACCTGAATTTGGTATTGAACCTGAAAAAGTCGAGAATACGACTCTTGCAGACAAGGTTAAAAAATATGAATTTGGTATTGGTGACGCTGGGGAACTTGAGTACAAGTTCGCTTATGACAACTCAAGCGAAAACGCTCCTTACCGTGTCTTGCGTAAGGCAGCAGACAGCAAGAAGAAACTCTTCTTCGAGCAAACTTATCCAGATGGTACTAAGGTCACATTTGAAGGTCAAGTATCCGTTAAGCTTGGCGGTGGCGGAGTGAACTCTGTTATCGAATTCACGCTCAAGATTGCATTGCAGTCTGAACTTGCATTCACAGACGGATTGGGAGGTTAATAGATGGCTCTACCATACGCAACTTGGAAAGTTAGTGAGGATAAGGAGTTGAAGCTCCGCCTCACATCCTTACAAGCGACCAAAGTTGAAGAAAAAATCGGAGCGAACTTGCTCAAGGTATTCATGCCAGCTGAAGGAGAAGCCTTTGCTTTGCCACCACTAAAAGTCATGTTGCTTTTGACTCATGGAGCGCTTCAAAAGTTTGAGCATGGACTCTCATTTGAAGATGTATCTGACCTATACGATGACTACGTCGATAATGGTGGAGATCAAGCAGCATTCATGGCAGATGTTATCTTGCCATTACTCCAAGTTTCGGGTTTTATGCCAAGGGAGAAACCAAGCAAGAAGAAAGCTCCCAAGAAAACCAAATTGGAAGTAGTCGAGTAGAACAGACTACAGTTAATTCAATAACTGAAATGGTGGAGAGGCTTTACCCTATGTTTTTAGACATCGGGGGGGATCCTCTCGTTTTTTGGGATTTGACGGTACTTGAAATCAGAGACATGATTGAAAGCTATAACCGTGTAAGGATCCAAAAACAAAAAGACAAAATTATTGAGTCATACAGGCTTTCACAAATGATTGCTAATAATGTTTCTTTGTTGCTTTCAAAAGATGCCAAGCCACTTGATGTTTGGGACTATGCGCCTGAATTATTCCAGGAAGAGAGAGAACAAGTCGAAAGAGCAAGGCAAGAACAAGAAATGAAGATGCATAAGGAACGTATGCGTGCATTCGCTGAGAGTCATAATCGAAAAATGAAGATGAAAGGATAATAGATGGGAGTTACTCTTGACGAACTCAAGGTAATGATTGACGCTGAGATTGCGCCTTTCAAAAACAAAATGAAAGAAGTAGAGAACAGGGTCAAAGATGCATCTGGTAAAGTACAACAGTCCACAAACCAAATCAAGGCACAGTCAGGGTCTATGCTTGGTGTTTTTGGTAAATTAGCCAAATTCGCAGGTTTTGCGTATCTTGGAAAAAAACTGCTTGATGTTGGTATGTATTCAACACAGATGGCTCTGGAAGTTACGGCTTCAATCAACCAAATTAAACGCCAAATGGGCGAGAGTTCACAAACATTCTTAAAATGGGTTAACGATAACGCTAACGCCATGAATATGGGCGTAGGAGAGGCTACAAACTATGGTGCGGTCTATTCTAACCTATTCTCTGGCTTTATCAAAGACACTAACAAATTGAGCGCCTATACTGCTAAGATGTTGCAAACATCAGCAGTCATAGCTGAAGGTTCAGGACGTAGTATCACGGACGTCATGGAGCGTATTCGCTCTGGTTTGCTAGGGAATACCGAAGCAATTGAGGACCTAGGAATCAACGTTAATGTGGCCATGATTCAATCGACTGAAGCGTTCAAGCGTTTTGCAAATGGCCAAAGTTGGGACCAACTCGACTACCAAACACAACAGCAAATCCGTTTAATGGCTATCCTGGAGCAGGCGACTGCTAAGTATGGCACGACCTTGTCGCAGTCCGTCAACGGACGCATTAGCTTGTTTAAATCGCTATTGAAAGATGCTGCCTTGAACGTAGGTAATGCCTTCTTACCGATTATCAATGCTATCATGCCAGTCTTAAATTCATTCGCAATGGTCTTGAAGAATGTGACTGCTAAACTCGCTGAGTTTATCGCTTTGATGTTCAATAAGAAAGCGACTGTAAAAGACGGTGTGGCTGGTGCAGTCGGCGATATGAACGGAGCCTTACAAGATGCTTCATCTGGCGCAGGCGACCTTGCAGATGCCATGGGTGATGCTGACGATGCTTCAGGCGGTCTAGCTGATAACCTTGGAGATTCAGCTAAAAATGCGAAAAAAGCAGTAAAAGAACTGCTTGGACTAGCCGGTTTCGACGAAATCACACTCTTGAACAAGAAGGACGATTCGGACGACGGAGGCTCTGGTGGTTCAGGCGGCGGAGGAGGCAAAGGTAAGAAAGGAAAAGGTGGAAGCGGACCTTTCAAAGACATTTTGCCAGAAGTGGCCTTAACCGACATGGATAACCAATTCAAGAGCATTTTCGATGGCTTGGGAGACAAGCTAAAAGGTTTAACAGACCTCTTTAGCAAGGGCTTCACTGCTGCATTCAGAGCTGAAGGCCTAGAACGTATTAAGATTGGCCTTGGTCAAATCAAGACTACGCTTGAAGAAATTGCTACTGATCCACGGGTAGTCAATGCTTTTAATGGTATGACTAAGAAAATCGCTTATGCACTAGGGCAGATTACAGGCTCTCTAGCAACGGTTGGAGTCGGTATCGGTGTTTTCCTTGCTGAAAGCATAGCGAATGGTCTAGGGCGTCAAAAAGAGCGTATTATTCGCTCGCTTGTGGCTCAATTCGAGAACACGGGCAATATGTTTGCATCAGCCGGAAACATCGCTCAGGCGTTTGCAGATGGATTCTATAACGTCATAACATCGACTGGCGCTGTTCGTATTGGAAGCGCGATTGTGTCTGCTGTTTTAGCTATTCAAGCCAGCATCGTGGAGATTGGTTTCAAACTCGGCGGTGACCTGCTAAAAGGTATCGAGCGAATTGTCACAGACAACATGCCTGGTGTTGCTGAGGCTTTTTCAAATGCATTGTCTGCAATTGCTCCTATTTTCGAGAGTGCAGAACAAGCAATCAATGATATGGTCGACTCCATCAGCCGTGTGTATGATAATTACATTCGTCCAACGATTGAATCATCAACGAAAGCTATATCAGGCATTATTGGCTTGTTTGTAAAAGGTTGGAATAATTACATCCAACCCGTTATCGAAAAACTTGGTCAAGGATTCTCGGACACAATTGGCAAACATATTTCTCCATTTATTCAAAAGATTTTGGAGATGGTCGCAAGTTTCCAAGAAATGTCACAAGTCATCACTGCCTACGTTGCACCAGTAATTGGTTTTGTCGTCGAGCAATTAACGAGAGTTCTAGCTCCAACTCTTGAATACATTGGAGAAGTCTTCCGCATCTTATTCAACACAGTCGCTGATATATTTGGAGGCATAGCTGACTTTGTTAAAGGTGTGTATGATATCATCACTGGTATTCTTACGAGTGATATGAACAAGATTTTTGATGGCTTCACCGAGACGGGCGATGCCCTCATGGACATCCTATCAACGCTTCTCACAGCTTTGTTAGATTTAACAGTAGCGGTTTTGAAAGTTATCTGGGACACGATTGTAGCAATCTTCCAAGCAATTTGGGATGGTATCGTGGCTATTTTCACGCCGATTGGCGAATGGTTCAGTGAACGCTGGAACGACATCACAACTGTTTTAGCTGACGTGGCTAAATGGTTTGGCGACATGTTCCAGAAAGCGTGGAATGCGCTGACAAACGTGTTCTCATCAATCGGGACCTGGTTTGGTGAACGCTGGAACGATGTAACAACAGCCCTTTCAAACGTTGCAACGTGGTTCGGGAACATCTTCAAGACTGCATTTGAAGCGGTTAAGAACGCATTCAGCACGATTGGTAGCTTCTTCTCTGGTGTGTGGACAACGGTTAAGAATATCTTCGTGAATGCTGGCCAAATGGTCGGTAGCGCAGTAGGTGGCGCATTCAAGAGCGCAGTTAATGCGGTTCTTGGAACCATCGAGAACGTGGTTAATGGCTTCATTGGCATGATTAACGGTGTTATCGGCTTAATCAACAAGATTCCAGGCGTATCTCTTGGCAGTGTTGGCTATGTAAGTCTCCCTCGCCTTGCCCGTGGTGGTATCGTTGATAGTCCGACAGTAGCCATGATTGGTGAGGCTGGTAAAGAGGTCGTTATGCCTCTTGAAAACACTGGATTCTTGCAGACTATGGGTCGCATCGTAGGTGGTGCAGTCGTAAACGCTCTGGGTGGTGGTTTACCACAATCTGGGGGCTTCAGTGGTAGCGGTGACATCGTCATCATGATTGGCGGTCACGAATTTGGTCGTGTAGCCATCCAAGAAATCAATCGAGAGCAAGAACGTGCAGGACAAGTCTTGCTTAACATTTAAAGGGAGGTAAAATGGCACGCTTAATTATCAATGGGGTGGCTGTTAAGCCTCCCAAATCTTTTCAGGTCGGTATCCAAGATATCGATGGAGAAACAGGTAGAAATGCTAACGGAGACATGGTGCGTGACCGTATCACGACCAAACGAAAATTAGATTGTGAATGGGGCATGCTGACTCAAGATGAAATGAGTCAGCTTTTAAATGCTGTATCATCAGTCTTTTTTGAAGTCTCTTATCCCGACCCAGTAAGAGGTCAAATAACAGGAACTTTTTATGTCGGAGACAGAACAGCCCCGAGCTATTCATTTACTGACAAATTCAAACCGTGGTCTGGTGCAAAGTTTAATCTGATAGAAAGGTAGGTTAGAGCATGGATATATTTAGACGTAAGAAATTTGATGAAGCTATGTTTGCTAAAAGCCGTACTCTTGCTATCAGAGTAGGTCAGTATCAATCCAGTGACATTAAAGAGGCTCATTTTGACTACGGCTATATCAAAGGTGATGCTTATAAACCGGGTGGAACGTGTGCTGGCAGTGGTAAGATTACGTTCACAAGCATCATCACATCATTCAATAAGCTAGATAAGGTTTACCCTGAAATCGGTCTTTTGGTAGATGGAACCTATGAATGGGTCAAAATGGGTGAATACTTCATCAATGACATTGAGATTGACCGAAACCGTAACACGACCAAGCTTGACCTTATGGACGGGATGTTCAAACTCAATCGACCGTATGAGTCAAGTTTGACCTATCCGGCTCCTATTCAAAAGGTCGTTGCTGAGATTGCAAATCAGACTGGCGTAAAGTTAGAAGATGCATATTTTGACGCTACAGATTTAACTGGACAAGTCTATTACATTGACAAGAAGCCAGATGGCAAAAAATCGACCTATCGGGATGTCTTGAGCCTTGCAACTCAAATCCTTGGTCGCTCTTGTTTCTTCAATCGAGACGGCAATCTTGAAATTCGAGAACTGATTGATTCAGGACTCGTGGTTACAGCAGATAGCTATTTCATGCACGGATTGACCAAGAGTGAAGTCCAGTATCAGATTGCAGGGATTTCTTGTAAAAAAGATAAAGAAACACTCACGGTCGGCTTGCGAACTGGTCGGTCTCTTGAAATTGAAAATAGCTTGATGACACAGTCAACGCTGGATAATCTCTATCACAAAATCAAGGATATTCGTTATTATCCATTTAACTTAAATTATCAAGGTCATCTCTTACTTGGCGTTGGCCAGTGGGTGACTATCAAGACGAACAAGGGTGAGACGTTCAAATCCCCAGTATTGAGCCAGTCATTCACATTTAAGGGCGGACTGCGTGGCCGTATCAGTGCAGACAGTAAAGCTGGCAACGATGCTCAGTATTCATACGCAGGAACGCTCACGAAGAAAATTGAGCAATTCAGCGAATTTGAAAAGCAAATTCAAAACCAAATCGAAGAAGCTGATAAGGGGTTTGACAAGAAAGTCGAGAAAATCAAGAATGACTTTAACGACCAAGTCGAACTGGCCAAAGCTAAAGTAGCAGAGGTCAAGCAAAGTCTAACAGAGACCATCGACCAACGTTTTCGTGACTTTGATAGCGTAGGTCTGAACGAAATCAAGCAAAAGGCCGAAGAAGCCTTGCGAAACGCTGGTGCGAGCTCATCTCTTGCGCAGGAAGCGAAACAAATCAGTGAGCAAGTGAGACGGCAGCTTGATAGCAAAGCTGATCTCGTCGAATTTCAGAGAGTGAAAGAAACCAATCAGCTCTATGAGAGAATTATTGGCCGTAGCGAGTCTGATATTGCTGAAAAGGTTGCTCGCATGACTCTGACCAATCAGTTGTTTCAGGTCGAAGTTGCAAAAAATACTGGTGATAACCGAAATTATGTCAGAAACGCTGATTTTAGGGATGGTTCTAAAAAATGGAAAGAAATGAACGCTTCAGGATTAAATTTCAACTATGAACATTCAACTAAAAATCGTGGTAAAACGGGCGTGCACATTTATGGTACATCTATAAATGCTCGTTATTTTGGATTGCAACAGACATTCAAAATTGAACTAAAAAAATCCGACAAAATCACTCTTTCTTTTTTGGTTTCAAAAGATGGATATAACACTTTTTCTGGCTTAGATGTTGGTTTGCATTATAGGAAAGATGGTGCAATAAAATCACAGGCGTGGAGAGAGATTTCAAATAGCGACATAACTGCATCCACTTATAAAAAACTTAGTTTTAATTATGAGTTACCAGTTGATATCGATGAAATCAATTTAATGTTTTATGGCAATACTGGGAAGTCAATCAACCTTTACATTTCAGAAATAAAACTTGAAATTGGAAGTAATGCGACATCATTCACGCTAGCCCCCGAAGACACGGACGAAGCTGTTCGTACGGTTCAAACTCAACTCGCTGGCTCGTGGGCAATTCAAAATCTGACAAGCGCTGGTTCTATCGTTTCGCAAATCAACGCAACGAACAATCAAATCCTGATTGAAGCTGAGAAAATTAGGCTCAAGGGCAAGACCTTACTCGATGAACTGACGGCTATTGATGGATATTTCAAGCGCTTGTTCGTGGGTGAGGGCAACTTTGCCAAGCTAAATGCTGAGATTATTGGTTCAAGGACCATTGCAGCAGACAAGCTGATTATGGACCAGGCAATGGCTCGAATGTTCGTTTCAAGCGATATCTTCACAGACACCCTTGCTGCCAAAGAAGCCTTCATCAACAAGCTTCGGTCAGTCGTAGTATCTGCGACCTTGCTCGAAGGTTTTAAAGGGCGAATCGGTGGATTCCAAATCGGTACTCATGATAAAGATCCAAAAACTTATTGGCTAACTGGCCAGAATCAATTTTTTGTAGGAATGAGCAATGGTGCTGGCAGTTGGGGCAAAACAGCTCTCTGGGTCAATTGGGGAACGACGTGGGATGCTCCAGGAAATCATGCTTGGTTTGTTAAAGAATCGGGCGAGATGTACTGTTACAATCAAGCTCATTTTTGGAATACGCCAATTATTCACGGGAATTTGAAAGTTAGCGGGAATATTTATTATATTACCGACCAAGATACCGGTGTTGGTGGTTATTGGATTCACTCGCCGTCTTACAAAAGAATTCAAGAACATGCAGGATACGCTTATTTGTATCATTTCGACGATTCATATTCGTGGGTCGCTTTGAATAAAGATATTTCAGACCGTCGCTACAAGTCAAATATCGAAGATAGCACAGTCTCAGGTCTCGATGTTATCGAGAAACTCAAGACGTACAGCTATCGCAAAGAATACGATGGGAAAATAGAGGACATCGCCTGCGGTATCATGGCGCAGGATGTTCAGAAATATGTTCCTGAAGCCTTTTTTGAGAATCCAGATGGTGCATACTCGTATCGAACATTTGAACTCGTGCCTTACTTGATTAAGGCCATTCAAGAACTCAATCAAAAAATACATAAATTGGAGAAAAAACATGACAGAACAGGACAAACAAATCAGCAGTCTAGCGATTAAGTCGCTAAGTGAGAGAGTTGCCAAAGAGGCTACTCAATCAGCTACACTAGAAGCCCTCTATACAGTAACTGCTATGGAGCTTGAGCAAATGAAGCAAATCATCGAATCTGACGAAGAGCTCAAAGCGAAATTTGAAGAAGTGAAAGGAAAAATGACAAATGGCAATTAACAATTATGAATTGGCAGGAAAACCTTATACACGAGGCCTTGGCGACAATCTCAAGACAGTAGTTGAAATTCGTCTTTCAGAAGGCAGTCGATACAGTACGAACCTGCGTGAACTCGCAGGAGACCGGACGAATGAACCAGAAGACACGTTGATTCAAGCGGTGCTGGATATCATCAAGGCAGAGTTAGATCCAGGTTCTGCAATCGTAAAGGCACAAGCTGAGATTGAACAAGCTGTTCAATCCTTGGCCAAAGCTAAGACGGACCTCTCTGCAAACAAAGAGAACATCGATAGCGTATCAGCAATTACTGAGGTCCTCATTGCGCTTGCGGTTGGCCAGAACGGCGGAATGCCAACGAACACTTATAGCAAGGTTGCGCAATTTATCAAGCCTCTTGTCAAGGACCGTCGTTATGTGAATGGTGATATCGTATCAATGCCTTACCCTTACGATACGAATCCAAAATGGCCGAAGGAGACACAAACAATCCTGAAATTCCAGATGCAACCATCTGAAGGCTATACTTGGAAAGAGCAACCTCTTGCTGAAATGTTGCAGAAGGGCATTTTGACGGTTGTCATGCCACGTATTGATTAGAAGGAGGTTGTATGCCAGGTTATGAACGATTTCTCGTACAGATTTTTATCACCCTCATTCCTGTCATTGGGCTTTATTTTTCGATGAAAGATAAGGCAACCAAGCAGGAAAATCGTCTTACGATTTTAGAGAAAGATATCGAAAATCTGAACGAATTCAAGACATCAGCCAACAAGCGGCTCGATAACCACGACGAACAGAACAAGGCTATCTTGGTCCTAGCTGAGCAAGTAAAATCGCTTGGCGAAGATGTAAGAGAGCTTAAAAGCTTAATTCAAAACAAACAACAATAAAAAGGAGAACTCAAAATGATTAACTGGAAATTGCGCTTGCAAAACAAAACAACTCTCATTGCTCTTCTTGGAGCAATCTTCCTTATGGCTCAACAATTTGGCCTTGAAATCCCCAAAAATATCCAGGACGGTGTGAACACATTCGTTTATATCCTTGTCTTGATTGGCGTTGTAAATGACCCAACAACTGCAGGAATTTCTGATAGCAAACGTGCTCTTGAATACTACGAACCAAGCGAAGATTAGGAGAGAATAATGAAGAAAAACGACTTATTCATCGACGTATCTAGCCACAATGGATACGATATTACAGGTATTTTGGCTGACATGGGTACACAGAATACTATTATCAAAGTTTCTGAAAGTACAAATTATCTAAATCCTTGCTTGTCTGCTCAAGTGGAGCAATCCAATCCTGTTGGATTTTATCACTTTGCTTGGTTTGGTGGTGACATCGAAGAAGCTGAGCGAGAGGCACGCCACTTCCTTGATAATGTCCCCCAAAAAGTAAAATACTTGTGTCTTGACTACGAAGATCACGCTAGCGGAGATAAACAGGCAAATACAGATGCTTGTATTCGCTTTATGGAAATCCTCAAAGAAAATGGCTATGAGCCAATCTATTACAGCTACAAGCCATTCACGCTTAATAATATTTATTATGAGCAGATTCTTGCAAAATTTCCAAATAGCCTTTGGATTGCCGGCTATGGGCTAAATGATGGAAATGTTGATTTTGAATATTTCCCATCCATGGACGGGATTCGCTGGTGGCAATACTCTTCAAATCCGTACGATAAGAACATTGTTTTACTAGATGATGAAGAGGCTAAGCCGAAATGGAAGAGAAATGATACTGGTTGGTGGTATGAATACCCTGACGGGTCTTATCCAAAAGAAGAATGGGAAAAGATTGATGGCATCTGGTACTACTTCGACGAGAGAGGTTATTCAATAGCTTCTCGCTGGTTGAAGGATGATAGTAAGTGGTATTATCTCAAAGAAAATGGCGCAATGGCCATTGGTTGGGTGCTTGTGAATGGTAAATGGTACTATCTTGATGTTTCAGGAGCGATGGTTACTGGCTGGGTTCAATACAAGGACAAACTATACCATCTCAAAGAAGAGAATGGCGAAATGTCTTCAAAAGAACTTGTCAAAGTCGAAGGAGGCTGGTACTATGTCAATGAGGACGGCAGTCGTTCAGACAAACCAGCATTTGATGTATTACCTGATGGACTAATTGTTACCACTAAATAATTTTTTAAAAAAGAAAGGAAAATTTCTAAAATATTGTTCTAATTGTTTCAACCGCAGGCACTAGCTTGCGGTTTTTTTGTTTGTCTAAAAAGGGTTGGATTTAAAATCCAACCTATTTATCTGAAAGTAGTTTCAGAATTAAAAAAGTAATGATTTTTTCACTACTTTTTTAATTTTTTACGAATAGATAAGTAGGAGGAATAAAACATGAACATTTTGAAGATTGAACTTGCAAGCATAGAGCAGACAGACTTAGGTTTTGAGCATTGGGTAGACGTGACTTACACTGTTCCGATTTTGAAAAATGAGTACACGGTCAAGCTGTTGCTATTCATGGAATGCAAGATAGAAGACCAAGAGGTTATTGAATATCTGGTATCAACTTGGAAGTATCGTGATCTCGTGCTGCATTCTGTAAGGATGTATGAAATGGAATCAGACGAGACATAAGACCGTGAGATAATCACGGTTTTTATTTGTCTGAAAAAAATTCTCATGGTATAATAACTTAAAAATAAAATTAGTAAATAATCGATAGGGATACACTAAAGGATACAACAATCCTTTTACAAGCCGGTCTAATAAGGTTTTAATAACTCCCACCGGCTCCATTATGAACAGGTATACAGTAGATTTTTTCCAAATTATATCCTTTGTTGTATCCTTCGTTGTATCCTATTTATTCTAGTGTGTTAGTGGAGAATTACTCAAGAGGCTGAAGAGGACGGTTTGCTAAATCGTTAGGTCGGGTAACTGGCGCGGGGGTTCGAATCCCCCATTCTCCGTTAGATAAACCCAGTGTTTTTCTAAAAAACTATCCTTGGAGGTAGTCTCCAAGAGTAAATTTTCATAAAGAGGTGAAACATGAAAAAGATCAAGTTACTAAGTATCTTAGCACTTTCAACAGTTGTCTTGGGTGCATGTTCTGTATTTTCTAATCAGTCATCTGAAGCTTCTTCTGATAACAAGGAGAATACGGAACAAGTTGAGAAGAAAGATGAAGCTGCAGAAGTTAAAGAAAAAGTTACAAAAGATGCTGAGATTCTCTTAGACTCAGTTCTTACTAGCGACTCTGCTCGATTTAAGAAGATTTATGGCGACACTTATGAAAAATGGACTGAGGCAGTATTTGCTGTACAAACAAGTGAAAAAATCAAAGAAGAAGGGCTTTCACCTGCATCTACCTATTCAGTACAATGGCACAAAGATTTCCCTGTAGAAACTCCAGAAGAAACCATTTCAGGTTTCTTGAAGATGAGACGTAGATTATATCAAGATATCGGTTCTTACACTGTTAAAGACGTGAAGGTTGATGAATCAGGAAATACAGCGACTGTTACTTTCAACTCTAAGAAGTTACACTCTAAAGGATTGGCTTCATCTACAAGGGAAGTTCTCACTACTCTTATTGGAGGTGTTGATAACCTAGGTAAATACAATCAAGCTGGTTCAAACGTTGACATCAAGCGTTACCAAACATTGGTTTCTTACTGGATTTTTGAGCATCTATTCAAGAAAGATTTCTCAACCTACAGTGACGTTGACCCTAACTTAGCTCATACACCTTTCACTACTGGTGATTTTGATACTGAAATCAAATTAACAAAGGATAAGGATGGAAACTGGCTGATTTCTCAAGAAGATTACCGTACTTTGGCGACAGAGTTGCTTGATGATACAGAAGGTTATGATAAAATTGTCCGTAAAAACTCAACTAAGTCTAATGATAAATCAACAGACAAGTCTTCTGATAAATCTTCAAACAAATCCACTGATAAATCAACAGACAAATCTTCAGATAAAAAAGATAAAAGCAATATCTAATCACAAGATTTAGAAGAAAAACAAGTAGTCCTAATAAACTACTTGTTTTTTTATGAAATCAAAGTGATTCTAGGATAGGGAAGGATACAGAAAAAAATAGTGTGATAGTTAGAGTAACTCAGCCTTTCATTTCTATGTATTGTTCTTAGAACGATAAAAAAACTGCATTGAGGTGCAGTTTTTCTTTTTTCTACGGAAGACATGGGATTCGAACCCACGCACGCTGTTACACGCCTACCGCGTTTCCAACACGGCCTCTTAAGCCTCTTGAGTAATCTTCCAATACTTACTCAAATAGTCTACCATAAAGCCACTTATCTTGCAATAAAAATTTTGGAAATAAGAAAAATGATAGAAATTGAAAGAAAATGATAAAAAATGCTTGACTTTGATAGAAATTGTGCTAGAATGAATAGTGTAAACGATAACAGGAGGTGATTTGGTGTTAAAAACTGAGCGGAAGCAACTGATTTTAGAGGAGTTAAATCAACATCATGTAGTTTCCCTAGAAAAATTGGTTAGTCTATTAGAAACATCAGAATCAACGGTTCGAAGAGATTTGGATGAGCTGGAGGCGGAAAACAAACTTCGCCGTGTGCATGGTGGAGCAGAATTGCCCCACTCCTTGCAGGAAGAAGAAACCATCCAAGAAAAATCTGTCAAAAACCTTCAAGAGAAGAAGCTACTGGCTCAGAAAGCAGCCTCTCTTATTAAGGAAAAAGATGTCATTTTTATCGATGCTGGAACGACAACTGCTTTTTTAATTAAGGAATTGGTTAATAAGAATATTACAGTTGTGACCAACTCCATTCACCATGCGGTTCAGTTGGTTGAAAAACAGATTCCAACTGTCATGGTTGGAGGAAGTGTCAAGATGGCAACAGATGCATGTATCGGTGGTGTTGCTCTTAACCAAATCAATCAATTGCACTTTGACCGTGCCTTTGTTGGGATGAATGGTGTAGACGATGGTTATTATACGACTCCTGATATGGAGGAGGGAGCCGTTAAGCGTGCTATTTTAGAGAATGCCAAACAAACCTATGTCTTAGTGGATTCGTCTAAGATTGGACAAACTTGC